>Ga0307982_1003760_pt1 | contig 12080 bp, 19 predicted proteins | sample OrgLakmetagen989_FD_201847 | JGI IMG/M metagenome (GOLD analysis project Ga0307982, IMG submission 201847) | Saline water microbial communities from Organic Lake, Antarctica - #989 | ecosystem: Environmental > Aquatic > Non-marine Saline and Alkaline > Saline | place: Antarctica: Organic Lake... | reverse complement strand
ATTTTCATAATTACGGTGTCTCGTTTCCGCGTGCGAGTGGCGTAGGCCATGGATGTTAATCACTGGCCACAGCCCCACGGCCTGGCACCTTATACGACGACGACACGAGTCTGGCAAGTACGCGCCGAAAGCGCGGCGAATCAATCCAGTTAATCGGCAGAGTATCTCCAAATATGAAGCCGGTAGTGGTGCCCAGTCAGACTTGTTCTGAAGGTTACACTTTTTCTGCTACTGCATTGTACAGGGGTGTTTCTTTGTTTTTGGGGAGTATTAACTAGACTAGACTAGACTAGTGGTCTCGGAGAGGGTGCTCCTATTCGCAGCGGTAAATTTTGTGAAAGCCCGCATCCCGAGAAGATGATGAGCGCACAGCTCTTCTCTCGAAGCCCATCGCAGTCTCGATAATTGGTTCTGCAGTGTGCTCGTTCGCCAATAGCTTATATGTACCAGCTCTTTCTATAAGGTATTAAGTATATCCGCGCAACCGAACGAGATCAGCTTAGGTGTCTTCGCTGAATTTCCCACAACGCATTGCCACATCTCCACCCGCTCGTGCCTAGTTCCAAACGCCCTACATTTTTATTCCGCAATTCAAGTCCGAACACTGGGCGAATCACTTTCCCAATCACCACGCTCACCAGCTTCACAATACCAGGTTTGCTATCCTGCTATGGTGCTTTTCAGTGCACCTGGTATCCTTGCTGGCGTGGTCACGGTCCCACGGTCCCTCTACGGAAGCTAGAAGCTAGCGGAATAACTTGGGCCAAAAAAAATGGGGTCCACGTTTTACGTTATTTCGATGAATACGGTAAATTTTGAAGATACGATATATCGCAATACCCAGCCAAGGGCGAGAGGTAGAGTTCAGTCCACTCTTTGGACTCTGGTCTAATTAAGACTCTCTCCAAATACAACGAACTAACCCCGTGCAGTACAGTTGTAGTCAAGTAAAACCTTTAGAAATTCTGAAAGGGCCAATTGTCCTTTTCGCATATAGCAATTTTGATCATCTACTCTCAAGATTTCCGCCAGCAGGCATCAGGAGGTTCAAGATTGGAGTGAAATAGACAGAAGTGGCAAAACGAGCAACGCGGAATATGCTGCAGCCCCCATCTAAGCTTGCGCTTTCAAAGCTCCTCCGACGACGCCTGGTAATCCAGTTCTGGGTAGAGATCATAGCCGCTAGAAGCAGGCGCTGCGTAACCGCGGTTTGATCGTTGGCTGGCGCTATTGCCGCCGCTCATTCTCAAAGGGTCGTCGCTGCTATTGTGGGCATTCATGCGGCTGCTGGAGACGAGAGAGTCGCCTTCGCCACTGCGGCTACCGCTCCTCCTCCCAAGTTCATCGTCGTCGTGGCTGGTCTCGCCTCCGGTGTTGGTGCGGCTGCGAGACCCTCGCGCACTTGAAGCACTTCGACTTTGAATGCGCGCCCGGCGGCTTCGCAGCTCCTGTTGCTCGCCCCGCGCTCTCGCCCAATCGTCGAGCGGGTTCACGATCCAGTACAAACTCATTTGGGCTAAGGTGGGGAGCCCTCGCTTGTCGCGGTTGAACGCTACAAGAGACACGAACGCGAAAACTCGAAAGGTAATCCCCAGTAAAATCAGCATGGACACATTGAGCGCGAAAACCACGTCCAGTGGAGTGTACCTTAAAAATTACAGGGGTGCAGGAAAGAGGACAATGTGCAGCGAAGAAGTGCCCGAAATGAGAAAGCAAATTCGAGGAACTTGTCGAGTTTTGTGTTTTCTTTCCTCTAACTTTTTAGATTCTTCAATACTCCTACAGTAGTAGTTTCTGGATGTTTCTCCAATTGTTCACCCTCTCATTCATGCCATACCTCAGCCCAATGAGCCCTGCCAGGGCCGAGTACTTGCTGGATTTGGCGTAGAAAGGCGGCGGCATGCGCCAAGCTAACGTGAGGGACCAGACGGTCTGCAGGTACACGAGCTCCGCCTGCCACCGCGCGAAGCTCAAGTAGCTCACCACCACGAACAAAGGGTTGTTCTCAAGCTGGTCCAAGCGAGTGGCCAAGCCACTGAACATGATAGCCACCAGCACGTAAATCACCACCAAGAGCTGCGCCTGAGGAGTGAACGGTAAGAAGAAGGCAGAAATTTAAGCAGAGGCGACAGAACAGTGGAAAGAGGAGGAATTGTTTGAAACTTAGACCGTTGGACAATTGTGAGACCGAGTATTGCGAAGCAGAAAGTGGTTTTAAGCCAGAGGTTATTCTATCTGTCTACCTTTAAGGGGCTGAGAGCAATGGACGCGCAATACGCTAAGCCACTGCAGGCGAAGGCGGCCGCACAGCAGTAAGCCCAGACGTAGGCCCACTCCACGTTCGGCGTGACGATGGGATAGAACGCCATGGTGAAGAAAAAGCACAGCACGATGAGCCGAGGGAGCTCCACCAAATTTTTCGCCATGAAATACGAAAATTTGTCTAAGCGCATTCCCGACCTTTGAATTTGCATGGAGCACAGACAGAAACAGACGGTAAGTTGAAGAAGAAAGTACTTGGGAGCACACTTTTGAGCGAATCCTGAACCAAAAATGGTGGTCACTTCTTCTTTCTTTCGTTCTCGTTCTCTTCGGAGGCTGCGTTACTGCATGGGTGAACTAAAGCTACCCAGTACGGAACTTGAGACGTTGCATTCCTTACCCAGGAGCAGCTTCGCGCCAGAACACCACCCGCTCGTTTCCAAAGACGCGCAAGCTCGCGATGCTGATAGTCAAACCCAGGGCCAGGCACCTGCAGCACATGTAGCAGGTGTGGAGAAGTCAATTGCATGAGCGGCGATGTTAATGATGATCAGTGGCAGCTGCGTCAAGGTAACGTGAATGGTTGTGACGATATCAAGAGGGCACACGTAACGTGCGAGGAGGCCTACTCATGCACTCACATGAAGGACATGAAGCCAGCGAGGTCGGCGAAGGCTAGATGAGGATAAAGCACGCCGACCAGGCAGCCGGCGAAGGATTCGAGCACGGTATCGGCGAGCAACTGCTGCGAAGCTCTCAACTGCTGAGTGATAGCGCGCCGTACGAAGAACCGCAGCGACCGCCAAAACCTGTTCGAGTAGGCAGGAGTATGGTACAGAAAGGCGATATCACAGAGAAGTGAAAACGAAGTGGTATTAATGAAAGGAAAGGGCGATGTACAAAAGAGTTGGAGGTGTAATGCACTCGCAGAAGGTGGACGAAAAATGATGTTATTTCACTGCATCTTCATCTTCTTTTCTTCTCTCTCTTGTCTTCTTCTTCTTCTTCTTTTTTTTTCTTTCTCGCTTCTCATTTTTGTCTCACCCCGCTGGCTTCACCAGTCGAAGTGCTTCCAGCGACACCGGCTGCAAGTCGGTGTCCATACTGGAGCTGTCTTGTCCGTTGACCCCGCTTTGCTCGTCTTCGCACACCGCCCATAAGGCAATCAGATCTTCCGCCGTGAAAGAAGGGTCCCCTGCGCGAGGGTACTTGCCCGCGATCACGTCCATGAAAAACTGAAACGTAAACAACCATATTTCAAACCAACAAGCATGATGTAAAGTGTCGTACGAAAAGCATCGTCAGCTCATGTAAGGTCAAGCTCGATGGTGCACAATACATGGAAGTGATGCCCTTCTGTTCATACGGTACTCCTGTGAAAGTAACGTCAATGCTGTTTTCATTCTCAATGTCGGCGGCTCTCACGTACATCGGCGGGGTTGACGAGGGGCGGGCAGTCAAAGCCCAAATCGGTGAAAAAGCGGCTGGCGTCCTTCGCGGGCCCTACATACACGCTAAACCCGCCGCGGGCCAGGAAGATGACGTCATCGAACATTTCGAAGATTTGGTAGCTGGGCTGGTGCAAGACCGCAATGACGTTGGCGCCTTTCCGCGACAGTTCTCGGAGGGCTCCAATCACCGCCTATGGTTAGGACCGTTGAGCAAGAGAGGAAGTACATCAATTCAAAAATATCGTACAAGAACACTGCACACGTTACAAATAATGAAAATGAAGAGCATAATTGATGTGATGTGATAAGCAAAGCGTACATACACAAGGAACCTACACAAAAGATGAAAGATCACTCACAAAGCTGGTGGTGCTGTCTAGGCCGCTGGTGGGTTCGTCCAAAAAGAGCAAGCTTGGGTCGGCCACCATTTCCATCGCGATGTTCACGCGCTTGCGCTGCCCCCCGCTAATACCCCGCTTTTCCGTGTTCCCCACCACCTTTGGAATTATGAATGATCGAATGATTTTTCGTGAACAAATGAAGGGTCGCTTCGCATAAGGATGCCATTTTCATCAATCGAGTCTAGAAAGAAGCGCGTGGTGACCAGAATTTTTGAACTACCTCTGTATACGTAAACTACTTTTTTTTTCAAAGCCAACATTACTTAGATTATGCGTAAGTACCGAGTGCGCGATGCGATCGATCTCCAGCACGGCCATTACGTCCTTCACTACAGCCAGCCTCTGCTGGCGGTTTAAGGTGGCGGGCAAGCGTAAACCTGCGTACATGGTCAAGTTCTCCTTCACCGACAAATCGTCGTGCATGATGTCGTCCTAATATGTAGCAGCATGGGTGGGCATGAGTGATTTTGTTGCAAAAAAAAAAAGGAAACAGATGAGAGGTAGGGTCATTTAAAAGCAAGGTTCGATAAAAATCCATCTCATTGGAGCACCACAATTGCAGTCGACAACGTTGCATAGCCGAGGCGTATCTCTTACAGGACCTCGTGAATGTGCACACATTACCTGAGGCACAAACCCTACGAGGTCAGAGTACGACACGATGGAGTCCACTACGCCGTTTACGAGCAAGGTACCGAAGCGCTTGCCGTAGGTGGCCCTGCAGTAATGTGATTGGTTGGTTGGGTGAAGAAGAAGGAGTGGTTAAGGAGAGCAAAAGGAAGTCAAAAGGAACTCGAGGTTGACACCAAGAGTGACAAAAGCACAATAGACCAAGCGGGTACTGTAAAGGAGACAACGAAAATACGTGGATCATGAACGAGTACAACATAATGTGTGCATGTGTTTCGATTGATCAATACGAGTTGTGCTTCGCGTCTAATCCTTTCAGTTCGTCTTCTTCTTCTTCACCCTTTACCGGCCAGCCAGCGTGTTCATCAGGGTGGTTTTCCCCGCCCCGCTCGGGCCCATGATCGCCGTGACGCGGCCCGGTCGACAGCGGCCCGTGACGCCGTTGAGCACTTTGGCGCCGTTAGAGCGAAGCACCAAGCCGAGGCGAACGAAGGCCAGCTCGATCATCGTGTCCCGCTTGTCGCGCAACGATTGCAGAGGCTCGCCATCGTTCAAACTTCCGGTTCCTCCTGCTTCTATAGCAGTAGCGCTACTGCTGTCGTTTAGCAAAGCATCCGGTGAATTCGAGCGAGACCAATCAATATGATGATTGCTGCTATTTCTGCCTGGAAATGGTGCTAGTATAGACGGAGACGTGGTTTCCTCCAAATCGCTACTGCCTCCGTGAGGAAACCCGAAAGATTCGAGCATTGACGCACTGCTGTCGCTGCTGCTGCCACCTCCGCCGCTCTCTTCCAACAAAGAGACCTCCGAAAAGGATGAGGAAGCTCGGTTTCCACTTTCAGGCGCCTTCGACGAGTCGTTTCCATGTGCTCCTGGCCCTGATCCTGGTGGTGCTGACGTCAGTGCGCTGCTGTTGCGGCGACGGTGGAGCAAGCGGTCCGCAGCCAGCTTCTTTTGCCGCCGTTTTTCTCGTAAATGGTGCCGGACCTAACATGTTGCGTGTGCACGGTGAATCAAAGAAGCAAGCATGTTTGGAGTTTACAAACTTTAGAGAGGACCATCTTGAGACAAAGAAGGGCCGAATTCAATCGTATGTCTCGTCTTCTTTTCTGCTGCTGTTTGTTGGCTTTTGAGTGCTTCCAGTACTGCCTTCCACACATACATATACGCGCACGCATTCCGATCATACCTTTCGAAAGCACTTCAAGCACACCACGAAGACTCCAATGAGCAGCACGCTGATCTCCACGACTTGTTCGCGGTAGTCTGGGTAGGCGGCTTTGAAGTTGCAGGAGGCAATCGCCGCGCACGGCTTAGGTCCTATAGAGCCCACCTTGTAGGGGGGCAGAAGAAAAAGGGAAGAAGAGAAAGAGATCGATTGGACTTCGTAAAACAAAAAGAAGGACTTGGAGAGTGCAGAATTGGTTGATCTTTTTGCCAATATTGCTTCCTACAAGAAGATGAAAGGTCCGAAATCCCTGTCGCTTACCGGACAATAGTAGCCTTCTGGGCACGGGATAAAAGTAACGGCGTTGGGGCAGTAGAAGCCTCCATTGCAGAGGAACATGTTGCCAGCGCCCGGGCACACCAATGCAGTTGATATTGCTTCGTGGTCTTGATTCAATTCTCGAGGGGGAAGAGGAACAGTTAAAGCAGATGCATCGCCAACGCCTTCATTATCGTGTACAGCCTCATTTTCCATCTTTGCATCTTGGCTCGGATGCCATACATGAGTGGTAGTTGCTTTCAGAGAAGGAATCAACCATGACACGGGCGAAGACGACGAAGGCGACGATAAAAGTCTGCTCGACTGAACGGCCGCGTCATCCGTCTCAACCACAACCTCATCGCCGTCATCGCTTGGTGGCGGAGAAGACGTGGGCAATTGCGTGGGCATCATTAAGGGCTGCAGTGAAGGCGTGTACGAGGGCGCAGGCGTTGGCGTCGGGGCTGCGGTGTTGGGGCTTCTCAACGCAACTTCAAGCGGTTCTTCGACCGACGAGGCCCCTAGCATCGTCTTAGGAAAGCGACAAGTGCCGGTGCTCGCTTCAAAAGTCGAGTTGAAACACTGAGACCCCGGCACGCACGCAATCTGAAGGGTATGCGCGCACACATTTTGAGGCACACGCAAAGAAAGACATGCAGGCGTCAGGGTCGCATTGAAGTACGAGTGATATGATAGATCGTGTTGAGAAAAATGAGAGCATTAAAATTGTCTTGAAAGCAAAAAAAACAACTAAGAGATAGAAAGCTCGAAAAGGAAAGATGCACGAACCGTGCAGGCGAAGTTGAACGGGCAAAAGAAGCCTTCGGGGCAAGCCTGAGCAGTTTGGTATTCATCCATTTCTGGCTGGTAGAACCCCTCGGCGCAGCCTTGCAAGTAGCCGGCGGGATTGCTGTACGAGCAGCGCAGGTCATCTCGACCACCTTGCACGAACAGGCCCATTTCAGTGTTCGGGCACAGGTTTGCCCACCCGTCGACAGACGTCACCATCCCACCGTGGGTGTGCTGCAAGGCGGACGAGCTGTGAAAGTTGATTGGTTCATTTCATGTTTGTTGGTCCGCAAGAAGACGGGGGTGAAGGGAAGATAGAGGAGAACAGAGGTCATTGAAGAATGATAAATATCCCATTAAGCAAAGGAAGAAAAGATAAGCTGCTGATTGCACTTTGTCTCTACGAGTGGAAGAGTCGTAGTGCAGCATTTCTACTCCATATATGTATACTGGCGTATCGCACCTAGTATTGAGCATCAAATCATCAGTCCCCGGGTCTCCCCATGCTAGAAAGCCGAGGTAGTTGTCCACCTGAAATGGCAAAATGAAGGGGAAAGATAGGATGGTAAGGTAAGAAGAAAGATAAGAATAAGGGATTAAGGTTGTATTACTTAATGACCATAATAGCACTCGCACTTGAGCTAAAATCATTACAAGCAGAAAAGTGGAACGAGGCCTTTAAGGCTATACATACGTCGGAGAAGTAGTACTCTTCGTCGGAATCGAATTCAAATAAGAATTCTCGTATAGTAATCAGCACTGTCGACGCGACGGCGACTAAGACTACGAAGATGAAGTATAGAGTCCAGCGCCAGCAGCACGAACACGAGCAGAGGCAGCACCGCGTCTTCACCTTTTTGTAGCGCACTTCGGTGATAAACCCCGCCGTTTGCCCCGCCACATCTGCCAGAGGGTTGTAATGGCTTTGTACCCCGGTGTCCTCGTCGAGAAGACCCATTTCGAAGTTGGAATAGCCCGGCTGTGTCCTGCTGTCCATCTCAGAATTCGAATTTCGATCGTCAGGGCGAAGCGCAAGCGATTCGAATTTCAATGGTAACCCGGTACTGTACGAGGAAAGCTATGACGAAACCTAGTATTCGTGCCTAAAGTGTAGAAGAGCTTCTTGGTGCTACAGTGCCATAATGACAGATCGTAAAATGATGTCATGATGATACTCTCAACTGGCTGAGTAACGCGGGGGCGGTGCAAATTAGCTCGCCGTCTTAGTAGTGCTATGTGCTTCTCTACCGAGCCGAGCGGAGTGAATCGAGCGGAGTTCAAATAAAGGATTGGGTATATCTGGTACACCTGTCACCGCCAACGTCGTACAGATATAACAGTCCGGTGCAGAAACCAAGAAAACCCAGGAGGCTGCTGGGTTTTCCCTCAGCCCACTCTACATTTCACTGACCTTATGGACTTATGGCGCATGGCGACCGAAAGTTGGGAAAAACCCAAAACCCGCGGTTTTCTTGGTTACTGCTCCGGTGTCCCAGTCCCAAGCTCAAGCAAGAAGCCTGTAAGCTAAAAAAGCTCGCAACAGTTACGACAATGAGGTCGTTGCTAAGGCCTACTGAATGGCGCCCTTACTGTTAGTTACTAAATCCAGTCCTCCCTCGGGGGGGGCTCAGAAAAAAGCTGGCCCCTCGGGGCCCGAGCCAAAAGCTGTAAGCCGCAAGCTAAGCTGTAAGAATTAAGCCGTAATATGTCAGCAATAAGCTACAAGCCGCATGCTCTAAGCGTCAAGACTTGATTCTCGAAACCCGAGCCTTAATATCGGCCTTAGTCTGAGTCGTCTGAGAGCAGTAACCAAGAAAACCGCGGGTTTTCTGGGTTTTTACCCACTTTCGGTCGCCAAGAGATCAGTAAAATGTGGGGTGGGCTGGGGGGAAACCTGGGGAAAACCCAGCAGCCTCCTGGGTTTTCTTGGTTACTGTCTGAGAGCCGAGGTTCTAAATGCTTGAATGCATACTCGGAAATAAATCGCAAGTGCAAGTGAAGACTAATAGAAGAGGGCGCTGCAGTGATATCGGTTTTGATTATTAGGTGCCAAGGAGCACGAGGCATCTGAGCATGGTGGAGCTGGAAGGAGCGGGATGCGATGGCGATGCGAGTTGCGAGTTGCGAGTTGGTTTGGGGGCGAATTGCCTACTAATCGCTATTCCTTAGTAGATATTAGATAGGAGATTGCGAAACAAAAAACTATATTTGACCTATCCTAGACCACATCGGAGAAGGGCAATAGGTATTCATAAGCTAGTTGCTTTGTGTTGATGTTAACACGGAATTTTCGTGTTTTAAAAGTGACCTGGAAATATTGTGTTTTGTACGTAGCTGTGCTATGTTCTTTGGTTTAAAAGTCAGCATCCTTTTTAAAAATAATGCTTATTGCTGCCAAACTACTGCCGACGAGAAGGCAGCCCTCCTGACCGCAAGTATGACTGGGCCGCCGCACCAGCCACCTCAGTTGCTGCCTTGTTAGGTAGGTGTGCAGGGACGGCAGATGGATCCGACGGCAAGACGAGGTTCCAGTGGCCTCGCGAAGAAGTAGACGATGCGAACGACGAGGCCCAAGACGAAAGTCTTTCATTTGCGTTCTGCAGGCTGCCGCTGCCGCTGCTGTCGACATCCTCTGGTGATGCATCCAGGAGGCGCCGTCGCGACCCGCCGCCGTTGAAGACTCCGAGGACCGCCATGACAATGACCGCGACAATCAGCACGGTGATCATGACGCAGCACTGCTTCTTGCGAATCGACTTTTGGTAATCGATGGCCACCTCGATGTCCTTGTTGCCCCCTTGCACGAACTCGTGGGCTGCGTGCACGTTGTACTCGATTTGATCGAGCAGTTCGCCCTGCTGCTCGACCAAGAGCGCGAAGTCAACGAACATTTGATTCAACTCCGCGACCGACTACGTACAGAGGAGGAAGTGGTGGCGACATGCAGCAAAAATTAGATAGGCAAAAGGCAAGACAACACACAAATGGAGAAGAAAAAGAAGAGGGTTATAGAAGGCGAGAATATTGAAGGCGATGCCGCTAGAATGAGCACGAAAAGAATGCCATGATGCGCCAGATAGATAACGGGAAGGAAGGAAGTCGTTGGTAACATAGCAAGAGAGCTCGAATAGAAATTTTATTTGCCTCAAAATTACTACCAACTCTTCGCGTTACATCTCTCTCTCTCTCTCTCTCTGGGATACACGTTATAGTACGGTAAGGTGCACATGCGCTGTGCCATGTAGTGCATAAACTGTTGGGATGCAAGTGTACCTGCCCGAGGCGCTGCACGTCGCGGTACTTGTCCTGAGCTTTCTCAAAAGCCTCTCGCACGGGATCCGCGGCCGTCCGCAAGATCGCGCTCTGGAGCACCTGTTGGGTGCCGCCCGACGCCATCACTTCGTCGATTTCCGCGTCGGTGGCGTCTTCCTTCACGATGCGCACCTGCCGCGCCACTTTCTTTTTCACGCCGTCCTTGTACTCCACTTGATGCCTCTGGTACTCTTTCACCACCTGAGCACGCCATGCACACCAAGCAAGCAAGACACAGTACGGAAGGTTAGAAGGAATGGGGGAGAATGGTCGAAAGCACACGCAACATCGTCACAAACGAGTGACCTCGGCCGACGCAAGACCTGTTACTCGAAGTCCGACTCGCGAAAGCACACACTCCCTCCTCGTAGGTTACATTTTAACCATGTCCTCTCACCTCGCCGAACTTGCGCGTGAGCGTCGACGACAGGTTGTCGCGGATGCGCAGCTCGTTGGCTTTTTGCGGGTCTGGCGAAGCCTTCAGGGCGGCATTCTCAGCAGCCAGCTCTTTCAAAGTGGCTTCGGCACGCTTGGCCGCTTTAGTGGCAGGCGCCAAAACTCTGTTCAGCTGAAGAAGAAAATGAACAAGGCAATATACATGACAGAAAGATACAAACGACAATAATTAGATCACGGTGTGCGAAGATATTACGATGGGCAGAGAGAAGCAGGAGAAGGTCTGAAAGATATAGGAAACAGCAAGGGAAAGTGGCAAAGAGAGAAAGAATCAGAAGGGACGGCGCAGGTACAAGACACCAAACATAAACGATAACAATGGAATTGCTGGCCACAACGCCATATAGCTGCAGATAAATTATAACAAGCGGATACACCTAGTGAAGCTAGACTCAATCAAAAGTGTTCATGTAGGACTGCGCACGGCAAGAATGTTCAAACGTTGACAAACCTCGTTGCTAATCTTTGCTTCTTCATCTGAGGTTGTGGCCATCATCATGTTTTGGTTGCAAGCTAATATTTTCTTGCACGCTCCTTTGATTTCTTTCAAGTCTGCTTTCACGGTCTCCACGTCGTCGAAGAATTTCTGCATGTGCGCGGGCGCCGAAGGAGCTCCCGACGAAGCATCCTCGCCGTTTCCTGCCTCCAAATCCCGAGAGCTCGGCGCTTCCGGAGCCTCACTCGACGGGTTCGCCGTGTACATCACGGAAGGGGCTGCCGCGCCCATTTTGAGCTCGGCAAGACGGTCCACCATGGTGCAGCAAGGATTTTGTATGCTAAGACTAACTGGGTGCAGAAATGTGCCTCAAAGTAGTCTGCACGCTTTTGAGAGAGGCCTTGAAAGCCTGCCCTTTCCGCTTCGCTTCTGGAGAGCTAGTTCCCAGTGCGTAAACTAAGTAAATGTAGCGATACGCACGCTAAGAGGCAGCTCTTTGAACGTAGTCGTGCCCCGTTGCAACGTGTCCTTGGGCTCTTTCTCTCTAACAACAAATTCTCGGTCAGGGAGGGAGGGATGGGAAGGGGGAAGGGTTGGCGCGTCGTGTCGGCCAACTTTTTACGAAGAAGGTTCAATTCTAGCTAGATGATTCCAAGATCGCGTCGGTCGAGCAGATGCAGAAAACACCCCCGTGCTCGCAACGACTACGACGAAGAGACCGCTTACGAAAAAAAAAACCTGTATATTGACCGTTTATTTTCTAAAAATGGGCGAATGCCGGGAGGTGCTGGGCGGCGGACCAGCACCTCCTTCGAAGCTATAAACGCTTCGAGTGCAACCGGGATCCCAAACTT
>Ga0307982_1003758_pt1 | contig 12081 bp, 6 predicted proteins | sample OrgLakmetagen989_FD_201847 | JGI IMG/M metagenome (GOLD analysis project Ga0307982, IMG submission 201847) | Saline water microbial communities from Organic Lake, Antarctica - #989 | ecosystem: Environmental > Aquatic > Non-marine Saline and Alkaline > Saline | place: Antarctica: Organic Lake... | reverse complement strand
CAGAACCCCGGGGCCAAGTTTGGATGCGGCGGCTCCGCCGCCAATTCCAAAGCAGTGAACAATCCTCTGGGCACATCCTCGGCATAAACTGCCTGCAGGTGGTGCTGAACTGCAAAACGTGTTTCAATGTGGTGCACAATGTATAGCTTTCTTATCCTCAGGCGCACGATGCATCCTATTGTGTCTTGCCACCTGCCCGGCGGGATGCAGTTGGTCTGCCCACACACGTGTCCATCCCGAGGTTGCTTCATGCGTGTGCTTCGCTTCGCTGGTGCAGAATCCCCTGCAGCTCCTTTTGCACCGTCTCGAGCGTGTCTTTCTTTCCTAGGGTGCAGGTCTCCCAGCCCAAGCGAGCCGTGAAGGTGGCCTCGTGCACTGCTGTAGCAGATTGCTCAGCCGAAACAAGCTGTGACACCACAAAATACACTCTGGCGAAGCGAGTGTACATGGGGCAATACTCACACCCCAATCCGCTTTGCCTGCTGCCCCCCCCTGCGCAGGCATTGTCTTGAAACAGCGTGGCCATCATATCCATTGCGTGCACATAGTGACCATGTTTCTCCAGCTGGCTGGACAGGAGCAGGTCTGCTATTCCGTTCAGGAAATCGGGAGGGTCAAGCTTGGCTGCAATCCGTACAGATCTTTTTGTGCACTTACGCGTGTTGAGTACAGCCAGGCGTCCTCTGGTTTAGCAGTTTGTGCAAAAAGGTTCAGCATGCTGGCTGGCGCATGCTGAGCCAACATCCTGTACCGTTGTCTCAGCTCCTCCAGGTATGCCCTGTCGGCAGGCTGCTTCCCGAAGCCGCTGTTGGACAGCTTCGTGAGTGCCAACTGCCGTGTAGTATGCAATGCGTTTGAGTACTCTTCCCTCATTTCGTCGCTCACATGTCCTAGTTTGTATCTGACATCAAATGTGTCTTGCATAAAGGTGTACACTCCTGCGAGGTCGATGGGCTGGTGCTGTTTGGATGCAAAGTCGCTGGCGTATGCTGTAAGCATTAACAACGGTGCCAGGTTGTCCGGTGCTAGAGCTGCAGCGCAAGCAAAGCGCTCAGCTCTACTCATTGAGTCATACGGCATGGAGATGAACACGGGTGCCTGTGATGGCACAGCCGTGTTGACGTGCGCACCGTATTTGCTTGCTTCAACCCCAGGCAGAGCCAAAGCACTCAGCTGACATAACCCCTGTAGGCGCATAGTGTCATCCACAGGTCGTGGCTGTGAAATGTCATGCACATAGGGATGGCATCTCTGCTCACCCTGTCCACCACAGTTTGTGGGGGGCTTTGACAGGCTGCGTGCGGCCCCAGCGAGCCAAGCCACTCGCTCTGTGACACATTCCTGCATCCATCCGGCATCACTGAAGCAGCCTCGTGTTCCAGCCTGGGCAAAAGTGACCCACTTGAAGCCCTGCATGTCGGGGGGGGATATACCCCCCCCATGTCCGGCTGGGCTGCGGCATTCACCCACGCTTTTCGGCTGCCTGGACACTCCCAAACCCACCTTTGACGCTTGTTGACTGGGTCTCCGATGGCTCTGTGGTAAAACATACTGCTTCGCATCATCACTGTGCATGCAGCTGCGGCAAGAGGCGGCAGTAGTCGCCAGCTGTGCTTCCATGTCACCGCGCCAGACTGACAGGGACCTTTGTCTGATAGCGTTGCTTTGGCTCGCCAGGCAGTCGCAGCGACCACCGATGCCCCCAGCACCCCCAAGCTGGGCAGCAACATGATGCGCTCGGCAATCACAAAGCCCACTGTGAAGAACAGGTTGCTGGCTGGTAGGTAAGTCGTGACACAGATTGCAAGACAACTTGCTGCTGCCAAGCCGAGGTGCCCACTCAGCCCATTAGCCGCACCAGATCGACAATCGTCCCTCTGAAAAACAGCAGCATTACTTGCTGGGACTTTCTTGAGCGCATTTGTGCAGGTTATGTCCAAGGCTTTCAGGCCAACAGTCGCCCATTCAAGCCAATATCGCCAGAGCAGCACTGACAGTGAAACACACACACAAAGGAACACCAGTGTGGTGATATTCCTGGAGTCATTTAGTGACGTGATCAGCTCAATGCAAGTGTCCCCTCAGTCGAAGATGATTGATGTGGGGGCAGAAGTGAAGTGCCATGCTGCTGCCCACCACAGGGTGAGCGTGTGGACGAACCAGTCGGAGTTGTGAGCCACAAGGTTCGACGACCGAGGCATGCTTGGTGCGCCTGGCTGCAGTACACGTAGACGGACGTACATGATGGCCGCCCACATGCATACTTGCACAGCGGATCTAACGCAGTACTTGCTGTTAACAACGGTGCGAAGAGCGCCCCCAGTCTGCAGCATGTGCGGCAGGACCATCACTACTGCATCAATACAGCAAAGAACATGAATAAGCATTGCTCCGATTTCTTTGGCGGAGCATGCCAGGACGCATAACGCCGTGAATCCAATGCTTGGGCCAAGAACCCCCCCAGCCCAAGTCCAGGGGGCGTCCACCCCTTCAGTAAGGTCTCGGCCCAATGAACAGGTGCGTAGCATCACAGCGATGACTTCAATGATCGCACATAAGGTGTCGCTTTGGCCGACGCTCAGGGCGTAGGTGTCAACATGGAGGGGGTGTGCTGCTGCCAAGCAAGCCACAGCTGCAGCGATACGATATTGTGATGACCCTGTTTTGGCCAGATTCTGTGGGTATGATAGCGTTGCTAGCTGTGGTTGAACCACGCAAATGATACAAAGACCAGCATCAAGCGCAGAGAAATGTTCACAGCCCTGAAAAGAAAGGTACGCCCTTTGCCAAGGCTGTGCTGCGCCCAGAAAAGCACAGTTGTAAGCGGGCACCATGATCGATGTGCCTGTTGTGAATACATGTCTGTGCCCCAGTAGTCAGATCGTAGTATGCCTGGCACATCCAGGTCAGGGGAAGTCACAAACGGGATTTTAGCGATCGCCATTGCGTCATCCAAGACTGCACTGTCTCGAATCCAGCCGCCACTGTCGCGAAAAGCGGGAAAGCAAACAACGACTGTGAGTATACATATAAGCAGGACTGCTCTCGTTTGTTTTGAACACAAAAAAGCACATGAGCTGTTCGAAGCCGCTGCAGCGTTTGCTTCGGTATTCTCTGTCCCGCTTGAGCGTGAAAAGCTCATGGCTGCAAAACACACACCAAAGGTCAGCAGTTTGTCCACAAGTTACAGCTTGACACGATTTGATTGGCCGCACAGATGCCTGAACAGTGCAAAAGGCCAAAGTTGAGTTCTCTCAGCTTCTTAGCCTGCGTGCTTTCTCTGTAGTACCAGCAGTGTGAAGTGTAAAAAGACAGTCGAACTGAAACTCGATTGTAGGAGAATCTGAGTGCACAGTTTCATCTGGTTCCTCTCATGCACGCTTTCAAACGTGAGCGAAACCTTTCATGAAACGGGTGCAAGGGGGGGCACTTCGCTTGCGCCATAATTCGATGACTGGACGTGGTTCATGTGGTTGGACGAGTGTATTGTCAAATTATGTTCACCAGCCGAAGCCAAAACAACTTGCGCAGCTTGCATGATGTCTCTTATCCGGTCCATTTTTTTGGTGTCAACAGCTACAGTGGTGGTTGCTGCAGCAAGTGTTGGCGATGAATCTGCTTTTGAGGCACGTTTCGAGTCTGGAACCCAGTCTCTACAAGAGACTGTTAACCCGTTGGTGTTTACAAGCAAAGCTACAATTCACCTGGAGTATCCCTATGCCAGCTCTGGTGTTTCTGCGATATCTGATTCAATTGAAGCAGCACTTTTCGGAGACGTGCGCATGCTACTGTCCACGTGTGAAGTGACAAGTTCCGCAGCTGCTGTGGGGAATAGCTCGATTGTGCTATCCCTGGCAGGCACGGCTGCCGAACTCCTTAGGGGTAGCCATACTTGCTCTGAAATTATGCGGCGGTTTTATTTGTTCTTCACTTTTGCACGAAAGTGCACTGAGCTGCCAAGAGCAGGTGGCGGAATTTGGAGCGAGTCCGAAATTTCCGCTTTGCGGGCGGCCCGTGCTGCTGGTATGAGCGATGCATGGTGCACAAGGGGGGGATCTAACACCACCAAGGCCCAGCAACTTGCGAATTCGGTGTCAATGGAGCTTGCTCCGGAAATTGCAAGCCCAGCAGCTGCCCAGTACATTGAGACAGCGCTAAAAGAGCATTACCCTCTGGCCCATGCTCAAGTGGCTGCATCTGTCTTCGAAATGGCTGCTGTATCTCAGAACCTGGTCAGATTTTCAGATCCAGGAACCCCCATCCCTCGCATTGTTCGAACCATGCCAGCTTGGAGTTCGCCTAGTGCATACTCCAGGTTCCTTGCCCAGTTTCCGCAAGCTGCTGCATTCAAGCACGAAGCTGAGATTGCCCATTTGCCTCATTTTGCAATGCTGGTGACTCTTTCAGCATCATTGGCGTTTTTTGGTGGCCTGATTTTCACCCTGCTGGGGGTGACCAGTGTATTTAGAGCATTGCTGCATAAGTGGCTCTGACGAATGTGGGTCAGCTTTGCTTCAAACCTCGCCGCACGCAGTGCACACATTCTGATCTGCCAGATTTTAATATTCACCCCGTGTGTTCTAGCTCCAATGTATGCACTTCATTCACTCACTCACATTTCGCTCTTGGCTTGACAGGCACGCTGCCATCGATGGTGTGCAGAGGCAGTGCATCTCCTGCGCAAGGCGTCCCCTAAACGTGGCCGCGCAAGGCAATATGGGCACAGCGATTGTCGCACTGCTGGTGAAAGCATTCATAATAAATTGGTGACCACGACTGCTCTCAAGGGATATGGGATGTTGGAGCTCACTGTTGTACATGCATGCACTTTTGTGTACTGCTGTACCCGTTCATTATTTCGACATGGCCTGCAGCTGTCGCACTGCCTCAACCTTGTTTGCACGTGTGCAAATGCACCTGACACGATCATGGCCTAAGGTGGGTGCGACGTGGCGGGTGGCGTTTCGTGTCTGTGCTTTCTGCCTGAGTGAAGCATGTTGGCTGTTGCGGAAATTTCTTTTTCCAGCAAGTTCACCAGTTGGAAGTTTGCGCAGGACACAGTCGCTGTAAGGGTGAGCATTTTAAACGAAACGAGTCAACAGTGGGAGGATGCAGTTGCGTTTCTCCCGTGGGCGCCTGCCAGTATTGTCCAGGAGTACGTTGCTGCATCGTGGTCGGTCGCCTGAGCGTGCTTAGAGGTTTTGTGTCTGCAGCTCTACACCGACCCTGCTGCCATGGGCACTCATCGCAGCTGCGTTCTCAGTGGACATAGCTGATTCCATGAAGCACGAGCCTCGCCGGTGTTCTTTGTTCCCAGTGACCGCTTCCTCCCTACGCACTGCAACCAGTGCCACACTGTCGTGCGCCTCCCAGCGTGAGTGCTGCACACGCGCAGCGCCGACCCAAGCCGCCTTTGGCGCATACCAGGACTGCAGTTGTCGTGACTGTCAGTGCTTCATGTCATCCACTCCTTATTTCCGCAGGCGAGTGGGACTTGATCCGCGAGCACGCAGAGTACATCTGTGATAACCTGCTGTCGCACTTGAGCGTGGTGCAATCAGGAACACAAGTGGCTCTGCCTCTACCACGCCACGTCGAACCCCCCAACGGTGTTCTTGTTTCCGGGGCCGGACAGGGAGAGGCTTCAGCAGAACACACCGACGGTGCTGGGAACAGGTTCACATTCGGAACAGTAGAGTGCGGCGCAGGCGGCATGTTCCGGCTGGTACACGACACGGAACTGCACGTTGGAGTCGCCCCCTCAGCATCTGCCCCTGTGGCTGCCGTGACCCCCCATGCACTCCCTTCAGGCAATGCAGTAGCAGCAGCAGCAGCAGTACATCCCCACGAGCTTCAAGCAACACCAGGAACACAGTTCAGTGCTAGTAACCAGCGAAGTATAGAACAAGTTTTTGAGTGCCATGTGCACTGTCGAGTGATGTGCAGGGGGGGTCAAGGGGGTGAAGGGGGCGTCAAAACATATGACGAGGAGTGGCTGTGTTGCCAACCAATTCTCTCAGCTGATGCAAATGCCAAGCACACCGAGCCTGAGTCTAGCAGTACTAGAACAGCTGAAAGTGAAGCCCTGGGTGGTTTCGCGCTGCTGCGTTTCAAGAACACAAGCCTCACACTTCCCTTGGCTGCACCAGTGCAACTTGGGGCCCTTCCCGACAGAACACGCTTCCAAATTCCGCTGTTCGCTGCCCGCTCCCTGATAGCGCAGGGATCTGAAGCACCAGCGGGCAGCAAGGGCATTTGGGCGCTGGAGGGGTCATCTGTAGTGAAGGCGGTTCACATGCCCCCCAGCAGCATGCTGGCTGCCCGACAGCTTCTCCCAGCAGCCGGAACAGCTGCAGGGGCAGGAGCTGCCTCTGAGGGCGTTCTTGATGCACGTGCGTGGACCCGTAGGAATGTGGCTCGGGCGGCACATGTGCTGATGGGGGGGTGGTCGCCCTCCAGTGTCATTTGTGCTGCCGTGTCTAAGGCAGTGTTCTATGTTCCTCACCCCAGCGAGGAGAGCAGGAACACTTTCATTCAAATTTTGTGTTCCGAGCCACCCGAAGCTGGGGCAGGTGTCGCCGTGGAGGCAACGGACCCCCTGGGCAGCTTGGCTATTGGCCCCCCCCTGCACACCCCCAGCTTCGGTGCCCTGCGTGCAAGGCACTTCGGAGCTGGGGCCATGGGCAATGTTGTTGACGTGTCTCGGGGGCTGAGCACAGCTGCCACAGCTGCCGTGCTGCAGTGTGGGGCGTCTGTGCTGCAGCGCGTAGAGGGCGGCGTTTCCGACGGGCAGCCAATCATCGTACACGCGACCGCAATGAACGTACAAGCACAGGCAGACACGGCTGCATGTGTGCATGCATTGAGTGCCGTGTTGTCTGCGCTGTTCCGGGATGCGCGCCGGAGGGGGGTCGGTGTTCCTGCGTGGTGCACGAGTCATGCCCCTGGCAGCAGCATCTCAATTCCAGCCAACGAACTCATGACAACAGCAAGCCTGCCATCCAGTGGCAATGCCGGAGCGGCATATGTCCCTGTGGGGTGTGTGACGGGTGGGGCTGTGTCGTCGTGGGGACACATGACGGTTGACGCGGGGGCTCTCTCCAGCCGTCAAGGCACCCAGGAACAGCCCCCATCGGATGAGGGGAAGGACGCGGGAATCCAAGCTGTTCAAGCGGAACAGCAGCTTGTTGTTCTGCGTGCAGAGCTGCTTCAGTCTGCCCCAATGGACGACAGCACGGGCTATTCGCCAGCGGCAGCAGCAGCTCTTGAGAGCCTGCAGCAAGTGTTGACAGCACGAAGGAATGCCAGACTGGTGCAAGCTGCAGCTGCAACAAGCGGTGCACGTGTGGTGTTCTGTGTTCACGATACACCTTTGTCGCTGGGGGCTCCTCTACCTGCCTGGGGCTCGTCAGCAGGTGTGCTCCCGGTGTTCCTGTCTGTTCCGGCTCCGGAACACGCCACTTCAACAGAGGCAGAGACTGAAACACACACATGCTCTGAAGTCTCAGAAAGTGTTCTGCAACAGGCCGTTGCAGCCGTGGAACAGGCATCTGCGCGCTGCTGCCCCGACCCCATCAGGGACTCGGCACTCGAGGCGGTGTTCCCAGCTGTGGGAGGTCTGTGGGGGGCTAAACGAGAGCTGTACGACTGTCTTCTGCTGCCCATTCGTTGGCCTCGGTTACTGTCCGGGGGCGGAACACTGCCACGGGGTGTTCTGATCCACGGCCCCTCCGGCTGCGGAAAGAGTCTTCTGGCCGGCAGCTTGGCGGCGGCGGCCGGCCTGCCCGTGGTTGAAGTTGCGTGTTCCTCGTTGCTTGACAAGTACGTTGGGGGCAGCGAGGCAGCAGTGCGGAGGGTGTGGGCCCAGGCACAGGAGCAGGCCCCTTGTGTTCTTGTTCTGGATGACGTGGACGCCATAGCGCCCCAGCGGGGAGGGGGCGTGGGAGATGCAGGCACGGGAGTCACTGACAGAATGGTGAATCAGCTGCTGACGCTGCTGGATGGTGTGGACAGCAACACCGGGGGTGGTGCAGGGGCGGCAGCTGATAGCACTGCGCCTTTGAAACAGGTGCAAGCACGGGTGCTATCTGTGTTGTGTGACGCTGTGGGCTTCGTGCCCGCACCAGAACACAATACAAATACGGCAGCCCAAACCACTGACTCTTCTACTGCATCTGCTATGAACAGTCCTTTGCGTGATGTGTTTGTGGTTGCACTTACCTCGCGGCCCGACATTGTAGACGCGGCGTTGAAGCGGCCTGGGCGGCTGGATCGACATGTACAAGTGCAACCACCGAAATCAACCGAACGAGGGGACATCATGAAATGCTGCTTGATACAGGCTCTGCGCAGTGGGGCTTGGTCTGGACTGCGCCCTGACGCAGCGGCTGCCGCGGTGAGCTGGGCTGTGAGCTCACAAGCAGAAGGCGTAACAGGTGCCGATATTCAGGGGGTGGTGACATCCGCTTCCTTGCTGGCTGAGGAACACCGAACACAATCGGAACACGCAGTTGAAGCTGCACTTCTGGATGAGCATGCGCCTGTGTTATCTATGGATTTGATGCGCCAAGCGCTGCAGGGGGTTTCAAACCGCGACAACCCCCCCTCAACTGGAAATGGAGGGGGGCACCGTCTCGGCACCGCAGCTGAGCAGGGCAATTCTGACGCCGCCAAACATACCCGAGCACATGCTGCGTCCAAATCGGCAGTTGTACTTGCTTGATCAGCGCTACACGTGCGTATAAATGCATGTATATTTGGTTCAATTCACACCCACGCTGCATTACTTTACCACCGTCGTGGGCCTCCGACTGCATCACTGGGGGGCTGCCGTCCCGTATGGGGGTGTATGTGTTGGACGGACCCCCCCCCCACGAGATACGGGCCGGGGGAAGCAGCCCTGCGGCCAAGGGCACCTGAGCTATCTGCAAGTAGGCTTGCACCGCTGCTGTTCCTGGTTGAACGAAGTGCCGACAATGTCAGAACAGGCGGTGTTCTGGCTGGGGCCGGGCTGCCGCTGAGGGCATTCGCCCCCTGTGTGGCCCGGGCAGCGTACTGCGCATAGTGCAGATCAGCACCCATGTTCTCACTGCTGACTGTTCTGAGTCGGTGTTCCAGAGCATCGCGTTGCACTTCGGCGGTGCGGCGAGCGGCGTGTTCAGATGCCCGTGCGGACTCAGCCTGCTTGACTTTGTGGGAGACAAGCTGCAGTTCAAGTTGCAGGTCGTTGTGTCTATCTTTGAGGGCGTTGTATGCAAACACAAGTTGCCCGATGCGGTCCATACTGGCATCAGGATCCTTCCCATGGGATCGGCGACTCAACATCTTGTGCATGCTGCGGGGGCTGAGGGGGGGGGATCCCTCGGCAGCAACCCCCCCCTCAACTGACACATCCACTGCGGGGGGGTCAGTTTGCACAAGCTTGTGTTCCGTGGGCGGCACAGCAGCAGTGCTGTCTGCCGCGGCTACGGCGCTTGCAGCTGCGGCCGCCCGTGCTTGAGATCGTTTCAGCCTGGAGTTGGTCTGCACAAGCAGCTTACGTGTGGCCTGCAGTTCCCGAGCGCCCCCCTGAGCAACCTCCAAGCGCTCCTGTGTGTTGGCCAGGTCAGCCTTCAGCCGTGCAATACTGCGATTGGAATCCTTGGAACGAGCCAAGGCCTCTGCTGCCCGGCGTCGTGCCGCCTGCGCGTCATCTGTCGCGGCTGCCTGGGCTGCTGCTGCCTGAGCTAGCAGCCCCTCGAAGCGGGCGCGCTGCTCCTCTAATTCCGCACGGGCCTCGTGGACAGAGGTGACGGCAGCGTGCCCTGCATCCCGAGACTCACAAACGCGCGACCTCTCATCGCGCAGCTCAGCGTGCGCCTTACTCAGCGCTGCTGTTAACTGTTCCGTCTGTCCTGCTAGCTGCGCCACTGTGGCCTTGAGTTTGTTCCGGTCTGTGGTGTGTTTGTTGGAGGCTCGTTCAGCAGCTTCCACCAGCTGGCTCTCAATGCTGGCGACACGTTCCAGCATGGACGTCTTGTGTTCGTTCAGGGCGTGCAGTTTGTCCTCCAGTGCGGAAATAGTGCTCTGCGCTGCAGAAGAGGCGGATGACAGATCCGCCACACGCTCTTGGCTGAGGAGTAACTGGTGCTGCAGGGTGGCGGCCTTGGCATCCGATGCCTGGGCGGAGCTCACAGCCGCTTCAGCATTGTTCTGCAGGGATGTGTTCTGGGACTGCAACTGGGCAATCTCTGCCTGCAGAGTATTCGCAGCGGCAGTGGCAGCTTCTAATTCCGCGTTTCTGGACTGCATAGCGCTGCGAGCAGAGTTGGCCGCTGCCTGCAACCTAGCCTTCTCAGCAAGCAGGGCAGTGTTCTCAGTGCCCGCTGCCCAAACACGCTCCTCCACTGCCGCCAGCTTGGCTGCCAGGGCATCGCCCGCCTCCAGGGCATCGTCCACCTGTGCTCGAAGATTGCCCACAAGCTCATCAGAGGCCTGCAAGTGTTCTTCGTGATTGGTCTGAGCGGCAGCCAGGGCAGCCTGCAGGCGTGCCACGCGGGTGGCGGCAGCCTCCGCATCTCCCACTGCCACCGCCTCTGCGCGCCTTGCTTGCGCCAGGGATGATCGGATGCTTAGCAGGTCATCTGCTGACTCATCCAGCCGTGTTCGCAGCGCGTCCAGTGCATCAGCGCGGCGCTGCATGTCCTGCAAAGCGGCATCTTGCCCTTGTTTCGCGCGAACACACTGGGCTTGTTCGTCCTTCAACGCTGCTGCCAGGCGCATGGCCTCCGATCGCATCTCGTGTGCAGCAGCCTTTGCTTGTGATGCGTCAGACTGGTGTGTCTCCACTGCTGCCTGGGCTGTGCCAAGCGCGGCACTGAGAGCCGCCACCTGTGTCTTGGCAGCCCAAGCACGGAACACGGAACCCCGAACAATATCAATGGTGTCAGTTTGGGCCCTGTGGGTCAGTCGCATCAAATTCCGCACAGCTGTGCTTCGGGCATGGGCTGCCCTTCTGGCGACAGCCGCGGCCATGTCGGCTTGTTGCACTTGCACTTGCGACTCTGCAAGTTGCAGAGCTTGGCTCACTGTAGCCACCTGCTCTTGCACTTTGGTGTTGCAGGCAGCCGAGTTCGCCAACTGCGTCCGCATTGCCCACACTTGCAGTAATGTGCCGGCCCGCGTCTGGGTAGCGATGCCTTCACGCTGGGTCAGCTGTATGCGGTGCAGGGCGAGTGCTTGCCGAAGGCGCCTGGTGCTGGCTGCAGCATCAGCAGCTTCGCCGCGTATGCGGTGGGCGATTGATTCTGCATCACTCAAGGCGTTTTCCAGGAGCTGTTGCTGCTGCACGTGATGCGTTTCGCTGTCCAGGGCCGCCTGCCTGGCGGTGGCTGCTGCGTCTTGGGCGGCAGATAGGTCCGCCTCTGCAGCGGCGCTGCAATCCTGGGCGGAGACAAGCTGCTGCTGCACGTCACACAGTGCATCCTGCAGATCGGCTGCCCGTGCTTCGCTGTCAGCCACCTCATCCTTGTGTGCTGCTGCCGCCACGGCTGCCTCGGCGGCAGCAGCTTCCTGGGCCGAAGCCATCTGCTCCTGTTGTGCTGCCAAGGTGCTTTCATGCACTTCCGCTTGGCGCTGTATTTCCGCCTGTAGTTCCGACAGTGCCGTCTTCAGTGCATCCACCCGAGCCGCGCTGGCCGCCGTCTCACCCTCTGCAGACCGGAGCTTCCCCTGAGTCGTCACCAGCTGCACCTGGGCTGCGTCCTCTCGCGCCTCGCTGTCCCCCAATTGCAGCTGTACACCCTGCAAGCGCGCCTGCAGCTCGTCCTCTCGGCTGGCGGCGGCAGCTTGAGCAGCCCGCCCGTGCTCCTTGGTGCGTTCCAAGAGCTGCTGTGTTGCAGCGTGTGCTGTGTTCAAGGCTGCAATATTTGCATGTGCTGTGCTCATCTCGTCCTGTGCCTCCTCGAAAGCAACTTGCTTGGTGCGTAGCTGCGCCAATGTAGCCTCAAGCTCTGATTTGGCCTCCAGCAGGGCAGCAGCTGGCAGCTCAGACGCTGCCTTGGCCCGCAGCAGGTCACCCTGCAGCGAAGCAACTTTTTCTTC
>Ga0307982_1003757_pt1 | contig 12082 bp, 8 predicted proteins | sample OrgLakmetagen989_FD_201847 | JGI IMG/M metagenome (GOLD analysis project Ga0307982, IMG submission 201847) | Saline water microbial communities from Organic Lake, Antarctica - #989 | ecosystem: Environmental > Aquatic > Non-marine Saline and Alkaline > Saline | place: Antarctica: Organic Lake... | reverse complement strand
AGCACCACCGACGGCAGCGGGTCGGCGTTTGTCTGGCTGCTGCTGTAGCCGCTTTCGCTTCCGCTGCTGCTGCCGCTGCTGCTCCCATAGTCGTGCGTGCCTGGCGCGCGGCCAGCTCGAAACTGAAAGCCGGCGGTTACGCCGCCCCACTGCCAGGCTTCGCCCTCGCGCAGCAGCTGCAGCACGCGCAGGCCGCGCTCCACGCCTGGAGCACTTTTGATGGGCCTGCCGCTCACCGAGTACAAGTAAAGGGTTCGCCGCGACGAGAATGGCCGAGGCGCAAGAGCACGCGCAGCTACCGAAGCCTGAATCAATGCAGACAATGGTATGGATAATGAAGCAAGCATGAGAAATAGCCCATTATACCTGAAGAGGAAGTGGTTCCTATAAGCTAATTTCATGCGATCCGACGAGAAGCTACAGTTTTATCATAATGACATTTCCTAACCAGGGTGCCTAGGCAAGACGGGTGGTACTGAAGCCACACGCCATCATTGTCGCCGTTGCCGACCACGAACACAGCGCCGAAGTCATCTGGCTCGAACGAGCCGGCTGCCGCGGCACTCGCATTGGTCAAGGCGCTCGGCACAGCTTCGGTGACTGGTATCTTCGCAGAGCTACTTCTGAGCAGAAACACGCGGTCACTGCACGAGGTTGCAGGCGTACTGGGTTTTGAGTTGACTGAACTGCTCCGACTGAAGAAAGCAGAAAGCTTTGATGCTTGAGCAGCGGGCGCTGCAGCCTGCATGGGTGCATTCTCGTCGTCGACGGCTGCAGCAGGCTCAAGCATCCAAGGCTCCCACAAGGTGTCAGCTTCAGTTTCCCAGGGCTTTGCATCGGGAAAGTCGTTAGCACATTCTACAACATCGGAGGAGTGCACTACAGAAGCAAGGTAGCTGAGGGCGAGTAAAATTATCGGTAGACGCTCTATCCTTGTCATCGTTGATCAAATATTAGTTGTCCATTTCATTCACGCATTTTTATGACGACTTCTTCCTCGTGCATGAGCACATGAGCACCTTACATTATACTAAATTAGAGCACGGAGCACACAAAATGGCAAGGATGCCACTTCGTGGCCATAACATGCAGCCGTACCTAGTATTGATCATGCTCAGTGCCATCCTCAGTGTTGCTGCTGGCGGTATTAGTGAGAAGCATTTCGAGCAACAAGGCACTGTCTTTTCACCCGAGGGTCGTCTTTATCAGGTTCTGTCATGTCGATCATAGAAAGTTTAGTGCTGTTTGAGCATGTCTGAGGAGTTGCCTTCATCAGAACGTCTATTCCTACCTTCTTTCAGGTGGAATATTCTGCACTAGCAGTTGAGCGACATGGCGAGCCTTCTGTTGCGGTGAGGCCAACCTCTAGTCTTACGTTCGATTTAAGCTCTTTCTTTTGATGTACCTCATCAGTATCTAAAATTGATACCTTAGATTGCTTAACACTTCATTCGTAGGTGCGTGGAAGAAACGCAGCTGTATTAGCAGCCAGGCGAAGACCACTAGGCCCCTTAGTAGAGGCATCTTCGGTGGCAGCAGTGCACCGTGTGTGTGCTGGCGTGGGCTGCTGTGTGGTAGGCGTAGCTGGGGATGAACTTCGGCAAGTGGCTGCCTTGCGCACGCATGCCCAAGAATTCCGAGCAAAATACGGCCACGCGCCGCCGCCAGCAGTGCTGGCCAGACTAATTGCGGATGACGCTCAGCACGCTTCCCAGACCGGCGAGACGAGGCCACTCGGCGTGACGGCCCTTCTCATTGGCGACGACTACGGTGGCGTCGGTATCAGGAGAGGTACAAATACCGGTACGATGGCCCTTTACCGCGTGGAACCTACCGGGCAATTTTACCGGTGCCGCGCGGCAGCTGCTGGGCGTGCGTACGAAGATGCTTCAGCGTGGCTAGCAGATCGCCTCTCTGAGACGGAAGCTGAGACTTCCTTCGGCGATGCATCTTCTGATCACAGCACAAGCCCAGTCGACGAAGACACAGAAGCTTCCGAGCTGATTCAGGTAGCGCTGCAATTTTTGTTGCAAACTAAACCCCGCAATTCGGAGGATGATGGTGCTGGTAGTGAGTGTTACACTGATGGTAGCGCCGCTGAATTAGGAAGCAGTTCTAGTGTGGACGACTTTCAAGTTGGAGTCGTGAGTGCAGCAGCTGGTTTTAGGTTTCTCACAACGGCTGAGTTGGCAGCAGCACTCAAGGCTGCTGAAGCGAGCAAATGAAGTGTTAAATACATGTGAATTCCAAAAAGTGAATGTGTCTTTGTTTAAATGGATTTGCATTCCCAGGCACATCAATTCCACTGGGCCGATAGCGGGTGAAAAATGTTCGTTGCGCTCCTCGCACGTACTTCGTCTTTGGCGCTTCTGCTTTTGCTTTGGAGCCATAACCATATCCATTATAAACCCAATTCTTTTAGAATTGGATGCGGAGTAAGGGGCAGAGAAAGAACTCCTTAGCCATAAACAGACCTCCAGGTGAAAAAAATCGATGTCTCTGTTGACTGTTGACGCGCCGTGTGGTTAAGTGGTTGCGGCTAACGCCAAGGTACTAGGGCTAAGGCGGTGTCTGTATAATTTATACCCTGGATTATGTTGACCCCCGAGGGACTGAGTGGTGCTGTATTTGGCTAAACATAAGAATATCTCAAAACCACAAATGAAACAAATAACCATGAACCTCAAAAGTCTAGGAGTTAAGGCGGGTTTATCGTGTGCGCTGAAGGACTAAAAGCTTTGACGCACTCGCGAGCGGCGTTGGTCTCTTCTGTCATCACTGGGATAAAAGAGCCCAAGCCCTAAATTGGGAATGAACCGGGCGAGTGCGTGCTTGCTCCCACCGCGAGGAGGTGGCGTTTCTTCGCCGGACGACAGGGGGCGGTAGCCTTCGCCTCGGCCGTCGGTGCTGGCGCGCGACTGCAAGTAGCCCGCTCGTCCGGGCCCAGTCCTGCCGTCAAAGTACGACGGTGCGTTGGCGTAGTCGTTCATGCTGGTGGTGCGCGCGCTGTAGTAGCCTTCCGATGAATGCATGGAGCGGCCGCCGTCGATGCTGTCGCCCGGAGACGTGGGCAAATCAAAGAGCACGCGCGGGGGGCGGTGCATGGGGTTGAAAGCACTGCCACCGCCGCCGTGGTTGGAGGGATTCTGGCTGTATCTATGCGAAGCCGAGCGCGACGCGTTGCGAGCGTCGGCTTCCAGCCGTTTGTTGTTGGCGCGCTCCTCCCTGTAAAGCTCCTCCAGGGTCTCCACGATTTCGATGAAAGGAGGCCGCAGCTCGGGGGTGGCCGCCCAGCACTTCTCCATCAGCGCGCGGTACGCCGGCTGCTCGTGCATGAGCAATGGGCAGGTGATCGAAGGCCGGTCGCCGCGAAGCACTGCATCCACAATGTCAAACCTGTGTACATAAACACAGAGAGGTACATAAGTATGTCGTGAGACGGAGTGTCTAAACAAGAGAGAATAGTTGCAAACCTGCAGGCACGAAGCATCACCCTCTCTGTCTTAATCTTTATATCAGACGAACCTCGATGACAAGTGGTCGAAGGGGGCGCGCCGCTCCGCAAGCTCGTACAAGCACATGCCAAACGAGTAGGTGTCGGCGGCGAGCGAGTAGGACGTGGTGGCGTCTTGGCCGTTGTTGAAGATTTCGGGCGCGCACCACGCCACAGTGCCCACGTTGGAAGTCATGGCCACGCCCGCGCCGTCGGTGATGTACACGCGCCCGCTGGTGCTCCCTGCTGCTGCTGCTGCTGCTGCTGCTGCTGCTGCTGCTGCTGCTGCTGGAAGAGGAGGCAGAGGAAGAGGAGCGTCTAAGGTGGGCTCCGACCCAAAGGCAGGTGTGGAGTCAGCAGAATCGACGGAAGCAGGCACTGCACGCCGAGGTTTCGGCATGGCCACCGCCACAGAGTTCAGAGGAGGGGGAGGGGCTGGATGGCCAGCGTTGTCGTCTTCTTCATTGTCTCCACCAGCCACCCCTTCCCTTCCGCTGTGGAAGCCAGCGTCGCTGATACCAGAAGCAGCAGCGGAATTCCTCGTTTGTTGACGAGGGTCTGCCAGCTCTGGATCAGACGCTAGACCCACTTGAGCTTCCACGTCATCGAGTGCTGTGGGCAAGAGGGAGTTGAGGCCCGGGGACAATGCATTCACGCCTTCACTGCTACCAGTGCTGTCACCCTCGTCGCTGTTGTTCTCATCTCTACCGAAATCGTCTTCTGCATTGCCTGGGGACGCATTTATGAGGCTCATGACGTCAGAATCCGGCTGTTGCATGAAAGAACCTCGCAGCGCAGGAGATGCACTCCGGTGGTTGATCAAGTCAAGCTCTTCAGCCACCTGCTGTGGCAGCAACCGAGACATGCCAAAGTCCTGTAGAAATAGCCAGAAATTACAAAGATGAAGACCACAAGAACAGCAATAATCAGAATGTATGGAAAGAGCCAAAGTGTTCAAGTAATGCATGAAGTAAAAATCCAACCCTTTTAATAGCAGTACTTGGGTATCTCCAACCATGATTACCAAGCTTCGACGACAGAAAAGATTCCTAGTACTAGTTGTCACGCAACTGACCGTAATTTTCACGACGAACTTGTCGTCAATCACGAGGTTGGAGCATTTGAGGTCGCGGTGCACAATGGGTGGAGACTGGGAGTGCAAGAAGAGCACCCCACGGGCTGCCTGCAGCGCGCAACTGAGAATGATTTCGTAGGACCACCGGGAAGCGGACTCATGATCACCAGACTCGCTTTCAATCGAATCGCGCAAATTGTTGTGGCCGCCGCTGCTGCCGCCGTTTCCAAAGTAATCGCTGTTCGATCGACCTCCGTCAAAGAACGAATCGCGGTTCGGGTCCGACAGCTCCTCCGCGACCCATGGTGTTTCTAACCGGTCGCGTGCGAAAGCACCGCCGTAATGAGCGGCGCGGTCGGTGTCCTGGAGCGCCTGTTGCTGCGCGGCCGCTGCTTGACCGCTAGCGCTTTGCCGCTTGGCCAAGTTGTTGCCATAAAGCACGTCCGCTAAGGACCCGCGGTTCAAGTACTCGCAGATGATCCCAATGGTGCGGTCGCCGACCTTGAAGCCCTTGGTGAGCGTGACTCCGTTCGTGCCAGACGCCATCACTTGCGCGGGGATTTCGTGCTTGTCCGCGTAGAACTGCGTCACGCCCATGATCAACACCAGGTTGGGGTGCCGCAGACGCGACATGAGGTACGCTTCGGCGCGGAAACGAGCGATTTCGTCGTCGTCCATTTCCATCATTTCGTGGGTCTTGATGAGCTTGACCGCCACTTGAGCGCTGCGAAACCTCGCACGGTACACCACGCCCATGGCACCCTCCCCAATGGTCTTTTCCAGGGTCAATTGTTCAAACGGGACCATCACGTCCTGAAGCACTAATTTCTCAGTGAGTTCCGACAAGAAGTTTTGCACGCCTTCTTCGCGTCGCCCGTCCAGGCCCAAGGTGCGATCGTCGGAGGACTTGGACCTCAAGAGCCGTCCACGCAAGTCGCGCAACGTGTTGGCTTCTTGGTTCACCAGCTCTTCCATGTGGCCTTCTTCCATTTCTTTCACGCGTCGCCTGTAGACTCCAAACGCACCGCCCCCGACCAGCAGTACCAAAAAGCAAGCCCCCGCAGCGATCATGCCAACGATCGCTCGTGATGACAGATTTTCGCACCCGTCGCCAATCCATCCACTGTAGCACTGGCACTCGACCTCGTACCACCCGCTTCCATCTTTGATCGCGCACTCGCCCCGCTTGTTGTGCTGCCAGGGCCACGCCCAGCTGCCCTGAGAGCACTGCAAGGGGCAACAGTTGCTCTCAAACCAGTTCCCACTCGCGTCACCGCCCCGTGACCACCTCCAGTCCTTGTCGTCATTGTCACACGCTGATTGATCGCCACGACGAGCACAGCCAAAGCCATTCTTCTTAGTGTCAAAGTCATCAGACGCACAGAAAGAACAGCCGTTCGCTAAACATGTGGAGCAGTTGAGTTGCACTTGTGACGCCTCGCTTCGGCTGGCTTGCCTTTCCACTGTGCTGTAAGAAAGAACACTGTCGCAGGTTAATTGCTCCACGGATGCGACGCCGTGAAACGTCACTTCTGGGTTGTCGATGCTGCTCGAACTGCCGCTGCTTTGATTGAGAATGCGCCAGGTCATGTTGACGTTGTGCGCACTGAGCACTTGCACGTTGGCCGCTTTTGACGGACTCACGACTCCGAAATCTACCACCTGTAGCGTTGTATTCAAGCACACGGTTATTCATGGATTAGATAAGTATTTAAGATCGAGATATTCGGTGTCAGCAGCATCTACAAAGTCAAATGTTTGGTTTTGTTTATAAAACCAAAAACAGTCTTCCTATGGTTCTCAGATTCTCTTCAAAATCATACACCGAAGTCAGCAGGATCATCTCCCACAGTACACACCATGGAAAAGCGCGCTAATTTCAGTTCTTTGTGGTCACCATGAGTACTGCACAGCAATAACCACTGACCTCCCACGTCGCCGTCAGCTGGGGCGTGCCCAAGTCTTGCGGCCAGCCGTCGGCCGCCGTCGAAGGCTTCACCACCACCGACTCCGGCTGCAAAGCCCGTCGGAGGTCGACGACCCCCGCCCACCCGCTCGACGCGTTGTGAACGTACACGTACGCCTTGGTGCGGTGCGCGCGCGTCAAGGTTTCAATGATTAAACGGCTCGAAGCACCCTGAATCGCTGCACTGAGCACCTGGAAGTTATTCGACGAGTATGGATTTGCTTTAAGAAGAAAACCAATCATGTGATATGATGATTATCTATCTTGAATGACAGCACTAATTTGGGCGAACCCAAAAGGTGTATAGCTGTATATACAAGAAAGCAACAAGCAATTCACCTGCAGATGATAAGGCGCTGTCGAATTGGAATACTCGTCGTCGGAATAAGCGTCATCGTTCCCGACGACTGTGCCATTATCAGAACCATCAAATTCATCGTCATCTCCGGACACTTCGCAGGCTGCGAGTTTCCCTATCCGGTCCCGCAGAGGGTCGTAGTTTTCGAGCCACAAGTCGCCGTCCAAGACCACCATAGAGTTGTCGTCGCCTTGGACGATATTCTCGCTGGGTTGGAAGTTGCTGCTGGTCAAGTTGGCTGTTGGCACGGACCGGATCGTGAGCTTTTCAGTCCACACGAAGAGCGCGGCGTTCTTGGCGAGCACGAGCCACGCGTTGTTGAGCCAAATGTCGTTGAGGCTCACCTGCTGCAGGAGCCTTGGGGGCAGGTGGACCTCGCGCGAGCCCCGGCCGCCCCACAAACCCCCCACCCCGTTTTCCGCGGCGTCGGCCAATTGGTTGTCGAGCGCCAGCACAACGCCTGCAACGGCGAGCGGGAGGTCGTTGTTGCGCGCCCGGAACGAAAGCGCGTCTTCCGCCATGGCCTTGAACGCCTGCGCAAAGTGCCCTCCGCTGCCCCACTCCCAAGTATCTTGCATGAAGTAGCCAGGGGCCCACCCGTAGTCTTCCTCGGCCTCCCCCGCCAGCGACGCCAGCGTGTGCACGCTGAGGGCCACGTACACCCACGGCTCAGTGCGCCCCAGCTTGACGCTGCCCCGCACTCGCAGCAGCGGGCAGCGCGGCAGGTCGCTCGGCACGTGACTGGGACTGCTGCTGCTGCTCGTGCGGTTCAAGGCGTATGCTTCGTCGGCCGCCGCAAAGCCATCGTCTTTCGAGGCGCCGCTCGCGTACCGTGCGCTAGGGTTGCAGCTGTACTCGTTGCTCACGTCACCGTTGCTGCTGCCGCCGCCATTCAGCGCGTAAGGGGACACCAGCGCGGCGCCCGACAGGCCGAGGACGCCGCGGGTTCCAATGGTCAAGTCGACCGCCGTTTCCAAGGTCGCATTGATGAGCTTCAGCACGCCAAGTACGTGGTCGTTGCCCGTCATAATGGTGCTTGAACCCGTGGAGGTGCTGGCCTCGGCTTCTGGGTTGAAGGTGTTGTGGTCGTCATCATCGACGTCGTAGTTCTTGTACACGTTGGAACTGCTGCCGCTCGGTTCTTGCGGCACGACCTGCACCAGTGCACCCACGGCCCAAATCCCAAACCCAGCCGGGAAGGACGTGTCGACCACTAATTTGCCTCGTCCGGGCCGTGTAGCACCCGCCGTGCCGTCAGTAGCCGTTGGACCGCCTTGAGCTTGAACTTCAGGTGTGGTAGCGGCAATATCACTGCTGTCACTGCTCTCACTGCTGCTGCTAGCGCTACTTCCACCACTTTTACCACCACTGCTACTCGTGCCGCCCACGGCCGCTTCCGCATGGCTTCCACCCAGGGCAATCACCAGCGCGTGCAGGGACTGGTTGCTGCGCTGGTCGCTGCTGTCCGTTGGGTTGTGGTCCCAGGGCGAGTCGAGGCCTTTCAGCGTCAGGTCGGCGCCAATCGCCACCAAGTCAAAGCATTCCGCCAAGCCTCTCGCTCCCAGTAAAGCTGCCCAATCCTCGCGTCGCCCCTCAGCCGCTCCGGCATCAAACGCCGCCGCTGCCGCTTCAGCGTCACTCAAATCCCCTAAGCCTAGGACCTGCGACGCGCGGCAACTAGGCCAAAATCCACACCCGGTGAAGTTCGCGGAAGAAGGCGGTGGGCTGTTTGCACCCGATCCCCCTGTAGCCCCCACCACCGCTACCTGGCTGCCGAACACGTAACTTTCGTGGGGGTTCGCTTTCTCGTGCGGAATCGTGTACTTGTGCATGAGCTTCGCCTCGAGCGGCCCCATGGTCCGCGATTTTGGAGGCTGCGGAGGCACCACCACGTTCCAACTGAAGGTGGAGTTCTCGCCCTCCATTCCACCGCCGCCAGTAGCAAAGAGGGCCCCACCGAGACCCGGGGACAACAGCGAGCTGTAGGCGCGGTTGTGGTTCAGGTCGCAGTTGGTCAGGCGCACCGAGCCGGCAGACACCGCCAGTGCGCCTCCATGGCCGCCCTGGGTGTAGTGCGGGTTGTCGCGGGCGCTCCACGGCGGGCAGGTGTTGGGGCAAGCTCGGTTGAAGGTGAAGGTGCAGTTCACGCACTGCGTGGAACCCTTCACGCTCGAGGCTGCGCTGAACGCCACGGACAAGGCGCCCCCAAAGGCGGGGGCGCGCACCCCTGCGTGGGCCGAGTTGTTGGCGAAGAGGGTCGACTCAAAGAGGGGGGCGCCCGCCACGATGGCCACCGCCCCGCCGCTGCCCCGCGACCCGTGCACGCCCGAGGATGCGAGGGCCTGGCCCCAGGCCGCGTTGTGGCGAAAGATGCAGCTCCGCACCCGCACTTGGCCTCGGGCTGGGTCCACGACGCTCATCTGGGAGAGGAGAGTGGGAACAGAGGTGACCGGAGGACAAGAAAAAGAAGCGTAAGAAAAGAGAAAAAAAGAAAAGGTGCTCCGAAACGAATTGGGAGAAAAAAAAAAAAAAGAAGGAAGATTGAAATGGGTACATGAGGCAAACATAATTGGCCTTTAAGAGTGGTGAAAAGAAATGAAAGGGCCATGGAATGGTAGGTGCTGTCGCTGATGCTGCTAATGCTTACCGCGCCTCCTAGCGAGCCGCCACCCTGACCGCCCGCTTCTGCCACGTTGTTCTCAAACACCACGCGGTCCAGCCAGGCCCCTGAGCGCTGCAGCGCTATGGCACCTCCACTGCCAGAGCCGCACTGCAGCTGCTGCCGTGGCTGCGCGCTATTGCTGCCACCGCTCTGGCTGCCGGCACCGCCCGACTCGAAAGGGGGGCATACCGCGGCGCGGTTGCTGCTGAAGACCGAGTCGGAGACGCGCAGGACACCGTCGCTGAGAGCAGCAATGGCCCCGCCTCTCGCAACGCGCTCGTATGCCTTGTGATGAAAGGGAGTGAGAGAAGAGAGAGAGAGAGAAAGGATACAGTGAGGGAAACGGAGGAGAAGAAGGAGATGGGAACAGGCATGGGCGGTGGCATACCATGCGTGCTCAAAGGTAGAAACCAAGATGATTGAACCAAAAAAGGCATAAAACTGGTGGAAGAGCTAGTCTTGAATTGTATTCGTTCTCTTCTTACCGTGTAGGCCACGTTGTATTGAAAGGTGCTGCTCGTGATGTTGGCTTCGCTCTTGGTCTCCAGCCACATGGCGCCTCCGTTGCCCCCCACCCCCGCCGAATTGGCGTTGAACGAGCAGTTGGACACTTGCAGGCCCAATTCCAGGCCTGCGATCGCACCCCCCTGTAAGGGCGCCAGGTTGAAAATGTTGGCGGAAGCGGTCACCCCGTCGCTGGAGACCGTGTCCAAACGGTTGCGCGCCAGCACCGACGACCGTAAAAGCACGGTGTGGTAAGACGCGTAGAACGCGCCCCCTAGGCAGGCGGATGCGGAGCCCGAGGGCGAGTTCACGAAGTTGCCAGTAAGCACGCAGCCGTCGAGTAAAATTCGCCCGTCTTGTGCGCTGCGGTCGACGGAGCTCTGCGGCTGGTTGCCCCTGCTAAGTCTGCTGCTACTGCTACTGCGGCTGCTGCTACTGCTGCCAAGCAAGGAGCCTCTGCCTAAGGCAGATGACGAGTCTAGGCTCAGGTCGAAGCTGGAGGTACTTCGCGTGAGGGGGGTCACATACAGGGCCCCACCGCGGCCTCCGGTGAGCAAATTGGCGCGCACGCCGTTGTCGGCAAAGGTGCAGCGGTGGAAACTCGCGTCCTGGGCTTCCACGTAGACGGCTCCTCCTACGGCTTCGCAAGCTCGCGCAGCAGCGCAAGCTTCCGACGGCACCACGCGGTTCCCTTCAAAGTGGCAGTCTTTGAAAATGGGGCCGAGAGGGCTACTGCTGCTGCTGCCGGAATCTAGGTCGTCGTCTTCGTTGTCGGTGCTCGTGCTCTGCAAAGCAACTGCGCCGCCGCTGCCCTGTGCCGCGTTTCGGACGAAGCGGCAGCCTTCAAAGTTAACGTCGCGAGTGCCAAAGAGCAGCACGGCGCCGCCTGAGGACGCTTCCACCTCTCGACTGGCGAGCACCGTACCGTAGTCGTCGTCGTTGTCAGCCGCCGGCACCATGCCGCATTCGGTGAAGTTGCTGTCCCGCACCGTCACACTCACGGGCCCTTCGGCCATCAGTGCACTGCCAAAAGTCGCTGAGAGGCCTTCGAAACTGCAACGCTCGATCGACAGGGAGGTGCCTTTGGCGCCGAGCACAGCAATGCCGGTGCCGTTGAGAGCCGACGACGCATTCGCAAAGTGGGCATCGTACACTTCGAGTGTGGCATTGATGGCCTGAATCCCGCGGCAACCCTGTACACTTAAACCTGAAACATGTCGCACGACGCCCTGAGTGCGTAGCCACAAAATATTCTCGCCGCTGCTGCTGTAGGTAGGGCATTGCATGATCGTGGAGTCTTTTCCAGCACCCACCAGCCTCAGGCCAGTGCCAGTCACACCGCGCTCGGCGGACAAACCGTAGTTGTCAATTCCCTTATATATACCAGCCGCAAGACGCACCGTTCCATTGTTTGCAGCGCGAGACATGCCACAGGATAGCGATGGGCATGGGGTAGCTGAAGTGCTGCCGCAGCTGCTAGAATTGCAGGAACTGTTCGAGGGTGACACGAAGACTTCTGGCAACAAATTGGCAACAGCTCCTGCGAAATCGAAAACAAAGGCACATTGGAAGTATTTGAATAATAATTTCATAAACAATCCCTTAGAATGGCTCAAAAATGAACACAATTGGGTAAGCGAGATCATCGAGTACTGAGCCAACGTGCCGTCGGCAAGCGAAGTATATGCAATGAGGCATTCCCGGAAGATACAAGAAAAGCAGTTTGGAAGCCTATCAAAGAACGCTAACCAGGTGCAGTTGCCAGGCTAGCGAGGAATAGCCAGCTAAGCATCATCCAGGACCACGGACGACACCAGCTCTGCTGCCTATTCTCCATTCTCAAATTCTCGTGGGAGAGGTCATGCATGTCAGGTGCCGATGCGATCGTGGGTTGGGGGTAGGGCCAGAGTTGAAACACGTCGGTAATGAAACAACAGAAACGAAACACGATTTTCGCCGGCGTTTCGTTTCTCGAAACAGACCGGCGCATTTCCCTGGGCGTTTCATGTTTTGAGAAACGAAAC
>Ga0307982_1003755_pt1 | contig 12083 bp, 5 predicted proteins | sample OrgLakmetagen989_FD_201847 | JGI IMG/M metagenome (GOLD analysis project Ga0307982, IMG submission 201847) | Saline water microbial communities from Organic Lake, Antarctica - #989 | ecosystem: Environmental > Aquatic > Non-marine Saline and Alkaline > Saline | place: Antarctica: Organic Lake... | reverse complement strand
GCGGAAGCTGAAGCACAAAAAGCCAAGGAGCACTTGACAAACTTCGCAATGAAGCCCCTGGCTTGCTTCGGTGTGCATCTCTTGCAGCATTTGCACAGGCACCATGGCGTGAGCATCCCGCTGGCACTCCGCACTTTTAGCAACTCCGGGCCACCAACCGTGACCGATGTCACCGCATGCACATATGAGAGTGCATTGGGTGTCAACAGCCCCGACGCGTGGGGCGGGAGTCTGAGCTGGGTAGCCCGCAGAGCGATGGTTCTGCGACGGGTTGCTGTGAAGACCGACGCTCAAGCGGCATCGGGGGCTGCCTCTTCGTGAAGCCACCTCACTTTGGAGAGCGTTGTGAGCATGGTACAGTCTGCTATGTACCTTCAGCCCAGGGCCTTGGCGCCTTGCAGGGCATGCGAGCTGAGCCCTTGTGCGGCTGGCTGACAGCCAGCCGCGCCCAAACAAGCTGTGGCGGCAAGTTGCTGGTCTTGGATTTTGCGGAGAGACCCACGGAGGCATCTGTTTCTGCGTTCAGCACAAGTAAATTAATGAGAGTACTGCCACTGAGATACAATTGTCGTCTATGCGGGGTGAAACTGAATAGCATTGGCCACGGCGTTGAGAGGGGCCCAAGTGGCCTTGTCCCAGCAGCATCAAAACTTTCGCACTCTCCCCTCTGGAGTGTGCTGAGCTGAACTCTTGTTCCGTTCTTCACAAATCTACTCAGGCTGTGCCTCCTTCCAGGCGCCCCGCCCCCTTCTCGTACTTGTCCGGTGTAGGGGCCTCAATCTCTAAACCCATGGGCCTCTTCTGCAAGCACGCAGCTCGTCGCAAGTGAGCATCGTGTGCTGTTCAAATTTCACAACTGCATATCACAACTTTCGAGCTAAAGTACCCTATTTGACATTCTAAGTTTGCACTTGTACCCTGTTTGCATTGTTTGTGATTGATTGTCACGCAAGTAGCAGAGCTTCTCCGACATGGAAGGAGCTCATCAAAAACAGCAGTTGAGGCCACTGAGAGTAAAATCAATCAAGCCCCCCCAAAAGAAGGATCTGTTACCAACTGAATGGTTGGTTCCTACATTTGGTGTCCTTTGCGTTGCTCTGCTGCAGCTTCCCGGGGCCAAGGGTTTTTGGCGGAATTTGGCTGGTGCCCTGGGGGGAGAACGTTTGGCTACAGTGCTCTTGATCTCAGTGATCCCAAACCTGCTAGTTTACTACCCCAATAGTTTTATGTACATGTACATCGACTTCTTTGGGCAAAGTTGGGATTGGGTACGCGCCAAAAAGATTCAACCAGTAAGTTCTACGTTCCGCATAGCGCGGAGCAACTTCGGAGCAGGCCTGAGTGACGTTGTGCTGTACACAGGCATCTAAGCGGCCCACATTGAAGCAGTACATGAATATTGTCGCGCTCACATCATTCAACACCTTTGTGACAGAGCAACTTCTCATGGTGTGGATGTACTACTATGTGTTTCCATACTCGGGCCACTGTGCATGGAGCGAGGAGGGCTGCAGCGAAATGCCTTCCTTTGCGTTGGGGTGCCTCAGCATCGTCGTTTTCGTGCTCATAGAGGAGACTGGCTTTTATTGGACACACAGACTAGTGCATTGGGGACCGCTATATCGATGGATCCACAAAGTGCACCACACATTTACATCGCGTAAGTCGCTCGTCAGCATCTGCCCCCAGCTGTCGCCCGCAGCTCTTTGTACTGCGCAGCTGCTGCTTTGGGCGCGAAGTATGCACACCCAATTGAACACCTACTGTCAAACGTAGGGCCACTGATGCTTGGACCTATTTTGCTCAGCTCTCACCCATTGCTGCACTGTGCCTGGTTCATGGCTGGCCTGTTTCAAACAACCGTTGTTCACAGCGGGTACCACCTGGAGTGGTTCTTGCCGCACGCAGCCATCCACGACTGGCACCACGAGTACCACCAAGAGTGCTTCAGCACCGAAATCGCTATCTGGGACAACATCTGCGGCACTAACAAAGTGTACTTGGCTCGTGCTGATGGCTCACGCCAGTGCCGCGTGGTCGGCGTTGACAGCGAACACAAGAAGCGACCGTCTGCATCACAGCCGGAAGCAGGCAGCACTGATGAGTCACTGAGTCCTCTGCCTGTGACAGAGAGCCCAACTAGCGATCCTGGCGACGATAGTGACCAGAGTGTCTCCGCTCGAAGCTCCAGCCCCCCGCAGCTGCGATCCAGAAACGTGCGCGAAACTTCGCAGCCAGCACCAGTCTCTGCGTAAGGCAGCATCCAGGTTCTATGATTCTTGTCGTTTAGATTTGCATGTATTGGCGACAGCACTGTTCTCCAGTTTCTCACCACACACATGCAGTGCGAAGGGTCGTAGAATGCCTCGCCTCTCAGAAGGACCAGCACGGCTTTCAAGTGTCTGCTCAAATTTCCAGGGAGCAATACTGTGCTCAAAGATTTTCAGTTGTGGTTCTACCTGTGCATTTGATGTACACAAATGTCTGATCAGGTAGATGACTGCGTGCAGGTTGTCTGCAGGGTTCGCCCGATGAACAAGCGCGAGGTGGCAGGACAGTGCAAAAGCGTTGTAGACTTGCGCGAGGACCGGAAGACACTTGTTGTCGACGGCGCAACTTCTCAAGATTTTCACTACGATCACTGCTTTGGCCCTGAGAGTACTCAGGACCAGCTCTTTAGCACTGTGGGAGAGCCCCTCACTGCCAGTGTCGCTGATGGATACAATGGAACTATTTTTGCTTACGGGCAGACTGGGTCCGGCAAGACACACACAATTCTCGGTTCGTTACAATCAAAAGAGGAAGCTGGATTGCTGCCACGTGTTTTGGAGCACCTATTTGCTTGCATGAAGGCAAAGCAGGAGGAAGAGAGTGTAAGCGGCGGAAATTGACGTTACTGCTAACGGACGTGTTGACACCCATGTCTCATTTCCATTGCAGGATACCGGTGCAAGCTTATCATATTCCACCAAATGCTCATTCCTCGAGATCTATAACGAAAGGATTATTGATTTGCTGGATGCATCTTCCTCCAATTTGCGTAAGTTGCTTGGGTTCAGCACTTCTGTGCTTGTGCCTGGTGAGACTTGCCCCAACGCCCAGGCTTTGTGCACAGAACTTCGTGAGGACTCTGACCAAGGTGTTTATGTTGATGGATTGACCGAGGAAGTCGTTGAGTTCCCAGCTGAAGCTCTTGGAATCATGTCACGAGGAGCCCGCAACAGGCACATCGGCTGCACCGCCATGAACCGTGAGAGCTCTCGCTCACATAGCGTGTTCACTTTGCTGGTGGAATGCAAGGAGACTGCAGCAAATGGTTTAACAAAGTCGCGCCACAGCCGCTTCAATCTCATTGATTTAGCTGGCTCTGAGCGGCAGAAGTCCACCAATGCAAGCGGCAGCCGCCTCAAAGAAGCCTCCAATATCAACAAATCCCTCTCAGAGCTGGGCAACGTGATCCAAGCCCTTGTGGCAGCTGCCAAGGGGCGCAGCCCCCACGTCCCTTACCGAAACTCCAAGTTGACCTTCCTGCTGCGTGATTCGTTGGGAGGGAACTCCAAGACCTTCATTGTGGCAACGGTGTCGCCTGCTGAAGACAGCTTCGGCGAGACCATGTCCACACTCAAGTTTGCAGCTCGCGCCAAGCTTGTAAAAAACAAAGCTGTTGTGAACGAGGACAGCAGCGGGACTGTCACCAGCATGGCTGCGGAGATTCGGCGCCTGCAGTCGGCGCTGCAGGAGGCTCGGCAGCTCATTGGCTCCGGCTCCACTGCTGTTTCCGGGGTGGGAAGTGATGGGCCCTCTGCCGAGCAGGGCAGCGGCAGGGCCATCACCGCAGCCCGTGCAGTGAGTGCCATTCTGCCCAGCATTGCGAAAATGGAAGCGCTGTTCAAAGCCGCCAGCGCCGCCCACACAGCTGGCCTCAGGGCAGCGGGGGACGACACTGCATCGGATGCGCTGCCAGCCGGCCTTGCACTGGAGCTGCTGGCCAGGGCACATGCTGAGGCATGTGACACGGGGCTACCCCCCCTTGCACTGCTTCAGGCTGCGCAGGGGGCTGCTGAGGAGCTTGCCTCCGCGCGCAGTGCAGCTGCAAGCGCTGTAGTGCGTGCTACTCGCGCTGAAGCAGCCAAAGAAACGCTCAGTCTTGCTTTGGAGCGCTACGCTGATCTGGTATCTCGCTATGAGCAGTGCGTCGCTGCACAGCGCTTGCGGCTGAAGCTACGCGACTCTGCCTCCGGGGGGGTGCTGGCTGCCGCCGAGGCAGATGCTGCCACTGCAGCCGAAATCACTGCACTGGAGCAGCAACTGAGTGCCAACCCCGCTAATGTGCGCCTGCAAATGATGATTGATGACCTCATGGAGGCGTCCACTGACGGGAGCACCTCTGGGCTGCTGGACGAAACACCAGCGGACGGAGCAGAGTCCGACGCTGAAGTGCTCACACATGGGAGCAGCGGACTGCGGCTGCCAGCATCGCTCACATACGTTCCAGCAGCACTGCATGCCGCTGTGGTGCAGAAGTTGGCGCCCCAGCCTGTCTCCAGTGCCGAGCTTGTGCAGGCTCAAGCCCAGGTGGCCGCCCTGACGCGGGAGAACGCCGCCCTCAAGGCCTCCATGCAGCAGCATGAAGTCACCTGGGAGAACGCGGAGACCGCCGCCAAGGCACGCCGCGAGGATCAGGTCATTTGCATGCAGCAGTGGCGTGAGGAGCAGCGGTGGGGGGCGAAGGAGGAGTCTCTGCAGGATGCCCTCCTTGCTGCCCAGGCAGCCACAGCACAGGCCCAGGAGGCCGCTGCTGCGGAGGCAGCCAAGGTGGTGCAGGCCAGTGCTGCAGCCTCCCGTGCTGAGGCTGAGGCCAGGGAGAAGGGCGTTCGCCTGGATGCCATGGAGCTCAGCGTGGCACGACTTCGCCGGGAAGTGTCCACTGCAACCGCCAGCGGAGAGGAGGAGGTTGCCACAGTGCGGGATAACCTGCAAACCAGCATCCTGCAGCTGGAGTCAGAGGTGGCCACCCTGCGCGCCCAGTTGGTGGAGGCAAACAGTGCAGGCGAGGAGGCCCTGGGGCTGGTGGAGCAGTCACAGAACGAGACGGAGGAGGCGCGAGCTCAGCTGCAGAGTGTAGTGGAAGAAGCCACTGCGCTCAAGCTGCAGCTGCAGGCAGCGCAAGACGACAAGAGTGAGGCCGAGTTGAACTTGGAACAAGCTCAAGCAGATGCCAAGGAGGCCGCTGGCCTGCTGTCGGCCTCCGACGAGCAGATCTCGCAGCTCAAGCAGCAGCTGCAGCAAGCCAAGCAAGAGGCTAAGCAGCTGGAAATTGCAGCACAGCGTGCCGAATTTGACTACGCTAACCTGGTGGAAGATGCTGAGCAGAGTGTGGATTCCGTTAGTGCGCTGGAGAAGCGTGTCTCGGAGCTCCGGTCTGAGACAAGCACTCTCAAGGAACAGCTTGTTGCTGCAATGACTGCCAAGGCAGAAGCTGACGCAGCCACTGCCAAGTCCAACGGCACTGTTGCAGAGCTGCGTGCAGCAGCGTCTGCCGGCGCATCTGAGGAGCAAGCCGTGGCGGCAGCAGTGGCGGGGGAGCTGGAGACTGCCCAAGCTGAGCTTACACAGGCCCGCACAGAGTTGCAGGCTTCACAGACACAGCTGCTAGCAGTGCAGGCACAGCTGCAGGCAGCACAGGAGGAGCTACAGGTGTCCCAGGCTGAGGCTGCGGATGCCAATGCTGCAGCAGGCGATGCCACCAGCAAGGCCATTGCCGCCCGAAAGGCACTAGACTCTGCGCAGACTGAGTTGCAGCAGCTGGCTTCCAAGGAAAGCAGTGCCGTAGCGGAAGCTGCTGCGTACAGTGAGGGCCTTCTGGACCAGCTGGACGACACTAGGGCCCAATTGAGCGACAGCTTGATGCAGGTGCAAACAACACAAGAACAGCTGCTGCAGGCCCGTTCGCAGCAAGAGGACACTGTAGGCAAGCTGCGTGTCGCCGAACAGCTGCAGGCTGCCGCTGAAGCGGCAGCATGCACCCTTCGTAATGACCTGGCAACGGTGGAGGCAGCTGCCATGGCGGCAGCAGCTGACGCCGCTGCAGCTCGTGGCAGCGGTGAAGAGGCCGCACAGGTCGCAGCACAACAGGCAGCCGAGCTGCAGGCGAGCAATGCAACCTTGCGCAGCGAGGTGGCTGAGCTCACTGAGAAGCTTGCAATCGTGTCTGATGAGTCCAAGGGGGCCAATACCGCTGCCGCTTCCGCGCAGGAACGTATGGCAGCACTAGAAGCAGAGCTGAATGCCGCCAATGCAGCAGCAGCACAAGCACAGGGAGATTTACAGCTGCTGCAAGATGAGCTATTGGCCACCAGGGGCGGTGTGCAGGCTGCCAAGGCTGTCTCCTCCCAGGCTCAGGGGGCACTTCAGGCCATCCAAGCTGAGCTGCGGGCGACAGACGCCACCCTCAGTGCCGTGTCTGAGTCCCTGGAGGAGGAAGTGGAGGCCCGTAAAGCAGCGGAGGACAGCAGCAAGTCAGCAGCCACCAGGGCAGCGACTGCCCTGGCAGCAGCCCACGCTGAAGCTGCTCGGTTCAAGGCCGCCCTAGGCAAGGCCACTGACCGATTGGAGGTGCTGGAGGCACAAGCTGACTCCTTGCGTATGGTGCAGGAGCAGCTGCTGGGGGCTGCTGGGGGGGGCTCTGAGGAGATCATGGCCGCTCTGGAGGCACAGCGAGCCAAGGCTGCATCTGCCGCGGCAGACGCCGCCTTGCTTCAGGACCGCGTGGCACAGCTCACGGAGCAGCTGGCCAAGGCCGAGGCAGGCGCTGAGGTGGACGCAGCAGCCGCAAAGCAGGCTGCCGCTGCCGCCTGTGACCGCCAAACGCAAACCGCGGCCGCCCTTGCAGCAGTCAAGGCTGAGCTGTCGCTGTCCCAGGAAGACCTGGCCAAGGCCCATGTCCGCCTGGGGCAACTGGAGGCCAGCCAAGAAGCCGAAGAGAAGCAAGCCAGCCTCGTGCAGCGCTTGGAGACGCAGCTTGCCCGCGTCATGCAGGAGCGCGACACGGCTCAGCAGGCTGCCAAGGAAGCTCACCAGGCAGCAGTGGATGCTAAGGACAAGGCTGCAGCTGTGGGCGGCGTGAGCGGCTCTCAAGCCGGCAAGATCGCGGCGCTGGAGACGGAGGTGAGCAAGCTCACTCAGAAAGTGCTCTCTGAAAAGGCACGAAACCGGATTCTGGCAAGGGAGCGTGATGACGCCACCGCTGAAGCAGCCGCCGCCGCTAGAGAGGCTGCCGATGCAACAGCGGCACACCACAGTGCTGTAGTAGATGCAACTGCAGCCAGCACGCATGCCACCAGCGCTGATCAACAGGCGGACAGCTCGGCTGGCGTGGTGGCCGGCTATGCCGCACAGCTGTCCGCTGCCCGCGACGCCATGACCGACCTGTCCAATGCCGTGCTTCACCTGCGGGCACGACTGTGCGCAGCTGAAGAGCAACTGGACTCCTCTTCCCGAGTGAAGATGACCCTGCGCTTGAACAAGCAGTTGAAGGAGGCAAAGAAGCACATTGCCGAGCTGGAGGCAGGACGGGCGGGAGCATACCCACCCCAAGTGGCTGCACGCGACCGGGCCATTGACAAGCTACAAACGGAGCTGGCGCAGCTGACAGGCGCCATTGTATCCAGCGCAGAACAGCTGGGCATTCAGGCGGGTGCGGTCACCGTGCCCTCAGCTGCCTGTGTTGCCAGCGCCCGAGTGCCTCAGTGTGTTCCACTGCGCTCGCTGTTCGCCTCTGGTGCAGCAGGTGGGCCCATTCGCAAAGCAATGGCAGTGGTCATGGAGCTGCAGACTCGGGAGTTCATTGCTGAAACTGGCGACACCGACATGGCAGAGCTCGGCACAGCAGGCTTGGCATGTGTGGTTGATCAGCCTAGCACTAGCGCAAGCCACAACGCTGCAGCCGTCGCTGCTGCTGGCGACACAGCACATCTATCAGTGCCTGCTGCCAAGCAGCTGGTGCTGATCATGGCAGGCACGGTGCAGGGCTGGGCTGCCAGCTCGGCCCAGGCAGCGTCGTCTACGGCTTCCCCAGCTCACCCCCCCCGCTCCCCCCTGACGCGAGGTGCAGCTGTGCCCCGCAGCCCCCTGTCTGCACGCAGCTCCAACACCCCACAGGCAACACCGCAGCGCAAGCACGGCGTGCGTGGCCTCACATACTCCCCCGGGGGGCAGCGCGTGATGCACCCGCCCGCGGTTGGCACCCCTGAGTACCTGCAGTGGGCTGCTGCGAGCAGCATGGGCAGCGACAGCAAGCACACACCAAACGGCAGCCAGAGTGGTGATGGTGGTTTCTTTTGCTGAAGCTTATGCCAGCTAATGAGCACTAGTGCGCATGCCTCGTGAGGGGCTTGAATACATGTTGTGGTTTCACTGCCAGCCGAAATGTTAGCTCTGTCACGCAGTTGAGCTGTAGGACATGACACAATCGGAGCACACAATACCCCATTACCTCATTTCCGAGCATGCAGCAGGATTTTACAAGGCTGCAGCGCGGTAGTAGCCGTCACCGTTGCAGAATAGCACTAGTTTTTGGCTTGAGTTGAGGGGGCTGCTTGCTTGCGAGAAAATATGGATAAGATAAGCTGTGGGGACAAGCTTCAAACTTGACGGAAAGATATCCAAATCTGTCGCTCCTCGCGTTCACCTTGGCGAAGTTCCTTCTGAAAGCAGTATACATTGTCCAATTTGATAAATTGCTCCATGGCGTTCAGCAGCGAGCTCGGCTCAAAGCCGACTAGTATCAAGTTTTATTGGAAACACATTGGCAGCGATGGCGCCATATCAAGTCCCATCGTGATTCGGTGCCAATTCACTAGCAAGTTGAGGCGGATGGTGTCTGCAATCCTTGAATCAACAGCATGTGCACGAGTTGGCGTGGTGGCAGGATCTTTCCTCATCGATTCTACATCAGTTCCTGACGTGACAATTGAGGAGCTGGGGTATTCTGGTCAAGTCTACAGCCCAATTATTTCATTTTCGGAGGATTATTTGGCCAATGGAGCTGTGCCTAAAGCTGCAGTGGCGCAACGTGTAGCAGTTACGGTAAGATGCCTGCGCTTTGTAAGTATTGCATTGTTGCATTGTTTTCATGGATACCCACCTTCAGGTTGAACTGAGTGAGGGAGTTGAAGAAGTCTCAGAATCCATCTCGACTGATATTTTTCGCCAGCTCCCACTGGTTTCTCTTTCTGATTCTGAAGTTGCTTCAATGTGTGCGAAGCTGCCCGGCATAGCTGGAAAAGGCTGGAAAGAGCTCGCCAAAGCAGTCGAAGCCGAATTTGCAAGGCGCACTCAAGAATCCAAGCGCCTGAACACAGAGCACATTATTCCTGCTGATGTGCCTGAGTATTCCCTTCCCTTGGTGCCGCCCGCGCTGTTGCTAAAGCCAGTTGCGCCACTTCGTGTTGTTGCTGTTACCCCCAGCGGTGAAACAGGAATCACGACCAAGAGCATCACAATCCAGTTCAGCGCTGATGTGAGCAGCAAGTTCCAAGATGGGGATCTCGATCTCATGGACTTTGTCAGAATTCAGCCGCCTCTCAGCGAAACTCTCAAATGCAGCTGGCCAAGGGCGAACATGGCGCGTCTTACCGTTGATATTGGCATGGAATCGTCTGAAGACGCGGAGCATGACTTTCAGAACCAGTTTTCTAGCTTTTTTGGGTCCTCCAGTTCTGAGGTGATGCAGATTTCGCTGCAGCCTGCAACCCAATATGCGCTGACTGTGCTCGCAGAAACCGAGCCTGAGGATCAAACTGAACCTACAGCGCTCGAAAGCGAATCAGGGGCGAAGCTGCCAGCTAGCCAATCATTTCACTTCAGCACAAGCAAGCCAACATTCCACAGAGCCCTTGCCAATACTACCCCGCATCGCATTGCTACCCTGAGTAGTTGCGCGCTCGAGTTTTCCCATGACCGCAACTGCATTCTGTTGTTCCCAACGCAGCCCATCGTTCCCGACTCAGCCTTTGTCAAAGTGTTTGCGCGAGCGAAATCAAACAATACGACCAATTTGGGTGGGGATTTTGTCAGCAACTGCACCCGCCAGGCTGTGCGGGAGCTTGAGAGGGCTGCTGGGCTGACGACCGAGGATGCCTTGCACAACGCGCCAGCTGCAACGGTGGAAATCGTGATGCGCCAGGAGCGCTACTCTCGTGGCAGTCATGCGCAAGATAGCTCGACAAACGCAGCGGGGAATGCGTGGAAAAGTTTTGATTGTGCAATTGACTTCGCACCGCCAGGGGCTTGTGAGGATCTGTTGGGTGCGACCCCATGCGCAAAGGATTGCGCATTTGAAGTGCACGCGCTTCCCCTTCGCATTGCAGCTGATTTTCCGCTCAACCACGAATTCAAAGTCGTGATATACCCAGGGGTGAGCAGCATTCTGGGAGAGCTGGCAAGTACCCAGCATTTTGTGTACACGACAGAAACTGCAGGCCCGTTTGAGCTGAAGGCTGAAGCACCGCTCACAGTGAAGACAAAGGGCAAAACGGCCAATGGCTTAAAGTTTGCATTTTCAAATGAGATCAAGGGCGAGCTGCAGCACCTTGTCGTTGTGTCCCCCCAGCCTCCCCCCTTCAAGGCGGCTTCGGGTGAAGTCTCTGCCGGTGTCCGTATTGCAAAAGCACACGGAGGAACGGAGTTCACCGTGACTGCAAATTGGCAGCGAGAAGTAGAGTATACCGTCACTCTGCTTCACGGTTTGACTGACGTCCATGGGCAACAGCTGCTGGGCGGCAAGCAACAGTTGGCGACCGTGCATATTCCATCTGCCATGCACGAAGTCGCAGAGAAGCCGCCTTCATGGATCACTCACACCCCAGCGGGGACGAAAGGTGCCTCTGCCGATGATGCTCCCTACTGTACCCTGTTGGGCAGCGAAAGCTCGGCAGGCTGTTTGGACGAGGTGTGCTCTGTCAACTTGAAGAATATCACCGTTGAGGTGCGCAGTGTTACCCTGGAGGACTTGCCAGCGCACGCTGCCCACATACATGGGTCCAACTGCGAAGGTCAATCCCCATTGCCTGGTACAGTGCTAGTGTCAAAGACGCTCTCGATTGGCAACACGGTGACAGATTTGCAGCAGCTGGGTGCAGCTTCCGACCAGGAGTCAAGTGTCTTTGCGGCTGACCAGTCCATTGTGACGCAAACATGCCTGCAGAGTATGTTGGCAGGACTACCTGCAGAGCACGGCTTTGTGCTGGCAGTCGTACATGCCGGCAAACAGCACTTAGTTCTTCCCACTGGTGTGATGCCGCCGGCACACGACCCTTCCGTGGTCTCTCCCCGGTCCGTATTCTTGCAGCGCACGACGTACACTTTCAGCGTAGTACAGCGTGAGGATGGTGCCCAGCTGCGCTTTGTCGACGCTTGGACTGGCATGCCGGCTTGCGGGGCAGTGGTTGTGCTGCCAGCAATGGCTGCAGGCATCACATTTGAAGCAGATGATGCAGAAAGCGTACCAGCCCCAGAGTGCATGCTTGCATTTAAGCTCGGAGAAGCAGCTGTGCTCAATTCGCACTTTGAGGATGCCCTACCTACATCTGACGCAGTGGCCTCTTTGGGCTCCAAGGACGGCAAGGGCATGGCCAGGTACTTTGCTGTGCTGCCGCCTGGAACGAGCGTGTGCTTAGCTGGCGAAGCTATCGTGCGAGCTTCAGTGCATCGATCTGACGCAGGTGCTGTGCCACCAGCTATTGCTGACAGCGGCCGGCGCTTACCTGCTGCTCCTCGCCCGATGGATGTACCGGTCCTGAGTCAATCTGCTGCATCGCGAGCCAGTTTGTGGACGCTGAAGAACTTCGCACCGTTTTCTGGCACCAAGCTGCAGACTTCCCAAACAGCATGGACTGTGCACGATGATCGTCAGCTGTATCAGCCGGGCGAGGACATGGCTGTCTGGGGGTCCCTTACGCTGTTCAAGGGGGCTGACATTGTGCCCGTCAGCTCCGTTGGAGGAACTGAAGGCAACACACTGAAATGGCATGTTGAGAACATGGAGGCTGTGAAACTCATGGAGGGTATAACACCACTCAACA
>Ga0307982_1003754_pt1 | contig 12084 bp, 15 predicted proteins | sample OrgLakmetagen989_FD_201847 | JGI IMG/M metagenome (GOLD analysis project Ga0307982, IMG submission 201847) | Saline water microbial communities from Organic Lake, Antarctica - #989 | ecosystem: Environmental > Aquatic > Non-marine Saline and Alkaline > Saline | place: Antarctica: Organic Lake... | reverse complement strand
GACCCAGACCGCCGGCGGCTTGAAGTGCATTTCGATGGGCCAACCAACACGCCTACCTTTCTGAGTTCGTCAGGCGACAGAGCAACCTCGCCTAGCCGAAGTAGTAGCAGTGAAGGCGAAAAATCCGCGATTCCATTATCAGCGGCTTTATCTATTCATCCAATGCCTACGAGGCTGCTTACGGCACCCTTTTGGGAGACTTCCTCAAAGCTCGTGGTGTTAGTGGACTTCCCGACGGACCAGCGGGCAATCGCCGACGCTTTTGCCGACGGCACTGCGTTTGCTCGCGTGGTGCTCGATCCAGCGCCCACAGATTCTAATGCGCTTCCTCCAGATGGCAAAACATTTTATGATAGTCAAGAAGGTATTGCGAGGGCGCCAGGCACCTCTGAGGGTATACTGGAGGGTGGAGAGCGGGCATTGCGCGGTCAGTTTTCAGTGCGGCTCGGCGAAGTTGGCCGGCCGTTGGTGCTGCGGTTGTGGGCAGGGAGCGGTGTACAGACACTGCATGACACCATCTCGAGCGAAGCTCAAGTGAAAGTTTCGGGAGCAGTGGAAAACATAGATTCGAATGCTGCTGCTGAAGATACTGCTTCATCATCAGGCAGTGCATCCAGTAGACCCCTAGCATCACCAGCAGCAGAGAGCACTCTTTTCGCAGTGAGTTTGTGCGCAGACGAGACCAGCGAAACAGAAGCTGCGCCTGTAGTGCTGCACAGCTTAGGGCCTGTTACTCCACCGAGCACTACTTCACGCACTCAAAAGAAGAGCAACAACCCCAACGACCACCACGACAGCACCAAAAGTGGTACAAGCACAAGTGGCGGTGCTCTGAATCCCAAGCCATTTTGGGACCCCAAAGGGGTGTTTGCGTTGACTGGCCTGCGCCCCTTGGTGCTGCCCTCAGCCAGCTTACCGAGTACGGGCACGGGCTCCTGGAGCTTCAGCTGTTGGCTGTGGATAGCTGACCCCCCTAAAGGTGCTTTTCGAACGCTGCTGTTCAAAGGCTCAGGCCAAGGCGGCGACTTAGCTCGAACTCCGTCCGCGTGGCTGCACCCGGTACGAGTGATAGGTGCTCGTTATGATACTATGGGCACCTACATGTACTCACACGGGCTTAGAGTCTCTCTCGTCTCTTCCATCCTGACTACTTACTTTGGTGGAAGCTTTCTCTTCAATCCTGAGCGTGTTCTTTGCTTGTATTGATGCGCACATTAATGTAATGATTCCAGGACTCGATGAAGGTGGCGATGCGCGCCTCGATGGGAGAAGCAAATCCAGACTTGGGTGCTGATTCCATTGGCGCGTTGCCGTTGCAAGAATGGGTCCACGTAGCATTCACCTTTGAAAACCGCACCGCTGCTGCGACTGAAGGGCACCCTTTTACCTATGGGTAATATAATTAATAAATACATTTCCATGTGAATGTCATGTTATGTCTATAAATGTAATTATATCTTGTGTGTTTGGATCTTTATGGTGTTACGATGTGATGTTGTGATTGTTGCACTATCAAATGCTTACACTTAAAAGAGAAAATGTCCTCTATCAATTGCTCATTCCTCCTCTGAGTCGTTGTTTCTTTTTTGCCCTCTTGATTCCTTTTTTTTTCACATCCAGATTTCACGTCAACGGTCGCAACGACGTGTACATCAGCTACCCCTCTGTAGTGTCGGCCAATGACGGGGACTTCCGAGTCGGCAGGGACCCGGAGCGCCCGGGGCCTCGCATGCTGATGGCTCACCCGAAGCTGTGGCATTCGGCGCTTTCAGAGGCGCAGGTGAATGATGATTATGAAGTGGAGTTCATTCAATACTGAAGGCGAATTAAGTAATTTTCCTTATGTTTGCTTTGCATTTACCTTTGAAGTCAAAGGTGGATCCTTGAGGCATCACATGATTTATTTATCGTATTCTCAATTCTCTATTTGCTCTTTAATTGTAGGTTGCGCTGGAGCACGCAGCATCTAGCAACGTGCTTCAACCTCCTTTAAGAACTGCTGCTGCTGCGACCACCAGCAGTAGTACGACCACAACAACAGCAGGTGCAGCAGAGGGAACGTCCCTTGCAGCAGCGGCAGCTTTGACGCTGGGTGGTAGTGTGAATCCCCTCTTGCCACTCACAGCTCTATCAGGAAGCAGTTTGTCCAGCCACTTGGCGTCAAAACACTTCACAGGGTCACAAAGTCTCGTGCAGCGCTCGGGTATTGCGTTAGGGAGTAAGAGCGGTGGATATGCTGCTGCTGCAAATGGTGGAGGGGGAAGAGGTCATCGGAGATTATCTGCTGAAAGCTCAGTTTCATCCAAAGAGAGCGAGGTAGAAGGAGACTACCAACTGGAAGTGTACGAGGGTAAAGATAATGAAAATGACGAAAAAGAACTCAATGGTGAAGAAGAAGAGGTGTTCGAAGAGAGCGAAGCGTCGCGGGTCGCGCGTGAAGGCGCTGCACATGTGCACTGGCAAGCGGGCTTAACTTTACTCGCGAGTTGCGAAGCGCCAGACGCTCGTCTGGAAGCTTTTGAAGCAGCGGCAGCGCTCGGGCATGCTCAGGTGATCGCACACATTACATAACATTGAGTAATCTCTCTTCACCCTGTCCTTCTGTCAATCTTTGGTTGTTTCTGCAATCCATTTTATGGACTTTCATATCCTCATGTGTGCTTTTTATTTCTCTAATATGATATTTCAGGCATTTGCAGCGGCGGGCAACCTTCTCTTGTTTGGCGACGAGAGGCTGCCTGCGGGATCCGCAGCCGCTGTAGAAGTGGCAAAAGCCACTCAGTGTGACCACAATCCACCAAAGGGGCGCGGCGGTGGTGATATGACCAGTGACACTAGCAGCAGCAGTAGTAGCAGCAGCGGTGCTTCATCGTCTGCCACGACTGACTTGGTGTCTCGATTGGGGATTATGGGTGGAAGTTACACGGACTTGTCAGCGAGTGGTACTGCGCGTGGGCTGCTGTACTCGCAGGTGCTTGGCTTAATACTAGGATTACGCACCCTGCCTATGAGCATTTATCATTGTGAAGCTGGAACATTTTCTCTTGCCCGGTTTCTTCATGCATTCGCATATGTGCGTGTATAATATGCCTTGGCACATGTAATGCATGCTACTAGGTGGCTGCTTCCCTGGGCGATGCCTCGAGCGCTCGTCAATTCGCATTCTTAACCCTCAGTGGAGTGGGTGTGGGGGCGTTGGCAGACGACCGAGCTAACCTCATGGCAGCGACTGCTGATGCTTCGACTGCTTCTTTAGATTTCTCCTTCTCTTCGACATTGAGCCGACAAAAGGAAGAAGGAAGAGAAATTACGCATGGAAGTGTTTCTGCTGAAGACAGTACTACCTCAACTAGTAGCATTGTGGTAGATGTGGAAGATGAGACAGCGGCAGCAGATAGCGTATCAGCTACAGAGGCTGCATCTTTGGACTCATCCGCATTGGCGAAGATGGAAATTGAAAATCAAACAGAAGAACACCATAATCAAGCAGAAATGACAAGACATGCAGCAATGGATCGAGCTGTGCATGTAGCAAGAAATATATTGGTGGATGTGACGCAATGCGGGCCTGAATTAGGGGCTGCGGCTTTCGACGCTTCCCTGTGCTTTCACAAGAACCGTAAAATTAAGGCAGCATTTCAGAATGTGGCAAAGACTGTAACGAAGAAGAGTGGGGCGAGTGCTGTTGGCAATCGTAGCCCGTTGCAGTTAGCTTCTCCACCTTCTACCACCTCGTTAGGATTGGGGTTATTGCATGCAGCAGCTGTGATGGGAGACAGCGAAGCTCAATTGGCACTTGCGCACCGCTATCAGGTTCAAATCAAATTCACCTCTTTGCTTTTCTATTTCTCCTGCCTCTTATTGCTCTGCTTTCTCTTTTATTTCTTGTCTCATCACTGCTTTTTTAAAAATATGTTGTTAAGTGCTTCTACAACTTTATTATGAAAGTGCTTCACATGACTTTTGTATGAATTATTCAAACAGCACGGGCTAGGAGTGGAGTTATCCCCGGAAGTGGCAGCTTTCTATTTTGCGGCTTCTGCCGAACGCAGCCACGACTTGTTTCACCAAACGGGCCGCCAGCCCAACAACGAAATGAACCGTTTACGGGACGGCGAAGAAGCCGTGGTCGGCGAAGGTCAGCGGGGCAGCAACGACGAGATGTTGGCGTTGCTCGAGATCCAGGCCGAAGAAAGCAAACACCCACCGTCGATGGCCGAGCTAGCGCATTACCTGTACTGGGGCCACCACGGCTATAGCAGAGACCAGACCAGGGCGAGGAGGCTCTGGGATGAAACCGCTCGGATCGGAGACGCCGCGGATGCAGCGGCCGCCTTAGCCAATAGAAATAATCCCGAGCAACAACCGCCGCAACAAGACCCGTTCTCGGGCCAATCCACTGCGAGTCGAGTGGCAGCCGCAGGGATGTGGCTCAAGGGAGAAGGCGGCGAGGTGATGAGATGAAAGAAGAGATGTATAGAAGGAACGATGATGCAAAAGGGAAAAGAAGGAAACGAGAAAATTATTTTTAGGAATTTTGAAACACCAGCACGATCGTTCATTTGTACTTGCTTTCTTTTCTTTTGCTCTACTCCGGCCTGTACAATAATAGGCCAACCACACACGCGCAGTGGAGCTTTACGAGCGGGCAGCCGCATCGGGGAGTGTGCCCGCCTTGAATGGTTTAGGGTTCGCGTATTTCAACGGCCATCATTTGCCACAGGTGGTGACACATACCTTTACAAAAAAAAAGGAATGAAAATCTCGCGGAGTCGTATAAGAGTCGATTCTCTATTATTGCAAAACACTTCTCATTTGAAGCTTCCTTGCCGAATTATATTTTCCAGGCCTCAATCGTCTTCTTCATTGTCTTGTTTTTTTCACATGTGTCCCCTGCTCTGCGCTTCCTTCAGGACCTACCGAAAGCGTTTGGCTACTTCCAGCAAGCGTCTTCCTACGGGACCGACGGAGACTCTCTCTTCAACGCGGCGTACTGCCTGGCCAATGGCTTGGGCACCCCTGTAGACCACGGCCGCGCGGTGCAGCTTTACGAACAAGCCGCGTACCAGTTTGGGCATTTCGACGCCATTTACGGTAAAAATTAAGGAAGGGCACGTGGACGGTCTATGCTTGTCTTATTCTTCTCTATCGTGGTATTTGTGTGCATGTGCACGTGTTGATATTGTACATGTTCGTATGTACCGTCTGTTGCCTAATCAAAGCATGTCGTAATGGAAGCCTTCCTCTACGTTCATTCCGTTGTCATTTGACTTTTGCGGTTTCACACGTGCTTTTTGCTCCCCTTTAAGAAATGGGCACGAGGCACTACCTGGGGCGTGTGCCAAGCAAATCAAGGAATATTCCTGAAACACTCAAGTTCCTGGCCCCCGCTGCTGAAGGGGGGGAATGGGGGCGACGCGTGCGCGAGGGGTTTGACGCCTTCTTGCGAGGTGCCCCGGCAGCCAGTTTCTTGCTGTTTGCGGAAGCCAGCGAAATGGGCTACGAAGTGGCGCAGTCCAATGCGGCGTATTTGCTGGACCAGAGGTAATCAGTGAGGCATACACACTGCACATGTAGCACATGTAGCACATGCACTCACAGTACGCATTCGTAGGTGTGCATAGATGTGCCTGCACACTACTACAACGTTGGCTTTGAGATACATCGCATTTTGAAAATCTTTCATATTTCTTTCTCGCTGCTCATCTGTTCCGTACCCATATTCAGACACCTGCCAACCGCAGCGCGCGACCTCGGGCTCTTGCTGCCTCCTACGGCCACCACAAGCAGCAGCAGCAGCAGCAGTTTCCTTGAAGATTCCTCTTCTTCTTTCTCAACCACGAGTGCTGCTGATTTTTCTGACACAGCTCCTGCTATTTCTACCTTTGGGTCAGGGCTCGCCTCGTCTGTATTTGGGCCCGGCTTGCTGTCATCGCGCACTCGTAAGAACAGCGGTTGCAGCGTGAGCTTCTTGTACCAACAGGATAATGCTGACGGTGCTGACAGTGATTCGAGTACTCGCACTGCCAGTAGTCTTTCTAGTTCTAGCAGCACTATGAGCAGCAGCACTGCTAGTGCCAGCAACGACCTCGCCGTGCTCTCACGCCTGTGGAGTTTGCATTTTCATCAGAGGTCCGCGGCCCAGGGCAACCATGAGTCCTTCGTGGCCGTCGGGGACGCGTATTTTTACGGTTGCGGCGTGGACGGCGCTCCTCCTGCTAGCAACCAATACACTAGTAGCAGTGATAGGAACAGTGACAGCAGCGGCAGCAGTCGGGGCAGCAGTGGTGGAAACACAAAGGCCCTTGTTAGCACGAGCACTGCCCCCGTTGCCCCCAATTACGAAGGCGCTCTATGGTGGTACTCTAGGGCCGCCACCGCTAAAGTCGCCAAGGGCGCTTACAGCTTGGGCTACATGTACGAGCGGGGCCTAGGCGCACCGGTTTCGGAAGCACGCGCGGAAAGGCACTACGAAAAGGTTTGTTGAATTGCTATTGCTGAGAAGGGATCTTGCAATAATTTTAAAGTGGTTCTGATTATCTTTTCTATGTGTTTAAATTTGTCGCCCCTCTTTTCTTGCAGGCTTCAGTTTTATTTCTTATCTCATTTATATTTGTTGTCTACGTCAGGCTGCCGAGTTGCTGGGCCAAGACGCGGAAGCGAGGATCGCGCGAGGAGCTCGCGGGGGCGGCGAAGGGTGGTGGGGGGCCTGGTACACGAGTGTGGTGCTTAACGCTGCAAAAGCGTCGCTCAGAGCGAGGCGTTCGCTTCGGGCGTGGGGCCTGGAATTTCTCCTCCTTCCTGGCCTTTTTTGAAACAGCAAAACTGTCGTTGAAATCTATGCCTACTTTTGTATCAGTATCAACACCCCTATTTCAGTCATTCTTTCCTTCCTGTTCTCTTGTGGTGGTGTCTCATACACGTAGACCGAAAAGTTAATCATCATATTGGGGATACGGGAGTGTGGCAATAGCAATAGGGGAATGGGCTTTATGAATTTGGGATTTGTGAGCCTACACCTGTAGTCTAGTTCACAGCTGAGGATATTTGAATATGATGTCGTACATGTCTGAGTCCCCGAAGTTCTTACTGCTAACTACTAACCAAACTGCATTTATATCTACTTATGTCTTATGCCTTATGCGAAGGCCGAGAAGCCGAGGAATAAGAAGCTTCATGATTTTTGACGAAGCCCTTAAGTCATAAGTGCTGTATCATAAACAAGGGCTGCTTTCATAGATGGCATCGTCCACCATATTGCCGTAACGGTCTTCATAGGCGTCTTTGTCGGTCCGCACGTGTTGGAACCCTAGCTTTTGTAACACGCGCACCGAAGCCAGGTTCTCAGGGTGAATCGATGCCCTAAATTTGATCACACCATGCCGCTGCAGAGCACTCATGAAATGTCTTGTAGCACGAGTTGCATATCCTTTGCGTTGAAATTCAGGAGTGATTGTAAAACCGACCTCGGCGACATCTCCTGCTTCATTCAACCCTACAGCAATGTCACCAATTATCTGAGCTTCGCCTGGACTATTTGTAGTTACAGCTACATTCACCCATGCACCATTCACGACGCCTCCTTGCGTAGCCATGTCTCGGATCATATATAAGGCACGATCTTCAGTAAAAGGCAGCGTCCAGCCCTGGTAACGAGCCACTTCAGGGTTGTCGCGATAAGCGGCAAAAGCGGCCGCATCCGACTCGTCAAACAGTCTGAATGTGAGATCGTCGCACTCGAAAGGTAACACGTCGAAAGAATTGCACGCCGACATATTTCGCGAAATGTTGTCTCCGTATGAAGCGACAGCAACTTGGAGGTATTTGTTTTACTTGATTTTGGAGGAACAGCACGACTGGCACGACGCTTTCATAGTTCATGCCTCGCTGGCTGTCCTCTCCGAACTTTCTTGGAATTTTTGATGAACCCCAGTGAGGAGGAAATCAAGAAGTCACGAAGGGAAAAAAAATCTTTTTGCAGATCCGATTCTCCCCAGCGGGCTCTTCGCCGCACCAACACGAAACATCTCCAATCCCAGACCTCCCACGTTGAAGCACCATGGCCTTCCGTATGACTCTCTGCCTCTTGCTGGCGGCGTCGGTGCAGTCGTTCATGCCTCACACACCAAGGACTTTGCCGCGTGTTACCATGCATGCGATTGACTACAAAGATCCTGTTGTAGCTGAAGAATTCGCCCTGATTCAAAACCTTGACCCTGACGAGGTAGGTGGGCACGTCGAAAATAGTTCTAGAACAAACTTCTAGCTTGAGACAAGATGAACGCTACCTTCAAAGGGTACACTTGCAGTATTTCTCTTGACTAATATTGCTGACTGGTGATTTTCTCTCATGAAGCATCACTAGGCCGAGCCCATCCTCAATCCATGCGCAGTACTGGAACATCAAGTCCTCTTGTATGATGTGTCTTGGCCTCACCTCTCTTAGGTTGAGGAGGAGCTGAATGGTTACGGCATTCCCATGCCGGAAACTATGAGCGACTTTGACGTGCGACTTATGCTGACCGAAATGCGCTTGCGAATGACTGGCCGTCTGCCAGGTACTGGCTTTCTCTAGTGGACTTTGTCAACGGTTGCTTCATTGTACGTACTCTCACACCCTCGCAATGCTACCCATCTTTTATCTTTCTAGGCTCCGCCAAGAAGGAAGAAAAGAAGACTAAATTCGGCAGCGAATTTGAAAAGTGCGTGGTTGTACTTTTTTTTTTTCGTAACCTGCTTGCTCCTTGCTGAGGCTCTCAGTTGTCTAGCTACTAGTAGTGCTGCCTTTTCACAGCAGTCGTGGTGGTGGTACCTATTGAGCCTCAAAGAGTGCCTTCAAGGACCAAGTTACACGTTTACACCCTCACTTTACTTTACCCTCTTGACCTGCGCTCTCCTGCGTATTGATTTCTTTGTAACGTTTTCTTCTACAGGCTCCTGTACGAAAAGCCAGCATTCAAGAAGCTGTACGCTGAGAAGTCAGAGAACATGGACACGAACGCAGTGAACGTGATCATCGAATACGTCACGGACAAAAAGAAGTAAGCTTCGAAGCATGGAATCTCTCGGGCAGTAGGAGGAGTAGAAGATGAAATAGATTGGAGACTTCAAACATTTCAATTGCTCAGAGGTAGCCGCACTTTTGCTGGATAAAATTACTCCATCTTGTCACCTTGGTTGTTTTCTCAGGGCGATGGAATTCTATGCCAAGACCTACGGAAAGCTTTTGGAGGAGATTGATAAGGCTCTCAACGAAAAGGTATGGTTGGCATTGGGCTGATATTTGTTGTTGCAACCGCTCCTCTCTGTCCGCCCAGCGATGGGATACACAATCAAGCCTTGTTTTCAGCCCACCTCGTATCAACAACACAAGCCACGAGTTGCCGTTTCAAAAACGCAGCAAGCCCTGCACTGCTGCGCCGTTTATTTCCACTTTGACGTGTAATATTCCCCTGCTTATTGGACGGGCACCTGCACACACAAGGTGGTGGTGGAGGTGAAGAGCCCCAAGCTCCAGTTTTCGGGTTTCCCGAGCAACGTGGGGGAAGCTGGCCTGAAAATGACGCTCGAGTCCGTGGGGCCTATCGTCAGCTTCGAGGTGAATCAAAAATAATGTTGGAAAGCTAAAAGCAGCAAGATCTCAAATGCCTGGCGTTACGTCGATGCAACGTTTTTCTTACGCTCCTTCAGTCGAACCAAAGCAATACCTTTGTGTTTTTTTTCTCGCAAATTCAGGCGTCTCAGTCCTCAATATCTTTTGCTACCGTCCTGTTTTTCATCGTCTCTTTTTCGCACTGCACCAACCCAACCATCATTCACCCACCATTCAGGCGGAAGAGTCGGACGACTTAATGACCTTGTCGGGCACGGTGGAGTTTGCGGACATTGAAACGGCCAAGGCGGTGGTGGAGAAGTACAACGGCATGGACATGGGCATGGGCAGCGCCCTGGAAATCGAGCCGGTTTAAATGAAATGCTTAGTGGCGTGCGTGTGTCTGCTTGCATCTGCAACAGTAACAACAGAACCGTCGCCACTTGGCTCTTCATCGCGCGCACCATGTTGCTGTAGCTGGGGTTCTTGTAGTCTTATAGGAACTTGTAGCTCTAGTTGGTGTAGAGATTCCGCTCTGAATCTCTATAGACTATAGATCTTGATCTCAATTTTTGGATGCTATATGGACATCCAACACCGAATTCCACCAAAAGTCAGAAGTAGAATTCATGGGAAATATAACGATATAGCATGTAGCGTATAACTTAAATATATAACGGCGCATACCGAACTGCGAATTGGCGCTGCATACTTGGGTAGTGTTTGGAGGAATGGCTTGCAGTTTACCACTGCGATTAAAAATCAAAAGAGGGTTTCCCCGAATGAAGCTGCTATGGAGGGCGAAATGCATGGTATCGTGGGATCCACATGGGCCAGTCGGCCAGTCACAGTCACCTATAGCCTACCGCCTCTGGATTGACCCCTCTGCCTTTCTTGATACTCGGCTGCAGTTGCTTATGTCCCACTTCAAAAATATCAAAACCAAGAGGAGGAGCACAACCCAATGATCAGGCCGAGTAGACACATCCCTGTTAGTACCTATGCTCACTTCACGTGGGATTGGGCCTGAATTAAAGTGATATTTCACCCCCTTTTGGGGAATGAGGTGGACTTCCGGCCGGGTCCAGACGCGGAGACACACGTGAAGGAGCAGGCAAAGAAGGAGGAGGCGGAGGGCCTTCTTGTGGAGGCCGATCAAGGGACTCGAAGCGCGACCCACCGTGGCCATTGCCACTTCGCGTGGGCAAGTCCCCCAGGCCACTGAATGGGTCCGTGGATTGACTCATGGACGACGACGACGACAACGGAAGCGAAGCAGGTGTGAACGCGGGTGGTTTCCCACCAGGCTCATTATTTGAAGGTTCGGATCCAGCGGCAGAGTTTGAAACACTGAAGGCCACTTTGCGGCCATTGCGTGGTGGGTCTACAGCACTCGTTAAAGCGGCATTGACCTCTCTAGAAGCAGCGGCAGTGGTGGTGCCAGGCGCAGCAGCAGGCTGAGGAGGAGGAGGAGGAGGAGGAAGCGGAGGTAGGAGAGGGGATTCAGTGCTACTAGCTGCCTTGGCAGTGGTGGCAGTGGCAGTGGTAGCAGCGATTGCTGTGGCAGTGGCAGCTTCAGCGGCTTCTACGGCGCCTTTGAGTTTGCCGTCTTGCTGCAACTTTCGGACCAGGCCGCTCATTTTGGGCTTGGGTTGCACGCTGGTCTGTTTCTGGAGCGCTGCCATGGCCACTGCTGCCATCGAGATCGGGGGCGGGCCGGGCACGACGGAAGGATGCCGCACGGCTGGAGGTGCTGGTACTGGTGCTGCTCCTGTAGGAGGCTGAGATGGAGCTTGCGCTGGCCGTGGCTGTGGCGGTGCGCGTGATAGCAGTGGCGGTGCTGGATGTGGATGCATGGTCTCAGAAGGAGGAGGAGGAGGAGGGCGCAGCGGTGGCAAGGCAGAGTTCATTTGCGGCGACAAGCGCGGGGATGCTGAGGGGCTGCTGCCTCGCTGGCTGTCCAAATAGGGTGAACTCCTGCCGTACTCGCCCATTGACGCATCACTCACTGTAGGCGATTGATCTTCCTCCACATACTGCTCGTCCTCGTAATAGCCCTCTTGCTCGTAACTGCCCATGTACGGATCAACTGCCTCGTCGTAAGGTGGTTCGTCGGGGTAATAGGCTGGTGACGGCGACGGCTGCGAGTAGTTGCTGCTTGCTGTTTCTGGGCTGACGTCACCTCGGTGAGGAGGGGACTCCTCCTCGTAGAGAGATGGCTCTTCCTCGTACGACGGTGACGGCGGGGTGGCGGCCTGGTACATGTAGGGGTCTTTGCTGTTGGCAATGGCAGCGGCAAAGAAGTCTGCCGCGGCTTCTGCTTTCGGAGACCGGGCTTGGGTGTGGTAATTCAGGCTCCCGCGGTCTACGCTGGCGGTGGCTGCACCGGGTGCTTGACGCTCGGCCCGGCTATCCGGGTACAGCGCTAGATCCACGGATGCATTCATGGGACGGCCCTGGGCGGTGGTGGTACCACCGTTGCGACGAGGCGG
>Ga0307982_1003753_pt1 | contig 12085 bp, 9 predicted proteins | sample OrgLakmetagen989_FD_201847 | JGI IMG/M metagenome (GOLD analysis project Ga0307982, IMG submission 201847) | Saline water microbial communities from Organic Lake, Antarctica - #989 | ecosystem: Environmental > Aquatic > Non-marine Saline and Alkaline > Saline | place: Antarctica: Organic Lake... | reverse complement strand
GTTGAACTTCACCCTAAGGGTTCTCGGAAGGCTTAACCAAACGGTCGACGTATTCCTGAAAGTACACCCGAACTTTTATGCCTTTCACACCGAATCTGGCGAGCCACACGCTGCTGTTCTTGACCGTGCAGTGTGGCAGTATTTTACTCAAAGAATTTCGAAAAAAATTACGGTGATTGACAGCGCCATTTCTAACTACGAGTTTTTAAATGATTTCTCCAAAGAAAGAACAGTCCTGATTTCGCATCATGGCAATGCAATTGTTGAGGGAGCTTTTCTAGGTTACGACTCGATCTCATCAATGTCTTCCCCTTGGTCCGAGAATTACGAATTTTCGCGAGTTTGGAACGGCAGGAAGCAGTACAGGCACTTACTCTTACAGCTCCGAGCTCCCCACATTCAGACTAAGTCCCAGTTTGAGAGTGTCCGCAAGTTCATCTCCAACGCGTACCTACAAGACAGAACATCTCCTTCAAATGATTCGTTTGATTTAAATGTAATATCTAAGCACTGCAAAGTCCCAGTGAGTGAACTAATGAGTTTTCCTTTCGCAAGCATCAACTGCTCAGCACAAGAACTCGAGGACGCTGAGCAAGAATTATCCTCAAACATCACAATCGTGAACTAAAAAAGTACATAAAGCGCGGTCCTTTGAGGGCCTTCAGGCTCCGAAATCTAAACCAAAAAAAATTAGCTTGAAAGGCGTTGTTACTTCCCCAGTAATTCTTTCCACTCATTAGAGTTCCAGCACCACAAATTCACAGAACTAGAAGGCCAACTGGGTGGTGGCTCAAAAAAATAAAAACCCTGTGTGTTCTGTTTAACTATTCATTCAAGGGGATAAATTCGAATCTCTGGAACTCGTTTCTGAATCCTTGGGGTAAATCCCAGCATAGCTCTCAGTAAATAACCGCCTAGAGCAAACAAGATCTAGCTTGCTGCTAGCTTTAGACGACCAACGTGAGGAGAGATCTAGAATTATGGACAGAAAGAGAGTTCTTGTGGTCTGCATGCTCGATAGTATTCATTCTGCGCGTTGGCTGAGACAGTTCAAAGACCAAGGAATCAACTTCCTCCTCTTCCCTAGTTCGCCTCATCGAGGGCTTCATCCCGAACTTGAAGAACTGCTCGCTAGCTCCGAGTCAACAAGCTTTAGGTTAGCTGCACACGCTCGTTACTTTGCTCTTCCTCTTTGGGTTCTCGATAAGTTTGCCAATAACTTTTTTCGAGGATGTCTTTTGAGAACAGCGATCAGAAACTTCAAGCCAAGCGTGGTTCACGCCTTAGAGCTTCAGAATGCGGGCTATGTTACTCTCAGGGCTCTTTCCGCTGGCAAACCAAAAGGCCTTAATTTCATGGTCACAAATTGGGGCAGCGACATTTTTTGGTTTCAACGGTTCCCAAAACACAAAGCGAAATTAAAAGAGCTTTTACGTTTTGCAGACGCTTATTCTTCCGAGTGCGAGAGAGAGACGTCATTCTTGCAAGAAAACTGGGCTTCTCTGGTCGAGCCATGCCAGTGATCCCCAACGCGGGGGGATTTTGCGCGGCCGACCTTTCGATTCCCCGACTGGGCCCGAGCGAGCGTAAAATAATTGCGCTCAAGGGCTACCACGGCTGGGTGGGAAGGGCAAAAGTATCTCTCCAGGCAGTTAGCGAGATGGCTGAAGAGCTCCGGAGCTTCCAGATAGTTGTCTACTCGGCCAACCGATCTGTGTTGAAGCTAGCGAAACAAGTCTCCAAGCAGACTGGACTCGAAATCACTGCGTTCGGCAAAGGGGCCATGAGTCACAAGCGGGTTCTTGAGATGTTCGCAAAGTCAAAGATCTATGTCGGCCTTTCTGAGAGTGACGGAATAAGCACTTCTATGTTAGAGGCCATGGCAATGGGTGCTATCCCAGTTCAAACCTCAACCTCTTGTTGCAACGAATGGTTCGGCGACAGCGGCGTGGCGGTGCACGAGATCACTGTTTTAGCCGTCAAGGGTGCAATCAGGCAGGGCCTCAAGTTAGCCGATGACCCCGCCAACTCCCAGAAAAACCTAAACACCATAAAGAACAACGCGAGCGCAGAGATCGTCAAGAAAGTCGCACTCACGTTCTACCATTAGGACGCTTGCTGGGTACTGAACCCGCATTTCTTTGCGTGCAATGGAGGCTTGCACCTGGCCCTTCAATAACAATTTCCCGGAAGATGGGCCGCAAAATAGTTGCCCGTGATGATAGCTTCGGAATCCCCCTAGAAGGACTGCTATTTTGAGGGAGCTGTTAGCCGGAGTTGTTCACCCCCAGTTTTTACAGTAGACCGGCTCGTCGATCCGAGCAATGTGCGAGCTCGATTAGGACGAGAATGCCGCAGCAACTGCAGTTAAAGATTTACGCCCCACGCGCATGGCTAATCCCTGGTTTCGTTTCATAATCAAAAAATCATCGATTCGCCTGAAAGGCTTGAAACGGTTCTCAACTGCCTGGTTGCAGTTCTCGACAAATGGAATTTACCCGTGTCAGTTCCGACTCACCCTAGAACTGTAGCTTTTCAAGACGCTTTTAACATCAAGGGCAGAGATGCCCAAATACTTGACATGAGTCATCAGTTACCTTGACTAAAGCAAGCTTCCCTTAGTGGAGACGTAGTTCATTTTGCACTCGGGACACTCGGGACACTCGGGACACTCGGTAAAGACTTATTGACTGCAGGTTTCAGCGCAGTTGTTCTTAGGGAGTCAGTCGAAAGAATTAGGGCCCAAGATGCGGCGTCGGTAAAGATAACCCGCTCCCAACCGTGAACCCGTAACCGGCGCGTGGGCAGAAGTACATAATTCATGAGGGCTATGAGATGAGAGGTTTTTTCCATAGTATTTCGAAATTCTTATTTTCTAAGACAAAGAAGAGTGGGGGCCTGAAGGACATCCGGCACTTGTCTTGAGCCTTCTTCGATGGAACACCAAGATCGGCAGTTCTCGGGAGTCAAAAGCAAAGTTTGCGGGGAGCATTTCTAAAAAGAGATAGGGACATTAGTCGGAAACTTGACCTCAGCGACTTCTTCTAGTTTGTGTAAGTATCCGACTGCATTTATCTTCAGGCTAGAGACGCGGGCAAGAACCATCCGCCACGACAATGAGACCAAATGCAAGAGACCTCCACCTTGAACCCTTTGGGCTGGCCAAATCCAAGTTTAATTGCGTTAAGTCCTTATGCCGGGAAGACAGTAAACATCACTAGCAAAGGAAGAAAGCGGCACTCCCCAGAGGCACAGTTTACAAAATCGAGGACCCTGACCGGATCCTTGCCAAAGGCAGTAATTTTGAGAAGCAGCTCTAGGGCGCTCAAAATCCCTGGGGCCACTCATTGACGTTGGCGCGACCAATTCCGCCGCTTCAAGCCGGAGGACGATAAAAAACTGGAGGGTCCGAAGAAACAAAACTTGCAACTCAAGAAAATGCTTGCTGAGGCAGAGTTTGAGTAAACAGTTCTGAGGAAGCTATTTAAGGAAGGCTGTTAGCCACAGGCTGGTGAACGCGGCAGTTCAGGAGAACTGGTGGGAGGTGAAGCAGAAAGCAATCCGGCGTCTAAGGGGTAGAGAAGGCCTTCAGGTGGTCGGGAGGCGCCGCTAGAAAAGTGCGGGTTTTCTAACTTTCCCACCATCATTCGGGCGTAAAGCAAGGGGAATTTATGGGCTAATGATTTCCAGTTCGACTCGAAGATTGCCGGGGAACCGCTCAAGTCTCTGTTCGTAGGTTATCGATACACCAGGCAAGCGCTTGGCAGAAAAGAGCAGCATCCCATCACCATAAAGGATGTCATGGATCAGCTTGATGCCCTCGTCATCCAACACGTTGTGCCGGAAGCCCTCCGCATAAATAGGGAGCCAAGACTCAACTCAAGAGCCCTTCACGAACCAGCTATCGAGGAGGATTTGGTGTTTATCCCGTCAGGGCAACCCTGGCGAAATGGGGTCATGGCCTCTCTCACGGCAGCTTCTGGGCCGAACGTCTCTGTGTCGTACATTTTTTTAGCCTCCCGTCCATTCGAAAGGCATCTTCGGGGCCTGGAAGAAGTATTACAACACAATCAGACAGCATTCTTCACTTGGTACTTGGCCTCAACGGATTAGGCCCAACTTTGCACCCATCAAGAAACTAATGACGATTCCCCCGAAATTAGACCTAAAACATGAAGAACAGGCCACGAGCATGAAAGTCATCACCAATCGAGAAAACCACACCTTCGGCTAGAGCGAAATGTTCGCAACTTTCTAACTCTTGGGATACTTGCCGGAGGTCTCTTTACGGAGGACGGCAAAAACTCAAATTCCTAGGGCGCGGAACTTAGAAGTCAAAATCTGCTCGTTGAGGCGAAGCCTAGAAAGTCGAGCTCAATTGGTCAGCTCACATGCATTTTGCCCCACTGCTAGGCCTGGGTGGGTCGGGATTCAGATAGTAAGTAAATTACTTATCATCGAGCAAGTTTGTTTTCTCGATTTGCGCCATTCGCCCTTTGAGCTAAGCCTCTTCCAAGGAGAAAATATCCCGACTGGAAACCCAAGAACTGGAAACTCTCTCTCAGGCTAAAGAGGATCTCGGCAGAGCTCTCAGGATGATAGCTGGCTGGCAGATCGCAAGATTGTTAAGTGCCCTGGCCCGAACTCAAAATCTAGCTCGCGTTAGTGAACTAGCAGCAGGTGTCTTGCGGTTTCAACACCCTTGCAGCCCAGGCAATTGATCCGAATCAACAGCGCTTATCATTGCACCCGCGCAACTGATTGAAGATACGCGCAACGATTACTCAAATTTACGTCGGATGATGAGCAGAATGAGATGCTTGAATCTCTCTCCAAGCTTAGCCAAATGCTATTACAGGGCAGCTTCTCTCCGAGTGAGATGAGTTCTAAGCAGGAATTCAGTCGCCATCTTTGTAGAAACTCCCAGTCCCTGACAGGCCCCAAGCGAGCTGGTACCTAGGGTTCTGAACGATTATCCGATTACTCCTGGGGTGAGATTCAATAGGTTTGCCTTCAGTGGCCGCTGAGAGTCATAGACCTGATAGCGTTCCCAACGTGGTCTAAAATAATAGATTGGATTTAAGGCTTTGACTATTGCCGTTATTGTGCGTGGCTCTTTGAACCACAGAGGGGCGAATGTTGAATTAATAAAGGACGATTACCAAAAAATGCGTCAAATGGCCCCCGGGGTATTCTTTGGACTTGTAACTTCGTCCACCCTAAATCCCGTTTCCATAGCAGCTCTCTCTGGAATCTTTGACTTAATCATTACATCTAAGTACAAAGCGGATAGTGCCCTAAGCCCGGGGATGAATTCCATAATTAGGCAGGCAAAACAGGTCGAGGAAATGCTAGCTCAGGTTCCCGATGATGTTGGCCACGTTCTCATGTTGAGGACAGATTTTAGGATACTAAGCCCAGAGGTACTTTGGGCAAAAACCACTAGTCACTTTTCTAAACTGAAGGGTATTGGGGTACTCAACTTCAATGGCGCGAGACTCCCCATCATGCCTATGCCCTACCACATATCAGACTTGATGTTCTTAGCTACTCTCAGTGACTTGGAGCGCCTCTGGGGCGGGGTATCCAAATGGGACACTTCGAAAGAGCAGATTTCTAGATGGAATTCGAGACGGTTACTGTCCTATGTTGGCCAGTCTAAGTATTCTGCTGAGCAGATGCTCTGGAGGGCCTATTTCATGGGTTCTCCTTTTCCGCCCAAGGCCTCAAGGCTAAGGGGAGGGGAAATAGAAACCGCCTGGAAGCAGACTCAGACTCTTTCTCATTACTCTCTATTTGAGTTAGGCCTTAGTGGCCCCTCAGAATTCTTCACCCGCTCTCGCATCGCGGGCTTATTTTATGGACTCTCCAAGCCGCCTAAAAATAATTTTATCATGCGTTCTGTTAGTCAAATATCTGCCGTGATAGGAAATTACCTTTTTATTTTTCATCCGCATTGGTTGGTTCCCAGAATCCGCGGATGGAAAAACGGGCTGAAGGATTCATTTCTCACAATCAGGCAGTAATGTAAAACAAAATAAAAGCCGAAGGAAGAGCAAGTTCATGCCGACGGCTTAACTAAGTTGAGAATTTCTTTTCGAATACATTCGTCCACTTTGAGAGAAACGATTGTGCCTGATGGGGTTGAGCGCAATTCGGTCAATTTTCAAGATTGTGATTAGTAATCGAAATTAACCTGAGGATTGAAGCGTAATTAACGGTCTTTTGTTCAAGGCCGGGTCAGTTGTTATTGGATTTAGTGTCTGCAAAAGTTCGGCGTTTAGAACTCATTCAAGGTTATCTCCTACAACTTGAACTTAAATACTGCGCTCAGCCCCCGAGTTTTTTAGGTCGCCCATAGCGGCTGAGACACCCGTGACCAAAGATTATTTGCGAATCCATGCCGTTATTTATTTTGAGCATTATGCGACTGATTTCGCTGAAAGACGTGAAGCTAATCTCCGCCTATTTTGTTTCAGCGCTATCGCCAAGGAATCGGAGGCCAAGAAGGACTCGCAATCGAACGGGGTTCCAAGGCCAAACATCACTTTCGAAACGGGTCCCAGATCAAAAATACACACTCGTTTCCCTTGCTTAGCAAAAAAATTATAGACAGGAGCAACATAGCACTCGCCGTTTACGGTGTCCTTAGACATCAAATGCTTGGAGATTGCCTCGCTCAAATCCGTTGGAGCCCCAAGATAATAGACACCGCGTGTCGCAAGATCTGAAATGACCTACTTTTCTCGCACATCTACGACGAACCCTCGGAATTTATCCTTGCGAAGCCCCACTTAGGATCTCGGTCTCTCATAACCAGGATTGACCCGTCAAGATCTCTGTTTTCAACGTCGACGAGCTATTTATTGATTGCGAAACTTAGGAATTGATCGCTGTTCGCCATTATGACGGGCAGATTCCTATCTAGCGCCTCGAGACCGATTGCAACGGTGGTGGCCGGGTCAGATTTCACCTCGTCAATTTCTGTAAAAGTCACCTTGATGCTCAGTTGATCGCTGAGGGCAGAACAAGCCATAGAGAGGTTGAGTTTTCTGGACGCCACTAAGGACACTTGGCAAAGACCAAGGCTCAGTAAATTCGCAATGACCGTTTCAAAAATCCCGAACTCACCAATTGGGAGAAGTGGTTTTGGGGTGATGTAGCCCGCGTCCTGGAATCTGCTTCCCAGCCCTGCCATCGGAATCACAAGGTTATCGTCCAGTATCGTTCAAAACCTTGTCGTTAGGAAAGGTAGGGGCCTTGACAGCGACTTGTGTGCAGTTGGTGATTGCTTCAAAGCCTCCTGACTCAAAAAGGTCCAGCCTTAGCATGTCGCCAGCGAACAAGAGTTCACCCGCCAGGCAACATTCCCCGGAAATAACCAGAGTGATTTCCGTAGCGTGCCTCTGATGGTGGACCGGCTCAGTGTCTACCTTCGAGAAATATTTCGTGTCGCCTTCGAACTCCCTAGTTGTGAAGATTAAATGGTCGAGTCTGTATTTCTTGTAGGTGAACCCTAATCGCTGGTTTCCCTCTTTTTCGATTCAAGGTGAGCCACTGTCAAATTCCTCGTGAAATTGGGAATTAGGTATCTCGTGCCACGTTGGGCTTCCGCCTAAGTACAAGGAATAATTCAACGCTGCGAAAACATAAGAATTGTTCTCGAGACTAGCCTTCTCGACAAAAAACAACTCCGCTGCTGCAAGGAATCTCTTAATGCTTCGAAAGTAGAAGACACCAGTGGTCGCGAACTCCCCACCGCTCTCTTTTCTAGGACCTAATTTGCACGCCCAACCGCATTTACGCTTAAATTGGAGAACCTGGGCTCTTCAATTCGAAATACTCTGGTTCCCATTTCGACTTGCTCTTTCGAGAAGCGCTCCATGAGTGCCAGTGGCTCGGGTTCAGGAATTCAGTGTCCCCGCTGCAATAAAGGGCTCACCGTCGCCTAAGTCCGCAATAGCCAAAGCCGAAACCGCAGAAGCTAGGGAGCCATTGGTGTTCCTGGCGACACCCACCACCAGAATGCCCATTGCCGGTGCGAATAGCTCTAGGGACTCTGAGATGGGGCTATCCCTGTCAAACGGTAACGCCACAATTATCGAGGCGGACAACTTTCTGGAGCGCGCCAAACTCCGTGCAAGGGTCCCCGGCTCGAGTCCTTCTCGTGACGTCAAGAAGTCGGGGACTGCTGTGACTAGCAATGTCAGGTTACTCATCTCTAACGGACCCTAGCTTCTCTAGTCGCTTGCCTATGAGGTTCGGATCCAGATCAGAAGGATCAGAGACTTTCAAAACTTTGCGGCCTGCTGACTTAGCTGCTCTCACGCCAGTCACGTTGTCCTCCACCACGAGTGCACTTTCCGGCATTACGCCCAACTTAGAACATGCCATTAGATAAAAATCTGGGCTAGGCTTGGAATTTTTTAAGTCTTCGTTGGTGACGACGTGATCCATAAACTCAAAGACTCCTGCATACGCAAGCATTGTCTGTATAGCACTTCGGATTGGGCTTGTGGCGACTGCAAGATCCAATCCACGTCTTCTCAGCTCCGCTAGCATCAGTATGTGTTCGATTCTCGGAAAGCAAAGCTGTGCCGCCGCACGCAAGGTGCACTCTTGCTTCACAGCCTCTATTGTGTGCATCAAATTTTTTGGTGCCATGCCCCCTTCAGCAAGAGTCGAGAGTTTGGTTTTTGTCGGCGGGCCATCGAATCTCCCCAAATACTCCGAGTAGGGAATTTTCACGCCGAAAATATCAAGGGCCTCATAATGCCAGTCTCTAACATCTATAAGGACGCCGTCCGTGTCAAAAATCACAGTGTTTATTCTCGTTCGCTTACTGAGGACTCCTCGAAATAGTCTAGGAATTCGTTCGGCAAATTGGCGCAGATACCCACATCATTTCCCTTCAAGTGCTGGGATGTTAACCAATTCCAGATCTTTTGAGGTTTGCGACCATGAAGTTCTGGAGAAACAACAACCGTTGACTTGCCAAGAAAATCGACACCTATATCGTTGGTTAGAAACCGACCTCCTTGAAAGAGTCCAGCCAGACCCAAAAGAAATTGATTCCAGGAATTGCTCGGCAATGGACTCATGCTCGCTGACACGAATCGCAACGGTTGCGGAGGCACGCCAGAATTTAACAGTCTCCGCAGCGGACACGTCGAAAAAAAATGATTTCCGAGCTTTTTCTCCAAGAAGACCTAAGAGCCCGTCCGCCTTTATGTTTAGGGCTAACGTTTGCTCACCATCACGACTGATTGCCAGGACGGCCGAGAGCAGGTTGTGCGAACCCGCCGAGTCTTTCGGCGGATCGTGTTCAACCACAACCAATCCATGATTGTCGCTTATGTCCGTCTCTACGCTGACGCCCATACTAGATGCGTTCTATATTGCGATAATCGAATTGGCTTCTACGCTTTTTGAGTGAAGGCCTCGATGGGCAAGAATTTTATGAGACGGAAATATCTTTTTAGCTAACCATGGATTAGGAGAATGAGGTCGGAGAGTGTCCGCAAGTGGCTGCCAGGAGCCCTTCCCGTAGAAGTAACGCTTCGTTACAAAGAAATGATTTCCCAAAAACAATGTTTTAGTTGGTGTTACCAAACAATAACCATCGGCAACCGCCGATTCTCTGCAACAACTACCTAAGGAACCCATGTCATTCACCGATGAGCTTCTGGAGAACAACAAGGCATATGCTGCTTCGTTCTCTGGACCTCTTCCTCTGCCACCTGCAAAGAACATTGCGGTCTTGGCCTGCATGGACGCACGAATCAATGTTTATGGCGCGTTGGGCCTTGAAGAAGGTCAGTCACACGTTATTCGTAACGCCGGAGGCGTTGTGACAGCCGATGAAATTAGGTCTTTAGCTATTAGCCAGCGATTACTTGGCACCAGAGAGATAATTCTTATTCACCACACCGACTGCGGCATGGTCACCTTCACTGATGATGAGTTCAAAGAAGGTATCCGCAAGGAAACTGGCTTGAAGCCCGAGTGGGCGGCGGAGTCTTTTAGTGACATCGCAAGCGATGTCCTACAGAGCATCTCGAGGATAAAGGCTTCGCCTTTCATCCCTCACACCGACGCTGTCAGAGGTTTCATCTTCGATGCTGCCTCTGGACTGCTGGAAGAATTGAAGGAGCAGGGGCTACGGTAACATCCAACTTGCCGAATCAACCCAGTCCTGGATGGCTTTAGGGCAAGATTGCCTGATTGTCGAAGAGGGTTCACGGAATTCTGCTCACCAGTGAAGCTATGATGAGGTCACAATTAACTGATGATCACGGCAAGTCTTGCTAAGTTGCAGCCTGCCCAGTGCTTGTCACAGTTAACAACAGCTATAGCTCAACAGTAACCAGAAGCTTCGCGTGCCTTCAGTGGTTGCGGATCCTGCTCTCAACTGCTTCAGAGCACACTCGGTGTTTTGCTAAGTCAAGCGGGGTCGAGCGAAGAAGTCCAAGACGGCTTGTCAGCCGTCATGGAGCAAAATCCGTGGGGAGTGAAATAGGAATCTCCCGGGGTTTTTAGAATTCGACAACCTAGCAGATATTTCGACAAACCCAGCAAGTGACCGACATGACGGAATTAGCTGAACCTCGCACAGGTGGGACCGCGCAGAAAGCGCCTAAAATCAAGTCTTACTTCTTGAGTCCGCGGTTCTCAAAATATACAGTTGCGCCCCTGTACCAAACGTGTCTACCGATTCGAATTCAGAAGAAAGAAAGCCAGCGTCTAGGGTGCTCAAAAATGCTTCGCAGCCATTTATACAGAGAATCATGTCTGGCTCGACCTGCTTCAAAATGCCCGTTGCCGTAGTGGGTAGTGTTTGCGAGAAAGCCCCTTGACGAACGTGACCCCAGGTGTCTAGGTCCAATATTTCCACCTTCAATCCCCGTACCACCAGATAGCTGTCTGAGTTGATGAGGATTCTCTCAGGGTTAGTCTGCTGCACGAGTGATCGAACCAACGAATTATTTTCCAACCGATCCTGATATGCAGTCAGCGAGCCCGAAGTAAATGCGTTTAAATGTAAAGCTAAAAGGGCGAGGAGTGAGGCCCCGGTCGCAACATTTCTTGCAGAGGAGGGCTTCGCTAAAACTCCAAGTAAGGGAAGAAAGAGCAGGGTCCCGGCCGCCAAGTTCCCAGCATTTCCCCCTGCGTTTAGGGACCCCAGAGATCCTGCCGCGAACCAGGCCGATGCAGCGAAACCAAAAGGTGTGAGAACATTGGAAAGAGCCCCGCGCAAGATCCCTGCCCTCTTAGAAGCCAAAAGCCAAAGGCCCCCCGCTATCAATACACCCAAGCCCAATAAGGGCCTCAGATAACCAGCGTCTAACGTCCAAAGAAAACCTCTACCCGTATGCGCTAAAACTGTGTAGAAGAGAGCCCCAGGAGTCCAGAGGATAGCCAAAGCAGCCAAAGCTATTGACAGGAAAATAGAGATTGATATTCGAAGGGAGCTCAAGTCTCGCCTTATCAGACTAAGAGCCAGATATCCCAAAAGAAGAGCGAGAACTGGAGCTACTATTTGCTGCTTCATTAGAAGTGACGAAGTAATCGGCACAATGGCAATCCAAACCACTAGTGGGTTTTTTGAAGTCAAAAGAAGATACCCAACAACGAAGAACAGAAGCGCGAAAGAATCTGGTTTAAACTCACCAGAATACCCAATCCAGGGATTTAGAAAAACGGCCGCGAACCCTGAATAAATCACAGTCTGGTATCCGACCTCGATTGTTACACCAATCCTGCGACCAATGTAGCCGAGCGACAACGGAACGAATGCAGTTACGATCGCAGCCAAAGCTAGTGCACTTTCTTCGGAGGGCAAACCCACCGAAGCCAGGGAACTTAGAAAAAATGCAACTCCAGGAAAGTAAGGCGTGCTTGACGCCAGCCCCTGGATACCTGGTTCCCAATATTCGATTCCAACGTCGCTCATTGCGAGAGGTTGATACAGATCCCAGCGACCGCCCTTAGCAAGGGAAATAAGAAAGGTGTAGGCAAACAGGAGCACCATCGAGAGGAGCCCCGCAAGATTTGGTGCTGTGCAAATTTGGCCGAAAGATAGTTT
>Ga0307982_1003752_pt1 | contig 12086 bp, 21 predicted proteins | sample OrgLakmetagen989_FD_201847 | JGI IMG/M metagenome (GOLD analysis project Ga0307982, IMG submission 201847) | Saline water microbial communities from Organic Lake, Antarctica - #989 | ecosystem: Environmental > Aquatic > Non-marine Saline and Alkaline > Saline | place: Antarctica: Organic Lake... | reverse complement strand
TATACTTTCTTTGTAATCATTTCGCTATCTTCCTACTTGTGTCTTTCAGGTGTTTATGTTTATGTGTTTATGAGGTGGCTAAGAAGCACAAGCAAATCAGGCGTGCATTGCAATCAAATAACTCCAGCAGGCATAAACAAGGCAATTACAAAAAATATGACTAGATTCCATATTTGTCTCAGTGCGTGTTCTTCTTGCAGTTAACAGCAAGCGCTTCGCACAGTGGTCCTACATAACACGCAAAGCGCTTGATGCATAAAATATCGTGGCTATACAGGCACGAGCCTTTACAAGCATCTCGCTCAAAGCGCATGAGCTATGGCTTTTCTCTCTCTCCCTCTCTCTTTTCTCTCTCTCTCTCTTTTTTTTTTTTTTTTCTATTTCTCTCTCTCGTGTTTTCTTTGCACCTTTTTTATTTCTCTACATGTCTGAACCTTCACAAGCTCGTAAAGAAGTCCGTTTGGAGGGCGTCGCAGTCCACCGCAATGGTGGCCAAGTCCGCTGACGTCATGTTGTACATGCAGCTGTCGGCCGCGAAATGGGCAGCGACTTCGGGGCAGTGCACTTTGAGCTTCTTGACCGTGAGAGCTGAGACGCAAACGCAGTCCTTGTAGCCGCGCAAGACTGGAGTGGGCACCGAGGTCGGCACGGGAGTGGGAGATTCCGAAGGTTCCGGTGTGGGCAGCGGCGTAGGCATCAGGGTAGGCACTTCTGTGGGCAGAGGCGTTGGGAGCTGAGTGGGCAGTGGGGTGGGCAGGATAGTGGGTGGGTCAGTGGGCAGGGGCGTTGGCAAATGAGTCGGGGTTGCGGTGGGCAATGGCGTCGGCTGCGGCGTGGGCTCCGGCGAAGGCAAAGGCGAGGGCTCTGGCGTAGGCGACGAAGTTGGCGCCGAAGAGGGCAGTGGAGTTGGCTCCAGGGTAGGCACCGGCGTGGGCATCAGAGTAGGCACCCGCGTCGGGTCTGGCGTTGGCACGTGCGTGGGTTTCGAGGTCGGAATCGGAGATGGCTCTTTGGAAGGCTGTGGGCTCGGCACATGCGTGGGCACGGGTGTGGGTTCCGCGGTGGGGAGAGCGCTGGGCTCAGGGGAGGGCGGCAAAGTGGGGGCATCGGTGGGGCTTGGGGTGGGCATTCCTCGCTTGTCCACCTGTAGAACAAAAATGACACAAAAAGCAATGAAAGGGGCACACGAGGCAAAAAAAAAGGAACGATTGAAATGAGCATGTGCATTGAATGATGCGGTGTTGGATTGCGTATTGTACAGGAGAATGCTTCTCAAATTGATGAAGTGCTACACTCATTTTGCTCTCGAACCCACAAAACCAACCCACACAAACCTACCGCATAATCGCTCGGCAATTGAAACACGTCGAAGCGAAGGGAGCTGTCGCCGCAGCACGCAGTGCCCACGCGCGACTCGAACAACGGCTTCACGTCGTAAAACTGCGCGTGAGCCGCCAGGTATTGGTTGAATTGCATGCCTTGGTCCACCACGAACTCGAGCCGTAGCGCCCCTTGCACGGCGTCGAAAAGCTTCTGAGTGGTGTTGAAACCTGTCGGCAGGGAATAGAAAAGAATGGTGAACAAAAAGAAAGAAAGAAAGGACTACAGCTCATATTGTTTGAGCGACAACAAAGAAGCTCGCACATGTATAGAACTGCATTCTACGAAAAGTAAAACTCACGGTGCAGCATCAATGGCACATTCATTAAAAGCAGGAAGCTCTTACCAGGAAAGCGGTCCCACAGGACGTAAAAGGAAAAGTCAATTTCTACAGCTCGGCACAGTGTCGGCAAAGGCGACGGGACAATGGTGGGCACCGGCGAGGGCGCCGGAGTGGGAACCGAAGTCGGTTGAGGAGTCGGCAAATGCGAGGGTTCGGGGCTCGGAGCGCTGCTGGGTTCCTGCGACGGCGTTTCCGAAGGTGCAGGCGAAGGGGTCATGCTCGGCAAGCTCGTCGGGCTGCGGGTAGTGGGCAGAGACGACGGCTGCGGGGACGGCGGTGGGGTCGGAGCCGGCGAGGGAGGCAGGCTAGGTCTTGAGGTGGGGAGAGAGGACGGCAGAGGGGTGGGCTTTCCCGTCGGGGCGAGGGTAGGCACTGGAGAGGGGTCCGAGGTGGGGACTTGCGTAGGGTCGTGAGTCGGTGCCTCGGTGGGGCGTTGGCTCGGGCGAGGCGTCGGCAGTTGCGTAGGGGTTGGCGTCGGGACTTCACTGCACGTGACGGTGAGCTCAAATTTGCCTTCCTCTTCTTCTGAGGCGCCTTCGACCACCAACCTACGAAGTAAGCCAGCACAGCGAACCAAGGGTAAGAGGAAATAAATTGATCATCGCACACAAGTGCTTTGGACAGAGAGCATGTACCGCAAGCATGAAAGTTTGCCATTTTTTGAAGTACGGTCGTAGAAAGAAACTGATTTCAAATCATCATACCAGTAGTCGCCGAGGTCATGCAGGTCGGCATAGAGCAAGGAGCAAAAGAACCCCGGGGTTTCGGAGGCCACTAAGCTATGGCTTGCATCACTGCTAGACAAAAGCTGGTTTGGTTGCTGGTCGTAAAGGGTCAGAGAGGTTGTAATCAGAGTGTTCACCGAGCAAGTCGTTGCTTTCAGCTGCACTGGTTCGGTGGCTGTAAACTTGTACACCTGGTTTTGGAAAAAGAACAGTGAAAGCGTCAATGAATACATTGTAGTTCAAGATACAGATATCTGTACTACTAGGTGAACTACACGTAAGAGGCAGATATGAAGACAAAGAGCAATCAAGACAGAGCGCAACTGTGTAACGTCAAAATCGTATTCGAAAGAACATACTTTATCGCCGGAATCATTCCCAATGTACGACTCCGCGCCGACATTCGTGGCGCTGACGGTGTCCCCACACGCTACTTGCACGTGCGCTTGCGCTTCGGTGGGGGTCACACTCGGCACTTGCTGCGACGAGGTCTGCAACAATTGCCGCCGCCGTCCTTCCTCGTACAGGGGGTCATGCCACGAGGGCGGGTGCGATTGCCGCGCTTGCTGCCTTCGCGCCTGAGCTTCGGCGGCGACGGTGGCCAATTGCCACTCTTCGCTGCTCGAGAGCTGAATGGAGTGCTTGATTCTTTGCGCGGCAGTTTCTGCACCTCCACCGCCTCCATTGTCACCACCGCTTGTATCAGAAGAAGAAGAAGAAGAGGACGGCGAACGGAAAGGAGGATCAGGCAAGAGGGCTTGTTCGCGGGCGACCCGAGCACGGGCGCGGCGAACAATGGCACCTACGGCGGCATGAGCCGCAGCCGGCGAATCAAACAGCGAAGAGCTGCTAGCACCTTCTACGCCCTCATTCTTGTCATGAGCACCAAGCCCTGCAGCAAGAGCATCGTTATCATTCTCATCGCGATGATGGTCGAAATGGTCATCCGGGTGAGTGAACCCAGCGCGCAACAAGAAAGTGCGCAGGGCCCATCCGGCGGGCTTCGCGAGAGTTTCAACTGCGTGAGCAAGGACGCGGCCACCTTCTTCCCTGTAGCGCGCGACGACGCCTGAATCTGATGCCACTAACGATGCTGCGTCATGATCAGCAGGAGGAGGGTACGCGGCATGTTTGTGGCCGTGCCGCTCGAGAATCGACGTCAAGCGCCTCTGCTGCTTCTTCTTGTAGGACCGAAGGTTGCGCTGGAGCTCCGCGGTGCTTTCAACGGACAACACATAGTCTTCGTCTTCTGCTTCGTCCTTGCCCATGCCTTCTCTTGCCCCCTTTTTTTCCAATAGGCCGCGCCGGAAGCCGCTGATACTCACTACAGGCGCGCGCGTGATGGTGGGTGCTGGCGACGGCTGCGGGCTCGGTATCACCGTAGGTTGCGGGGTTACGGTAGGCGGGTAGGTGTAAACGTCACAGGCTTTGAAACTAGCGGCACCAATCACCGTACAGTTGCGGGTAGCGGTGCCACTCACGATCAGGACGCCGGTGGCGTTGGAGCCTTCACGCACCTATTGAAGTTGCGGTTCCAGAGGAAGGAGTTAGCTTAACTTTTTAAAACCTCTTAATGAAATCAGAATAGTCTTCAAATCACATTCTTTAGAAAAAAACAAAAAAATGAAAGAAATAATATACTATTGACGATTTACCCCCCCCCTTATTTTACCTCCCAGTGCGCTTCGTCCGAATAGAGCCCGCCGCAGGCATAGGGGTAGAAGGTCACGCCACAGGGAAGGCACACGGTCTGCACCGCCGGCTTCGACAAGTTGCCACTGTACCCGTAGTAGGTGGTTTCGGGCAGTGTAAACGTTAAGGTGTCAGTAAGATACAGTACGGTGCCGTCCCAGCCGTCCCCGAAGCTGTCGCTCATGATCACGGTGTAGTCTTGGCAACTGGTAGGGGCGGGGGTGCTCGAGGGCAAAAGAGAGCTGGTAGGTGCTTGTGTTGGCGCACTTGTCATGGAGGGTACTGCCGTAGGCTGAGGCGTCAAGGTGGGTTCAAACGTAGGCATCAGCGTAGGGAAAACCGTTGGAGAATCCGTAGGTGGCCTCGTGCTGGTTGGGTCAAACGTGATTTCTGCCGTTGGACTCGCGCTCGGACGCAAGGTTTTGCCGCCAAAGAGGCCACACACTTGGTTTTGGTCTAAGGCTTGACTCTGCCACACCGACAAGAAGCCTATGGTCGCCTCCAGGTAACTGTCCGCTGGATAATTGCTGCGCCCGAGCCAATGATTGGCACGCGTAGTGTACCGAGGCTCGGCTGCCTTGGGTGAGGTGGTATTGGCCACCAGCACACAATCATGGTACATCAACAGAGTGTTTCCTTCGACGGTCACTACCACATGTGCCCAGGTATTGACAGGCTCAAACACGTCTACCGCACTGGCTGTCGCTGCATATTCACTGCCGTTGCCCACCACCACGGCAAAGGTGGCATCCCCACCGGTGAGCTGATTCGACAGAAACACGTTGTCCAGATTTTCGCCATTCCCGAAATCGAACACTTTGCTCCAGCTGTTGAAGGCCGCGTAATTGACGTACGTTTCTACAGTCATTGGGGCGTCCCCAAAGGCCCAATCTTGCAAATTCACGTAATCGTCGATCCCATCGAGGGTAACGCCCGTGCCCGGCACGCAGGTCACGCCGTTGGTTAGAGTGGCAGTGAGGTTGGAGTAGGTGTCAAAAACGACAACGTCGTTGGTGTCGCAATATCTGCGTGCATGTTGGCATAGAAAGAAGTATGCGTGAGGGGGCGAATGAAAAACAAAAAGCCACTACAGCGAAGATACGATTATTTAGGAGGGTAAAATTCAAACAAAGCGGAGTACACCGACGTTTTTACAATACACACGCCAGGCAGATGAAAGTAGAAGATAAAGACGACTTCTCATTTTACGAGTTCTCGTTTTTACCGGAAGTCCCACGAGTGGTCAGGGTCAGGTGACACCGATGATTTCGTCGGCGACATTGTCGGCACTTGCGATGGCGGCAGCGTTGGTGCACCCGTCGGCTGCGTAGGGCCCATCGTAGGGCCATGTGTTGCTGAAGGGCTCAGGGAAGGGGCCGGCGTGACACTAGGCTCCGGCGAAGGCGGCAAGGAAGGTTGGGTGCTGGTGGTGGGGCTTGGAGTGGGATTTCTCGAAGGAGTTGAAGTAGGGGAGTGCGTGGGCACTCGAGTGGAGGTGGGCTCTGGCGTCGGCGCAGGCACGGGTAGGGCACTCGGAGCAGGACTCGACGTCGGCGATTGGGTTGGGGAGGAGCTGGGAGGCGGCGTGGGCTGGCCCGATGGCAGTGGAGACGGCTGCATGGTCGGGCTGGCAGAAGGCACGATTTGGCGACACGATGACGCTTCGGCGACACGGTTGATGAGCACCCCATCGCCGCGCGTGTAACTGATGGCTTCCGCAAACGACTCCGCAAAGGCCTTGTTTTGATGATGAAGAAGTACGCGGTAAGAGTAGGATTAGTACCGATAAGTAGGTGAGAATTAAAAGAAAGTATCAAAGCACACGCGAAAAACACATTACATGAAGAGGGTGCAGTAGGCAAATGGGCGAAAGTTTGCCTTCAACCCTAACACTGTGGTCGGTAAGAGTGTTTCAAAAATGTGCACTTCCAAAAACAAGACGAATCATGCGCTCACCTGATGGGCATTTGGGTACATGAAATCGCTCACGGACGCAAACTCTACGCGCATCGTGGCGTTCAGCGTGAGGCGAGTCACGAACTCAAAGGTCGGCACCGAGGTCGGCACCGGAGTCGGCACTGGAGAAGGTTTGAGGGTAGTGATGCCGCAGGTAACCGAAAGCTCAAACATCTGCGGAAGGAACCGTGTTGGAGAATCGAGAGGAAAGAAATAATGTAAAGAATTTAGCATCAGGCAGGAACGCAAATAAAACCACACCGCAGGCAGTTCAGAAACAAGAACGATGCGCAGCAGACTATCTTATGAGATCTCAAAACGACTGCCCTTCGAAGTATTCTATTTGAAAAAAGAAAATAAGGAAAAGAAGAAACGATTCTATTACTTACCGGAGTCCCCATATCAGAGCTCACGTCAGTGCTAGCATCCCGCTCGACCAGCACGAAGAGTTCCGTGGTTTTGCTGTCAACAATCACTTCAACGCGGCTGGCTCGGCTGGTGGTGCCGTCCGCTGACGAAAGGGCATACCTGACACGAGAAAGAAGTTATGAGCGAGAAGAAGGAAGAAGAAGGACAAGGAGCTCTTTTGAATTGAGGATCACATAGGCACAAAGCATACCCATATATAGACACACATTCACCAGGAAAGACTCATTTATTATTTAAAAAATCTTTTGAAAAAAGAAAAAGAAAAGAAATTGATTTACCCGTTTGAAACACTGCTAGCGTCACACTCGGCAGAATCATCGCTGATTCCCACCGCCCGATCTTTGTAGTTGACTTGCTCCGACGCGGCCCAAGGGTCAGGGCATTCGTCATAGACGGAGAGCAAGGTGCCAAACGTAGTCCCCGCGCCGCAAGTGTCCACCACGATGGTCGAAGTGAACCCCGCCAAAGAGGGGACTTGGAACCGAAACACGGCGACTTCCTTGGTGCGGTTCTCGAAATTGGGGCCTAGTACGAGGCCACTGTATTCGGGCGCGGAAACGTTCAAAAGGAGCGGCGAGGTAATGGTGTCCCCGCAAGTCATGTCCACGTAGCCAAACTTGCAGTCATACGCGGTGGGGGCAGCAGTGGGTAAGGTAGTGGGCAGGGCGGTGGGCACCGGTGATGGCTCCGGGGTTGGCTGAGGCGTGGGCACTGGAGTAGGCGCTGGGGTGGGCACAGGTGTGGGCGCCGACGTTGGTTTCAAGGTTGGTACAGGGGTGGGCGCCGGAGTTGGAGCACTGCTGGGTTTGGGGGTTGGTGCTGGAGTGGGAATTAGAGAAGGTTTGAACGTGGGGATCTCACTCGGCAGCGGAGAAGGCCTCAGAGTAGGGAACTGCTGCAGTGGCTCGACGGCCACGCTGAGAATCTCTGTAGAGCAATCGCAGAGTGTGCTGTAGCTCTGTGCGAGAGCTCCTGAGGTTACCGCGTCGTTCAAAGAATCGGTCACCGCTTGCGTGAATTCGTCGGCGGTGGTGTAGTTCATGCTGTCCAGAGTGCCCACCACTTCGAACGAGACCACCACCGACGTGGACAAGAGGGCCCGCCTAGACCCGCCAATCATGGTTTCTTCATCTTCCAGTGAAGCAGGAGACGACGCCGATGACAGCAGTGGTGGTGTCTTGAGGTGCTTGCTTTCGCGCAGAGCCGCCAACCGCCGAGCACTACTGGTGCAAATCACTTCAAACGAACGAATGTCTGCAGTGTTAACTCCCACCAGGTAAGGCTCCAATGCTGCATACATGTACTCCATGGTGACGTTTTGGCAAGAGGCCACCACAATCTCCAAGGTCACGTCGACGCCCACCGTATCCTCAGTCGTAGGCGCTAGGGTAGGTGCAAACGAGGGGGTTAGAGTAGGCAGCGCCGTAGGCCGTGGCGACGGAGCCGACGACGGCAGCGGCGTAGGTTGAGCGGTAGGCAGCGGCGTAGGTGACCAAGAGGGCTCCGGAGTCGGCACTGGCGAAGGAGGAAAAGTGGGGGACGCTGACGGCAGTGGAGTAGGCTCAGAGGTGGGCAGCGGCGTGGGGTCAAAAGTGGGGCTACTAGTAGGCACACTGGTAGGCTCAGACGATGGCACAGGTGCTGGCAGTGGCGTAGGCAACGCTGATGGTCGTGGGGTCGGCACTGGGCTCGGTTTCGAGCTAGGTGCTGGCGACGGCAGTGCAGTTGGTTTGGGCGTAGGCACCGGTGTAGGCAGCGGCGTCGGCTGTGGTGTCGGCTGTGGGGTGGGCGCAAGCGAAGGTGCAGGAGTGGGTGCTGGCGTAGGTTTTGGCGTAGGTGCTGGCGAGGGCAATGACGTCGGCATGAGGGAAGGCGCGGGCGTAGGATTGGGGGTAGGCGCAGGCGTTGGCGATGGCGTGGGCTGCGGCGTTGGGAGCGAAGTGGGCGCTGGCGACGGCACTGGAGTGGGGTGGGGCGTGGGGGCTGGCGTGGGCGGTGGGGTGGGCAACGGCAAGGGCGCTAGCGAAGGTCGAGGCGACGGTGCTGGAGATGGCCGAAAACTGGGGCTGGGTGTGGGTTGAAACGAAGGGCTTGGGGTAGGCTGCGGCGTAGGGACAGCAGTGGGGAGAGGTGTCGGCTGTGGAGTGGGCTCAGGTGTGGGCAACGCTGTAGGAGTGACCGTGGGTGCTTCCGAGGGCACGTGAGTAGGCTGTGGCGTCGGAGTCTGCGTGGGCGCATCCAAACACTCGAAGTAAAACTCAAAGTTGCCGAATTGATTCGCTGACGTGCCTTCGAGCATTAACCTACAGTATGATAGCAAAAAGGAGATGCGAATTAGGTGGAACGATAACAAAGAGCGGCGCTTCAAGCGATCAAGAAACACTAAAAATCAAGACACGCAAGTGCACTCTCCGAGCACCAATAGAAGGCACATTCATAGATATTCCTGCACTCAGCAGCCATGTACCAGTAAGTGCCTTTCTCCAGGATGGTGTAAGTCATGTAAGCACAGTAGAACGCAGGATCGTTCTCAGCCAAGAGCACCGCGCTGTCTCCACTGAAAGTCGGGCAAGTGTTATAAAGGCGAAGGTACGCGTTGAAATTGGTGGTCGTGCTGTAAGTAACGCCAGCAATCGGGCAGGTCGTCACCTGTTTTTACAAAGATAAGAGTATTAAAAACAGTTAGCATTAAAAAAGTCAAGGTTCTTTCGTTGATCTCATAATGCTGAAATGAGACTCTATCTCTTGTGTCGGGTCAGTAACTTCACAAAATTTCAGAAACAGGCGTAGATGAAAATGAGAAGAAGGCGCACCGTGATGTGCATGGGCTCTCGCACCACCAGCACATAAAGGCGTTCGGGCGAATCAAAGCCCGTGTCGTCTCGGTAGCCCGCCGTGGTGCCACTGTACAAACTAGTGGAGCACTGCAAGTACTCAAACGAGCAAGACGAAGCTGTGGGCTGAGGGCTCGGGATGGGCGCCGGCGCGTGCGTCGGCTGTGGCGAAGGCTTTCCCGTCGGCGCATGCGAGGGCTTGGCTGACGGCTGTGGCGAGGGCTGCGACGTGGGCTCAGGCGAGGGCGCTTGAGTAGGCTCCGAGGTAGGGAGGCCGGAAGGCGAAGGGGTGGGCTGTGGGGTCGGCTGGGGCGTCGGTAAGGGCCGCGGTTGTGGGGTAGGCGCGGGCGTGGGTTGAGGGGTAGGCAGCGGCGACGGGGATGGCGTGGGTTGCGGGGTGGGTTTGGCGGTTGGCAGCGGCGAAGGTCTTGGAGTGGGAGCTGCCGTCGGTCTTGGCGTAGGCGTCGCAGTGGGCCTCGGAGTAGGCGTGGGCGAGGGCGCCGGCGTCGGCTGTGGCGAGGGCAGCGGAGTAGGGATTAAGGAAGGCACAGGAGAGGGTTTTGGTGTTGGCACTGAGGTGGGCGCTGGCGTTGGCACAGGAGAAGGTTTCGCTGTCGGCAGAGGCGAAGGTTTTAGGGTAGGCAACGAAGAAGGTTGTGGCGTGGGCGACGGCGACGGTGCTGGCGTCGGCTGCAGTGTTGGTTGTGGGGTCGGTGCACCGGTAGGCGCTGGAGTAGGTGTTGCCGAGGGCAGAGGCGAAGGCTGAGGGGAAGGAAACGCAGACGGATCTGGCGTAGGTAACAGAGTCGGCAGCGGTGACGGCGACGGCGTGGGCGCGAGCGTCGGCAGTGGCGACGGCTGCAGAGAGGGCGGAGTTGTCGGCCGCGGCGTCGGCACTATTGTCGGGCTCGGCGTCGGTTGTCCCGTCGGCCGGCCCGTCGGCTGTGGCGACGGCACCGGGGTAGGGGCGTGGGTCGGCACGGGCGTGGGGAGGTGCGTGGGCACGGGTGATGGCTTGGGGGTGGGCACGTTGGTGCACGCAAGCGACATTTGAAAAGTGCCCTCGTCGCCTGGCGCCTCGTAGCCTTCGACTACAATCCAGTAGCTGCCGGGGGAGTGAATGTCGTAGGTCAGCACGCTGCACGGTTCGTAGGCCGCGTTTTGGTTGGCCACGACTTCGCCCCCATTGGTGGGGCACCTGTTGTAGACTCGCACGCGCGTGTTGATGTGCGACGACGAAAAGCCACAGGTGTTCACCACAATGCGAGCCGTGTCGAAGGCCAAATACAAGAAATTGACGTCTGTGGGGACACGAGACAGAGGAGTAGAAAAAGCGAGGAGTCAGTCGAATGAACCAAAGAGTCCTTCGCGTGGGGAAATAAAGAGCAAGACACCGTTTTCATTTGTACTCACCGCCTGTAGGGTTTCCCTGGAAGTTCGTGGCGAGCGCGTTGTTGCCTTGCACGGTTTCAGCGCACTTGATGTACTCAAACGAGCAAGAGTCAATGGTGGGCTCAGGCGACGGCATGTGTGTAGGCTGCGGCGTAGGCTCTGAGGTTGGCTTCGGAGTGGGCAAGAGAGTGGGCATAATTGTAGGCTTCGCACTAGGCAAATAGGTGGGCTGAGATGTAGGCTGTGGCGTGGGCTGCCCCGTAGGCGCTGGCGACGGAGCTGGAATGGGTTTGAGAGTAGGCAGCGGCGTGGGCACTGGGCTCGGTACGTGCGAGGGTTGAGGCGAAGGCTCGAGAGAAGGTTTCGACGACGGATGTGGAGTGGGCTGCGACGTGGGCAGCAGCGTGGGCAGCGGCACCGGCACAATGGACGGCGGAGGCGACGGACTGCCTGTCGGTGGCGTCGTAGGTTTGGGAGTGGGAAGTGGCGTAGGAATGAAAGTGGGCAATGGGTATGGCGAAAGCGTCGGCGGTGGAGTAGGCTGTGGCGTTGGCAGTGAAGTTGGCACGTGTATCGGTGAAGGTGTCGGTCGTGGCGTTGGTTCGGGTGTCGGCGAATGAGTCGGAGATGAAGAAGGCAGCGGGGTGGGTTGTGGAGTGGGTCGCGAAGATGGCACTGGAGAAGGCACATGGGTGGGAACAGACGTTGTTTGTCTGAAAGTCGGCGCCAGGGATGGCTCCGGCGTCGGTAGCAGTGTTGGTTGCGGAGTAGGCTGTGGAGTAGGCTCTGAGGTCGGCACGTGCGTCGGTGCTGGCGTGGGCTGAGGCGACGGTTGCGGCGTGGGAGCGCGCGTTGGGAACACAGTTGGCTTTGAACTTGGCCTAGGAGTGGGCCGCGGCGATGGTAGCGGCGAAGGCACATGTGTCGGTGGCGGCGTGGGTTCCGGGGTTGGCAAGTAAGTGGGCGGCTGTGTAGGCGCCGGGATTGGCAACTCTGTAGGTTGCGGCGTAGGCTGTCCCGACGGTGATGGAGACGGCACGTGCGTGGGAGCTGGCGTGGGCTCAGGCGTGGGCTCAGGTGAGGGAGCACTCGTTGGCGAGGGTACAGGCACTTGAGTAGGTTGTGGAGTGGGCCTCGACGAGGGCACTGGAGAAGGCACGTGTGTTGGTTGAAAAGTTGGCCTTGGTGTGGGTGTTCCCGATGGTGCTGGCGTGGGCACATGTGTGGGTACTGGAGTTGGTCTCACGGTAGGCTGCGAAGTAGGCACCGGCAGCGGCACTGACGAAGGCGCTGGAATCGGGCGCTGTGACGGATCTGGCGAGGGCACGGGGGAAG
>Ga0307982_1003750_pt1 | contig 12087 bp, 11 predicted proteins | sample OrgLakmetagen989_FD_201847 | JGI IMG/M metagenome (GOLD analysis project Ga0307982, IMG submission 201847) | Saline water microbial communities from Organic Lake, Antarctica - #989 | ecosystem: Environmental > Aquatic > Non-marine Saline and Alkaline > Saline | place: Antarctica: Organic Lake... | reverse complement strand
CCCCTCTCCCTCCTGAATCATTCCGCACTTGCTTTGTTTGCGCAACGCACGCGCATTCCCACTTCTGCCCGCAGCATTGGCTTCTGTGCCATTTGGGTTTGTATTAGTTCGAGTTCGAGTACATGCTACATATGCGAATATGAATCACCTCCAAGAGCATTCTATTTGTGCCCGTGTCTTTCTTTGCACTGGGGGCGTATAATCTAATCGAATCGAATCGAATCGAATCGAATCGAATCGCAGGGCAGGGGCACAAAAACCATCAAAAACAAAAACGCGCGAAAACATGGGCTCCATACAAAAATATTATATTGGGTCAGCCACGAATCCCGTGAACCCGTGAATGGACAACTTTTCGAATCACTCGGTGCTAATTGCACTAATCCATGGGGGCGTGATCGTCAGGGACTTTCTTGTCAACTCCAAAGACTGAACGTAAGACCAAATGCTCTCAAGAACGATCAATACCCTATTGAGATCTCGTAATGAAGCCATGTTGCTCATCTCTCTCTTGCTCAGTTGTTTACGACACTACTGCAGCTCTCATTTTTCGTCTCGTTGTTGTGACCACGTGAACAGTTCAACAAGATCCATGATTTCGCCGAACACAAAGGGGCAAACGTCAAGCAGTAAATCGTTCAACGCGAAGGCTGTGCTCCAGACTCCACCCCGGGAATCTGGAACGTCGCCGCGGCCTTCGTCTGCTCAAAATGTGTCGAAACCAGCACGCCGTGTCCAGACACCACAAAGTCCGTGCAGTATCCTCACCACGAGCCCGGGCTCGTCGCGATGGTTGAGCAAGCCGAATGACGCCAAATCGCCGATGGTATGTTGTGTCAAGACTGGGCACATTTCCTAGTGATTTAAGTTGACTTGCCGACCTCGCAATATATTCCCCCCTCATAAGATACTTCTGGGGCTACCGCATGTATTCAGTATCTTTACATCAGATGCAAGCAGGAACGATGACACAGTCCTTCGATTGTCTCTCCGTACTTGCTATTTTTATTTTTAGATGATTCGTACCTTTAGCCTGGTGTTGTCAACCGCCCTTAATGAGCCCCTGCTCGACTTGTATCGCGCTCTCATGTGCCTGTATCGTGGATGTGTATTTTTTGTACCCCGAAGGTGGCCGAAGTTCAAAGCCCCTCGAGTCCAAACTCTGCGGCTTCGCCAATCACACCGGCGTCTCCATCTTCTCCCACGGCAACTTTCTTCGCGCGGACTTCGTCGTCGTCTGCCCGTCGTTCGACCACTCCTCCTCGGCCGTCGAGTCGTCACCTGAGCTCGTCTAGCGTAGCTAGGAGCACCACAAGCAGCACGAGCAGCACTAGCAGCATTCGCCGCAGCTCCACAGCGCGTGCCTCGCCATCAATGCACCTGCCTTCCACCCGGGCGCGCTCTCCGCGCATATCGAACCGCAGTGTCTCTCCCCGCGCGAGCCCGCAGCGCAAGGGCAAGGGCCCTACCGCGAGGGCTGCCGAGGCCGCGGTGGTGGAAACCGCAGACGACGTCCACAAGCGGTTGCACGCGAATGGGTGGGAAACCCCTCTGGCAGCTTGGCATTTGGACGACTCCACGCAAGGGCCTTCGTTGCTGCCGCTGCGGTTTCAACCGACCAGTTTCTTGACCCACTCGGCGGACCTCGTCCTGGAAGTCAGCGCCACCGACACCATCGCCGAAGTGAAGCGCAAACTTCAGCACAAGTACGAGCACTACTTCGACGAGCACGGGTGGGATTTGCTGGGCTTTGTGCTCAAGAACCCCGTGAACGCAGCGGTGATCGACGAGGCGACCAAAGTGTCCCTGTTCCTGCGCGACGGCGCCTGCATGTTCAAGGTCACCACGGCCGAGCCCGAGAAAATGAAGCAGAAAGTGGGCGGCGGGTGGCAGATTTTTGCGGTGGACCCCCTGCACGGCACGCCGGTAGACATGAAGATTTTCTTCGAGCGGTAAACGATGGAGCTGGATTTCATGTGAATCTTGTTCCTTTGAAAGCGCTAGCTAGGCACACTTTGAAGAACAGTAGAGAAGAGGAGATCTGGTGCTGTGCGTGCTGTATGGCGTCAGTGATAGTGGAGCGTGCGCACATGTGTGTCGCTAGTGACATATGACTGTTTTGCTAGTTATTGTCCCGATGTTTTTGTGCTCTTTTTCATTCATTGTCATCTTCTTAATCTGCTTGCTGCACTAGGTACCCGCGAGCTGCTGCCACCCTCAAAGTGTTGGATCCCGACTACCTGGAGAGCCTCAAGAAGGAACAGCGCAACGTGGCCCTTTTCGAAGTCATTCGTGATGCGGTCGACGGAGGCCACCTGCGTGCTCTCCAGACTTGCCTGCACTACGCGCACAACCACCCAGACCTAGTGGCGGCGGCAGCAACCTCGTCTCCTTTGTCCTCATCGTCTCCTTTGGCCCTCTTGCAGGGCGGAGACGGAGTGTTGGCGGAGCTGCCAGCCATGGTCGCTCGCTGCGAAGCGCTACTGGCGCGGGTCCAACGGGACCACGCGCACTGGCTCAAGGCCGCACGCGCCGCTTTACAGGGGGGAGTGCCCAACCGCAGCGGCGTAGCGCGCTACATTGGCCAACCAGGCAAAGAATTCGCGCAAGGTTTACCGGTGCTCGCCAGTCCCAGCGTGCCGGGCCATTCGTTCAAAGCAGTCTACGCCAAGGACAGCGCCGTGGTGCTCCCTACAGGGGCGGAATTTTCTTTTTCGGCCACAATCACCAAGAAGCACCGCCACAAGGACGGCCACGACTACGACGTGACTTTTTTCAAGCTTGCCCAAGTCTTCAACGTGGAAGGGTTGCCAAAAAAGCAAGAAGGGGGCGAAAACGAAGAGGGCAGTGAAGAGGACTCACCTTTCGAAGAGGGGTGGGTGTGCGATCTGCAAACGGACTCCGTGAAAAAGGAGCCGCACGGGACGGGGGTCCTCTCGTACTTCAAACAAAAGCAAATCATGGTGCTGAGCGAGGCCACGCCGCCGGTGCGCGCAAGTGACCTGGCCAACGTGCTCGCCGTGGCCACCGAGGGCACGACCCGCAACGGAGTGGCGTTGCACTTGCGCGACGGCGACGCTGAGCTCTTGGCGGACGCTCGGGTGCGGCTCGGCGTGCTGCAAGCGGAAGAAGAGCTCGCCAAGCGCATCGCAGAGGCCATGGCCAGCGGTTGCTTGGAGCCCGTGGAAGCATGCCTGCACCTGTACAAGGTGCTCTATGTGGTGGACCAGGCAGCGGCCACTTCGAGTGGTGGTGGTGGTGGTGGTGGTGGTGGCGATCCCTCAGCCAGCAGTGGCAACGATGGCAGTGCCCTGGCTTTGACTGCAGCTGCGCCTTCTGCTCCTGGTGGTGTCGTGTCAACAACCACTGGCAGCACGAGCACATCAGGATCTGTTCCAGGATGTGCTACGGTTGCAAGCACCTCGGCGGTGGCTCCGCTTGGCAGCCCTGGTGTCGCTGCGGCACGCGCGCTCCTAACTCAATCCTCGTCATGCTTGCCTTGGCCGTACGGGGAGGTTGCTCTGGGGTTCCCGAGCCCGGCTCTGAAGCGCACCGTGACCAAGTGTGAAGCCTGCATGCACACTAGGCTGAAGGCCATTGCGATGTGGAAAGAAACGGCTACGCTCAACCTGCAGGCGGCGCTTGATGCTACAAGCAGGGCTTCTTTTACTATGGTCGGTGCTTCTGTGGCTGCGAATGCGATGCACCAACTGGAACACGCCCTGGAGTTGGCGGAAGAAGGAGTGGACATGCACGGAGTGCGCATTTCCATCGCTGACAACACCGCGCTCCTTGGCCGCGCGCAGATTCGGCTGTCGAAACTTCGCCAAACGGCAGAAAAGCGAACCATGTCGGCGCCGGTGGTTACCTTTGCCAGTGGAAACGAGGACGCTAACCGACTTCTTGCTGACAAGATGACCCTCGGTGACGACGACGACGACAAGCACTTTTTCGACGACATCATCCGTACAAATCGCGCTGGTCTTCTAGGAGATGAAGAAGGAGTCGAGTGCACCTTTCAGCCGACGCTGGTGAGCTCGAAGAAGAACCGAGCTCGCGAGCACGGCGGCGACGATGAGAACCAGCACCTGAACGAGGAAGACGCTAGCAACAACAACCGGCATGAGTTGCTGTACCAGCATGCGTTTTTCAAAGCCGAGCGCCTGAGCCGCGCCGCCGAGGAGCAAGCCCTCGCAGCAACGTCAGCCAATTTTCAGCCGGATTTGTCTCTCACCGCCGCGCGCCGTGCGCAGTCCGCGAACGACGTGGAGAAGCCCCGAGAAGGAGGAGGAGGAGGCTCTGCATCGCCCCAACAATCGCTGCACCAGCGCTTCGAAAAGCTCTTCAGCGATCAAGTGAGCCAAGAAGAACGCAAGGCGAAGAAAGCCGCTCAAAGGCGCGCAGCGGAAGAGGCCGCCTGCCCGTTTGTGCCTTCGCAAATCAGCAAACCTCCTGCTGCTACTGCCTCTTCTGCTGTGGAAAGCAATGGCTACCACTTGCCGCGCTCGGTGTCTCCCGAGGGCTCCATTGGGGGCGCGGTCGACGACACCAACGCTCCGAGCATGAGCCGCACGGAAGCCCTGTACCTCGATGCCCACCGCAGGCTCCAGTCGCAGGCGGTAGCGCGCGAGAACGAACAAGCGCAGCTCAAGGACTCACTTTTCGCACCCGACTTGAGCGCGTCTGCGAAGGTCACGGCGGCTGCCTATGTGGAAGGTGCGCGCGCCAAGAGCTACAGCGACCTGCTGGCGACTACGGCTGTGCCCCCAAATGTGCTTTTGAAGGGCAACAGCAGCGCATTCCAACGCCTTCACTTGGACGCTGCCGCGCGGGCTGCAAGGCACGACGCCAGCGCCGCCCAGCGCCTAGAGCAAGAAGCCCAAAAGTGCACCTATTCGCCTGCCCTGGTGGCCAACCCCGCGTGCAACCCCCGCAAAGCGGCTGACGTCACCCCCACCAAGACCGAGGCCGCCAGGCTCAAGAAAATTTCTGCGAAAGGGGAAATGGCGCGGCGCAAAGCGGACGAAGCAGTGGCAGCTCGCCGTGCGCAAGCTTTGGCAGAGATTGCTGCAGTGGCGGCCAACGGGAACCTGCTGCCAAAAGCCAATTGAACATAAATTTTTATCAAAACACACCTCGATCCTCGATGGGCGAACGCGCTGGTTCATTTCATCACCACACACATAGAAGGCCAGAGAGAAGCAAACCCGGTTGCATTTCACCAGCAGGCGAAACGCGAGACCTATATGAAAAGAAATGCACCTAACTGCACCTAACCCCCCACTGCCACTCCAATTTTATTTACTGCAAATAAATGCACCTCCGGATGCACAAAGCAGCAAGTGAATTCGCAATTGCGTCTGGGCTTGTGTTTATTTTTTATGAATATACCGATTACACCTGGCCCCCATCATATCGTTTGCGGTATGTAATATGGGTTATGGACATGGGGAACTGGGAAATTGGCAATTCGATTAGCACTGCACATTATTCATGGAAAATATGTTTATGCAGCGAAGCAGCGCATCAGATCAGTGAACTATGGAAGTTATATAGTCCACTGCGCTTAGCCGCCTGGCCCTTGGTGAGCCAGACACCAGTTCGCAGTTCCTGCTGCTTCTCCTTCTTTTGAGTTCATAGGGGATTCTCTAGTGAATGCCTTGAAGAATTGTGGCTATTGTTGTGTTATCGTACAAAAAGGCATTAGCATCGGCATGTGTATGCGGAATGCAAGCGCACACGAATATCTTATGCGAATTCATTTACCGAAGCAGCCCACCGATTCTACGCTTAGTTTCAATACTTCATCAATCTGTGCTTGGATTTCCGCTTTCGTCGTATTGAGAAAGTAACGATCTCGGGGAGTCAAACGCTGATGAGATGCATCAGCGTCAACCGCAGCCTTGTAAAACTCGTCGAAGTGGTTCAGGTTATGGACAAGCTCCTTCAAAGGGTTGAGTGGGAACGCGTAAGTGATGCTAGCTGACAACATTGGGCTGATATCTGCCCATTCTTCTTTGCTCAGCTCAAAAGTTGGACCTGCTTCCTCTTCCACGTAGTCAAAATTATCACGCTCACCAGAACTCAAATTGAGTTCAATTTCAAGCTCATTGGTAAAGGACAGAGGGTTGTGTTCAAATGCGGTGTCTGGAAGGCCATCAGGCCACTGTCATAAAAACACATGCACGAATGAAATAGGAGAGAACAAAGAAACAATTAGTCATTGAAACGCACGATCAAGGGAGCACTGCATCAATGATCTAACCTTGCCATCGCGGTGCATCAAAAAGAATCCGCTCCCTCTACGCGAAGTTTCCTCGTTTTCTGAAGAAGGAATACGCTCAAAAGTTCCGTTGCCTTTTCGGTTTGCAGTCATCTCAACACCACTGGAGCTAGCCGAGGCGAGTAAATTTCTGCTTTCACCCGCATCCTGTTTTAAGCAACAACAAAGTCGCTCAGAACATGGCTGCAGCGTTGACTGCGAATTCGACAAGCAACAAAAGACACGCTCGGAGCAGAAATGCGCTAATCCACAACGACCATCTGACGCGTCCAAAGTCGTGTCCTGCTCGTCTCCATCAAGTGTGGACTCCATGTGCGTGATAAACTTTTGCGCTTTATTCGCATCCTCTGACACATCTTGGCCGACGGGAGGCCACACTGGAACGATAGCTCCAAATTGCTTCTTGACATCGTCTACCGTGATAACCCGCCTCGCCACATCAGCTTCTTCAAGTATGTGTTTGAGGTAGTGCGAAACTGTCAAGCGCGATTCCCCTTGTTCTTGCTTGTGCGCAATCTCGGAAGAAACGATCTCCTCCGTGGCACGAATGAGCTCCTCAATGGCTTTAACGTTTCTGGTAGCAATGGCCTCGTCGAGTGCCCTCTGTAGGCATCCATGATCTTTGTCATGCATGCTAATTAGAGCCTCAAAAGAGTACGGAGATTCGCATGGTTGGCTTTCCGGCAACAACTTTTCAAGAAGAGGTGTACGGATTAAAATTTCTGCCCAAAGTTCCTTCGCAACTGAATCAGCGCTCTCGTCAATTTTTCCGTGCACCGCACCGAATTGAGTCCGAACCCCCCACATCGTGGCAAGCTTGAATGCTTCCAAAGTGCGCGCCGATGGAATGGTTTTCAGAATCGACCCTGCGTATTCCCAGAGCTGATACCGAATGAAAGTAAACAACATCATAGTCATAACAATCGCAGCTACTGCAAGTGGGAGGCGTATGCAAGCGTACTCGTAAAAACAACGAAAGGAAGACTTCGTACAACATTCCATGCTCGTTTTGATGGATTGCAAGGGCGGAGCACACGAGCAATCATATTCTGGGATCACGACATCGGGAGAGACGAAAAGGAATCGTTTGACCGTCGAATTGTGTCGTAACTTGAAGAAGAGGTTGATCAGAACCTTAAAAAAGAGAGAAATCGAGAGTGAGCTTCGAGATAACACAAACGAGAATAAACGTCGTCAAAATTACCTGGCCGATCGTGTCCAGAAGGACGACGATAACCAGAACGTGCACAGGGTCGAGATCTTCGCCGTAATTAATCTCATTGTACCACGTGGCATAGTAAGGCCCTGCACAGTTAATCGCCAGTGACCACAACAAGAGGTTGACGCAGTTCAGCAAGCGTTCGCCTCCGGAAGCTTCCAGCCTAGCACTTGGGTCTGGTTTGAAGGCCCACATGGAAAGAGAATGGTTCATTCCAACATAGGACAAAAGATCGGTTTCAGGAGCGGTCAAACCAAACAATGAACCAAGAAGTTCCGTCTTGGGTTGCGAATATTGTCCTCCAGACGGGACAAATTCCCTCCAGCAAGGCTCAGGTCGTGCACGAATGCAGCGAATTCTGTTCGGCTTAGTGTTCCCTCGTGGTCTTGGTCATACTTGTTGAAGACGAAATTGGATGCACTCGAAGGGAAGAAACGGACTGCCACATCTATACCTCCCAAGAGAAGGCCTGGTGTGTCGCGCGAAAAGACACGCACAAGTCGGTGCACTGTAGGGTCAACCGATACTTTTTTAGGTTCGGACTTTCGAAACCATGACGCGCAGCCGCCACCGGAATCCACTTCGCTTTCGTCATATACAGTCTTCCAATGCAAGAAACAAAATAACGGAAGATAAATAAAAACAAGCGCTTACAACAAGTAAATTGCTTGTAAAATGCGAGCTTATTGATATTTGTGCCGTCGTTCAGACTCCACTTACCTTGAACTTCGCGAGACGGCCAATTCTGCGTTGGAAAGCCTCAAGAGTCTTTGTTTCATGATCAAGGTGAATACTCAATACTTGGATTGGCTTCGAAACATTTGAAGCTCCACTCGACTTTCGAATAAATGCAAGTTGAATGTCGTGTGTTTTGTGCTCTTGCGCAGTTTCACCGAAGGACGAGAGCCAGGACTCGGCTCGGGCAAGTTCCTCTGCGCATTCCGGTGGAGCTCCAGACTCTAAGGCCAGTACCTCATACACTGCGTCTGCAACCTGCGCAATGAGCTGGCGGTCAGGCTTCAGCCGCTCAGCATCTTGAAGGCTTGTAGGGTCCACCACGTCAGGCAATTGGTCGGCAAGGTCGAGCAGCGTTTGCACCTTGTGGTTGGCGCGTTTTTCGTACGAGGGCCGTGTTTGGGAGCCATTTGAAACGCCATCGCGCTCATCAAAACTTTGGCCAGAGACTTCACCGTCGCTTCGGTCATCTTTACCTTCGCTGACTCTTGTGGCTTCAAATTCGGTGTAAAGTGGCGGTTGCTCTGAGCTCAAACTTTCATCAGTTACAGACTCGGTAGTCGTATTAGCAACGTAGTCGCCAGGAACTACTTCAACGTCGGTAGAGGTCAGCCCATTGACTGTCCCTTCGTCATCGATCATGATCCTCTCAGGTGCTTTTATATCAGAGAGTCAAGATCTAAGGTCAAACTAGTTTATAGCAGTTCAGTCAAGATAGCACCCGAACTAAAGGAACTTGAATGATCAATGCGTATGCTTCCAGAGTATTGCGAAGGTGAAATGATCAGGTCACTTTTCAATGACGATATAGCGCTACCCACGCTCCCACGCCATTCGAGGATGCGAGATGCGAGGCTCGTATCTGAAAGAGGTGCTATGCTGATATACTGAAAAAGAAGAACCGGCAATGCACCAATCGGCTAACACTAGCTAGAATAATTCTACCTTGGCCCTATTTCGATCTTTTTTTTTTTTTAAGACAGGCCCCGAAGGGCCGGAATTAGAAGACTAACAGATAGAGAAGAAAAGCAAAGCAGCGCAAAAAAGACCTAAGAAGCTAATCAGGCGCACATGCCCGAGTGGCCATGGAAGTGATGGTAGCGGTCCAAAGTGGCACGCTCCTCCATGCTTTGAGAGTGCAGCTCAAAAGAAGAGTTCTTTTTTTCATTGCGGAAACATATGTGTTCGGGGCATCTGCTGCTAAAATAAATATTTTGGGTCCTGAAAAAAAAAAAGACCTCGATTTGTTTAAGCTTTTCCAAAAAAAAGAGTCACCCTCCAAATGATAGCACGATCTTATTATCGATCGGTGCACCGAGTGGGTGTAAAAATGCTCCCATTCCGAGGTCTTCCTAGAAGCGATAGGGCTTCAAAAGGCTAGAGCTTGATCTACAAGCAACGCATGATGAGTTCTGAGCATTCTCCTGTCTAAACTCAGTGAATGTGTTCATTACTAGGCACCTGGCAGAGATGAACACCCAAGCTTTCGAGTGATGATCTAGTATATGCCGCTGCTAGGCCCGGTTCCGATGAGACGAATTCGATGTGTGCCGCTGCATTTTACAGCATTGGCTTTTCAGAAGCAAAAGCCTTGTTCAGACATAAGCTTGCACGCAAATGGGGTCACGCAGTTGTTCGGGGATGGGCGACTCTTCTTCTGGGTCGCCTGAGGGACTTCGTTGTAGTCCCCTCCTCTGTGGGTGGAAACTCTTCTTTTGAGACAGGCCCCGAAGGGCCGGAATTTGAAGACTAACAGGTAGAGAAGAAAAGCAAAGCAGCGCAAACTAAACTTAAGAAGCTAATCAGGCGCACATGCTTCTTTTGAGCTGACCCTTAGAGCATGGAGGAGCGTGCCACTTTGGACCGCTACTCGGGCATGTGCGCCTGATTAGCTTCTTAGGTCTAGTTTGCGCTGCTTTGCTTTTCTTCTCTACCTGTTAGTCTTCTAATTCCGACCCTTCGGGGCCTGTCTCAAAATTCACTTTCCGCTGCATTCGAACTCGAACTCGAAGTAACACAAAACCAGTTGACACAATGGCGGGTGCTGCCGGTATCGCATCGCACTCATCGCCATTGCCACGTCTCCAGTCGGAATTACTAAGCTGATCAGCCCCTCATCTGTTATAAGCGGCATTTTGAAATTTAGAATGGATTTCTATTTCTGCCCATTAGCCATTTGCCCTCAAATTCTATCATTCTCCCATTGTGGCCCAACGGGGTCCGCTTCATTTCCTAAGCACGCCCATTCGATTACATAGACCGGTGACTGGTGGTGATATCTAAACGAAGATCTACTTCCGATCCGCAATAGTGCCTTTGTAGAAAATATGTTCGTTTGTCTTCGGTACTGTACTTCACAGAGACCATAGAGGCAATCGCAGGAAAGCTCAGAAATTGATTACAAGCCCCTTTTGGAATTAATTTGAACTTTTGAATAAACCAAATTTCAAGTGTCAGCAAGAAGAGGTTCGGATGGTCCTTCACCGCCACTGCTGCTGCTCCGATCACTTCCGTACACGTGAGATCGTAACGTAGGTGTACAACCAACCGCATCATTCTCGTCACTGGCTGTAGAAGTGAGACCAGCATCAGATCCCACCTTGCCGATTGACTGAGAATAATACGGCACCTGCTGCTCCTCCTGCTGCTGTAGCTGCTGCTGATATGATTTCTGCGGCTGTTGATACGGCTGCTCTTGCTGGTCGTGTTTGCTTACTTTCACCAACAAGCTGTGCTCCTTTTTCTTCTTCTGCACGATGAACGCATCGCTCTGAAAGAGCCCAACGCCACACACGCCTAATGTAGCTCCCAACACGACGCATGCCCGAGGTGTTGTACCCAGGTCACAAAAGTCTAAGAAGCAACAACGAGGAACCGTGATATGGCAGAGTGACCAGCACACAAAGTTGAATAACTAGGAATAATTCGTAAAATGTTAAGAAAGAGTTTGCTTAGTACATATCTTTTTTTTCAACGATTCCCCTACCGCAATTGATTAGTGCCCCCTCTGTAACTCCAACGGCCGGTGTTAAGAAGTCCACGCATGCGATTTGCCGAACGCCGCCCGCGCGCTCCAGCACGAAAAACTGGTCAAAAACGACAGAAAAGGGAATAAGTGATCACGAATGCAGGAAAAAAGAGGGACAAAGAGAGGAAATATGCGTATCAGTGAGCAGAATGTACCGAAGAGAAAGCGTAAAATCTTGGTAAGTATTGGCGCAACTCAAACTCAAAGCCAAGCCTCTCAAACCTGGAGGAAATACACTGCGCAGGAGCCAGCCAGACCAAGGTAGGCTAACGCAGGAGCGATTGCACTCCAGTCCGTATTGGCGCTGGGTTTAAAAAAAACACACAAAAGAAACAAAAAAAACACCAGTGGTCAAACAAAAGTGTTGCGAGTGAATTGCAAAATTCACAACTAAAAACAAGTACAATGTATACAGCCAAAAATAAGTACATGCTTCAGTTCACAGGTATATGATTGCAATACATTACATCGTTCTACTGTCTGCCTGGTAGGTCACTTGACCACTCCCAGAGTACATACCTCAACAGAGCAGAGCCACGACTTGGGACCAGCCAAAAGTCCCATGCCAACGCTAATGGAAGCGCTAATATGGCACCGCTGATGGCCTGGCCCATCGCTACCACAGTCGACGAAAGCGGCTGCTGCAATAAGTGCCGAGGGGTGTCGTGCGACAGTGGAATTACGGGGAAGGATTCAGGAGGCGAGGCTGAGTCTGCAGCCGTGCTGCAAAACGCTTGTTGGTCTTCCGTGCTTAAGTAGTCTGCATCACACCACGAATCCACCGCGGCACCTGCTGTTCCGCCTGCTACTCCTCTTCTTGCT
>Ga0307982_1003749_pt1 | contig 12089 bp, 9 predicted proteins | sample OrgLakmetagen989_FD_201847 | JGI IMG/M metagenome (GOLD analysis project Ga0307982, IMG submission 201847) | Saline water microbial communities from Organic Lake, Antarctica - #989 | ecosystem: Environmental > Aquatic > Non-marine Saline and Alkaline > Saline | place: Antarctica: Organic Lake... | reverse complement strand
GTTTCTCGGCAAGGCGCGCCATGGCGACAAGGCCTTCGAGCGCTGCAGAACGGAGCATTTCAGCTTCTTCGTTGCTACTAATAACTCCCCTGGCTTCTCCTGCTCCCCCTGTGGCTGCTGCTGCTGCTGCCTTGGCTCCAGCGAGTCTGTCAGCCCGAGCGAGCGCGCGCACTAGGACCGTCGCTACCGTAGCGCCGCGCGCCATGCCCACGCCCACTACAGCCGCGGAAGCATGCGCAGTGAGCTTGGCGATAGCGACGAGTGGCGCGGTGGTGGCCACGTCCTGACTGCGGTTGCCAGCAGGGCTAGCGGTCAAGCCTGTGTTTGGCGCTCCCCCCGATGGTGAAGAAGAAGAAGAAGACGAAGACGATGACGCAGGGTCGAGAAGAGGCTCGGCGAGGGTGCTCCAGAGCCGCTGCCGCCATAAGCCAAGCCGAGGGGCGCTACTAGAGGAGCGACTGCCAGAGCCCGAAGCAAGACCACTGGGGTTGTCGTTAACAAGGAGGTCCAAACTTTGCGCGACCAGCAGCGCTAGACTGCCACTCTTGTCGTCATCACCACCACCACCTGCGCGAATGAGTTCGGCAAGGAGGCCAGCGAGCTGTTTCCACACGGGTGACGGCAGCGGTGGTGCGCGCGACAGAGCACCTCGACACAGCCACAGGAGAGCTCGCACGCGGCATTGCAGCATAGCGTCTTCTTGTTGAGGAGCTGCCGCACTCAAGGCGAAGAAGGCTGAACGTGCAAACACACCTTGGTGAAGGTTTTGGCTAATTGCACTGGTAGCACCAGTTGTCGCACTTCGCCCCTCGCCATTCTCGTCCACAAGGGCAGCGACCCAAGCTGCAAGCGACCACTCCCTTTCACTGCTGTTGCCATTGTCGCCACCCTTCGGGGGAAGTTTGTGCAGCAAGTCACTGAGGCACCGAGCAGCTGTCTCACGGGCAGCTACCTCTGCTGCTGCTGCTCCACCATCCATTGTTGTTGAAGCTAAACTAGCGCTCAAAAGCGCATTCAGCAACATTCGTGGGTCGTCGCAACCGCCTTCGCTGTGATCCATAGCAGAACTGCTGCTGCTGCTGCTGCTGTGTTGATGGTTGTAAGCAGCGACCAATGCAGGAAGCGCGGGCGATGGGTGAGCAGGCGCTGCGTCGACCGCAGCTGCTAGCAGAGGCAAATATAATGAGGTGTTTTTCGACCGCACCCCCGTAGGCGACTCTGACATCGCTGCTGCTGCTGGCATTGCTGGCGCCAATGCTTGAAATACGCGAGCCAATGCCCACGCTCCAGCAGCACTGCTGCCAGCTTCGACTGCAGAAGCAGCAGCACTTGACGATACCACATCAGCATCAACTTCAGCGGCGCGCGACGTCATTGCGTGAAGCAGCTCGCTGGCAGCTGCCACCACGGCCGGGTCACCGAGCGCAGAACTACCTCCAGTTGTTTCTGAATCAACTGAAAGTGCTTGGAGGGTTGCAAGCAGCGCTGGCAGTGGAGCTTGCACTGTATCCGCAATTGGCTGCTGCTCCGTCTTTGGCTGTTCCACTTTGAGCCTTTTCTCCGAGGTGGGTCCATCGGAAAGCGGCTCAAACGATGATTGGCTACTTGAAGCTGCTCCAAGAAGAGCTTTGCATGCTACAGCTGCTCGGTTCAGGCTGTCACTAGCGCTATGCTGTTGGGCCAATCCATGCTCACTTTTCTGTACGATGCGGGCGGCAGCAACGATCAAGGAGGCTGCTTGAGCTCTAGTAGAAGAGTCACTCGCAGCAGTAGCGACGGCAGCTTCATTGTTACTTGGGCTGAGTAAAAGAAGAGTGGCATGATTCACGAGTGTCCCCACAGTGTGCGCGAGTGGACTCCCAGAGGCACCACTGACGTCATCGCCTTCGCCATTCTGGCTGCTTGTGTTGACGAGCGCAACAGGTAATGCCATGAGTTGGCTCAACAGAGCAAGCGCGTTGCGGAACAGCAGAGGCGAAGAAGGCGAAGAGGAAGCATCCTTCACTACACCATCACCCGCGCTACTTCCATCGGTTGATGCTAGAATTTCATTTTGGGGAGAAAGAGCTCCGAGGAGCCGGGGCAACAAAGGCAACAACAAGGCACTGCTCGAGCTGCCAGCGTTGTTGCCGCTGTCGTCACAATGAGAGCCAACAGCCAAACAAAGGGCGCCTCGGGCTGACACGCTGCCATCGTCATCTCTGCCAGCATCGCTAGATCCAAGAGCTACATCCATCAACCTCGCTAACAGCTTTTCAGTCGTGACAGATGGAAGCAAGGAAGCCTGACCACCACTGCCACTGCTGCCACCGGCACTGCCACTGCTCCGACGGAGCAAGAGCAAAAAGGCAGTAGCTTCAAGGGCCGCTCCTCGCCCTGCGCGCCGCTCGGGATCAACCACATGTGCTGCTGATTCTTCACTGTTCGACGACGACGAGTGGCTACCACTACTAGTCGAAGCGGCAGGTGAGATGGTGGCCACTAGCGCAGCGGCCAGGAGACGAGCATGGGGCGCTATGGCGTCAGAGAACCGTAAACCCACTGCACGGCTCAAGTCGAGACCTGGTGCCGCGCTAGAATAACTACTCCTGTCACTGCTGCCACCGCTGCCACTGCTGCTGCTGCTGCTGCTGCTTTGAGTGTGTGAAGCACGGTGAAGGCCTCGGTCTGCCACTACAGCCGCGGTCAAGAGCTGCGCCATGACTTGTAGAGCGCCTCGACGCTCCATGCGCCAGCGCCGCGGAGGCGTTGATGTAGATGACGAGGATGATGACGACGACGAGGATGGCGTGGGTGGAGGAGGAGCAGCCGCTGCAAGAAGAGGCGGCAATGCGCGCTTGAAGACTTCGGCGCACAGCACGGGCGCTGCGGCGGCTAAAGAGGCCAGGCAGGCTGCGGCTGCGCCTCCGCGAAGGGAGTGAGGGCTCGCAGCTACCTGAGAAACCACGCAGAAGAAAGTCACCGTTATGGGCTTCTCCTTGAATGCTCAACGATTAGTCTTCTTTGGTTTAGAGCTAAAAAGCACACCAAATACCTACCCTTAATTAAGTGGCCTCTCTCGAGTATTAAGCCTTACCTCAGGCACGAGATGATCAAAAGCAGGCGTTAAAAACGCTGCCCAATCGTTGCGCTCCTGCTGTTCTGTCATTGCCCCCCACGCTGCTTGTGATTCCGCCAGCGCTGCTGCAGCTTCGGCTCGAGATTCTTCTTCTTCTTTGTTTTCTCCTTGTTTTAAGGTGTCTGCAGGCGGATAAGTACTGCTGCTGCTTCCGGTATCCATGCTCAAGGCAGCAACAGCAGTGCTGTCCCGGTCCGTAGTCCCGTCGCCCGTGGCCCAGGAGGCCACTAGAGCAGCCCAAGCCGCGAGCGCGGAGCGCGCAAGGGCCGCGCATTCGGAGGCTTCGGCACTGGGGTTAGGCGGGCCGACGGGACCGGTCGGAGCGTCGTAGCAGCCGTCGGCTTCGCCGCGCTCGTGCAAACCTGCGCCAGGCAGCGAATCCAACAGCCAAGCAGGCGGGTGGGCTACGCACGCTACTAACGACGACGAAGACGACGACGATGATGACGACGATGGGGAAGGCGGTCCGCCAGCTGCACTAGAGCCGCTCAGCTCACTCGCTGAGGATGAAGCAAAGACGGTGCCTGGAGGGGAAGGGTCAGCCAGTGCCAGAGCCATCAAGCGGCTCGAGAGGGGCACGAGGAACGGGCGCAACGCAGCGAGGGTGCTCGCATGGCGAGGGGCTGCCGCCAGAGTGCGAGCAGCCAGGCGAACACAACGGAGGGCTTCGGTGCGGGCATTGTGGTCTACCGCTACTGCGCCGCCTTCGTCGTCGTCGTCGTCTGCGTCGCCGTTGCCCGATGCAGGATTGGGAAGCGTCAAGTGCTCGAGAAGGAGAGGCAAAGCGTGGGGCAGAGTGCCACTTCGAGACGCGGATGGCCCCACGAGAGCGGATCGAAGCGCCGCTGCTAGCATCGGCTGGTGATAAATAAAGATAAGAAAGGAGCCAAGGAGTCGCAAAGTAACAAGACAATTGGGTTTTGTCGAATTATTTACTTGCCTATAGGAAAGAAGAAAACCGTGGTTTAAGAGCTGGCACCGAACCTGAGTAATTTTGTGTGGGTCGTCCTTCGGGGGCGTGAAAGTAATGGGAAAATACATCCCCAACACGCTGGCAAGCCCTGCACCAAATGCACGCCCATCTTCAAGCATTCGACCACTCGAGGTGCCTTCGCTTTCCTCCTCAGCTTCGCCACCACCCTGCGATGCCGATGGTGGAGGGGGAGCACCCATGGTTTCCAGGAGCTGCGTAGCCACTCGGCAAGCCGCCAGCAGCACCCGAGGGTCCTTTTCGCCTTCAAAAGCTTCCAAGAAGCCCGGAAACAAGCGCACCGCAAACGACGCCACTCCGCTACTGTCATCGTTGCTGCTTGCACTGCTTGTGCGTGTCAGAGCAATTAACAAGCTCGCCAAGAGGCCGTGAAACGCTTGCCGCACTGGCTGAGGGCAAGCGGGCCAGTGCACTGGAGTGCCGCCGCTGTCGTCGCTGCTTCCGCTAGGGTCGCTTTCATTCATTGTAGCGGCGTTGGCTTCGTCAAGAGACCAGCCAAAGGCGCGAAAAGGGCCAGCTGGTGCCCCGAGCAGCGCAGCTGCTACGAGCTCAGCGCCAGGAAGGAGCGAGGATGAAGCTTGAGACGCACTGCCTTCAGTGGCAGCAGCCGAGGATTTGAGAGCATTCGCAGCATGGTGCACAATCAGGGCTGTGATTGCGCGTAAGGCAGGCAAGAGTGAGGGGAAGTCCCGCACCCGTTCAGTGAAAAAAGTAACTAGCGAAGAAGCCACCTGCAGAGGAATGTTATGGATAATAAAATGACATTATGGTGTAGACATCATACTGAAATCATTCAGCCAAGCTAAGATTTCTTGCATAGTATGGTTTGAAAATTGCTCAGAGAATTCATTAAACTAAGGCAAAGGTAGACTTGTGGTCGCAGATATATCTAATGCTACTTGGCTCCTAGTCGCCGTGTCATCCTAACTAGCTACTGAAGAACCTACATAAGTACATCATGGTTAAGATCAACGATGAATATGGACTCACATTCTCAGGTAGCACTAGAGATGGAAATCGCTCTAGCAGCGTGGCGAGGAGCTCAATTGCTCGTGCGCGCACAGGTGGGTCAGTGGACGTGAGCGATGGTCCTAGGCATCCGGTCACTAAGCCTGGTAGAGTCTCGTTGCCGCGCTTCAAAGCTAGCAAAAACCAATTCAAAGCTGAAGTTTGCGCATGAGAATCGCTTCCAAGCCATGCTGTCGTAGCCTCTGTGGCGTTAGCCACGGGGCCTGTGAGCGATAGGTTCATCTTTTTCTGTCTGTCTTGGTAATTCGATGGGAGGTCTGGTGTGAAGGCGTGAAATGAGGCATAAATTACATGAAGCATGAATCCTTTCTATATTACAGACTAAGGCTCCTCTGGAGTGGCTGGCGCCAAAATTCTGAGAATTAAAATTCGAAAGAAGTGCTCGCGAGTACGACAAAGGGAGCGCTTACGAAAGTTATATGGAACCCGAGTGTAATTCCAGTTGGGCCCTGGGAATTTTATAGACGCGCATTAGATGGCACTCAGCTATTTACTTACTAAATCCAGTCCCCTTCGGGTGATCAAGAAAGAATGCCTGTAGGCGGTAATGACAGTGATGAAAGTGTTGGGGTCGGTGCCGTTCTTTCGACTGCTACTGGAAACAGCGTTACAGTTTTTAAAGAGCGTGTGAATAAGGTGGTGAGGTCAATTTGTGCCATAGTCTTCGCCCACTGAAATGTTAATGGACGTCTTACATGGTTTTTTAAGCAACTTTCACGGTACTGACGTATAGTGCAAGTAGAGCTAATTTGAGCGATGTAAGTAATTGTATTGAGCGAGGTAATGGGTGTAGTTGGAATATTTTTGGTTATATATTTAGAATTTTCTTGAGAGAAACACTTGATTATGAAACTGGAGATTACATTGGCGTTTCCTGAACTCTTTAAGAATGTTTTTATTGTGCCCTTCTAAAGGAAGACTTGATTTTCTAACTAACAGGCAGGGTGCGATGTATTCGGCGGCTAAAGAGTTCCCAGGCCTGACCGTCATAAGACTTTTTATGTTCTCTTTGGCCTGTTGACACAGGCCGGACCGTCACGAGTTGTGTGTTTTTCATTGGCCTGTTGAACTATATAGGAATGATTTAAGCACGGCGAACTTTGTTCCATAGTGCGTCGCCTTGGTCCGATAAGAATTGAATATCAATTGGCTCTTGGATGCCGTTCTCGTTCCAGATATTCGTACCTTTTATTGCTGGTAGAGTGTTGACGTCTGTTTCTACGCCAACTTTTACAACCCCATTTACGTTGCAGACTATGAAGAATGTATCTTGTCCATCTTGAAGGCTTTCGCCATATTCTAGTATACGGTCAGCTGCGTTGTTGTCGTGCACTTTCTTCTCAAATGAGTTTCGATGATGAGCCTGTGAATTGTTGTGTAGTTTTCTTCTTCCTTCGGAAGGGGTGCCGGCTTGCTGTGATTGTTGTGCTTCTCTCTATACTTCTCACACGGCTTCTATACTTCTCGCACGCCTTCGATATCATGCTATGAATTTGTTTCTGTCCTCAATTGAACTCCTAACATTAACCCGTGCTTCTGTCTCTGTGTTCTGTGTGCTTCTGTCTCTGTGTCTTGTGTGCTTCTGCCTAGAAACTGCCGCCGCCGTCGAGCATGATGCTATGGATTGAACCGCTGGTTATGGCTGGTTATGGCTGGTTATGGCTGGTTATGAGGTTCTCTTTGGTATTGGGAACCGAATTTGAACTCTCTGTCGCCGTCCATGGGCCCGGCTCCTTCCTGGACGGCGACAAAGACCTCTACCTGCGGCATAAATAAGCGCTGTGTATCCATCCTATGCATACATAGAGGAACCATTCCATGATGTTAAAAAAACATATAGAGGAAAAGGGCAAAAGTGCCACCCAAGCAGAAAAAAAAATTAACGCACGAACGGTTACTCTTTAAGAAAAGACGTGTGGGTGGAATACAGACGTGTGTTCACAGGTATGCGCACCCCTTGGTAGAGAATGAAGAAGACATCCAAAAGACAAAAACAGTGAATCCTTTTCAAGGACTTCCAAGGTGTTACATAACCTTCATAGTTCCGAGTCAGGTTACAGACTTCATATTCCTTACAATGAAGGCGTTTCAGTGAACTAGTGAACTACCAAAGAAAAAGAAAAAAATATATTCCATTGCAAAGGACTCGCGCAATCCCCAGGTCCTCTACATCACTTTCATTGAACAAAATAAACAAATGAAAAATATATACGCGTCGTGCACGAATCAAATGTAAGAAGAATAGAGTGGGAGGTAATACAATGGAGGCCATCATCCTCACAACCCCACAACCCTTTCTCCAAAACTAATTTCTGTGTATGCACCTCTCTCAGTCTTCTCACTTACTTTGCCTTGAGTGTTCACGTTAGCCCCTGCGTCCAGTAGGATCAGTGCAGTTGAGTCATCACCAAAGCTCAAGGCCCTGAAGAGCGCAAAATAGCCATCCTATGCATGCGTATAGGGAGAAACGCACCACAATGTAATATAAGAATAGAGAGAAAGAGGGTCTAGGCTCAACACAAGACTAGAGGAAACGATTTATGATTCCAGGGCCCTGAAAAGGCGTAGATTTTGTATCCCTTACAAATTAGGCCAACGAATAGTTTTCCGAAACTCTCACATAATCACGCCCTGCTTCTCATATCTCTTTCAACGTCAAGATCACTATGCCAAACAACCAATGGAAAGACACGAAGTGCTTCGTCTCTCTCATTCAATAATAAAATTGATTGAACAGAACGGAGTACAGCCAGCGTGGAGGGGATATAAGTTTCCGCAACCTCCCCGTATACCTTCCATGCTTCCTCTGTGTATGCGTATAACCAACACCCTAGTGCATGTGTAAGATGAAAATCGTGGGAGGAGACACAGTGGAAGCCATTCTCCCCACAACCCCACAAAAAGAAATGATAAGGTGATAGTAAGTGGATGTGCGCAGCTTCTTAACCCTAGGTCATTATTGGCCTTCCTAGCGGCTTTAAACAACTTTTTTGCTGCTACTACCTGTCAAGAACGGCGCGTCAACCATGCCCCAAATAAAATAGAATCCCAAAGAAATGAACAATGGTGCACAGAAAGTTAATGATCCTGAATTCCACAAATCTGTTCAAAGATTTGCCAACACTAAATTAAAGATTTGTAAAGGATCAAGTGGAGTTATTGAATAGAAACCGACTGTCTCAAGAAAATAAAAGGTACCTCTGGATCTTTTGGCTTCCTTAATGCAGTACCGGCACCGAACGAGAACCCCCCAGCCGCACCGGGAGAGGCCGCTGCATGAGCACCGAGGACGGGAGGAGGAGGAGCGACTGCATTTGTAACAGGATTCGGGTGCAGATTTGCTACAACTGCTCCTGCATTATAAAACGCCGCCCCTTGCATACTTGTCGTGCTTGGCGTGGGCCCACCGTTGTCGGGTGCGCGACGAAGAGCACGCTTGTCGTAATACCACGAACTCCCTGAAACTATGACGAAAACGCCATTATGAACGTTGCTGGAGGTCATCAAACCCACGTCACCTGGCTTCAGAGGCCCGTTGATGGCATCATGATACTGGTGGCAGTCACTCGCGAGGATAATTTGATCGCCCACACAAATGCGATGGTTCATCTGCCGTCGGGAAAAATAGGGGTCAATGTGAAAATGAAAGACAAATATTCAACAACCAAGAGTTCAAATGATCTCGCGAGGTCGCATTTTCGCCACCTGCTTTCTCGTTTGGAGAACGGGCTCTCTCAGGCAAGATGTGTCGAGGTGTCGTAAAGAGTAACTGTAACTTTTTCAAGAGTAACTTTGTCAAGAGCCAGCCGTAGCCTAGCCAGGGCCAAAAAAAGTGCTCGAAGCAAGCTCGAAGAAGGCTTATAGGCGGTGCTGGTGGACCCTTTTCAGAAAACCAAAAATCGGAGAAAATGAGAAAAAGCAGGAGAAAGGGAAGGGAGAGAAAAGAGGAAGAAAAGAAAGGAAAAGGATGATATAAAGTGAAATTTTTCATGGGACTTCTATTGCAAACGTATTTAATCGCCAGATGAATGCGAAAGAAGTACTGTAGTTGCCCCCTAGGCCCCGGACTTCAAAATGGGCAGCGCTGAGGACTCTTCGTGCTACTAACTAGCAAGCGCCTGGTGCACAAGACAGGAAACTGGGTTGAGAAAGAAGGCACACGCCACTTCCCCATGACTAAACGTAGCGGGGATATTTCATTCAGGCGTATCAGGATTCTCCGAGTCATAACTGGGTGCCACATCCGGCTACGGGAATTGCCGTGAGGCTCGAAGGTCGAAATCCGCGCTAAATTTTTTCGGGGTGCCAGTAGCAGTCGCCGTTTTTATGAGTATATTAGTATACTTAGTTCTATAAGTGCATTCTTGATGTGCCTCTGTGGCTGCTGTGTACTGTGTACTTGCCTTCCTTTGTTTTTGGGAGAGTATTAACTAGACTAGACTGGACTAAGTGAGACAGCAGACTTACCTCATAGATAAACCTCCATGCGCCAGATAGTTGAAGGACACCTCGGGAGTAAAGGAATAAAATTAGCTTTCGCAAATGGACTCTCAGCCCAGTCATACTTGTTCGGAAGGATGCACCTTTTTGTTGCTATTAATGTGATATAAAGGGTTCTTTCTTTGTACTTGGGGATTGGATTAGATTAGATTAGATTAGATTAGATTAGATTAGATAGGATTAGATTAGATTAGATTAGATTATACTCCCCGATTGCAAAGAAACAACAACAAAAAGCATAAAGCTACCCACCAAAACTAGTGTGACTGGGCTGAGTGTTTTTTTGCGTAATGCAATAATCATCTTTACTCCCACGAATCCTGTAGGGTCAATTCTCGGAAGGAGGCATAGGTTTTGAGCACGTCCGCGATCTCCACTCCGACCTATCCTCTGCTATGGCACGCCATTCCTTGAAGTTAACCGGTAGCCCTTTGCACTTTAGGGCCTTCTTTAATGCCCGACATCTCGGGGAGTATTGACTAAATTAGACTAGTGGTGAGTAGTACGTAGTGAATTAGACGCAGTTGAAGCCAATTGAAGATGGAGCCTGCTAGGAATTCGAAGTGCCTAGTACACGTGTGGCTGTGGTGTGCGCTTCATTAATTCGCATAGAGATAGTTAGCTGATAGCTTAAAGCCTTATGCTTACATAGGCCATGGTGTGTAGAAATATAGGGCGCTATAGAGCTATAGATGGAGACCTATCGGAAAATGGGTTGCCTATGCGGCGAGCGTGAGCTCACTCAAGCAAAAACAATGCGCATATGTGAGTTTTTGAGACAGGCCCCGAAGGGCCGGAATTAGAAAGCTAACAGGTAGATGAAAAGCAAAGCAGCGCGAACTAAACCTAAGGAGCTAATCAGGCACACATGCGAATTTTTGAGGTCAGCCTGCGTGGCCGTAGTCCTCATTTGACATCCAAATGTGCTAATGCCAGCAGTGAGTGATCGAGAGCAACCCACCCACCCGTCGAGGCTTCGATCTGGCATGTAACTAGCACAAAAGATACTATTAGCTTCTTTAGCACCGGAATGACTGCAACACATACAATCGAAATAATTTCACCTCAAAATTGTCACAGCTTTGACCGCAACCCAAGTATAGCTCCAGCATAAACATTCCTCTAACGAACAGTTTGTGTAGCGCTGGCACTCCTGGCTCTCCATGGAGCCTAACGATACTGCGCACGCAACCGAAGTGCCCTCGGCCATCATTTGCAGCTACGATAGCTGTTATCGGAGAGCGGAGTATGCAGCTTGCATTTTAAATGCTGGTTCGGGTCCTTGTGATCAGTGATCACTTCACGTAATAGAATACGATGCTCGTGTTGCCTGAATAGTCGATTGATAAAGCCAGGAAAGAATGTTCCATTGATAAGTCAAAAGATGACACGTAGAACTACGAATCCTCACTCTCATGTTGCACGCAGCATATCAAGCTAGCAAACAGCGTCACTAAGCACGAAGTATGTGCTCAGGCGACGAGGAGGCACACTTAGAGGTAGCACAAATCGCCGTGCACGATGCCAGCAGTACCCAAATCATAGCTTGGAATGATAAATATACAACTGGACGTGCACTGTTTGAGCCACTACAAACGCCACCTTCCAATGTATCATGCTGCTAGGACAAAAATTTCAGCTGAGGATATGTAGACCAGTAAAAGCTGATGAAAGCGATGCGGCCGTCGCGCCGTCACAAGGCATTCCTCCTGACTATGCATATACATTTTGGATAAAAAGAGCAATGAGGTCATGTTTTGATGAAGAGAACTACCCCGCTAGCCCGCCACATGCATAATATCAAATCCAGCCCTTCCTTAGCGACTGTGGTTTCCTTAGTTCGGGCCACTACAGCGCCTAACATGATATATAGCTCACCAGCTGTTGTAGGTTTAGCCAAGATTTGTGACGCTACAGCTTGAAGCAGGCATAGATGTGCGCTGCTGGGACTCTGCTACTGATTCTTACGACTCAATTGCACTTGCATGACATTTCCAAGGCAATCTCCAAGCTCGCTAGGTACATTGAGTGCAGCCATCGTCATTTTTGCAGTGCACTCATCAATGCTGCGTGCTCGAATTTTTGATATTTGACGACTGCAGATACGCTAACACCGATACCATGATCAAAGATAACTAAAAATGACATGACCGAATCATTCAGGCTCGAGTCGCGAGGTTTCGCGGCGATAGCGCACCTCAAATTGGGCCCAAGGGAGCTAGGTCTAAGAGATGGCTAACCACAGTTTTCTAAAATGAAATCCTTAAAAAATCCCTTAAAAAATCCCTTAAAAGATCCACCAGCACCGTCAAGTAGCCTCGAAGGGCTTATAGGCGGTGCTGGTGGACCCTTTTCAGAAAACCAAAAATCGGAGAAAATGAGAAAAAGCAGGAGAAAGGGAAGGGAGAGAAAAGAGGAAGAAAAGAAAGGAAAAGGATGATATAAAGTGAA
>Ga0307982_1003748_pt1 | contig 12090 bp, 13 predicted proteins | sample OrgLakmetagen989_FD_201847 | JGI IMG/M metagenome (GOLD analysis project Ga0307982, IMG submission 201847) | Saline water microbial communities from Organic Lake, Antarctica - #989 | ecosystem: Environmental > Aquatic > Non-marine Saline and Alkaline > Saline | place: Antarctica: Organic Lake... | reverse complement strand
AAAAAACATTCTCACGGAGTTCAGGAAACGCAAATGTATTCTCCAGTTACATAATGAAGTGTTTTTATCATGAAAATTCTAAATATATAACCAAAAAATTCCAATTACACCCATTACCTCGCCCAATACAGCTACTTACATCGCTCAAATTAGCTCTACTCGCACTATACGTCAATACCGTGAAAGTTGCTTAGAAAACCAAGTAAGACGCCCATTAACATTTCAGTGGGCAAAGACTGTGGCACAAATTGACCTCACAACCTTCTTCACACGCTCCTTAACATCTGCAACGCTGTTCCCAGTTGCCCGGTCGAAAGAACAGCACCGACCCCAATCACTGTCACTATCACCTACAGATATTCTTTCCTGATCACCCGAGGGGGGCTGGATTTAGTAACTAATGGCTGAGTGCCATCTAATCGGCGTCTGTAAAATTCCTAGGGCCCGACTGGAATCACACTCGGGTCCATATAACTTTCGTAAGCGCCCCCTTTGTCGTACTCGTTGCGAGCACTTCTTTCGATTTCTAATCCTCAGAATTTTGGCGCCAGCCACTCCGGAGGAGCGTTAGTATTGTGGTAGAGGAACAGCATTTAACAACACGTCATTGTACATAGTTTGTAGTTGTGGATTCGAGCATACCAAAAGCTAGGGCCTAGCTAGCCTAGTAGATGTGCATTTACTTCTAATATTCACCACTCATGAGGAGCATACACATGGTGGATATGGTTTTGTTTCGATGCCTCATTGGCGCTGTCATTCTTGGCGTGGGATCTGAGGCATTCCATGGACCGTACCGTACTACACATGCCTCAAAATCTCGAGCTTCAATGAGTAGGATGCTGCACCCGCCTCGGGTGCGATTGTCCCTAAATCCTAGTATAGCACTCTCAGAGTATAGCGCGAGATCGACTGAGGCATTACGGCCAGAGGATGCATGGGCTGCAACAGTAGATGTCTATGCATTTCGCCAAGATATGCGTGCACTAGGGAAAGAGCTACTAGCGAACCAAGGCGCAGATGACGTCAACCATCTACGAAAGATGTGTTTGTGGTCAAACTTGTGCGCTATCGTCGGCGTTGCGGTATGCCTAGACTTCTAATCTTATAGTTTATCATTATGTTATTGCCCACAATAGCGATGTCGTTCTTCGCCTCACGAGTGTCACCACTCTTTCGCCTTCAACATCAGACCATGTGGATGCCCCCCAACCCCGTGACCGTCATGGCGCTCTCACTGTGGTCGTTCAGCCGCTGGGCTGTCATTGCCCACCACACGTGCCACGGAGGCTACGACCACACTGATGCAACTAAATTCTTTCACAGCAGCAGTTTTGCCGTGGGGTCACAATGGCAACGTTTCCGGCAATGGTAACGTTTTTGACCACCCACTTTCGTTCTGCCCCGTTTTGATAATTACTGCACTTATCGGGTTCCTCGACTGTAGCTTCGCTTGAGTACACATATATTCGATACTTCAAACAAAACTATGATACTTTGTCTCAATTCTAACGCTGGGCCTTTCTCTAGGTTCGACTGGATGTTGCCGGAAGCATGGAACCACGAACACAACGTCTTGCACCATTACCGTTTAGGCGAAGTTGGCGATCCTGACTTGGTCGAGAACAACTTAGAGTTCGTACGCTCGATGACTGCACCTCGAGCAGTGAAGTATGCGGGGGTGGCCTTCCTGATGTGCACCTGGAAGTGGTTCTATTACGCGCCCAACACGTACAAGGAACTGATGATTCGTGAGATGCGGCGCCGAGGCGAAGTGCTCACTGCTGACATGGAGGCAAGGAAAGAGTTTACGCTTAAGTACTTTGCAGAGCCAGCTTGGTCGCGGGGCACACAGTACCAGTGGTACACGTTTGCTCACTTTTTTAAACGAGTCATGGGCCCTTATCTAGTCGGTCGTTTCGTGCTTTTGCCGCTTCCTCTGCTGCTGCTGGGACCGGCTATCGCGGCAGGCCTCTCAGCCTTGTCGCCGCTGCTGTCGCCGCACCTCACGAATTGGCTCCTGCCCTCAACAGCTGCTGCTTCTGCTGCTAGCGGGGCAGGGTTATTGTTTTTTCAACATGCGGTTTGGAACTTGTTTCTCGCGGACGTGCTCACCAACATTCACAGTTTCGTGATGATCATGCCCAACCATTGCGGCAGCGACTTGTACAAATTTAGCACCAGCTGCCGCCCCAACAGTGGCACTTTCTACCTCAGACAGGTTTTTATTGGTTTGTTTGTTTGTTTTCTCCATGAATTGCGGCTTGTTTTTTCCTCAGCCCCTCTTCACCTTTTTGTGCGTACTTCGAACATATGCACTAACTACAGGTGTCGTCCTCTGCCAACTTCAAGACGGGCGGCGATTGGAACGACTTTTTCCACGGTTGGCTCAATTACGGCGCTGAGCATCACTTGTTTCCCAACTTATCGGCGTTAAGTTACCGGCGAGCGCAGCCTCGAGTGCAAGCGCTGTGCGAGAAGCACGGCGTGCCGTACACCCAAGAGTCCGTATGGAGACGGTTGAAGAAGACGGTGGACGTGATGTGTGGGGATGCTTCCATGCGACCGTTTCCAGCGCAGTATGAAGAGCCTCGTGATCTCATGGTTTGGGCGGACGAGCGAGCAGATGCTGAAGCAGCAGCAGCAGCAGCAGTGGCTGCTCCTTCTCCTCAGTTCGAGAGACCACAAGCCGCATGCAGTTGATTCAATGAATGGGTTCGACTTCAGGAAACCCCTCCTCGCGACCGCCGCAGATATAAGGTATCCCATGGCAAGTGCGCCACCCGTCTCCTGTACTTTCCTTGTGAATAACAATTAGATATACATGTCCGCGTTCCCCTGAAGACCAACGGAGTTCTGGAGTGACTGAGACAGCAGCACACAAGCAATTCCAAGCCACCTGGAGTACAGAGTTCATAATGCACATTCAAAAGCTCCGAAGTGCCGCTGTATTATTAGTGGACTCCACCGAGGAACCAGGTATACCTTCCTGGTTGTTGGGAAGCACACCATAGGCCCAAGTTCAGCAGACAGCAGAGCAGAGATCAGGTGTTTGTGGGCATATCGTCTATAGGCGCAAACAGTCGAAAGTCCTACTTTATAAGTAAATCGTATTATTACTTGTAGTCTGCTGTCTGCAGTCCGCTATTGCCATAAGTTCCCTAGTAGCTAGTAGCTCGTATCAGCCCCGTCGATCTCGATAAAACCTTCATTGTTAAACGGGACTGGAAATGCCAAATAAATGGGGAGGGAGGCTGGGGAAATAGTGGCGAAAAGCCATCCAGACCACGGTAGGACTTTCGACTTCTGCGCTTACCTCGTATTCAGAAATGTATAATAATCTTTTTCGTTGCGACTCTTCTCATGGAACAAAGTACCCTCATTCGAACCAAGGGCTTTGCTAAAATGGCTTTTGCTGCTGCTGTAGTTCTTCACGGCTTTCGTCGTCATAGGCACAGCCGCAGTGGCCGAAAGGAGCTTGGACGCAGTCGCAGACACTTCAGAAGCAGCGAACCGTACAGGCCATCCCGTGCCGCTGCGACTGGTGGTTGATGACATCGAAGCTGAGGGTTCGTTCAACGGATAAATGGAAGCAGTAGACCGTAAATTTAAGCGACTACTACTATTAGATGCTGCTGTGTGGCTGGTGCCGGCGCCGGCCACTTCATTATTGCTTGTGGCAGGTATCCTGCCACGGCGACTGAGTTTAGACTCGGAACCAGGGAACGCTGTCCCTCCTAAGCCTTCTGAAGCTTCACGAGCAGCAGAAGCCTCATTCCCCTGTGGCGTGCGGAGCCGCAGCAAGGTATCCATCTGAGCTTCGTGAGGGCTGGGGTTGGCAGCGGCCTCTCGGCGATCGATGGGAAAGCGCACAGCACCGGGGAAGTACACGCGAGGTGGTGAACTGGCAGTGCGCTCCCTGTTGGCACCCAATGGATAGCACCGCGTACACGCGCGTACCAAAGTCAAGTTAGCAAATTAGTACAAGGACAGCACGACTGCACATCTTCTAGGTTGCAAAACAATACTACATAGTGTGGGAAGCACGCAGTGTTCAAATAGTCTATGTTAATCTAGGTCTACCTTGACTGCCCGCGTGAGCCTTCTCCGCGTTGCAGTCCTTCAGGTGGGGAGGTGCCGCGCAAACCTTCTTGGGAGTCCAACTGTGCCTCTCGGGACGCCAGCATCGTGCCGCGCGAGCTCATGAGGCCTTCGCGCGAGGTTGGTCGTGATCCCGGTCGAGATCCCGGTCGCGATCCTGGCCCAAGCACGAGCAAAGGCGTGTAGGAGGTGGGCGGAGTGCGCGGTGGGGTGCGTGTTGCAACCCTTTCGCCGCGCGACACTGGCCGCTCAAACAAAGAGGTGGAAGGCGAAGGAGGCGCGCGAGGTTCGACGCGCAAGTTTTGAGCAATGGCATTTACACCGGCAGACTCTGCACTGTCTCTGTCGGTAGGCGATGGCAGGTGCGCTGGCGACACGCGTGGGCGAAAAATGCCTAGGGCGCGGGGCGTGTGGCTCAGATTAGAGCGCTGCTGACAGATGCGGCAAGATTCAATTTCCAATGCAAGCTTCGTATCCTTCGGATGCCGCCGAGGCTGCCAGACAGTAAAGGAATGCGAAATTAGGATATGTGCGAGCTTTCTCAAAATGTAGTCTTTGATCGCTATTGGAAGAGGAAAGGCGTTAGGGTAATGTGCCAACCTCCGCGCATTGTACAACGAGTAAAAGCACGCATACGCTAGGTTCCACTTTCGTTGTCGTTGACCTTGGAGAGGCTAGGACTTACAACTGGGCCCCGAAGATCGAAATCGAGGGCGCCTTTTGGCACAAACTGGCGCGTTGAAGGTGTCTGTGCGTGCCGAGCGTGAATCGCTCGATCTGAATGTACCACATGTACCGGAAAGAAGAAGGCACAAGATTAGGTGTACCGAGGTGTAAAATATGCTTCGATGCCTAAACGTTGAGATATTTGCATCAATAGTCCTTTAGTAGCCGCGTACCATTTTCGCTGAAAGTTGCGTAGCTTGATGTTGCTACAACCACGCTCTCCGAAGGTGTGCTGTCAGGAGGCATGCTCTCATCTTGCATTGCCGTAACAAATGCACCTTCAACTTGCTCTTGCATCATCTGCTAAGTGTGGACGTCCAATCTATGGCAGCCTCTTATAAAGTGGTCGGTGACCTCATCATCTCATCATGCACATCAAGTAGTAGCTAACACTGATGAAGGTGCCCAACAAATACTTGCTGATACCGTAACGCCATTCAAGCTTCTCAAGTTCTCAAGCAAAGAAAGAAAGGGGTCGTCGTTTCGTGGTTCGTGCTTTGTTCTTCTTCTCGGTAAAAAATATGCTGAAAAGCAAAAGCTCGTGTGAAGAATAATGCCTTCGTACCGGACACGGGTACTTGAAGATTGACAAACTAAGCTAAGCCTATGTTAAGCTCGTAATAAGCAGGAGATTATTTGTTCAACCGCCCTGCTCCTTAATTGATTATTGAAAGAAATCTTCAAATAAGCTTTGAACCCTAGAGGAAAATGGACGATTCTTCGAACACATTGACACCACTATCACCCCAGCCTTGCTGCTTTGATGCAATTGTCGTAACGGCGCCAAACGAACGTGCCGCGCGTGCCTCGGTTATCGAGCTCCGTGTCGCATATTCTCGTGCATGCCTCCCCTCCGCTACCCTTCCCGTGCTGCTTGCAGTTGCCGACCCCAACGGTGCTCGCATCGGCAGTGGCGGCGGTAAGGGCACATGTTAGCTTGCCTAGCTTGGACAAGAACTACGCTAGAATTACGCCGTAGACTTGTCGACAACCGAACCTTTAACCTTCCGTAGCTCGATGTATTGTCATCTCTTCATGTGCGATGCATTCTCTACCTCACAGGCACTTTGAACGCGCTCGACGCAGCAGCTCGGGCCCTCACGGCGCGTGCGCTGGGAACACAAGAGACTGAGGGTAGCGGCGACGCTGGTGCGTGCTTGCCTTTAAGTGATGTGCTTGCTGCAGCTCGCCAAAGCCGCATTCTCGTGATTCACAGTGGCGGCGATTCGCAGCGGTCACCCTTGCAGTCCGTGTGTGGTAAAGCGTGGTGCGCCCTCTCCTCCTCTTCGTCCTCCTCGCACGCTGCCGCTCCTTCAGCTGTTGCTTCTCCCGAGGCGTCGACGCACCCGAGCCAGCTCTTGACGCCGCCTCGCACTCCAGTGGAGCTGCTGCTTGGTACTTTGTGCCGCATGAGTGGTGGGCCTGGAGAAGGCCTTCCAAGAGGCTCTTCGGTGGTGGCGTGCTCTGACGTGTTGCTTCTCGTCCCTCCAGACCTTCGCCTCCGTTTCCTATCATCTGCTAACAAAGGCAGCAGCGGCGGCCAAGCAACTAGTGGTGCCGTGACCGGCCTGGCACTGTCGGCTGACCTCAAATACGGCCCTCATCACGGCGTCTACGCGTGTGACCCACCCGCTGCCGGTGACTCAAGCCAGCAAAGAGATGGTCTCCAACGCGTGCGACGCTTCCTTCAGAAAGCTTCTTTGGCGGAGCTGCACGAGAGCGGGGCCGTAGATCCGAGATCAGTGACTGCGACTGTTCCACAGCCTTTGGACACATCAGCTAGCGGGTCTGACGCTACTACTAGCAGCAACAGCGGCGGGAGTTTGCTGGTAGATACTGGAGTGATTGCGTTCGACCAATTCGCTACATGTGCGCTCTTATCGCTCTGCGCAATGCCACCGCTCAATGGCACTACCAACTCGGCCTACGTGCGGCACGCTCAAGCGGTGAAGAAGGCGTCTATGAACACGAGTACAAGTGCACCCGCAGATATCGGCATTGGCAACGACAGCGCCGATGATGACCACGAACTCCTTGCAGCGCCAATCCCCGTTCGCGTGGAGCTTTACAGCGACATGCTACTAGCCGTTGGTGACGTCGGTGGTTTCGCCTCCAACGGCAAGAAAAACGGAGACAATGACCACAATATTGGCGATGACGACAGCGCTGCCGAAGCACGCTATTTAACTTCCCTCGGTAGTGCCACATCGTCGTCGTCGTCGTCGTCAGCGCCCCTGTCGTTGTTAGACCAGGCTCGGCGCGCGCTGTGGGCGTCGTTGCATCCTTTGGCGTTTGGCGCCTGCGTGGCTGGGCCCGGCAGCGGCTCACAGTTTGGACACATGGGCACGACAAAGGAGGCCATGGCCATGGTACTACTTGTCCTCAATGACAAATATAATGAACTGCCATCGTTATTGCCTTATGCTTGTATGATGCAATGAATGCGATAAATGCTTGTGCTTATCATTCTTTGCTCGGTCTAACAAAACCAAACGTAGACTACGGTAGGTACTTTGTTATTGTTTTTAAATTTTACATTGGATTAGGCCTTACTATTTACGCCCTCGCTTTCCTTGGTGCTTAGGTGCGTGGCGAAGTGCCAGCATTCGTAGCGCCCTTTGGGATTCAGCCCCGGGTGCTCGCTTACTTAAGCCCCGACACTGCTGCGCACCCTAGTGCAGGCATCGTCAACTCAAGCCTTGAGCTTCATTCTCCTCACACTTCCGACTCCTGTGGCGCCAATGAATTGAATAGTTTACAGACTCCTCCTCCTCCAAGTGCCGGCACGGCTATGGTCGGTGTGTCAGCGCATGCAGTAGTCGAGCATTCGCTTTTGTCTGGTAGACAATGGTTCATTGGGGAAGGCAGCATAGTGAGTGGACTGCGGCACATTGGTCATGCCCACTCAGCGGAATATCTTACACCTTCTTCTGCGCCACTTGTACCGGAAGCTTCTCTTGAGGCTGCTTTGGCGGCAGCGACTAAAACCTCTCGTGTCGTGCCGACTAGTAGTGCTGCTACCGTTACAAGCGAGAGCAGTAATCTAGATGCAGTTTTGTGTGCACTAATGGCTGCAGCGTCATTGGCACGCAGCGCTAGGTATGAGTTGATTGTACCGCCTGGCATGTGTGTCCAAGAAAATGCTCTCGGGCCAGATGATGCAGGTGTAGGTAGAGGACTGAAACGAGAAGAAGGCGTCAATAATAGCAGCGAAATGAACGGACTCTTTACAGTAACGTTACTAGCAGTGTCAGATGGCATCAAGGACGTGTACGATCCTTCTATTCAGGAACCTCCAGCTGCTTCATCAATTACAACTGTTGCAACAGTGTGTGGAGTCCCCTGGGCTGCTTTTTTTCGCCGATCTGGCCTCGTTCCAGAAGACATTTGGCCAATGGGTTTGCGACAAGACTTGTGGCATGCGAAACTTTACCCAAAATGCTACGCTTCTCCTGTCGCTGTTGCTGCTACGGAAGGCGATCCTTGTATGGATGGCAAGCAGGAGAGTGACGGTACAGCTGGTGGTGGTGATGGTATAGAGAGAGCCAATAGTAGCCTTCCCCTTGAGCCCTTAGCGAATTGGCGTGCTCATCCTGAAGCGCTCTTTTGGCCGTTATGGCTTTCGAGTGGCATTGATCCGAGTCCAGAAGCAGTGACTAGGTGGCGATTAGCGAGCCGTTGTTCGTTGAGGGACCTCTTGCAAGGCGTTGCAGACCCAGCTGCTGAGGGGGTGCACAAGCGCCACGTTGAGACAGTGGTGGGGCAAGCCATCACAGCGAAAGCGATGCAGGAGGTGGTGGCACCAGCGGTTGCGTCAGCGGCGCGTTTTGTGCACCGCCGAGAGTTTGCGGCACGAGCACTGGAGGCGATAGCGGCAGCAGCAACAGCAGCAGGAGGAGGCGTCCCAGGTGTAACAGCTGAAGCAGCTGCAAAGTCTTCATCTGCACTCGCAAGCGCTACAGATAATCGTAGTGAATGCAAATCAGCGGAGCCCTCAACCTCCCTGGTATCCCCTCTACCGATGATAGAAGTGCCGCCGGGATGGCGTGCTGTGCGATCCGTACGAGTGAAAGCACCGGCTCGTGTAGACATAGCGGGGGGCTGGTCCGATACTCCGCCGATTTCGTACGAACACGGCGGGTACGTCTTTTGACTTAGGGCCTCCTGACAGATGCCATGCTTTCGAAAAATAGTCGTATTATATTGTCAAACACTTATTCCGTCGTGTTTAAATATTCCGTCTGTTCGTCGTTACCGTGTACTTCAAATTAAGGTGTGTAACAAACTTAGCAGTATCAGTAGATGGTCATTTGCCTATCGAGGCGACAGTTACTGTGCTGGAGCGTATTGACTCACTCGACAACCAAGAGATAAGTAAGGAGACTGGTGAGGATAGCCCTTGTCTTTGGCTTTCTACCGGTGACGATAGTCACAATCCAGCTGTTCTAGCCTTGTCAAAGTCTGGTGAGCTGGCGGATTGTTCGTCTCCATCCGCGCCTGCTGCTCTTTTGAAAGCCGGTTTATTAACCGCTCTGGTCGTCTCGCTCAATGACGATAATTCTCCCAGTATGCTCGAAGGTCAGCTGAAGCAGAGCCTCCATGGCGAAGGCTCGGGGTTATGGATCACCACGCGTTCCGCATTGCCACAAGGCAGTGGGCTTGGCACCTCATCCATCATGGCTGGTTGCCTCCTGTCTGCACTTGCTCACGTGACGCGCTGCCCTTTTGACGATCCTCGACCTGAAAGTCCTATTTCTCGTCCTCCTCGAGACAATGCACTACCGAGTACTAGTCCAGAGACAAACAACAGCACTCGCAGCAGCGACAACGACAACAACAACAGTGATGGCTCGTTATCCTTGGTGCATGCGGTGTTGATGCTGGAGCAGCTGATGACTACAGGGGGTGGGTGGCAGGACCAAGCGGGTGGCTGTTCGCCGTGGGCTGCTACTATTGCCTCTTCGAAAGCTCAGCTACCCCTTCAGGTGATACCTTAACTTCTTTTACTGCTACTCTTCATCAGTGCTTTTCAAAGATAAAACAAACAGGCCGCAAGCGTCCTTCTCGGTCTCATCTATTTATATGCTATATCTCTCAGGTGCAGATGGCATGTGCTGCCCCCCCAGGCTCTCCTAGCCTTGCTGCGGTGAGCGCTCACTTGTGTTTGGTCTACACGGGCCAGCCTCGCCTCGCGAAAAACCTCTTGGTCGAAGTGCTCCGACGGTGGTGGGCCTCGGCGCCGCACCCACGAGCTGGTGCTGCTGTTAGTGACGATGGGAATAGTGCTGAAGTTACAAGTAATTCTCAGCCCGCTAATGATTCTTCGGAGACAGTCAACGAGGAAGGTACAAAAGGTGAGGAAGAACGGGCTGCTACTGCCGATGTTACTTCTCTCAGCGGCATCGGCGTGCGCGCCACGGTAGATGTGCTGGTTCGTGACGCAACACGTGCTGCGGTGGTTTTGAAGGAGGGAAACCTTCCTATGATTGGCCACATCATGAACCGCTACCATGCGCTGAAGAGAAACATGGCAGGCCCTACCTATGAACCGCCAGCACTGCAACAGTTGGTCGAGTCGCTGCAGCCGTTCGCACATGGAGTAGCATGTTGCGGTGCGGGCGGGGGTGGGTTCCTGGCGCTTCTCTGCAAAGAGCCTTGTAATCCAGGCACGCCGACGTGGGACGCCGTCGCAGAAGCTGCGGCAAATCATGGGGGCACCGTGCATGAAGCTTCATTGGTCGAAGGCGGCTTGCATATAGAACACTTGAACCATGTGTGAATACTGCGGCGTTGGGCGTTAATTCTGGGTTTCATTGAAACGGGGAACGTGGTGCTGGGGTTATGCTTCTGCACTGCTACAGCAACTGCATGAAGCTTCAGTTCATGTTTTTGAGAAGAGGACTCATAGATACAGGCGCCTGGCTGTGAACTCTCAACACCCAGGCAAATGATTCCCAATTACAATCAGACAAAACTACCAACTATTAATTCCCTCGGCATGCAGCTTGCTCCTGAAGCTTACTAGTCTATATTCAGCAGTCTGTAGTCTGCAGTACTTTATTCGCTGCACCTCCACAAATGGCGCATTTTTTTGCTATTTGCCGATGTTTCTTTGCAATTGGGGAGTATGATCTGATCTAATCCACGAATGTAAGTCGTTCAAGCGTGGCACCAGAGAAAACATTACAACGGCATTGCGCCAGTGGAAGTACTATTCAAGGAGTATTCATACCAATACATCATACATCATGTATCAACTCATCGTGCCTAGTAGACCTAGTCTCCACTGCCAGTTGCAGCAGCAGCAGCGGCGGCTTCATCATCGTCCGAATCGTTTTCGAAATCCGAATCATTGGCCGCTTTTTCTTTCGCTTCTTTCGCCTGGCGTCGCAACTCCGCCACCTGGGAGCGACCAAAGGATTTACGGCAGGAAGAGGTCAGCGGAATTCAGAGGTTTGATGAGAAGGGTCAGTGAAACAGACTACAGCAATAAATAAAAAGAAAAACATTTGCGAAAACGTTCATGCTTTTGTACTTACCTGCTGTTTTCGTTCGATTTGCGCCTGGCGTTTTTCTTCTTCTTCCTCTTCTTTCTTTTCCCTTCGCGCATCTCTCAAGCGCTTTTTCTCGTTGTAGCACCTGCATTGTTCATTGTTCGAGGCGAAAAGGCCATGAAAAGAAATGCTTAAGCAATGTGCTAATATATGATATCGAGCGCTGTACCATTCGTTGAGGCCCGCAGCTAAGACTGTGCCGTGAATCTTGAGGTAGTCCGTAGCTTTCTCACGCGTAGCCTTCGAGTCCTCCTGTAGAACGAGAGTCGCACACGGAGAAATAATCGAAAGGCCTTGACGACAATGGCAAGTCTTAAATTAAGTATGTCCTAGCTGCCTCTTATTTGTCACATTCACCCACCTTATCGATGATGTGCACTAAATCCTTCATTTTCAGGAAACCCGCAGGCGCAAACTCGCTCTTGTGCCACAGCCCTCTTCGCACTCGTCGCTGTTTCTTGGTCTTGTGGTCGGTAAAAATCAAGGTGCCAGCACCGTGCACTTGTCCTTTGCGGAACTCTCCCTCGAAAGTTATGCCAGTGATGGGGGAAATGCACACGCCGTAGCCGTGGCGTAAACCGGCGTAAAATTCGCCTTTGAAGATTTGACCCGACCGACTCCAGGTCATCTCTCCTTGCCCTTGCCGCAGACCTTTTACCCACATGCCCTGTTAGACACATACATACAGAGGCGTAAAACTCACACTGAG
>Ga0307982_1003747_pt1 | contig 12091 bp, 15 predicted proteins | sample OrgLakmetagen989_FD_201847 | JGI IMG/M metagenome (GOLD analysis project Ga0307982, IMG submission 201847) | Saline water microbial communities from Organic Lake, Antarctica - #989 | ecosystem: Environmental > Aquatic > Non-marine Saline and Alkaline > Saline | place: Antarctica: Organic Lake... | reverse complement strand
CGGTTAACAAGCCCTCACCTGGCATGCTGAATTCATTTTCTTTCAATTTTGACACTGAACTCGTTAAAGCGATGGCAGACACTCATGTTCAAAGATTCTTTAACGCGACTGGGCAAAATCTTCAGTTAACTTTATGGCTCGACAAAAGATATTGGGAACAAAGCCAGTTTTATGACCAATACGCTGCTGTGGTCTCGGAGGAGAACGCTTTCAAACGAAAACGCGCCGAAAAAGAGTTAGGGGAAGCGCTGGCATCCGCTCCGGATTCGACCGGATCGATCATCGGTAAAAAATTCATTTTAACGGCACTCGTTGACGGCAAAACTGAGTTTGATTTTGACACCATGTCTAAAGGCTTTACAGGAAGCTTATCGAACAGATTAAACGCCTATGAGCCCGTCAATGAGTGGTGTTTGCCTGGAATTAAGACAACAAATTTCAGTGACTACAACATGCCAGGCAATGACTTGCTGGTGGGGTCGAAAAAGGGGCGCGGCCCTGGATTGAGGCCAACTGTTGTATTCCAAACACCACTGGCAGGGTCGTTCACAGATCTGACGCAATCTGTACCGGGCGAGCCATGCGCAATGCGTGCGGCGTTCTCTGACCTGGACAAGGCAGAGCGCTTTGAGGAAATCATGACTGGGCCCGCGGTCCTGTATTACACCGGCGAGATCACGATGTATGCTGACCCCTCCGTGTTGATGGCAAAACTTGAGAAGGTTGAGCTGTATACCTTCGACACTGCAACCGGCGAAATTGAAGAAACTCAGTTCTCCTGGGACGTGACAAAAAGCTTGGCACCTGCAAAGACACTTGCCACTTATGCTCAGGCAAACAAAGCTTCTTATTACGAATTCCTTCCAGAGGAGGCATTCTCAGATATTGTTGATTCCGAAGCTGTTCATGGGCCAACAGGAAACTATTCTGGGCCGACCTATGTTCAGTTCAAGGAAGGCGGGGACAAACTGTTTATAGGGTCAGAACAAAATGGCGTTTTGATGTATGAGCGCAAGGATCTCGATGGCCAGGCGGTTTATCGTATGACTAAAGCGAGCGGCCGTATTGATCAAAATGTTCCTCTCACCTATTACGTGCCAGAAAACGACTACCTTGTGAAAGGCGCCAAGAAGGTTTTCCTCAACTTCTCGCAGCTGTCGCGTGACGTGATGTATAGGCGCATGTCGTTAAAAGTGGGTCAGAAGTATGAAGGAGATTTGGAATCGCAATTGCAGTAGTAACTGCCTTAAACGATGATGGTATTAACGTTCGATGTTTATTGCCATTCCCCTGGGTAGCTTACACTTTTAGTTTAGAAACAATAATTTTTCGGTGGTTTATTTAATTAATTTATGAAGGAAACCTGATGTCAAAATTGAAATATTATTATCAGCAATTGGCCGAATGCGAGCGTCTTCGCAAAGAGATTGAGTGGCTAGAGGCGGACCCTGACCTCAAAAGAGACATGGATTTCAAAAATGAGCTCGAAACACTAATTGAGCAACACAATAAAACCCCAAGAGAGGTTTACAACCTTCTGGCGGGCGATGTTTCAGCAAGTGAATCAAAGCATGGCGCCGTCGACAAGCCCCGGCGCCGGGCGAGGCCGCTTGTAACTTACAAGAATCCCCATACTGGCGAGACGATCTCTACCCGAGGCGGGAACGAAAAGACGCTCAATGCGTGGGCCAGACAGTACGGGCGAGACACGGTGAGGGGTTGGGCTGTTTAACGCGGCTTCATAGTCACGCTAAACGTCAGAAGCATCGAATCATCAGACGGACGGCGCTCATGCCAGGCAGGATCTCACCTTAATTCACGTAAATAATAAGGTGCTCGCATGGGCCCCAGGAGTACATTTATGCAGCTCAATCCTCCCGAATCGGTGCCATTTAGGGCATTTTTCATAGGAGCATCTATTAGTACTGCGCCTGTCTGGGGCGTTATTTCCTTTATCGTTGCCATGGTGGTTGGGGGCAATACTGATCTTAAAAACATCTGGATTCTTGTCTGGGTAGGCGGCACTTTCGGTGGCGTGTTTCTCAGTGCGCTCGGAGGAGCATCGAAATACCGAAAGGCGGTTAATTCTTCGCTTGAATTTCTTAGCGACAGCCTCCCTAGAATTGATTACTGGTCAGTGACCCCGGGGGTGGGCATTGCTGTTGATCTTAACGCGGGCAAAGTTGCCCTTCGGGGCAGGTGCGAAAGGAAAAGATTGAGCAAGACGGTGGATCTCAAAGAGATTCGTGATGTGAGTGCGATGTCCAAAGAGTATGAAGAGGTCCGGATTATTGGACGTAGTTCCAGCTCAGAAAGGGCGGACATCCTAAAAGACAACATAGAACAAGCTGCTAAAGCCAGCAAGGATACGGGTTTGACAGTCTGTCTTGATGACTTGCAAACGCCGCAGATTTTTGTCCAACTCGATTATTCGGCGGCCGAGCGTTGGTTGTTTCTTTTCGAGAAGATTCAAAACGGTTCAGCCCAGAGCCAAGACAGTCCTATTGAACTGAAAGCGGCGGGCTGACCCTTAGTGAAAACGACAAATCAGCAGCGAAAAAAGCGGCAAGGCCCTCGCCCGGCCGAGGGCCCGCCCGACGTGCTGCAGTACGGACTTTGGTACCTCGCAAAATTCGGAGATACCTCTGAGAAGAATCTTCGCACTAAAATGCGTAATAAAACCGACGAGGAAAGCTGGATTGATGAAGCGATCCAGAAGCTAATCGATCTCGGGTACCAAAGCGATGAGCACTTCGCAGAACTCATTGTGCGCAAAGGGCTTGAAAGCAAATCATGGGGTCGCGCCCGGATAGAAGCCGAGATGTTCCGAAAAGGCGTCCCTTCGGATGTGGCTAAAGAAGCGATGGTGGTGCTGCAGGATGACGACCCGGCAACACGAGCTGACGAGGCTCTGGGAAAGAAGTTTCGTCTGAAGAATTTGGTCGAGCAAAAGGACCGAGCGCGGGCGACTCGATATCTCGCAAGTCGAGGGTTCGACTTCCAATCTATATCAGCGGCCATCTCAAGGCATAACGACCATTGCTCAATTAGTTAATATTATTTCAAGATCAGGGCAACCTTAATTTATTGGTAAAGGAACAAGCTTCGTGGGTACAGATAACATTAAAATTGAGCGGAATTCTGTTCCCGTTCTGGTTCTCTACCAGGTCAAAGTTGAATCCGACAAGTTGTCATTGCCCAGCAATCATGTCGTGCTTGTTTCACGGGAGATGCACGATCAGAAAGTTTTCGCCCACATCCAGGCCGAGATCTGTCAAAAGTGTTTGGATGAGTCACCCGATACGCTTCAACACCTTCAGCCGGCCGATATCGTGGTTCTTAACCTTACCAATCTCGAAAACATGATGGCTCACCCACTCCAGAAGGGCTGACCGAAAACTTTGCACTGAACGAGACTGAGGCTGGCGACTTTGGGTTTAAAATGGACTACATGCATATACTTGAGAGTATATGCATATCCTGACATTATTCCGGTGCTGGCTTGGTAATCGGGCGGTTGAGATCGAAAGGTCATTCAGATGAGCAGACTGGCAGGGAAGTTTCACTATACCGCTGCAGGCATCGGATGCAAGCCATTTAATCAGGCGGTAATTTCGTATGACTTGGAACGATCGCGACACAAATACCAATGACCAGTAACCCCCCTTACCTACTGCATCCTTTGTTTGATACAGCCAGAAATCTGATCGACAAGAATTGCGAGTTGGCGGACTACCCTACCCTGCAAGAATTCTTGAGCAGCTGCCCTGATGGCGCCATTGAGGATTGGGAGCAGACCGCCCGCTTTTTGATTGATTACTCGGCCAGCTCCGGCACCTACTCACGGTTCCGCGGTGAGGCCCAGCGCTTTCTTATTTTCCTCTGGCGTGAATCTGGACGAACACTCAGATCGGCGGATTCGGACGACATTGACGCCTATATGCGATTCCTCAAGTCGCCGCCTGCGTACTGGGTGGGTACCAGCCCAGCCAATGGCTTCAGATCCCTAGATGGTACGCGGGTGATTCGATCTTCCTGGCGACCGTTTGTTAGTAAGGGCAGTTATGCGATGCGCCAAGCTACGCTTGATGCCGCTATCCGAGCACTAAGTGTGTTCTTCAGAAGGCTGGTCACCCGTGGGTACCTGAACCGGTCTCCTCTTGCGGATGCCAGGCGCAGCGAACAGAAAGCGAGTCGAGCCCAGTTTGAGGATGATGACTCTGACGAGCTGGCGCCGCGTCTCACAGATTGGCAATGGAACTACCTTAAAGAGTCATTACTGCGGGCGGCCGAAGAGGACGACAAGTACGAGCGGCACCTATTCATCGTCATGACTATGAAATCGCTTTACCTGCGTGTTTCGGAACTGGCTCCCCAGACCAATGACATAACAGAAGAGACGTACTATCCGACCATGGGCGCGTTTCGTCAGCGCGTGGTCGAGGGTACCCGATACTGGCACATGAAGGTGTTGGGTAAGGGAAATAAGGAGCGGTTCATTCCCCTGCCCTCAGGCTATCTCTGGTACCTGAAACGATTCCGTCGCTGGCGGGCCCTTCCTCCTCTCCCGGACAAGGGTGAGCAGGTTCCGATGATCCCGAGGAAGAATGGGGGTGGTCAGGTGGGTAAGCGAGCCATTGAGAACATGGTAAAGGAATCATTCACCATCGCGGCCGATCGCATGGAGCATAACGACTACATTGACGAGGCTCTGGAGCTGCGGCAGGTGGCCGATCGAACGCATTACCTTCGCCACACAGGCGCATCGATGGACATTGAGGCCGGCCGGCCCATTCGACATGTGTCAGAAGACCTCGGGCACGGTTCGGTGGCGTTCACCGAGATGATCTATATCAGCGCCAGCAGCACCGAGCGATACAAAACAGGCCGTGGCCGTTCGATCTGACTGCTCACAACGCAATATTCCCATGAGTCCAGAGACAGCTTGTGCTCGGCGCTTGAAAAGCGAATCAGCCAGGCCAATTAGTGTCACAAAACAGCTTAATAACTGTATTGCACACACTGAATAACTTTGATATTGTTAATCACATGTTCGACTATAAACTGTTTTGAGTAATTAATAGATGCCAATTGAGAGACTGTTTAACGAGAGCGATGTTCAGCGCCTTATCGACATGAACGCGGCACCTCCGCTCGGTAAGCGTGATGGCGCCATGATTATGGGCGCGCTCTACTGGGGCCTCACTCCGGCAGAATTAAGCTTGCTCAGGCTTGAGGACATAATGGATCAGTTGGGTGACTTCTTCCGTATCTGGACACTACCGGGAAGTACCGCCTACAACGGCGAAGCGCGAGAGCTTCACACTGAAGACCATGTGCTGCCCTTCTTTGAACAATACATGGATTGGCGGGTGTCTAAAGGATTGTATTTGAGCAACCAGTCCTGGTACCGGGGCTCCGATCCTAAGAGTCAGTTTTTCCTGAATGACAGGGGCGAGTCCTACAAGTTGTCACCGAGGAAGAAGGGCTCAACGGACTATCAGGCACGGGCTATGTCAGCCAAACTGAAATCGTACATAGAGAAGGCTGGCATTGAAGGCGCAACTGTCGGGACGTTCCGAGATAGCTGGGTAAAAGTGATGTACGACCATGGGTGCCATCACAAAGATTTGATGCGGGTCTCCGGGATAAAGCAGAAAGAAACGATCGACAGGAAGACACGCCCGGCCATCCAGGATCTGGACAAAGTATTCAAAGCGATTTATTCGCGAGTTAAAGTGAACCCATAAGATTGGACGTTGAGAAAGGACAAGGTTATGGCTAAAGCGTCAGTAATTTTCAATCAGCACAAAGCCGAGATTCGAGAGATAGCCGATCGCTATCCGGTGGCTAATATTCGGGTTTTCGGATCGGTTCTTCGCGGGGATGACAGTGACGCTAGTGACATAGATTTGCTAGTGGATACCTTGCCGGAAGCAACTCTTTTTGATTTGGGAGGACTCCAGGATGAACTTCAACGCCTGCTTGGTATTCAGGTTGATCTTCTGACCCCTGGTGAACTTCCGCCTCGATTCAGAGCATCCGTAATCAATGAGGCGAGACCAGTATGAAGAAGCTTAGAACCGAGGACTACCTTGAACACATTGTTGGTTCGTCGGGTGATATTTTGAGCTTCACTAATGGCTTTTCAAAAGAGGCGTTCAAAACTGACCTCCGAACCCAAAAAGCGGTTGTCATGTGCCTAATCGAAATTGGTGAAGCGGCGACAAAGATAGCGTCGAGCGATCCGGATTTCGTTGCTGAAAATAATGCGCTGCCCTGGCCACAAATGCGCGGCATGAGAAACAGGATTGCTCACGGTTACTTCGATATCGATTTAGATATTGTCTGGCAGACATTAACTAGCGCAATTCCTACCTTGAACAAGCAGGCAGATGCCTTGCTAAACGATTTACGCGAGGGGCCGGTGCCTGGCCCCTCGACAAATTGATTTGATGGAATACGACACCGTGAAGAAAAACATGTTGATTGAGTTTCGAGACTATTACTCAGGGCCATGGCCACGAGCAGTCCTCCACCTTTTTCTGGTTGCCATGGGCGGGCCGCTTATTGCGGTTCTTGTGACCGATGCGACATTTTCGCTGAGACTATTTGTGGGGAGTTCTTTGGTGGCATGTTTCGCGTTCGCAGTCGGGGTGTGGGCTAAACGGCGATATCCACGCCCCGCAGATCGTACTTGAATGGGAAACCGTGCAGGCGCAAAAGGTAAATTGTGATTAAGAATCGACAAAGGAAGAGGTGATCGAGAATGCAAAAAGGAAATATCCTGGCTGTGGCCAGTGTGCTCATGATTTGTTCTGGTTCAGTGATGGCTGAACAGGGAGCTATTAAAGTAAAAGAAAGCGATGTCGCTTATTTTGACCGCATCGACCAGAGTTTTACGACCATTGCATCGGTTGCCGGAGAGTGCAGTAGCAGTGAAGTGGGAATGCACGCCTGCATCTGTGAGGAGGCCTCCGCCCTTGAAGATCTCGAATCGGCTCTGGATCACACCGTTCAGAACAAACCCGAATGGGAGGATAGAGTGATCGTTCATGAGGGCGTTAATTATAATCTCTTGGGTCTTCGTAACCAGGCAGCGGCTATTCGGGCTATCGGTAAATGCGGAGCATAATGCATGAGAGGATTATTCCTTGGTCCGTTGATAGCATCCGGACTGCTGTTCGGCGGATGTTCCGAGCCTGTTGACCCTGTGCTTTGGCAAGAAACCGCTGGCGAAAAATCGCCAAGTGGCACGCGCATCACCAAAATTGAGCTGGTGCGAGAAACCTGCGACATGCTCACCGTCGACATCGGGTACATAAATGACGGGTCGCTGCCGGGATATGTCCAAGCGGGCATCAATGCCCGTGTGGACGATGCACACTGGCCAATGATCCCGAACACGAAAGAAGGCACCCATACCATTGAGGCGCAAGCGGGTATTCAAGATAAGGCCAAGCCTCAGAAAAGCCACGAAATCATGGTGGCTCTTGAGCACATCCACGAGAACACCTGGCAAGGCTATGTCGATAAACGGACTGTAGCTTACGAAAAAGAGTGGGATCACAGCTGTAGGTAATGTCAGGCATTAAACAAAAATCGACGATTAATCGAAAGACGCGCCCCGCAATTCAGGATCTCGACAAAGTATTCAAGGCCATCTATTCACGGGTTAAAGTGAACACATGACGGGCTCTCAAAGCGAGAAACAGACGATGGGAAAAGCATCAGAAGTCTACAACCAGCACAAAGCCGCGATTCGGGAGATAGCCAGCAGATACCCAGTGGCAAACATCCGGGTTTTCGGTTCTGTTGTTCATGGTGATGACCGAGAGTCCAGTGACATCGATTTGCTGGTTGATGCGTTACCGGAAGCCACGCTTTTTGATCTCGGCGGGCTTCAGGATGAACTTAGGGAGCTGCTGGGCGTCAACGTAGACCTTCTCACGCCTGGCGACCTTCCTTTGCGTTTCAGGGAGTCTGTGATCAGCGAGGCGCGGCCCGTATGAAAGAGCTAAGAACTGAGGATTACCTTGAGCATATTGTCGATTCATCCGGCGATATTTTGAGTTTCACAAACGGCTTCTCGAAAGAAACGTTCAAGGGCGACCTTCGCACCCAGAAAGCAGTTGTTATGAGTTTGATAGAGATTGGGGAAGCCGCAACCAAGATCGTTGGAAGCGACCCTGAATTTGTTGCAAGCAACAACTCACTGCCATGGGCTCAAATGCGGGGCATGAGAAATAGAATTGCCCACGGTTACTTCGATATCGACCTGGATATTGTTTGGCAAACGCTAACTACAGCGATCCCTGCCCTGAACCAGCAGGCGAAAATCCTGCTTAACGATTTTCGCGAGGGGCCAGAGGCTGGCCCTTCACCAACTTGACCAATGGGAAAATCGCTTATGAGTGAGTTGGCGACGAAAGAACCTGATATCAAAGGACCACCTCAGAATGAGCGGGCCAAAAGAATCTGTGAGGCCCGCAAAGAGAGCAGTCGAAACGATGCTCAAATTGCAGACCGGCTAGGTGTTGCCCGTACATCCGTTCTGAACTGGCAGGTTCGAGGGAATATCAAGCTCGACAATCTTCGGGACTACGCCGAAATCACTGGCACATCATTCGACTGGCTTGCATTTGGTGAAGGCACTAAGACCATCACGCCATTCATACTGGCCGAGCTACGCTCCATGTACCCTGGTGTTCACTGGAGTATTGAGCATGCGGAGATGTTTCGGGTTGTTTATATGAAAACACGCGACGGCACACTCAATGAGGACACCCTTCGAAATTTGAACACTATTATTGAGGGCTTGGCATTTCCTGCCCTCGCGGCCTCTAAACATCCTACTGAACAGATGGTTGATTCCGCATGTGAGGCGGCACCCTATCTGAACCGGGAAGCCGTTCATTCGATTGTCGCCTCTGCACTTGAGAAACAATAGCGGAGCCTTTCAGGGGCTAACGAAGAACTTACTAATTCAACATTGGAAGCCGGCGCATTTCTCGAAGCCAGATGTTGGGCTACCTCGACAAACTATCGCGAGAAGAATCTTTGCCTGAACCTAAACTACATCAGGCAGCAGACCAGTTCGGCCTGGACATCGATCAACTGCTTGCTAATGCCACTCGACAGCATGTCCGGAGCGACCGAGTGCGATACTTGGGGGTGGATCAAGACACTTTGCTACAGTGGCAAAGCAAGGTGGAAGATCGCCATGAAGTGGCTCGGGTTGAGCAGTCCAGAATGGGCAATAGCCACGGCGCTCGCGTTAGCGGTGCCATGGTGACTGTGCGTAGCAAGCGCCAGCCACACCCGCACGTCGTTATGGTGGATGACAAAGGCGAGATCAGCGCACCACCGGGGAGCACCCCATCCGACCGGCTGATCATCGTCGAGAACCTTGAGAACTTCCTAAGCATTGACGGTACGCTTTCGCTTCTCCCTGTCTGTGGGCTAAGCCCGGTCTGGCAGGAGGCTGATATCCTCTACGGCAGTGGTAACAGCATCACGAACATCCTGCTTACCCCCTTTTTCCAGCAGTACCGGGAAATCGGTTGCCTGTTTGACCCCGACCCCGGAGGCATCCGCATGTGTGACACGCTTTACAAGCGGGGCGACCTCCCTTCCCTCTATTTTCTCGCACCAGCAGATCTTCGGGAGCGCCTGAGTGCTTCCACGCGAGAACTCAATATGAAGCAGCGCCAGCAGTTAGCCATTCACATGCGCCGTTCACCGCCCTGCGCTCATGTAGGTGGCCTGATCCGCACTACGGGTAAGCACCTCGAGCAGGAAACCTACCTTCTACCCATGCCAACTACGGAGGCAAGCCGATGAATCTGGGCTTTGATACCTTTGATACCTTCCGCTTCAAGCAACTGGTCTTCGTCAACAGCGCGGCTTTTGCGTATACCCAGATCCGCATCGACCAGCACACCGCGCTTTTCGGCGAAAACAATCTGGGCAAGACCTCCATGCTCAACGCCCTGAAGCTGTTCCTCCTGCCGGAGATTAACTTCCGAAACTGCGGAAGCAAGTTCAACTTCCGGGGCACCAACGGCAATCTCTATGACGGGATGGCGAGCTTTCGCTACTACTTCCCGGAAGACCGCGCCTTCATCATACTTGAAGCCGAGAACCCTCACGGCGACTTCTGTATTGTCCTGCATCGTGGCGGTGCCACCGACAAGATGGAATACGCCCGCCTGGTGGTGCCTTTTCCTTATGCAAGGCTCGAAGCGCTATTCTGGGATGTCGATGCTGGCGGGGACGGCGGAATCGGCGCTCCGGTCGAGAGCATGACCCTGCAGGGGGTGAAGACGGTACTGCGTGAGATGGAAGGTGAGCCGCTGAGTGACCCGAAGACCATTCTGGAGCGCCTGTTCACCAACCAGCCCTATGACAAGAAAGCCGGACGTTACAGCCTGCTCCCCCTGCGTAATGGCGCCGGCAAGCGGGAGATGGATGCATGGCGCAAGCTCGTGCACCTCGCATTCGATATCTCCGCGTCGGACGAGCGCACCTTGCCGGATACCCTGGCTACCATCATCGAGGGCCAGAAGAGCCGGAAAGAAGAAGAATTGCAGCTCGACCTCAATGCTATCGTAGAAGAGGCATACCAGCTTCGTGAGGAAGGCGACCGCATCACTCGCATCCGCAACGCCTCCGACAGCTGGGAGAAGTTTGACGAGACGTTCCAGGATGAGACGCAACTGCGCGGCCAAGCGGCCAAAGCCTATGCGGATCTTAATGAGAGCGTTGAGGTTGAGGAGGGACGCCTGCAGGAGGCGCTGGAGAAAGCCTCCCCGGCTCTCAACGAGGCTGAAAACCGCGCAGAGACCCTTGGTGGCATCAAGCGAGACACCAATAATTCGGTTACCAATACCGCTGCCGAGGTGAAGGCCACCGGCAAACAGGTAGAGCGCCTACGCAAGGACATCAATGCGGCATACGCCACCCTGAACGAGTTTCCTGACGGCGCGCCTCGTAAGGAAATCATCAAAAGCCTCGATGAGCATATTGACCAGCAGTCGCAAGCCATCAAGGGCTACAGCGACAAGGCTGTGGCCAAACAGCAACACGCAGAGATCTGTGATCGCCTGACGAGCAATGAACGCCAAGCCAAACGGCTGGATGAACAGCTCACCAATCGCAGCCCAACCTTACTGGACGGCCTCACCGTACCTAGTGCCAGTATCCTGAACTCCCTGAACCGCTCACTGGGCACCACCCATGGAGTGCTCACCCAAGAGCAGAAACAAGTATTCACCCAGTTCAGCCAACAGTTCCTGTCAGAAGATGGCCACCTGTTGTTAGGCGATGCCCAGGAGGGTATCGCTCTGAGTGATATTCCTTACCATGAGTACGACGCTGAGAAGACTCGCCAGTACCAGCAGAGCCGCCTGGACGAATTGAAGGCAACTGTTGCCCATGACAAGAAGCAGCGCGACAAACTCCTGGAAGAGGCGACCATGGGCCACGAGGAAATAGCTCGGCGCCGCAAGCAGGCTGAGAGCGAACGCAGCAAAGCTCAGGATGACAAAAACGCGCTCAACGCCCTCGATGCCAATCTCCAGACGGTGGAGAGCGTGGAAAGCGAACTGCACGAGAAAGAAGACAAACTGGAAGAGCAAAAGATTCAGCATGCCAAGGCTGATGCCGAATGGAGGGATGCCGATGAGAACCGCAATAAAGCGCGGCAGGGCCTTAAAACCCTTAAGGGCCAGGCCCAGCAGGCACGCTTGATCCGGGAGCGCCTCGACCGCATCGGCAAGGATGCCAACAACGTCCTCGAAGGGCGCCACAAGGCGATCGAACCGACCCCTTGCGAGGTCAGCAAGGCCAGTATCGATGCCCTTGAGAAGAATGTCGATGACCTGAGCGCCCAGCGCAACAAGGTCCACGAACAGCTCCGTAATCTGCTCACCATGAACATCCTGTCCAACGCCGGCAGCCAGGCCCACCTCAGCTCTTTCACCGGTGATCAGGTGGCCGAGTTCCACGAGCAGCTCAAGGCGGTGTTCGACAACCTCGACACCCAGGAGGCGAACTACCGCCATCAGGTTGATCGCCACAACAAGACTAC
>Ga0307982_1003746_pt1 | contig 12094 bp, 11 predicted proteins | sample OrgLakmetagen989_FD_201847 | JGI IMG/M metagenome (GOLD analysis project Ga0307982, IMG submission 201847) | Saline water microbial communities from Organic Lake, Antarctica - #989 | ecosystem: Environmental > Aquatic > Non-marine Saline and Alkaline > Saline | place: Antarctica: Organic Lake... | reverse complement strand
AGTTATGGTTAGTTATGGTTAGTTATAAACCTATAATTTCTATTAGATACCGATTTAATACCACCCCGTGTCGCAGTCCATCTCCGCGGCCCATAACTAAATCGTGCACATTATGAATGCAGCAAATGTATTGCTTCCTCAGCTTCTTGTTAACTTCGCGACGACTGCGCAAACTCTCAGGAATTCTGAAGCACTCCATGGAACAATCAAACTCTCAGAGAGTCGAGTATAGGTATGCTTTGACTAAACGTACTGCAATGAAACTCTCCTCGACTTCCCGTCGTTAGGTTCACAACTTCGCAACCTCTTGGCCTCTGGGGAACCTCTTCTAAGAACTCTCAAGGCTTCGCATATTTCTCGCAAACTCTCATGAGATCTCAAAGACTACATTATCTAGACACTCAAGGACGACTCCTAAGGTTTCATCATTACTTTGAAACTCTCGAAGGCTAACTACGGATTTGAACCAACCCTCGAAAGCTAACGACGGATTTGAACTGCTGCAAAGATTCCAAAAAGCGTAACCCTAACTTAACCCTAACCGACGAACGATGAAATGTAGGATACGAATTCTGAAGGTCAGAATTGTCCACGGAGGACGGACGGACAATTAAATCTTGTAGAGTCCTCCTACGGAGACTACGTCCCCTAGAGGAGATAAATACAAAAAAATAGTGGTCCGGCCCTAGTCTAGTCTAGTTGATACTCTCCCAATAACAAAGAAAAAAAAGTGCACAGTAGTCACAGAGGCACTTATAGAAAGTATTTGTGCTGCTTAAGCGCCAGCAAATTTGCTCCAGAAGGCCAATTCAGGCTCCAACTGGCGTCTTTCCTCCAAACAAGTCGGCGGGACTGAGCGGCCCGGCCCGGGGGACTCTGTAGACGCCGATTAGATGGCACCCTGCCTGTTCGTTTCGAAAACTAGTCCCTCTCGGGGGGGTCAGGAAAAAAAATCTTTTATGATTTATGGGCATTCTACATGTTACTGTTGCTTATTGCTCTTCATTCGAACTCGAACTCGAACTCGAACTAATACAAACCCAAATGGCACAGAAGCCAATGCTGCGGGCAGAAGTGCACGCGCATGCGATGCGCGCAAGTCAAAATCGTAAAAAGGAAGTGCGTAGAGAGAAGGAAGCATAGTACTTTCAACCCTCTCTGAAGTGGAAACTCTTCATGAATAATTTGCTCATTGATTGCTTATTGCTCATTGATATATTGCTGTAATGTATTTGCACTTCCCAGGTGCCATACCCGCGAAGATAGCTCTTGAGCTAAATTTTGAAATATCAAAATCCATTACAATCGAAGAGGGGCACTAGCGGATTTTCCTGATAGGCACATAAGGGGGCAAGCAGATCGCCGCTCTAGCGTTTGAACATGATATGTTGGAGTATAGGCCGCTGCCTGTACGCTACAGGGGAGTTCTACCCCTGGACTTGGTGATGACTCATCATTACCGGAACCAAAGCTAGAAGATTTACTAGCCCTTTGTCATCTACTCCCCGTGTGTCCACCTGAGCATTCCTTGAGGGCCTGACCGCAGTGTCGGGCATATGTAGAACACTAGTTCAACTCCACAAGACACTAGTGCGTAGCTAGATCCTACTTGGCTCTGGCAATAGTCTAGATTATAAAACAAATCTACTTGATTAAGTCGCTGAATGCTTTCTCTACCTGTTAGCCCTCTAATTCAGGCCCCTGGGAAGGCCCTTCCTCATACTTCACTAATTATTTGAGGAGGCCGAAGCCACTTTACGAATAGAGGAAATCGGAAGCCACTCAGCACTCAGCTACCTATAGATTTTTTCTGAGCCCCCCGAGGGGGGACTGGATTTAGTTACTAACAGACAGTAGGTTTTTTAAAGAAACTAATTGTGCCTCTGAGTCCCCCAAGAGGGGACTGGGTGTTGTAACTAACAGACAGGATGCCATATAATTGGTGTCTACAGAGCTACGGAGCCCCCCGGGCCGAATTGGATGCCTGGCTTTTCCGTAAATGCAGCGTATAAAAGTGGATGCCGGATAGTTCGGACATGGCCCGTGGCCCGTGATGGTATCGGAACTTTACTTTCCAAGAGCACGTCAGTGCTTTCTGTAAGTGCTTCTAAGGTCCGTTATCCATACTCAGGTGAGGTACATGAAGGTGCTTGTGTGCAGCTCAGAGCGATACGGAAACTCCCATTGGCCATTTACAGCGTCTCAATCAGATCTGCGCATTCTATTCCAATTTTCTCCGTTTACTACATGAAGGGGTGAGAATCACGTACCCGCGTGATTCACGCGCCATAGGTGGTAAATTTACTTCATGCATAATGACTCACGCGTGATTCACGCGCGATGTATGCGCGATGGATACACGGAATAACGCAATTTAATTATTTTGTGGTTGTGGTGTTTTATCGCGCTTGTGGGGTGCGCGGCTTACTCAGCCTCATCTTGCCGGCCGTAGCGCGCTTCTCGTGCACCTCGGTTTTAGTATGGTGCTCTTAGCTGCATAATATCTTACAAGACTTGTTCCTTGCGCCTTGCGCATTTTTCTAGTTGCCTCGCCACCACAAGTCGCCAAAGTTCCCGGAATCACCGGCTGGAGGGACCTTCTTCATCACGGGACAAATATTTGGGCGTTGCCTGCGACGTGAATGCCGAAGTAAGTTGCCTCGCGTTTACGGATAGCACCTTGCGAATGTCTACTACGTCTTTTGTTGGTATTTCTCTGGATTCAGCATATTTTTGTGACGTGATTAACGTAGCTTGGTCCGGAACTCACTTTCGTCTTTCCGCGTGAATCCTATCCTAGGCTATATGGCTATGTCGCATTCTAAATCTAGGGCTGGGATCTCCAAAGTTCAATGCCCCTAACAAGCACAGAAGAAGAGGGGGATACTTTCCAAAGAAATGATTCGAACGGCATTATTCGGCAGTAAAAAGGTCAACTCATTCACGGGAACGCGCCTCGCGATTTTTCGCCAAGGCATTGTCAATCCTCTCGGCGGCTGACGAAGTGTTTGCGCCGTTGTCTCCACTGACTATATCGCCAACATCTCCTTCATCTTCGTCCTCGCCTTCTTCAAAATTCGCAGCTCCCTGCTTGAATACAGGGTTAAATTTGAGGGAGAGCTGAGTTAGTCTTGGCTGTGTTTCGCAGCATTCCGCCAGCCGCAGCGCGCCAGCTTCGGTGACCCCACAGTCGTCCAAAAACACTTCTATGGCGGGCAACAAGACACCTGCAACAGTACTGCTCTTCGGTACCTCGAGAAGTACATCTGAGAGGAGCAACGCGCCTTCGTCACCGAGCCCGTCGCCTTCAAAGTTGAGAATGATTGCTTTGCCACAAGGCGGCTCCACTGCTGAGGCACCAACCACAGCAGTTGCCGTGCTTTCAGCAGCCGCAGAAGAGTCAATAATTTCTGGCTCAGCACCTGCTGCAAATTGAGTTGCTGCTGCATCTGTGTCCACAATCGTCTTCGCAGCACGGCTGATTTTAGCCTTGCGGTTGCGCTGAAGGCCTGCGTCAATGAGAGCCATACTTGCTGTCACCTCCGAGTTGTCTTCGTCATCTAAGGCATCGTTTTCCTCCAAGTCCAGAAAAGTCAGTTGCTCGTTGAGGGTTAAAAGTGACGCAAGAGTAGCTGCGCCAGCGCCCTCGATGCCGTTGTCGAACAAGAACAGATGCGCTAGTGCACTCTTACTGGAGTTGCTGCTGCCGTCGTCAGCTGCTGTGGCCAAGCCTACTGCTTCCTGCTGTGCCTGCGGCTGCAATGCCAGGGCCAGGGCAGCAGCGCCCTCGTCTCCGATCTCATTGTTGCCCAAGTCTAAACTGCGCAGCACCGTATTGGTTCGGAGCGCCTCGGCTATGACAGCAGCACCCGAGGATCCTAACCCGGTCTGCAGTAACCCTAGTGTTGTGAGTCCGGCAGGAGGTCGCGCGTTGCTATTGTTGCTGTCCGCAAGCGATGCGCCACGACCACACAGCGCTGCTGCGACCACCTCCGCGACGCCAGGCCCAAGTCCGTTAAATTGCAGGTCGAGGGACGTCAGCGAACATGGCGAGGGCCCAGCATCGCCTGGATTGGAGTTCGGCGAGTGGTGGCACCGTGCGAGTAGAGCTGCTGCGCCCTCCGCCGAAAGGTCGTTGTAGCCTAGTTGAAGCGTCTTCAGCGCGCCCTCCGGGCCAGCGAGCCCTTTTGCTATTGCTACAGCGCCGACGTCCGTGAGCTCGTTGTCTTGCAAATCCAAAGACCGCAGAGAAGTGTTGCTCTGGAGCACCCCAGCGAGTGCCGCAGCGCCTGCATCGGTGATGCCATTCTCGCTTAAAAACATGGAGCGGAGCGCAGCACGTGAATAACGAAAGAGATACGTATTGTTATGGGCGCATTCTTACCGGAGACCGAGCCGCGTCAACGTAGAATTGGTTGCCAGAGCCTCAGCGATAGCCCTAGCCCCATCATCACCAATGCCCTCGCCTTCGAGATCAAGCGAGGCTGCCCCTTCCCGCAAGTTCACTAGGTATGATGAGAATGAAGCCATTCAAGCAAGCTGTGAACTAGTAAAACAAGTTTATGTGAGCATAGAGCACACGCTTAGCGTCTGCCAAAGCTAGTTGCGTGCTGCTACTCTAGCTAGCTAGCCGTCTTTTGCTCGCTGCTTTCTGCCTGCTTCTAGTACTACTTCCTTCTTGTTGCTTCCTGGAGGGCAGCGTGTGGAAATCGACAAATCGACCGCCTGTTGCTGTTGATCTGATTGGTTAAGAAAAAAAGATACGATTGATACGATGGATGACACGATGATACGGAACATCTTATTACCTGCCTGGTGGGGCATTAGAGCTTTCCCGTGGACTAAAATTTCGTCAAGCAAAGCGTCAAAAGTGATATTTGCTGCACTAAAAACCCTAGCTAGCTGTTCCCGTCTTAGGTTGTCTGCCTAGTTGAGCATCACAGCGTTCATAATCATCGGTTGGTTGGTGACGTTTAAGAGGAAGCCCTCATTGAAGTTGAGCTTAGGGGGTTAGGCGCATATATAGTATTGGACAGCAGATCGAAATCTCCAGCCGATCAACGCTATGATTCCAACCCCGTTAATTCTTTGGTGCGCCATCGTTTGCCTCGGCAACGCTTTAGCCTCACCTATTGGACCTACCAGCAGCGAGCTATTCCGAATTCAGCGTGCCATGCGCTCGCTGGGTGATGAATCAATCGTCGCCGACGCAACGTCGGTGCAGCTCAGTCCAGCTTGCGGCAACGGCGCTGGGGTGTTTGCTAAGAGAGCACTCAGACCCGGTGAGATTTTAGCCACGGTGCCAATATCCAAGTGCCTCTCCAGTGCAGACGCTTGCGCAGACCCAACTATAGGGCCCGCTTGCCGTGCATTTCTGACAGATGCACGAGGTGATTCTACGGCCGAAGGCGTAGCGGTGGCTGCTCTACTCGTGCACATCCGAAGCCAAAGTACCACAGGTGAATGCAGCAATGCAGACGATTTACAGCAGTGGGGCCCATACGTCGACTCATTACCATGGGGCAGGGCAACTAGTGTAGATGATGGCTCAAATGGCGAAGAAGAGGCACTGATAGAAGAAGACCCACTCCAGGAGCACACCCTAGTGGCAGCAATTGCGAACAAGTGCCCTGACGTGGTAACGTTTAATTGTCGTATATTTATATCCTCAGTTGAGTATACTCGTTGCTTGCAGAACAATTTGGTAGTTTCTCTAGTGCTTTACTACTTATGATACTTTATCTCTCATGCTTGTCGTAGGTTGGGCAAGACCGGCTTGACAAAGCTCAGAAGAGTGCCTATGCAGTAGCAAAGCTTTTGCAAGGCACCGCTGCCGCGGCAGATCCTTTGGCGTGCGAAGCGCTCTGTTTTCGCGCCTTAGTGTTAGTGGCTAGCCGCGCCTTTGACTTTTCCCACTCGTGGAAGGAGCACAGCAAGATTTGCAGCGTTGGTGATTTGTTCGAGGGGAACAGCGAGGAGGACTTTAGTGCGTGCACCATGTCTTTTGTCATGGTGCCCTTCCTGGACTTGTTCAACCATCCGTCCGCATCGGCTCTCGCTCAAGCGGGTCCTTCAGGCGCTGCCTTTCAGCAGCTCTCCCCCAAAGCTGCGTGCATTGACGTGCAAGTCAACTTCGACCTCCAATCGCCTGGCAGCGGGGCCTCCTCGCCATCGCCCGGCGGTTGCGTGTCTGTAAGCGCGCCGCAAGTGTTGCCCGTGAACACTGGTGATGAGCTCTGGAATTGGTATAGCAACGCGGGCTTTGGAAGCAAGACTCGCGAAGAAATGGCGAACGCTGTCCTGGAGTTTAAATGCTCTTACGGGTTCAACCCGTGGCTGTAGCTATAGCGCCAGTGCTGAGCACCGTACAAATTGATGGGACGTCCAATCACCAAACATATTTCTGTATCTGTAAACTTTGAATATAGAGACGCGGCAGCGAAGGAACAAGGGGGCCTCTTCTTTCGGAAATTCCCAGCGCCTAGAGTCTAGAGTGTCTAGAGTAACTTGATTTCAATCTCTTTGCTGTCTTTGCGCCTACTTTAGCCGACTAACTAATAACTACGAAGTGCCAAAGCATTAGCAGAAACCTTCTTGTATTAGTTATTACTTGCTTTTTACTACGGTTTAATTTCACTCCAAAATCTTTAACTTTCCTGGCTTTAGTCTAGTCTAGTTAATACTCTCCCAATAACAAAGAAAAACAAGCACACAGTAGTCACAGAGGCACAAAAAAAAAGTACATGTGCTGCTTTCGCGCTAGCAAATTTGCTCCAGAAGGCCAATTCAGGCTCCAGCTGGCTTTGTAAGCTCTGATGTCCCTGATTCCTTGGATTTGGCGAATTGAGAGCCAAGTACCAGATTTAATTCCAAAGAAAAAGAAACAAAAATTGTAGCACTGCGCTCCTTAAAAAAACGCTCAATGCTCGGCGGCCGCTTCCTCACGTGCGCGTTGGGCTTCTGCTTCTCTGCGACGCGCTTTGTGCCTCGCTGCCCGCGCTGCTTGCCGCTCTTGCTCTTCTCGCTCTGTTAACGCCCGTGCTTCTGCTGCTGCGGCCCGGGCAGCTGCTTGCCTCTCGCGGTCGTCCGGAGCAATGGGTCCAACGTGCAGCATGGAAGCTGCTGCTGACGCTGCTGGCGCTGCTGCTGCGGAAGCACCATCGTTGGAGCGAGCCACGTTCTTCTCGCGCTGCTGGTCTTTAACTTCTGCATTAGGGTGTTCATTGTCGAGAAGAGCTCTAGAAAGAGACAAAGTTGGCTTTGGGTTGGCTTCGCACGAGCTTGCGCTGCCGATTTCGTATGTATCATCGTTTGCATCAGCGCCATCCTCTGATGTTGCTCCTGCGACGCCATCGCCTTCCTCCACACTACTCTCTTCATTCTCTTCTCCGTCCTCGTGTTCGGCTCCTCCAACGACTTCGGCTTCTCGCTCGCGGCGGTCCGCTTCGAGCATCTCAGCCATTTCGGCTTCCAGCTCTAAGAAACCGGTGGGATATGTCTTAACCGGCTTGCTCCTACGGTGAGCTGCTGGTAACGGTGCGGGTGCATCTTCTTCAGGCGCTGTTCGCTCCAGCAATACAGCCGGCGGCTCTTCTTTAATAGGCGAAACTGTGAACTCAGCGGCAATAAATTCACTATCCTGTTCCGCAACAGACGGTTCGGCGTCAAGGCTCGAAGACGTCGTCGCATTGCTTGGGAAGGCAACTTCATCATGGCGAAGCCCCGCCTCGCGCTGTAGCTGAACTTCGCGCTTTCGGGCTTCGAATGCGGCCATCTCGTCAGCTTCAGCCCTAGCACTTTGAGGCTCTATTTGCACGGGTTCTTCAGTTGCAGAGTCTCCAGCTTCAACAACAGCAGGAGGAGGAGGAGGAGGAGTCGAGAGAGAAGAATCCGCACGCTCATCTTCCAAAGCGAGACCCTCATCATCTCCAGAGCTCTCTTGTGCTGCCGCCTTCGCCTCGAAAAATACTTCTGCTTCTAATGGCACAGTGACCTTATCTTGCTGATGGTGCACATTGGTCAGCTCTTCCTGTCCTTCATTCTCCCCTAATTCTATTTCTTCTGAACTACTAGCCTGAGCATCCCATATCTCTTCTGGCTGCTGCTCTTTTTCGATTTCTTCTGTTTCTTCTTCATGATCTACGGTGCTATCCTCAGCATTCCGTGCTTGCTCCTGAGAGTCATCCTCCTTCGCGCCCTCACTTGCTGCTACGAAATCGACATCTGCCTCCTGTCGTTGCACCCCGGTTCTCTTCTCATCTTCAGCACTTTCTTCTTCTACTGCAGCTAAATTATTCGCCTCGGCATCGGTGACCTCCTGCTCTTGCACCACTGCTGCATATTGTTCGGTTGCAGGCGCCGATGCGAGGGTTTTCAAATTATTTTCAACGGTTAATGGTACTGCAGCAGGGCTAATAGCAGACGGAGGCGAGGCAAGTGGTGGGTCGTTCGCGTGGCGTTCGCTAGCCCCCAAGTGCTCCTCATTTGTCCGCGAGGGTGGAGGTGGCCTTGCCGAGTAAGCATTTGGAAAAGGCTGCCAGTGGTGATTGGACGCACCGTTGGTGTACAGCATGTGCAAAAAGACACCGTAACCAATGCCAGCCGCTAGAATCGACGCTATGACGAAGTAAACAACGGCCCAAAACACTAAAGACCGACGAGATGGCGGTGCATCGTGAGCGTTCGCAGAGTCGAGATGCAGGCGCCTCGAGACACTATGCCTTGGTGACGATGCGAGAGGAGACAGTGCAGCAGGCCCTTCGTGGTTGATTTCATCGCGTTGTCGCTGCTCGTCCTGTAAACGGGGAGATGCCGATGGTGGCGTGTCGGCACGATTTTCATGCGCACGGCATTGCGCAGTTCGCAACTGGTACCCTTTCACTTCCTCGGGACTCAGCCCAAGGTCCACAGCACCTTCTGCACTCTCATCGGCTCTAGACGAGTACGAAGTCCCAGAGGTGTTGGCTGCTGCTGTCCTTGAGGTAGCAGCTGACGGAATTAAAAGTGCTTTCGGCGTTGAACTCTTGGGCGGCGTTGCCAACATGGTGGCTACTTGTGGCGTGAAGTCGCCATCATTTGCTGCTAGATTGGTGCCCAACTTTATGCTATCACCGTTGCTACTACTACTGCTATGACTACTGTTTGAGCTGAGAGTGGTGGCGTCCTTCGGTGTCGTTCTTCGCGCGATCATGAGACCGGTGAGCATCGCGAGAACGTCCTCGGCCTCCGACACCGCCACGCCCACCTGAAATCAGAGATAAGAGATTAGCTTTAGAACACAAAGCAGACGAATGTTGAGCAAAATTCAAAGAAGTGGTCTCATTTTAGGTCACTGATTCTGTCGCAATTTAGCGCTAGGAGTAGTATATACTGTGCTTACCCGATCAACCGACGCCAGCGTGTTGAACGACATTTCGTCCTCATTGGAAGGTGAGTGGGGTCCTTGGTGGGCAACTGTTCCTACAGCTACTCTGCTGGGCTGCGGCACTGCAGATGAAAGGGGTTCGTCTACTACAGTTGCACCCCACGGCTCTACGCGAGCCGGGTGTTTGTCATTTTTGGCTTCATCATCTTCCACGCGTTCGGCTTCGGGAGTTCTTGGTCGTTTCTGCTCGACTGCTGCTGCCTTGCTCTTCTTCACCACCTTAGCCCGAGCAGCTCGCATCAAGTTCTTCCCCATGGCTGCGTTGCTTGTTTGCTTCGATTGAGCAAACGCTTTCACCAACTTGGTGGCGTCCACAGAGGAACGCCGTTTAGTCTCGGTGTTAGGCGAGTCCGTTGAGCCATCGTCCGATGACGCCGGCGACATTGCTCGAATGGAATCGAAAGCAGCCTGCTGAGGTTGATCAATTGCATCCATGATCACTAGCCTTGATTATGTTTGACTAGTTATGAGTCAATGCCATCGTTTAAGTTGACAAACTGTGACCATGACGACGACAACACTTCTTCATTTTCTTCCGTTCAGTGAGTTTACTGGCTCGATTTCTCGATTTGAGCTCAAAATCACGAATTATCAGATTTTGCAACGTGTTCAGAATGAACTTTGAGCAATCTTCTCGTGCATTCACAAATTCTGAGGAGTGAGAGTAGTGGGGGCTCGAACTCGATCAACGCAGCATGGCGCACATGGAGAAGCGCGCTTCGCCTATGCGCGAATTTCAGCTCGGCATCATCGGTGGCGCCATTTACGGCAGCACGCACACCCTAGCAGGACACAGTCTCGATAACTTAAAGGTGCTCGATTCATTGATGTCACCGACGCACAACCTTAAGATACCGCACCGTTTGAAGCGCTCGTGTGCTTTGTTCCACACACTAAATGCATTTTTGCTATTCATAGGCTCGGCTTCAGCTTGACAAAGCTTACTTGAATCTTTCAACGGCACAAGCAGCTCGCAAGCTATGGGGTACGCGTCAAGTTGTGCTAATCCCACGCTTTGCGTTTTACAATTTTGAAAAGAAACTATCGCTCCTTGCGTTCTAGCATCATCATCTTGTGGATAAAACTTGTGTCGCTATTCTATGTATACTTTACTTTCGTCAATGCCAGCGGAGCGAGGAATCAAGGGCTTCATGCAAGGGGTCTTTTCTCCCCTGATTGGTTCCTCTTTCTACCGCATGGCGATGCTTTCGGCGTACGAGTCGAGCTACACCTACTTTTCAGCCCAAGACCGCGACAGTTTCTGGCACACAAAAATAGCCGACGGGTGGGTGCCGCGCCCATTGGTGTTTGCGTCTGCGCTGTGCGCTAGTTTGAGCCGCTCCGTGGTGGAGTCGCCGTTCGAATACACGAAAGTCATGCGACAAACGGACAAACCTTGGAAAATCAACGAGCTTTATCGCGGCTTCGGCATGCAAGTGAGCCTGTAATAGCTGCAACAACCTTAGCCAAGCAGTTGCCTTAACTTTTGAAGCGAGGTAGAGTCCGCGGGCCTGTATTCACAGGTAGCCGCATAAAATGTGTACCAAGTTTCGTTTTTTTAGTAGTTGTTTGCATTACTGTGTTACTGTGTTGTTTCTTTTTTTTTTTTTTTCCCATTTCTTCTTTATCGTCATCATAGACGATGCGCACGACGGCAATGTTGTTGAACATCTTCGGGCCCTACGACGTGATTCGCACAAAGACCAATTGGATGACCAACATTTACGGCCAGTTTGCGGTCACGCTTTCGGTGTGCTCGACTAGCTATCTCATCATTTGGCCGCTCGAAACCTTGAAAAACATGGGCCAGGTAACATGAGGTCAACTTCTCAAGGCAGATTAGAGCTGTCTCTTCACATTTTACTGCTACACGTGAAAGTATCGCTTGATTTACTCCTGCGCATGTATCGTTTACTTGTTTGCATCCTACTTTTGTTTTTGTGGTGGTGTGCCAGGCGGGCTTGCCGCATATCGGGGCTTCGGTCAGCGAGCGCATCGCTTCCCAAGGAGGCTTCGGTGGGCTGTACCGCGGCGCTGCACCTGGCATCGCTGGGGGCGGCCTCAGGAATGCCTGTGCCATGGCTGCGATGGCCAACTGGCAAAAACTGGCCACGCACCTCGGGCTCCGGAATGAAAAGTAGGCACCATGCAGCCTCCCGTTGGTGTTTCAAGGTGTTTTACGCCAATGTCTCAACGTAAATTAGTTGCTTTGCCTGAACACGGGGTTATTCGTCCGCAAAAAGTCGAAGTGTAACATATTCGATTTCGATTTTTGTTTCGTCGATAAGTCATAACTCAAAGGGCAATAAATGATAAAGAATAATATTTTCAATAGCGGGCAGCAATAAGAATTAGAAATAGACGAAAATGAAAATGAAAGAGGACTTGGGACTTCCCACATGTCGCGATGCACCTGCTTCGAAGCTATAAACGCTGCGAGTGCAACCGGGGTCCAAGACTTAGTGAGGCAAAGTGTTTAAAGCATCGCCGGTCGCCTACGACCCGCCGATCAATTTACGCTTCCACATCGCGTTGTGGGGCGCCACATTGTGGCGCAGCATTCACCGCGCGGGCTTATAGTAGCGCCGCCGTAGAGTGGAAAGCGGCATGCCTTTCCGTATACACTTATAAACTGACTTCGTAAATGAGTAGCTCGTGACTGTGAATACA
>Ga0307982_1003743_pt1 | contig 12099 bp, 8 predicted proteins | sample OrgLakmetagen989_FD_201847 | JGI IMG/M metagenome (GOLD analysis project Ga0307982, IMG submission 201847) | Saline water microbial communities from Organic Lake, Antarctica - #989 | ecosystem: Environmental > Aquatic > Non-marine Saline and Alkaline > Saline | place: Antarctica: Organic Lake... | reverse complement strand
TTAACTTTTGATAGTCTATTAAAATCTTCTCAAAATGGTGGAAAATTAACTTTTGATAGTCTATTAAAATCTTCTCAAAATGGTGGAAAAAAGGGAGGTAAAAATATGAAAGATCGTTATACACGAGAATTAAAGAGTGTATCAAAATATGTGAAAAAGCTCGATAGTAAAAAAGTTGGAGGTCATAAAATAAGTGAAAGTTTTAGTTTAAATACAGATACAAATGAGCCATTTGGAAATGTAAATAATATTATAAATGGTGGTTCTCACAAAAATTATAGTACATCATCAGTATCAATTTCTAATCAATCTAATATGACATCACCAATTGACATATTATTTAGTAATTCTAATATTTCAAATTCTTTAATGAAAGAATCAACAGGAACAATTTTAATGGATAAAGATTATTTTAATGAAACAGATCATGATTTTATGAAAAATGATAAAAACTCATTTGATGATGTATTTTCAGGAAATCATGAAAATGAATTAAATTTAGACGATGATAGTTTTGATAAGGATGTTCAAACTATTTTAACCGATAAAGATATGTTAGGTGGAAGTAAAATGGAAATGTTAACAAGTGCTAATACAACAATTGGAGGAAAAATATCTGCAGCGTCTTCAACAAATGTTGATTTTGTTCCATTTTCAGGATCTTATACAGATTCTATTTTTTCTTAAACAATAAATTTTCTTTAAGGAAGATAAAAATATTATTATTAATAGTAATAATAATATTTTTAATTATAATTCTAATTTAATATGACCATTTGAATTTTTTTTAATTTTATTATCAATTGGTTTTAATTTTCGTTTAGTAATTTTTTTAGTTTTTTTTACTATTTCTAATTCGGGAGCTTCATTTACTATATTTATTTCACCCATATCAGCATCTTTATCTTTATTTTTAGTAAAAAAATCAGTTAATGGTTGAACACCCTTTCTTCGATTAGTTTCTTTAATAATATATTTATTGAATATTTTTTCAGGTTTTTTAATTAATAGATCTAAGAATTGAATAGAAGGTTTCATAATTTGATTTGTAATATAGAATAAATAATCTAATTTTAGATTATGTTTTTTAATATATTCAGGATGTTCTACTCGATCACCTTGTAATTTTGGTTTTGTTTTTGTAATTACATATGCGTATGGAATTCTATCATTTGATTGTGGTTCATTACCAGGACTTCTTTCTTTAATTCTATCAGATAAAACAGCATGAACAATTGATTTCCGTTCAACATAATTTCTATCTTCTTTTGGTTTTAACATTTCTTCTTTATATTCTTCTTGTGTCATAGAAGGACCTTTTAAAGTTTTAGTAATAATAAATTTTTCGATAGGATAATTATTACATAAAATATTTTTTAATCCAGTTTTAACAAATTTAACAGCTTTTTCAGAATCTCTATCATTTAAAATTGCTTTTACTAAACCACCAACAATAATTTTTACTATATCAGCATTATCACGACGTTTTAGAACAATACCCATACTTTTTTGACTAAATTGATTTGGATCATATTCGTATAAATTACCAACATAACGTTTTTTACTTAATATAACAAATGGAAAGAATGTTTTTTCATATTCTAAATTATGTGGATATGGTAATATAAAATTAATTAATTCGCCCGCTAAAACACCTAATTTAATAGCTATTTCTAAACTTTCAATATTGACCATTAATTTATCATTTTCTTTTATATAAAAATTAACAAAAATACTATCTGTATCTCCATAAATACATTTAGGAGAAACTGTTTTATTTTTTAATAATGTTTTACAAGTTTTGTATAAATATTTAATAAAATCTTTTTTATTTGTATGATTTAATTTTTTATTAATAAAATCATTAGCTGTTAAAATTTCATCCTTTTCATGAAATATATTAAAATAATTATATTCGATAATATTATTTTCATCAGGTTTTTTTAATTTTTTTATTTCATCTTTAGTTAAAACTTCATCAATTTCTTTATTAAAAATATGATTAATAACTTTTTTAAATTTTTTTTTATCTTTTTCAATTGATAGATTTAGTAATTTTGCAAATAAATATTCTGTAAATAATTTTGAACTATTTAACATTTCTCTACCTGTTGCTGTTGTTGATGATGCGACTGCTTTTAAATATATTGGACTTGTAGGAGCTCCTGTTTGACCATATAAACTATTAGCTGTAACTTTATAAGCTAATTGTGTACCATCCCAAATTTCTTTTAAAAATTTATCTTTTTCAATCTTCTTTTTATCTTTAAACATTTGACGTGCATCAAGTAAATCTTGTAGAATTTCAGGAACAATTCCCATTGATTTATCTTTTTTTTGTGCAAATACATATTTATTAGTTTTACCTTTATAATGTGAATATACAGTTTTATATTGATGTGTATCTAAATCATCTAAAACATAATTACTATATGATAATTGATAATCTAATAATTTATGTTTTTTCATATATTCTATTAAATTTTCTTTTATTGTAAAATATTTATCATTCATACGAATTTTCTCTATTTTAAATTTTTGTTTATGTTTTATTTTTAATGTTTTTTTATCAACAAATATTAAATTTACCATATAAGTATTTAATAGAATCTTTAAAATTGTTGTATTTGATACATTTAATATTGTTTCATTTCTTGTTATATTATAATTTTTTATTTTATCTTCTTTTACTTCATCTAATAAACATTCATGTGATAAATTTCTATGTATCATTGATCGTGGATAAAGACTTGCATAATCTAATACAGGTATTGGTGTAAAATGAACACTTGGTTCTGGTTGAAATACTGTTGCACCTTCATAACCATCTTGTTCTTCATCATCAGAATTATATTCTTGGTTATTATTTTGAGCTTCTAAACGATTATTTTCTTTTTCTTGTTCTTTTTGTTCATCGGTTTTCTTTTTAACAACCTGAATTAAATAATGTTTCTTTCTACATTTTTTTGAAACTAAACTAAAGATTTTAACTCCTTGTCCTCTTAAAAACAAATAACTTAATGGAACAGAACAAACATTTGCCATTGATATATTATTTGTTAATACTTGTAATTTTGCTACTAATTTACTTACAATTTCACAATCCATTACACAATAACGTGCTACAATTGAACGATCTTTTGAAGAACCTTTTTGTAATCTAAAAATTTCACTTGGTGGAACATCGTCTTTTGCTAAACACCAATAAAATTTATATTTTTTAAATTCTTCTAAATTTGTAAATTTATAATCAACTTCTATATATTCTTTTGTAATTGATTTAATTTGATATTTTTTACCATCATTATATTTATTATCAGTTAATCCATCATTAAAATATATTGTAATATAACCTTTCTTTTTTAATCCATATGTTGATGTGGTATATATTTTAGAAGTTTTATCTTCAACAATAATATTATTTATATTTTCACGAATAAAATTAGAACCAACGGAATCTAATTTATATGAAGATAAATTATAATCTTTTTGAACTACTTTCATTAAATCTATTTGAATTCTACCAATCATATCAAAATAATATAATATATTTTTACCAAGTGCCGATGAAACTAATGTTTTTTCTTTCATAACAGTTAAATTATCATCTCTATTTAATTTCATAAATTTTTTTTCAACTCCTAATAATTTTGCCCGATCAAACATATATTTATAATCAAAACCAAATATATTATATCCAGTTAATACATCTGGATTTACTCTTTTTATTAATTTTGTCCATGCTAATAAAACTTTTTCTTCAGTATCATAACTCTCTACATCAATATTTTCAATTTTATCACACGAACCCAATGTTATAATATGTTTATAATAACATTCTTCAGAACCATATTTATGAAATGTTGTTCCTATTTGAATAATTTTATCACTTGGTCTTTTTGCCTGTGGAAATTTACCATCACCACTTGTACATTCAATATCAAAAGAAGCTACAATTAAAGGTAAAATTTTAGGTTCTTCAATTGATATAATATTAGTCCATTTTGTTTGATAATTTAAATCACAAATTGTAAGATCTGTTTCTAAATCTTTATATTTTAATATTTTAACCCATCCACATGCACTAATATCACGAATATGCATAAATCTTAAAAATGGTTCAATATTTGATTCATATAATTGAAACTTTTTCCAATTATTTTGATATTTAATTGGATTATTAAATACTCTTTCGAAAGCTTTAAAACCCCAATAACTATGAAATTTTAATAAAGCATATGTATATAATTTTCCATCAGTAAATCCATAAAATTTATGTTTTTTTACTATTTTATATTCAATTAATGAATTACGATGTTTATAATAAACCTTTTGTTTTACAACACCAATTAATCTTCTTAAATCATTTGTTGTATAATTACCAGGTATTTCAATATAAAAATATGGTGTAAAATTTTGAACTTTTAAAAATACTGTTCGATTATCTTCGGTTCGTCCAAATAATTTTATTACATATTGTTGAAATTCTTCTCCATCTATTTCAATATCTTCGTGTGTTGTATTCCAATCTACTATCTGAAATTTTAATTCTTCAGCCATTGATTATTTACTCAAATTAATATTATTATTAAATAATATTAATTTATCAATTTTTTATTTTTTTATTTTTTATTTTTTATAATTCTAAAAATAATCCCATATTAAATATATCTTTGGTGTATATATAAACTTTATTATTAATATAAATATATTTATTATTTTCATAAATTTTAAAAATACAACGTTTAACTTTAATATTAGAATTATATAAATTATTTTCTAAACCAATTAAAGCATATTTTAAATTTACAAAATGTAAAAATTCATTACTTGTTTTAAACTCCCAATTTTTATATAAATATTTATTGTTTGTTTTATCACAAATTAATATATAATTTTGTTTATAATTATCCCATCCTTTAATTTGAACACAATAAGTTATCATATAAAAATTTTTTAAATATGTTTCAATATGAGTTAAATTTGATATTAATATATTATTTTGAATAAGTTTATAATTATTTGAACAAAACTCATTTTTTATTTTTTGTTTTAATAAATTATTTAGATTACTAAATGACATTTTATTAAAATTTAATATATTTTTATGTTAAATATATATAATTCAATTTTAATTTTTAAAAATCATTTTTAAATCATATATAAATCATATATAAATCATATATAAATCATATATAAAGTATCCATAATAACATTTAATAAGCGTTTTAATGAATGATATTATATATAATAAAAAAATTTTAAAAAAATTATTCCCACAATCATTAAATAAAAATATTTATAATAAATTATTAATAGATCGTGAATCAAAAATGTATATTTCAGATATAAATAATTCTAATAAAATTAGTTTTATTATTCAAAATAAATTAAAACAATTTAATATTCTTAATAAAAACTTAATAATTACCGATGCTACTGCTGGTGTTGGGGGTAATGTATTATCATTTAGTAAATATTTTTATAAAGTTAATTCAATTGAGTTAGATCAAAATAGATATAATTATTTAGTTAATAATATTAACTGTTATAATTATACAAATATTGAAACATTTAATAATAATTGTTTAGCCCTTATTTTTAATTTTAAACAAGATATTATATTTTTTGATCCACCATGGGGTGGTTATGGTTATAAAGAAAAAAAAAATATTAAATTAAATTTACAATATGAAAATATATCATATAGTATTGAATCTATTTGTTCAAAATTATTAGATCCTAAATTTACTTATTATCAACCTAAATTAATTGTTTTGAAATTGCCTAAAAATTATGATATTAAATATTTAATGAATAATATTAATTCTCCACATATTTATATACATATACTTGAAAAAATGTATATTATTACTATTATGAATTCCCTTTTAATTAATAAAAATAATATAAATTAATAACTAATAATAAAAAATTTAATAATTTTATAAAATTATTAAATTTTATAAAATTAAATTATTCTTGTTCTTTATAAATTAATAAGTAAGCATTATTATCAATTACTTTTTTTTCATCTACAACACTAACATGTGAATCATTACACGAATACCAAATATTATTAAATTTACGATAAGCAACATAATGACCACCACCAGCTCCACCCATATGAACACTAACTGATATTAAATCATATTTTTTATCATATCTATTATATAAATGAACATTTGATTCTAATGTTAAATCTTTTAAAGGATAATCAATTGAAGTATTATTTTTACTAATTTTCATACCATTATTAGTAAATCTTGCTAAATGTATAACTAAAATTTTTGGAGATCTCCAAATATACATTTGTTTTTTAGCATCTGTATATTTATTATCTTTTGAACAATAATATTGATTATTATTTTCTTTATTTAATTCTTCACTAATTGAAAATTCATCTAAACAATCATGTAAAGTACAATTATTTTTGTTAGGAATTGGTAATGTTAAAGTAGTAAATGGAGAAAATGATATATGTTTCTTTTTATTTTCAGTTTCAATTACAGATAAATATAATCCAACAAATGTATCAGTTATAAATGATACATTTTTTTCATAATAATCTTTCCAATAAATTAGTCCTTTTAATTTCCAAAAATCTTGTTCATTTTTTGTAATTAATTCTGTATATTTATCTTTTAATTTCAAATATGTTTGTTTACTTTGTTGATCATCAATTAATAATAATTTTTTTATTTCAATATTTAGATTTAATATATGTCTCATACTATTTGTTAATTTACTTGTATTTAATTTATAATATTCTTTTGAAGTTGTTTCATCTTGTAATTTATCTAAAATTAAATTTAATAATTCATGACTATCATTTTGACGAAAATCACTAAATTCATCATTATAATTTCCAATTATTTTTTTAAAACTTGTTGGTGTTATTATTTTAGATTCTTCTGGATTATTATAAATCTCATAAATAAGATTATATAATTGTTTTGTTACAGAACTTTCAAAAACTATTTTTAGATTATTATTATTTAATTCTAAATCTTTCCTTTTTATAAATTCTACACTATTATTTATTAATTTATCTTTGAATTCATTCTTTAATAAATATTTAACTAAATCTGGAACACATGCTAAACATTGTAATACAGAATTCATATAACATGTATTACCAATATTTCTAAATCCAGTTAAAAATTTCTTATCCATTATAATTTATTATTTAATATAAGATTATTATTTATTTTATTTTTAAAAATCAATTTTTATTTAATTATATTATAATGAATCAAAATATTATTAATCTTTTTGAACTTCTTATTAATCATATTAAAGTACAAATTGATAATTCTTCTAATAAAAAAGATAATATTAAACATAGTTTTAGATTAAGACAAATTTCTAATGCTTTAAAATTTATTAAAAAATTTCCCGATGAAATTAAATCAAGTGATCAATTAAAAAATATTAAAGGATTTGGCGAAGGAATTTTAAATAGAATTGATCAAATATTAAAAACTAATAATCTAAAAGAACTTGATCAAAATAATCAAACAAATATAAATCAAAAATTAATTGATCAATTAGATAAAATTGTTGGTGTTGGACGTAAAACAGCTTTAAAATTAATTGATAAATATTCACTTAATTCTATTGAAGATTTAATTAAATTAAATAAAAATTCTAAAATTGAATTAAATAATAATATTAAATTAGGTTTGAAATATTTTAATCGTTATGAACAAAAAATTCCACATAAAACACTTTTTAAGATTGAACAACAATTACAAAAATTTTTATTTAAATGTGATCCTAAATTTATCGGTATTGTTACAGGATCTTATCGTAGATTAAAACCATATAGTGGTGATGTGGATTTATTAGTTTTTAATCCAGATATTAAAACAAAAAAACAATTAGAACAATCACATGATTTAACTAAAATATATAATTGTTTGAAAAAAAATAATTTTATTATTGATAGTTTAACCAATAAAGAACCCAATACTAAATATATGGGATTCGCCAATAATCAAAATATTACTTTTCGTTTTGATATTAGATTTTTGCCATTTAATTCTTTTTATACAGCTTTAGCTTATTTTACAGGTAGTGCAGAGACTAATAGAAAAATGAGAACAGTCGCTTTACAACAAGATATGTTATTAAATGAATATGGATTATTTAAAAATAATAAACAAATAAAAATTGATAGCGAAATACATTTATTTAAATTATTAGGTTTAGAATATTTACATCCAGAATTAAGATAATTCTATTTTAATTTATTTTTTCAATTGTTAGAAATGTTTTTATAGGATGTATAAAAATTGTTTTATTTACATTTCGTTTATTAAATTTTATTCCCAATGATAAATTATATTCACTCGTTTTTATTGGTATTATAAATGAATGATTTATATAATTTATATTATCATTTTCCAATGTTTCATAATAATTATCTGGTATTGTATCATTTGATTGTCTATTTTTATCTTTATTTAATGAAAATGATATAAATTCATAATTATCTTTTTGTTCTTGTTCGCTTAATGCATCTTTAATTGTTATACCACTTGTAAAATCATATATAGAACCATGATAAACAATATTATAAGTAATTCTATAATCTCCCTCTTTTATTATATTTACACTATCTTCTTTGAAATTATAACATTGAGAATTATTATTTTGAACATAATTTATTGGTATTTTATAAAATACTTGTTCTATTTTATATTTTAATAAATTATCTAATGTATAACTTTTTAATACACCAAAAAATAGCGCATTATGGGTTGTTGTTGGTGTTTCTATTAATAATATCCAATTCATATCATCAGAAGGTATTTTACTTGATTTTATAGGATTGGATGCAATATAAATATTATTATTATATTTAATAATATCATTTGTAAAATATCTATCATTTTGAACCCATTGACCTTTATTACGAACTAATAATTTATTATTAGTTAAACTTATTAAACTCTCTAAATCTTTTTTATTTTCTTCAAATAATTTTAATTCTTTCTTTATATTTATCCATTCTGATAAAAATAATACTTTCCATGAATTCTTATTTGCGGATGGGTTTATATTTTTATGAGGATCATTTTTAGTTGATATATATAATCCCATATTTATTTTATCTATTACCGCATTATTTATTTTATAATTTTTATTTTTTTCCCATAATCCCTCGAATTTAAAACCACGACCCATAAATAATTTCCATTTTTTTTCTAAATTTGGATCTTCATCAATTATATTTTCTTTGGCTATATATAAATTATTATCATATGATATTATATTGTTTGGTTTATAATTTTTTTTATTATTATATTCTCCCATATAAATAAAACTTTGTCCATCTTTACCATTTTCACCACGATCACCTTTTTCCCCTTTATCACCACGATCACCTTTTTCACCACGAATACCACGATCACCTTTTTCGCCTTTTTCACCACGATTACCTTTTTCACCACAATCACCTTTTTCTCCACGTTCACCCTTTTCGCCACGATTACCTTGTTCTCCACGTTCGCCTTTTAAACCTTGTTTACCACGTAATCCATCTTTACCATTTAAACCAGCTATAAATTTATTAACAATGCGTGAGTCTCGTAATGTTTTATAATCGAGCATTATTTATATTTTTAATAAATGTATTAAAAATATAATTTCAAACGAGTTTTTAGATTGTATTAAAAAAATTACTATTATAATTAATTATTTTATCAGTATCATTTTGAATTTATATTTTTAATAAATGTATTAAAAATATAAATTCAAACGAGTTTTTAGATTGTATTAAAAAAATTACTATTATAATTAATTATTTTATCAGTATCATTTTGATCAAAAATATGATTATTAAAATGTTCTTTTTCAATATTCATAACAGTTAATAATTTATTTTTATTTTCATTTAATGAATATGCATAATTTCTAATAAAACTTATAAACGGATTTTCTTTTTTATTTAAATTTTTTATTTTAAACATCGATAATTTAATTATTTCATATGGCTCATATTCTAAATTTGTTAATCTCATTTCAATATACCATAACGACCACGCTAAACAATAGCCACCAGGATCCCCTATTTTTTTATTTATTAATAAATGATCATTTGATAATGATTGAAAACCGATTGTATCAAAATAATCACTTGGATTTAAATATTTAATATCTTTATTAAATATTTCTTTGAATTTATTTTTAAAAAATACATCAATAGTATTATTACTATTAATTATTCCATAAGGTTCAAATCTTTCAATTGTATTAGTTTTTTTATCATATAAAAAAATATTAGAATGATTCATATCAGATGATATTATTAAAATTAATTTTAATAAAATAAATCTTTTATTTGAAAGTAAACATTTTTTAATATAAAATTTTAAATGTTTGTCAATATAATAATTATTTTCATCCTTCCATATTATAATTATTGGAGTTGCTTCATATAAATTATAAAAATAATCTTTTAAAATATTAATACTATTATTTTCATTAGTATTTTTAGAATATTCTAAAAATAAATTCTCAGTTCTTATTTTATTTTGACTATTACTTCTTAATGGTATTGTTAAATTATTATATTTTTTTAATAAGTTTATAAGATAAAAACTATTATATATATGTGTTGAATTATATAATCCATAATTTATATTTGTTTTACCTTGAATTAAAATAAATTTTTTTCTATTTTTTACATTATGTTCTATTTTATCTTTTTTAGTTAATTCTAATTTTTTTTCTATGATTTTATCAAATTTATTATAATGATTATATTTTTTAATATAATCTAATGGAGTTTCATTATAGATATTTTTTATTAATAAATCGCCTTTTAATATTATTTTTATTATTAATTCATTCGGTAATTTTATTTCATTTATAAATAAACTATGTAAAAATGTTTCATTATGACTATTTCTCATATTAATATTAATTTTATTATTGAGCATTATTTCTATCATTTCTTTTTGATTATTATATAATGCTATAATTAGCGGATTAAATTCATTAAATAAACCTGTATAATTTATATCAACGTTATATTTAATTAATAATTTAAATATTTCTAAATTATTATATTCGATCGAATATAAAAAGGGTGTTATATTATCTTCATCATATATATTAATTACATGTGAATAATTACTAATAATATATTCACTTAATTTATTATTATTTTGTATAATTGATTGACATAATATATTATTATTTTGTAGTTCTAATATTTCAGGTTTTATTTTTATTAATTTTTTTATTAAATTTAATTTATTTTTTTTTATTAACATATGAATTATAGTAATTCCATTTATATTTGGTCTAATTTCATATTTGGTATTTGTTATTATCCAATCAAATAATTTATAATCGGTTAAATAAAATAAAGCTGTTTCATGATTATTATTTATTATATTTATAAAAGTTGAATTTAATAAAATTAATTCCTTTATTTTTATATCATCGGCTAAATTATATTTAATTATTAAATGTAATATTGTATTATTTTGATCATCACGATATTTAAAATTATTATCCCGTATAGCTTCCAATAAATTATAATTTAAATTCATTATATTATTATAAATTATTTTAATAATTTCATAATTTAATCAATTTCATTAGATAAGCATCATTTGATTCGTTCTTAAAATAATTTTTATAATAATTTATTTTTTTTTTAATTACTTCAAAATTATTTTTTTTATAAAATGATATGGCTCGAATATTATCTTTTTTTACATATAATGATATCTGTTTATGATAATTCTGTTTTAGACGTTCAATTAATCGACTCCCTATATTTTTACATCTTTTATTTTTATTAACACCTATTGATTGTATATGTATATTAAAAATTTTGGATCCTTCTATTTTTTCATATTCAGCTATAATAAAACCACAAATATTATTATTTTCTTCTGCTACATAACATATTTGATTAGTATTAAATATATTTATTAACATATCAAAAATACCATAAAATAAAGGTAAATTATTTTTACCACATTTAACTATTTGATTTATATCATAAAATGTATATTCTCTTATTTTAATCATTTATTTTATAATTATAAAATTATAAAATAAATTTTAATTTATTTT
>Ga0307982_1003742_pt1 | contig 12102 bp, 16 predicted proteins | sample OrgLakmetagen989_FD_201847 | JGI IMG/M metagenome (GOLD analysis project Ga0307982, IMG submission 201847) | Saline water microbial communities from Organic Lake, Antarctica - #989 | ecosystem: Environmental > Aquatic > Non-marine Saline and Alkaline > Saline | place: Antarctica: Organic Lake... | reverse complement strand
GAGTGAGGGGGCTCCTGATCTGCGGGTCGAGAAGGATGAAACTTCTCAAGTAGAATTCCATCTTGAATAAGAGGTAGTTCGGGATTAAAGCCCTGTGTCATGGCAATTTGAGCATCGTCTTCAACTTTCTCGTCACTGAGAGACTCGATGTCTTCAGCTCCGGGCTGGAAAGTGTCTGCGGAGAAGGCGTCAAAGTCATGATGGTCCTCTAGCCCTGAAACTTCGTCTAATTTCTCTGGAAAAAGTGTAGGAGAGACAGCAAAGGTAGACAATTTCGATGCTTGCCCGCCTCGTAGACTATCATTGAACGCGCCGGTCAAGCGAGGGCGATTAGCATGGTGACCATTTAACGCCAACTTTTGCATTTTTTTTTTTTGACTTGCGCGCAACGCACGCGCGTACACTTCTGCCCGCAGCATTGGCGTCTGTGTCATTTGGGTTTGTATTAGTTCGAGTTCGCCAAATTCCTCGGAAAATTTGCAAAACGCGAGGTATTTGTGGGTGTTGCGCACTCCGCAGAACAATAAAGAGGAAGGCGCGCGAGCAAGGAAGCTCGTGACACGCGGAACACGAGGTCCACTCGGCAGAGGTCAAAGTGTGCCTTTCAGCGCGCATGGCGCTTATTGTTCTGCCCCTGAGCCATAAGAGGCATTGACGGGACAGGAACTCCTTCCTCGTCCGCGGAGTGGCAGTGAATAGAAAAGCCCCCCCCTTCAAAAATGCAAACAACAACATGCAAGCGGGCCGCTTGTGGCCTAGCGGTCCCTCCCTATCAAAGAGCTACACCCATATATCTTCCATCAAACGCCACGGTCGCTAGTCGTGGTCGTCCTCCAGCGTTTTTTGAAACCCTCGCAAGGCCCTCCACCTTGAGAGCAAGTGGACTGCGTATACCCCGAAGAGTGCAGGTTCCGCGCTAGCGATCGGCAAGATCGTGCTGACAGTGCTTGTAGCTGCCACCAAAAAAAATCAATCCTCCATTGTGCCTGCCTTTGATCAAACGAGAGTCCCACGGATAATTCAAGTACCAAGCGGTGCTGAAAATTCATAACGGAAGGGTTCATCATCTGTCGGTGGCCCGAAGTTCCTAGGAATCCTACGATGGAAGTGCGGGTTACATTTGTTTCTAGGTTCGGTTTCCCGCGGGAATTTCCGCGGAATTCCCGCGGAAAGTGAAATTTGCACTAATTAGACGGGAATTCCTTCACGGGAGCAATTTTTTGCTGATATTGTAGTGACGTCATCGTAGAATCCCCCGGTTCCAGTGTAGCAAATCGAGTCACAGATTTAGCTTGCCATTTTAAGGGCGCATATGGCGGCAAAGGGTAACTCTTCTCTCTGGAAAGAGACCACGTGCAACACACGGCCATCTCCATGGAGGTTTCCAGAGATGGGCAGATCGCTCACATAGTTCCTGGGTGGGAATGCGTTCACTGCAATTTAAAGGTGTGGAAGTGGGATGTATCACGACTTGCCTTTCATCTTGCTGGCGATGTTGGTCTTCGCGATGCTGCCAATGGCTTTACTGGCATTGGGTTGTGACAGTGCCCTGACATTAATTCGGACGTCGCTGACCGCGCTAAGGCTGAAATAGCGGAAAGATGGCGAAGAAGGCTCGCAAAACCAGCCTCAGCGCGGCGGGCCAAGTGATGGCCTCGGACGAAGGCGCGCAACAACCTCAAACCAGAAAAGGTTGAAGTGCTGAAACACCGCTATAGCTCTATTCGTACGAAGAGTCGCTCCCAGTTTGACGAAGGAGCCCTGGCGGATGCAAAGTTAGTGTCGTACTGGGATATGGAAGACCTAGTTGACCCAGTTGTTTAGACCGTCACGCCTACTACGCGCACTATGGTGAATGATATCCAGGAGAATGCCTTCCACGCATACTTTGAAGACTGGGAGGAGGCGCTTCTGACTACCAGCGAGGCCGATGATTCCACGGCTCGCTTCAGACTTGCCACCAAATACATGGGGATGGTCATGTTTGATGCCGAAATGGGCGAGTGGCGCGTCGTGGTTGATCTCGGGTGGACCAGCAAGAGGGCCTACGGCAACAAAAGGCTGGGTTTTGGTTTGCGAGCTTGTGCCAGGCCGCCACGATATCGAGATTGCAGTCGCAGTAGACAAGGAGGCCATTCGCGAACCGTTCTACATCAACGATGCCACTTCTGCGACCAGCTCTCAAACCCGCCCCATGATAATGAAGATCACCGCCGGCGAATCTGGCGACGAGTGAAGAGCTACAACTCAGAGCGAAAAAAAGATAGATGAGAGAAGGAGTGAATTGAGAAAGACGCGCGCACCACACAAAAGACAACACACAAGTGGCACAACGGACAAACGGCACAAACACCACCCAAAAGCCCCAAACGCACACCAAATCCCCTGTATTTACCGTGTATTTGAGTATATATATGGGCATCTACCGTATATATACGGGCACGGGAATTCCGCGGAAAACAGCCGAATTCCCGCGTGGAGTGAAAAATCTAACCCTCGCGCGGGAATTCCGCGGAAACGGGAATCGCAAACCTGATTTGTTGTTGTGCGTAAATGGATTTCAGCCTCAGAACGCAGAACCAAGGACGTGCTTCGGCATTCCGATATACATAAAAAACTACATTAGGAGGTCATATAGCGAATTGTGTAACGAGCAAGGCGATTAGCATTCTCATATAGTACTCTAGGGTTCTCTTAAAAGATTCAGAAACCGAGCTGCTTCTTAGTAATTTATGTGCATGGAAATAAAAAGGATCAGTAGCCAAAAGCCAAAAGCCACATTATCAAAAGAAGACAAGAAAGTAATTACTGCACGAACGACAACAAAAAGCAAAACGACAACGACAACAATCAAGCGTGTAAGCTCAATCTTCGCACCCACATGCCGCATTGCCCTTTCCTTTAAAGGCGCGACACTAAGGGTTTGCGAAGCGCGCTGTCCACGAGGTCCGCAGCAGCGTTTGCCGTGCCGTGCATGATGGTCCACCCGCTGCCGCCGTGGCCGTAGTTGTGCACAACTACTAGTCTTGTTGACGTGTTTGCAATTTGACTGCTACTGCTGCTGCTGCTGCTTTTACCCCCTTCAAGGTCAAGTTCCACGCGCAAACCTTTCGCTCGCACCTGAAAAATGAAGAAGGGCGTTATCCCTCAGCGAAAGTGAATCACAATACAACCAAAAGGCTTTATTACTTACCTTAGGTCCATACACTGGCGAAGAAACATGCATAAATCATCAGTTCTTTCCTATATCGCACCGAAAGCACACAAAGAGAAAGGAACACAGCTCACCGGTCGTCGGCCAACCCACGACCGAAGCACCGCCAAGTCCCCGCTTCCGTCGGCAGTGGCGCCCGACGTCTCGGCCTCTTTTGCCGACAACGACGAAGAAGAATTAGACCCGCCGACAGTCACTGGAACACCCGCTAAGTCAGTGCGGTTTTTGCGAAGGCGAGTCAGCTCGGAGGGAGTCACAGTGCCGCCGAGATTGTCCGCCGACTTTCAAGGAAACACAGAAAACATGTGTGTTAGTGCGCGCATGGCAACAGATAAGATTCGGGGCATTGAGAGAGAAGTTTTGATAGAGGCATTGAGGTAAGGTACAGATAAAACAAAAGGAGAGACGTTCGAGGATTCATTCAATTACACAACACGCAAATCTCGCGAATTAATAAATGCAACGAAACGAAATTAATGATGTGAACCAAGAGCTCGTTTGAAACTTCTCTCACGACCACTTGGTTACCTTCCCCCACCACAACACTCCTCACCTGTAAGTAATACGAACCCCCCACCAGCAACACTTCGCCGCGCGGAATGACGTAAGCTGGTTCACTATCACTCCCGTACGGGGGCTCCTGGTGACGATGTTGTATTTGTGCGTTGCAGACGAGATTTTAGTGGTGAAGCACGGGAGAATCAGAAAGGACCACTAGTGTTCTAAAACAGCATATGTTTTCACACAAATGTTTAAATCATGAGGACAGGAAAAAGTACAAAGCCGGGAAGAAATAGTAAGGACTTTTTACTGTGAGAAATTCCCTTCTTCATATCTAACCTCTGCAAACACCACGGTGTTCCACGCCCACTTCTCCGCGGTTTCTCCCGGGTATTTGCTCAGCTGTTTCGCCCTTGGGTAGTGCACCGTGCCGCCTCGCCCGCTCTTCACATCGTCCTCATCTGTGTTGCTGTGATTGTCGTTGCAGAGGGCACCGGCGCCAATGCCAGTGCAATTGACGAGCGCACCGCACCCGAATTCGCGCTATTTTTGAAAGACAAAGAAGAAAGGAAGCTCAGCTTGCACGAAGGATTCGTCTACGGTGTTGCTTCTGTTGCTACGAGTCTGCTAACCGTCTCATGGGCGCGCCTACGTTAGAAGACGCAGGGTATTCAAAAAAAAAACAATCAATCACCCAATCAGTCACACCTGAGCATACGAAGTTGCCTCGGCCAAGCTGGTGAATTGAAAGTCTGGACCCACACGCACGCTCACGCAATTGGCATGGGCCTTCACCTCGGCTAGCATTCGCGCCAAGTACTGTACCAACGAAGAGGACACATACACAAGCATTGCAAAAAAAAGCAGCAAATCAACGGTGGTAAGAAATAGCATCAGCGATGGAAACGACAGACGCCGTCACACAATAGGAATGAAACATACACTAATCCTCTCTATTCATGTTGATTTTCAGTCCCGCCATCTTCCTTATCCCCCCTTTTCTACCCCTCTCATTTCTTTTTACCCCTCTTGTTCCTTTGTTCAAACCCCTCCTGTTGCGATAACAACGTACTGCCACCAAAGACTATTTGCTCGTACCTTGGGGCAGTCAACCACCACGCCATGCCAAATCGAGGCGTGCGAGTAACTGTGCCACCCCACTGGCAATTCTTTGCCCCAGCCGAGCTTGGAGACCTTTTACGTACATCACAAGAAAAGCATTTCGAGAAACGCACGAGTTCAGTTCTTCAGGCAACAATCGTTGCACGCATGCGCAGCCTTGCCAAAAAAAAAAGACGAAGATATCGACTGAATACTTATGAACTTCTCAACAAGGCTTACTACTACTACTGCTAGCTTTACTGTAGCTTAGTCTATCTACCGGAAGGCCACTCGTAGGATTCACGCGAGTGCCAGCAGTGCCCTCTCCTAGTGACGGGAGCTCCGCTACAGGCACTGTGCGAAACTGCAAGTAAGGATTGCAAGTGCTCCAAGAGGGCGGCGGGTCCCTAGACAGAGCATGTTCAAAAATCAAAGAAACAAAGAAGAGCACGGCGCAAGGAGAGCAACATGAGTACGACGGTAGAAGCAATAGCAAGCAGCAAGTAGATGAGATGGCAGGTATGGTAACCTATCTAACAACAACTGTACCATATCTCTTTGTTGGAAACCAGTGGAAATTGTGTTGGTGTGACAGTTGGTATGGGCTAATACTGCCGCCACGGCAGTAGACGACACTGCATACCAAAAATTTCGTTAAACGAATACAGTGAAAAATGAGCAACTACAAAGTTGAGGTCATTAATGCGTCATCCTCATCGTTCTCACTTGTTGTTGTGAAGCTGCAGTGTCGTGGTTGCTTCGATGAGAGGGTCGCGGCGTTTCAATTCCGACAAGTAACGGGCCTCGAGCGTTTCAGCAGCCCATCGGTTGACCAACTGGAGATAAGAGGAAGTGAGAACCAAAAGAAGGAGTGAGGCGCGTTCTTTTGCTTCTATCTAGTATCCATTTTAAGATATCACAAATCCTAGATGTACCTGCGCAGCTCTGTCCTGCCTTGCCAGGAAGGCGAGGGAAATTGAAGTGCAATGATTTTTTTTAGAAGAATGCAAAGAAAACATTAGACGTAGAGTAAGGTGTTGATACACAGTTCACCTCTTGCGGTTCGCACTTAAACGGTTCCCAAAAGCCTCCCGCTCCGCCCGAGGCATTCCCAGCATCGAGAGAGTGTGTACCAGCGAGCACCACCTATACATTTAATCAAATCGAGTGCGAACGAGCATTCATTACCCTGGAAGCACATACATAGGTTCTCATCTTGTGGAGTGGAGCCCTTTCGTCCATTTCGTTCATGTTAGCTAGGGTGCCGTTGCTGGCAACAAAAATTGTGACATTTGTGGAGATTGTTCAGCTCTGTTGATGATTAGCAATCTCCTAGCTCAAGTGTGTAGAGCGCAGTGATTCCATGGAATTCTTACCACATAATAACCTCGTTTGAGCAGCTCCTGTGCCGTTGCTAGGCCCACAACGCCTGCGCCTAGGACGCAAACCACCGGAGATGCCGGTGAAGCCATTTTCTGGAAGACAGTCGAATTTAATTACCCTAATATTGTACATCGACACGTGTACAGTCAGTCAGTTCGTCGTTCGATTAGTGTTCTGTTCGTTGCCGAAATTTTGAGGTTGAGCTGCGCTGGTCGGACCTTCCGGATGCTCTGGCTGTCGCCTCGACGACGAGTGCGCTCCATTAGACCGCCAGCGCTCTCTTGTGCACCATCGCAAGGCATAACGTCACCATTATCGTGGGACTTGCACATAGATTGCAGCGCGCCGCCTGCTAATAATCGCCGAGAGTGGTACCCGCGGTAAAAGACCTTATAGGGTCAAAGCCAGTATTTAACAGTTGCATAGGCTCAGAACCTACTTATTTTGGACACCTCAGCCCGTACTTGAATCGGCATTGGTGCTCTCAGCAAAGTTCTTCTTTTCTATTAACCTACCATCATCATATGCAGGTCTCCCCGGTCTCCGCGGTCGCAGTCGCCTATGGCTGCCTCTGGACGGCTGGGCTCCCTCGCACTGTTGTTGCTCGTATCCTCCACTACCTTCCTGGCTTGGAGTTGCGGGGCCGACGTTATTGGCGACGGGCGCGCAAGCGACAGCTCTAGTCAAGAGTTCTTCGCGAGTTTAGACACTAACTTGGATGGAACGGTAATAGCGCACACTGATTGACACATGTAGGAATTTTATATAAACCGATGCAGCATGTATTACATCTGCATTCGCCTTACGCTGCAGAGTAGCACCCGCATCCGCAACCCTGTTGCCGCAACCTAGTTAATAGCAATGTGTGCATGTGTATTTGAACAACTCCTTTCCTTTAGAAGTTTCAAATTTGTTCCGCGTGAGCTTTATGTGCATTCGGGCCTTCGTCGCTTGTTTCCTAGAATCGGTACTTTTTCATGTTTCATGAGTTTAACCGTGCCTCCTGTTTGCACACGATTTGTATCCTTGTTGCTATAACTCTGTATTTGTCTCAATTTGTGCTCTCCGCCTCTCCTCTTCTTCTGCAGGTTGAGGCTTCTGAAATGCTGGCGCAAGTCGCCAACTTTGGTGGTAAATCCCTCGACGAACCCGACGAAATTTTACGGTCCGCTCGGGGCGCGTTCGATCGGCTGGACGCCAACCGAGACGGGACCTTAACGGCGGCGGAGTCCACGACCTTTTGGCGCCATTTAGGAAGCATGCTGAGCGTGAGCGAGGTGGGTGCGGATAATCTTGTTGACTCTCCTCCTTCAATTGATATGCATTTCAGTTAAACTTAAAGAAAGGGTCGCTTTGAATGAACTACAGTTTCCACGTAATTCCTTTCGATTATATATGATTAGTCGTTGATTTAAGCTTCGAACGCTCTGAACTATCGCATGGGTCATCATTTTAAATAGTTGCCACGTGCACATGTAATAATTGTTGGCGTGGGCGTTAAATTTTTGTCGACACATTTTTTCATTCGAAATTATTCTACTCCGCTTTCCTTGCACCTTTTGATCCACTGTTCCATTCCTATCTCTCTTTCTGTCCTTTCCTTTTGAAGGTTGCGGATTGGATCGAATACGGCGTGCAATTGCCATCCGAAACCAGCGAGCTGTTTCGTCAAAACGCGGTCACGGGATATGATTTCGCGGAATTAGTGGCAGACGACGGGGCTGCGCTCGCGCACGAGCTGGGGATCCACAGGGCTGCCTACCAGAAGAAGTTATTGCGCTCCATGCGGATGCTCATGAGTGGTGTAGGGGTCGCACCTGACAAGCCGCAGGTACACTCGTATATGTATATACGTATGCTTCACGCCCTCCTTCCTGTAGATGCCAGCCGCTCGGTATGTGTGGTTCGCTGTTTACATCTTCCGTGGCGTTCTTCGCAACATAACTGTTTGTCGAGCCGTTGCAGACTGTTGTTGCTAACGCCGTCTCATCCCATGTTGCATTATTTCTTGTCAGGTGCCAGTGGCCGAGGCACCCCCGTATTGTGGGGCGCTGAGGCTGAGGTGGGGGCGGGCCGACGGGCGAGGCTTTCCCGTGCACAAATACCGCGTCTTTCGTTTAGTCCCGCCAGCTACGGGTGCCAGTGCAGCGACAGCAACTACGGTTGCTGCCTCAGCATCTAAGAGCAGCACCGCAGGAACAGCCGTACCAACAAGAGAAACAGCAGCAGCAGCCGCCGCCGCTGCAGTAACAAGAGCCGCAGCTTCTGGCGCAGTCGCTAGTAGTAACGGTGGCGTTGGTTCCTCTACGGAACAACCGTTGCTTTCCTCAAGCGGTGCTGGCGCTGAGAAATCCGCTGACTTGGGGAGTAGCCTCAGCAGCAGCAGCAGCACTAGTAGTAGCAATGGCGGGCAGTGGGCTCTGGTGTACGATGGACCAGAATTAGAGACCGTGGACACTGGAGGGTAAGAAATAGTTGTTTATTTGAACAGTTTGACTCCATTTTCTTGAATATTTCTTGCCTATAATTACAAAGAATGCGAGCATTGTTTCGACTTGGCTCACAGTTACCTTTTCTGCTTTCTATGGGTATCCACATCTACTCGCAAAGAGAGTTTGGTTTAAAAGCGGGTGCCACATTCGAGTACAAAATCGAAGCATGGTCTCTCTTTGGGCGGTCAGACGCTGCTATCTTTAGTGGAAGAACTCCTCTGCACGACCCCAGCACCGTTACCAGCAGTGGTAGTGGCGGCACAGGCGTGAGTTGCGAAGCAAATAGTGGTGAACTGTTATCGTCATCGTCGTCTTTGTTGCACCAGGGCTGGCTGGGCACTTTGACTGGAGCTATCTGGCAGGTAGATATACGCATGATACTTCAATTTTTGCACGAACCGTTTCATCTCATCGTATTTCAAACTGTACTCTCGACATGTGCATAGCCCCTGTTAGCTCCTAGAAATGTACCCTCGATTTTTTCTCTCTTTGTCGCTTTCATGCACCAAACGTTTGAGTTGCTTCCTTTGCGTTCTGTGTTGTTTTGTATGCATTGGCCTACCACGAATATTTGAAATTCGTTTGCGCATTAGATCCTGGCGTGGCTTTCTTCAGCGCTCACCTTCCTGTTGACCTGGGCGAGTCCCCTCTTTGGGCTCATCACCGCGTTGATGCGCATTCGCCGGTCTTCCCTGAGCCACAAGCACGACGCCGCGGACCGAGCGCACGGGGAGCTTACCTGGCGGCTCCTGAGGTCAGAGTGGTTGTCTACTTGTTCGTGCCGTTTCGACATCCAAGGCGCGCCCATCAACACACCTGTGCTAGTATGCAGACACGAACGTACTTGTGCGTTTGTTCCCTTTGCCCGTTTTACACTTATGATTCCCGCGTTTCCGCGATCCTCCTTGTACATTTTTTCCCCTGTCTTATTGCCTATTTGCACAGGTTTCTCGCCGTGGTGATTCCCGGCGGAGCGTATTTGATTCCGGTGTCCCTGCGCACCGACCCGGCCACTGAAGATCCTTCCCTGTACGCTCTGCGCAACGACGGCACCGCCAGCCCCGCAGCCGTCGGGACTCTCGGCATTAAAAACGCGCTCCCACCCGAGATGCGCCAGAAAACGATGAACCCAGGCGCAGGAGGAGGAGGCAGAGGCAGTTACCAGGGTGTGGTCGGCAACAAAAATAGCGCCGTGGCTGACAAGAAGCCGATCGCGTGTGGGCAATGCGTAAAACCGTTCAAATGGACTCTGAAAGGTACGATGCATTGAAGTAGACGACGTGTTCAAATGGACTGTCATGTTCATTCATTTAGGACGCGTTCAGTTCGCGTCTTCAGCAGGCTGGTGTTGCTTTGTTCCGAACTCTGTTCGATGCGACAACTTTTTATCAACTAATCAATAGTTGAGCAGCTTACAACAATTATGCTCCATTCGTTGTCTCTTTTTGTTTTGTGATGCGCAGGCGGTCGAGTGTCCAAGCACACTTGCTCGCAGTGCTGGGCGGTATTTTGTGGCAGCAAGCAGTGCGGTTACGTGAACCATTTGAGCCTGGTCACTTGCCCCGTAGGCGGCGGTTGCCTCTGCAAAAACTGCCACGACCGCCTTTTGACACCTCCACCCCCTGTAGTGCACAAGAAAGCACCCCCAAATGGTGCAGCACCTGCGTCGACAACAACAACTGTAGCGGCTCGAGCAGGTGTAGGAGGCGGAGGAGTTACAACCACTGCAAAACCAACGAAGTCCGCAGCTGGTTCTCCTCGACCCGCGCCGCTGCTGGCGTCTCGCTCGATGCCTCAAGTTACAGGGGAGGAAGAGGCGGCTCACTCTGGTATATTGGAGGAACCTGGACCAAGTAGGTCGATTCGTCGGAACCACAGTCGTGGCTTGCTGCTGAGCCCTCAGCGCTCACCCCCTCCACTAGTCACGCCCGAGGCAGAGAGAAGCATCTCAGAACCCATGAGAACAGCTGCAGCGGCAGCAGCAGCAGCAGAACTCAGAACCAACGAGCAAACACACTTGCAACGCCGTTCCCGTGATTTGGGCCCAAGGTCGCAATCTGATTTAGGGCTGGGCTTGCCTGGCTTACCGGGTGGGCGCAACTACATCAGGAGTGAACTTGACGACTATCACTTGATGGACAACAGCAGGAGAGGCGCTGACAGCAGCAGCACGGCAAGTGTAAGCAGCAACAGCAGCAATAGCAGCACCAGCAGCAACGGCAGCAACAGCAGCAACGGCAGCAGTGGTAGGCGAAGCAGTTTCTCCCGCCGGCCTCTTTTTTTCGGTGGCAAGAGCAGCAAAAATAGTGATGGTTCGCGAGAGGCGTCGCTTCGACGAGCGACTAGCAACAATACGAGCAGTGGCAGCACTGGCAGCAATAGCAGTAGCAGTAGTGGGCGGCAGCGCTGGCATCGCCTCATGAGTTTGCACAAGAAGTCCCGCTCCGCTCAAGACCTTGCTTCGGGTGACAGCCATCAAAATCAGAATAATAATCACGAGGTCAACAACGATCAGCCACCACCACTGGAGCGAATTATCTCAGCCAACAGCAACAGCAGTGCCGACTAAAAGCAGCATGGCTTTTAAGGAACTTTTGAGCTCACTCACCTAAGAATTAAAAACAACTTAACCTCCTCGCTTTTAGCAGTTGCGAGTTGCAATGGGAATGCCCCTGCGCACTCAACTCAACTCAGGATCACTGCCACTCTCAGAACATGGCAGACCATTATCTGTCAATTACTGGCGAGTTATTGCGCTTCTTTGTTTTTATTTTTATCGTATACTTTCTATATTCTAGCATTCTAGCCAGTCGATATGCATCTGCCAGCTTCTGAACTGCGAAGACAATACTTCCTGTGACAGACGAACCGGCAGCTAAGCGCTTCAGGGGAGGCACTTCTCCACAATAGCGGCACTTATAAATTTGAAAATTTGAGCTTACGCATGCGCGAACCCTGAGTGCCATGCTTGGTGCTTGGTGCTTGGTGTGGTCTCGCGTCTCGTGCCGGTACTCCACGAACTGGGTTAGGAATCCCGCGTAAATCAAGCATAAATTACACGGAAACTGAATTTTCAACGATAACGAAGACATTTGCGTTCGCACTTAAAAATTCCCTAGACGTATTCTTGGCGCTTGGCGCTTAAATCACGCGGAAAGGAAATTTGTAGCCTCCGCGCGTGAATCACGCTTGGACGTGAAACGCAGCCTTGTCCACGAACCACGAATATTTATCCACTGGAAACGGCAATTTCAACTATGGTGCTCCTTTTACACAGCAAATACAGCTCTTCTGTACTGCCACTAGGAATTTCAAGCGGTTTTGGCCTATTTTAGGCCCTCAGTGGCTAATGGTTAAATCAGTAGAATAATGCGATTCCTCGGGGCTCTGGCCCTATGAGCTCGATTGGGG
>Ga0307982_1003741_pt1 | contig 12102 bp, 16 predicted proteins | sample OrgLakmetagen989_FD_201847 | JGI IMG/M metagenome (GOLD analysis project Ga0307982, IMG submission 201847) | Saline water microbial communities from Organic Lake, Antarctica - #989 | ecosystem: Environmental > Aquatic > Non-marine Saline and Alkaline > Saline | place: Antarctica: Organic Lake... | reverse complement strand
ACTTTCCGAAGTTCCCTTGTTTGAGCCCTTGGCTTGGTCTGTTCGCATCCAGCTCGCCGTGCGAGCGTGTTGCTCAGAGGTTGGTTGACGATGTCGGCCGCAATTAGGAATCGCATTCCGACACTTAATCCCAGATCAATTCCGATTGCGGACTAAACTGACTCTGCTGAATCCTTAGCTACATGCCCCGGTCCTTTGGAAATCGGAAGTATCTGAAGTATTTGGGAATGCGAAGTTCAGAAGGAATACAATAAGAGATGTGGCGGGCTCCCGCCTTCGCTTATCCAAGCTGGAGTTTGGTTTCCAACCCCAACCGAAATAAACAAAAAGAAGTATAAGGTGGTTGCGGATGTGTTCATGTATGTGGCGTGCGCCCTGTATACAGGGGAGGTATGTATCTGTGTATGTCTTCGTTGATGCCTGGTCCACTCGCTGATCAGGTACAGTATTAATCAAACGTTTTTCATAGCGAGTTCTTCCGTACCTTAGTTAAGCGACCAGTGTCAGTGGTTGTGGTGTGTGTAGTAAGACATCAACAGGATCAATACCAGCCTGAGGGCTGAAAACCAAAATCAACGCCAACGCCAACGCCAACAACTGCCATTCGCCAACCGCCATTCGCCAATACCGCCAACACACCATCACCCAAACACCACCAACACCAACACCAAACACGATAAGCACAAAAATTTAATCCCCCCATTGGCCCACTGGCATCATATAGTACGGAGGAAATATGAAAGCAGAACGAGGGTGTATGAAGTTACATGATTTATCGCCGTGTGCAATGGAATCATGCCTCTCGTAGTGTTTTTAGCATGGCGGCTGGCCGTTCAGTCCGAGCCTTCTGTACCACTTAAAACCAGAGCCAGAATTACCGTTGTCTTGGTGTCATGTTGATGACATGACGTCACTTCCGCATTCAAATTCGGTGTATGTTCCAAACAGAAATTATCCGTCTTGGTCGGAGCTGAGGATTTGTTGGTGGCACCCGTTTTGGCTCGACCTGTTGAATTCATCATCTCTGTCCGCGCACTTTCTGCACGGTTCGTGGTCGGAGCATTGCCGGGGCCAATGCTGCTGTCTATATGTTGTTGAAATGTCTATTTGGTACCTTTCTTCTTTTTTTTTTCGCGTGTGGTTTTCAGCGTGCGTTTTTAATCTTTGTCTGGTGGAACGTTTATCGCGAGCAGTATCTCTGCGTCGCTGTATATAGACGTCTCAGCCCAGATTGCCTTTTTAAGGCTTGATCCACATTTTCAAAAGGCGCTTTTACATGTTCAGTTTTCGTTGCAATCTCTGTCGTCAACTGACTGGAACTTTGCGCACTTCTTTATCTTTTTTTCCTATTTTTGTTGTGACCTGACCTGCCCTTGCACATCAGATTGTTCGCTCGAATCGTGACGCACAATAACCATGGACGAATCGCGTGACACGCCGATGCCTGCAAGCACGGCCGACGCGCCCGCGGACAGCAATCCAGGAATGGCTCCAGCCACTGCTCTTCCGTCGCCGCGTTTCGCGGTGCCGGGCCTGGCGCCTGTTCCGTTGAATCCTTTTTCGCCCCCACCTCCGCCGATGGTTGCAGCGCCGGCAGGGTTACCAGTCGAACCTTCTGCGGCCCCGCAGCAATTGAGCAGCAGCGCCAATTTCGAGCCACCACCCACGGGTTCGCAGCCACCTAATGCAGGCATTCCTGTGGTGAGCACCTCGGCAGGAGGCTTCAAGGGGGGTGCGATGACTGCACCCGCTGCACCACCCTCGGACGGATTCCTGGTGCCGCGGGTCCCGCGAGTGGAAAGCAGCCTGGCCGGGGCCAACAACAGCCACAGCCACGCCAGTGGCCAAGGCCACCACCCCCACCACCAGCACCCTGGCGCAGTGGTGTCAGGAGCAGACCCCGCGAGCCGGCTTGCGCCGTCGGCCGATCAGAGCAGTGGGGCCGCGGCTGCAGCGGCGGGGAAACGCACTTCGGAGCTCAAGGTCAGATAACGTGGGAGCGCCCTTCTTATCGTTTTGATGGCCCCTGGCGATAGCTGTCTCCTATTATATCGTCTCTCGGGTGCTTCTGCGCCCGTTTATCGTTGTCGCCTTATTAATTCTTTTTTTACTCCAGAATCACCTCTTCCCTACTGCACTTGTTGTGGCCACTTACACGTGCCCATTTTCTTCTTTTCTTATTGACCTTTGTACACTCTTAAAGGTGGAGGACGCTCTCAAATACTTGGACGAAGTGAAGCGGGAATTTGAGCACAACGCCAAGGTGTACAACGAGTTTCTGGACATCATGAAGAAGTTCAAGACGCACGCCATCGACACCCCAGGGGTGATGGAGCACGTGTCCAAACTGTTCCGCGGCAACAACCGCCTCATCCTCGGCTTCAACACATTTCTGCCCGACGGGTAAGAGAGAGGGGGAGAAGGACTTTTAATGCAATTGTTATTAATATGCGACGGGTGCGCCAAAAGCACGTTGTCAAGTCCAGCGTACGATGGAAAGATAATCGGGGAATTTTTTTTTTTGGGCGCACACTCTCTCGCTCTCACAATCACCACCGTAGCCTTCGTGAACACTGCCACGAATCACCACCGCTGCGTAAACTGCACAGGTACAAAATCGACCTGCAGTCCATCGAAGAGTCGAACCGCCGCGCGGACCTGATGGCGGCCCAACAGAAGCAGCAGCAACGCGCGCTGCAGCAGCAGCAGCGGCAGTTCAACCGCGCTCAAGAGCAGCAGCAGCAGCCGATGCACTCTCAACAGCAGCAGCAGCCGCAGTCGCGTGGGGGGCGGGGCGGCGGAGGTCGCGGCGATCAGATGGCGCGGATGCAACAGCAGCGGTCTCCCGGCGGTCGCGGCGGCGGCGGTAGTGGCGAGCTGATTGGCGGTGGCGGCGGTGTTGGTCCTGGTGGCGTGCTTGGTTCCCCCCTTTCGGGGGCGGCCACGGCTGTGAACGGCCGAGCGTCGGCGGCGCAGGCCGAAGCCGCGGCCCGAGCGGCAGCAGCTGCTGCGGCAGCCCAGGCAGCCGCCAACGCAGCGGCGGCCGCAGCCGGTGGGGGCGGCGAGCAACACGAGTTCAAGCGGGCCATCAACTACGTGACCAAAATCAAAAACCGGTTCAACGACGATCAGGTGGGTACGAGTTGTGCTTTTGAGTCTTTCTGGTGCTCGAATGACTTCATGGTCTTCTGTGTGGATGGCAGATTCCTCCTTGTGGTCTGTTCTTGGCAGCTCAGTTTTACATCCTTCCTTCCGCTTCACTTCTTCGCAGGACACCTACAAGCGCTTTTTGGAAATTTTGCACACCTACCAGAAGGAGCAGAAGTCCTCAGGGATCGAAGAAGTGCTGGAACACGTGTCGCACCTCTTTGCGGACCACACCGACTTGCTGATGGAGTTCACGTACTTCCTACCAGACAACGTGCAAGAACAGGTGCGTAGATGGCGATACCACGTCCGTGTGTTTGTCTTCTGTGCAAGATATGCATGTGTGTGTGCATTCGTGCGCGTACATCTCTGTGTTGTGTTTGTATTGATGGAGGGGCAGTGCAATGCAGATCTGGGGTATGTTCCCAACTTGCGTCTTCTTGCGTCTAATTTCTGATATAATTATCCGTTTACACACACACACACGTGTCTGATGCTACATTAGGCCAAGGACCGCCTCCACGAGTACCGCGTCCGCGTCCAAGAAGAGCACGCGCGGAAGCTCCTGGAGCAGCACCACCTCGCCCAACAGCAGCAGCAGCAACAGCAGCTAGGCGCGCAGGCTACGAGTGGTGGCCGCTATGCGCCTAGCGGTGGTGGCCGCGGCGGTGGCGGTGGTTACGGCGGCCGTGCTTCAGGCACCAACGGACAGGCCTACAGTCAAGCTGGCGGCTACGGCGGCGGCCGAGGCAGCAGCAGCTACGGCGGCGGGCGAGGAGGGCGAGGCACCGGCGGCGCTCGCCGCAAAGGACAGCAACGGCAACAGCAGCAGCCCATGCAGGGAGGGCAAGCGGGAGCTGGAATGCGCACAGCAGGTGTGTAATGGCAATCGCAGCATATAAACTTCCGTCACTTACATGAGAATGCTCACTCGCTACCTTTCAGTTTCTAGATTCAATCTTTAGCTGCACGTTCGATTTGGCACGACGCCTCTGCGCTCAAACCGCTACCCTTTTTTTTTGTGCACATGCAGGTGCTGCGGCGGCTGGTGGCAGCGGCGGTGGAGCAGGCAGCAGTGGGTACGTTTCGCATGCCGCGGAAGTCCGGCGCTACAACGCCTTAGCGCACAGCGACATGGGTGGGGGCGGGGCGCTGTATTTCGAGCGGCTTACATTAGAGCGCATCAAGGACACCCTGGGCACCGGCACCAAAAACGACCTGTGGAACGAGTTCTTGCGCGCGTGTGAGGCTTTTGGCTGCGGCGCTACTTCCAAGGTGAGGACTGGGAAAAGAGAGGAATCAAATACTTGCCAAAAAGAGTTTATCATTTTGATGCGGCCTTACTTTTTTTTTTTCCTCATATTCTCTTCTGTTGAAAAAACAAATAAACACGACCTCCTTTCAAACAGGCCCACTTATGCGATGTGGCGGCCGATTGCTTGGGGATCAAGTCGCCCGATTTGCTTCGCGACTTCAAGGAATTGCTTGCCCGGCGCTCCGGAGAGACCACTGTAGCCGCGGACATGTCCAACCACGCACGGCCATTGGCCGAAATTGACTTTCATGCGTGTGAGCGGATTACTCCTACCTACCGGAAACTACCCGCCGACTACTTTGACCCGTCCTACGCGTCGCGAAGGCCTGAAGAAGCGCAGTTTCTGTGCGACCATCTGGTAAAGAAGGTTGAGAAGCACTAGCGCCACCACAAGTAAATGAGCTGTTCACCCATTCATAGCCCCCCTCGAAGCTATTTTGAAGTTGTTGGCTGTCTGCTTTCAAGAATGCGTGCCCTCGAAACTTGACTCCTGGCTTTCTGGCTCGTTTCTTGCTGTCTCTTTTTTGTTTGTCTTGCATAACAGGTCAGCGTAGCGCTCGGCGCCGAAGATGCCGGTGCGGTGGGCACTTTCAAGCACATGCGCAAGAACGAGTACGAAGAGAAACTGTTCAAAACCGAAGACGAACGCTTTGAAGTGGACATGCTCATCGACTCGACCAAGACTGCGGTCGCCGCGCTGCAAAAACTGCAAATCGAAGTCGACGCCCTGGCTCTGCTGGCCAGTGGGGATGGAGGCATTACGCTGGCTGCAGTCGACCGCGACAATTCAAGCGGCAAGAGCAGCATCCAACCGGCTTCGTCGTCAACAGCTTTTTCGTCGTCGGTGCTGTCCGTCACCTCCCCGTCGAATGCGTCTTCGTCGTCCTCAGACGATGTTGCGTCGACTTTTCGTGGCTATGAAGTCGAAGAGCTCTGCGGCGGGGGGCTCAAGAATGCGGTGCACTACAAGCTCGATTCAACGGCCCTCAACACGGTCGGATAATTTTTACCCTGAAACAATTGACCTTTGTTTTGAATGTCAACTTGTTTGTTACGGTTTGGTTATTTCCTACAATAGATTTCCTCCTCCCTATTGGTGTAGACTCACAGGATCGTTTATTTTTGAATTTCTCGCTGCCTCGTATCTTACCTTCTCCTTCTTCTTCTTCGTCGTCTTCATTTTCTCGCTCGATTTGGAATATGAACCCGTGTGTGATCTTGTGCACAGGTCCACAAGTTTGCGATTGCACGTTTGTACGGCGACTCGTCGAGCGACGTGCTGCAAAAGTTGTACTCGTCGCCGGCCGCCACCATCCCGGTGGTGCTGGCGCGGCTGGAGCAAAAAGTCGACGAATGGACGCGGGCGCGGTCGGAAATGCAGGTGTGGGCGACAGTTTGTGCACGATCCTTTCATGTGCTTGTCTCGTCCTTGTCTTGAACTTCCTATGATGGAGAATTTATGAAATATATGTTTCATTCGCCTCGGCCCCATTTTTTTTTTCCTTTCAAACTCCATCTTTTGCTTTCTACTTGCCCCTTGCCCCTTTCCTTTTCTTCACGCGCACTGTGTAGGCCACGAAACGGTGGCGCGAAGAAAACGACAAGTCGTGGGCGCGCTCCTTGGACCACCGGGCGTTTTACTTTGCCCGCGCCGAAAAGAGGAAAGTCACCTCCAACAAGTGGTTGTTGGACGAAATCAAGGACCTGCGAGCCGACCACGACCGCGCCGCAGACCATGCCGCAGAAAAGGCCCAGGCTGCGGAAGAAGCCGCCAACAAGGCGGCCGAAGTGGCGGCGAGTGCGAGCGCGAGCGCTACGGCCGCGGCGGACACTGCAGCCTCCACGACTGCCAGTGGCAACGCTAGCAGTGGCGCATCCGCGCTGTCGGTGTCCAGCGTGCCTGGTGGCCTTGCAGCGCCGACCACCCGGGCCGCGCAGAGTGAGGGGTACGGGGCCGCAGCGGCGGCGGCGGCGGCGGCCGCGGCCGGGCGTGCCGCGAAAGCCGCGGCAAAAAAAGCCGACGAGCGGACGAAGCGGGGTGCGGGGCCGAACCGGGCGCTGGTGGCGGGCGACACGGTAATTAATGACTTGACATGGTCGAATTTACATTGAAGGGTGTTTTGTTCCTTCGTTTCCGTGTTGATTTCTGCTGCGTATGTACTCATTGCCTTTTAAGCGATTTTCTAAGTTAAGTATTATCTCCGTTACTAGATTTTTTAAATACTTTTTTTCTTTCCTTCTTCTCTGTTTGTAATGATTTTCCTCTCTGTCTTCCTCTTTATACTCAACACAGTTTGTCGGCACCATTGTGCTGGGCCCTCCTCCTTGGTGGACCGCAATGTCTCCTTCTTCAAATGAAAGCTCAGACGGTGACACGAGCAGCGGCGGCGGTGCTACCAACGACAGCGGCAGCAGCAGCAGTGGCGGGGCGGTAGCAACGAATGCAGGTGGTGCTAGTGCTTCTGGCGCTGGCAGCAGCAGCAGCGGTGGTGCCAATGGCAGTGCTCGTTCCAAGGAGTCCCAAGCAACGGGCGCGGCGATGGCGGGTTTAGCCCTCCCGGGCACGCAACGCTTTGGCGTGGGGTGTGCTCCTTACAGCGTGGAAGCGGGCTATGCCCCTCTGCCCCCACCCAAGTTCAACCCCGATCACGTGTGCTTCGATGTAAATGGTCAAAGTGCACCCGATTTGTCACTGCCTCCGTCCTCCTCCTCGTCGTCGTCGTCGTCGTCTCCTTCTCCAAGTCCTTTGTCTTCGACGGCAGTAGTGCCCTACGGCGATCCTCAGCTGTTCTTGCAGTACAACGACCGAAAAGTCCACCGCGACGCGTGAGTTTCTAGTCGCCCTGGCGATTCTTGGTGCATGCTGATTGTTTCATGATTAGTGTACCCCTTGTTCTCTCACGATATCCTCTCTTGACGGGCTTCACGAACTAGACGTGCTTGTGCGCTCCTAACAATTCCATTTCTTGCTTCCGATGCCATTCCCATTTTTTCTCTCGACACACACACACACACACACGACCCATTTTTCAGGTACCGGTTGCTGGTGTACGCCTTGGAGCATTGCGGTTTCCCCTTGGCGGGTGTGAACGACACCCGCGAAGCGAGTTTGCGGGCCTGGCGCCACACCCTCGCGCCCCTGCTGCACACGCCCCCCGAGTGGCTTGCGGAGACCGGCGACAGCAGCACTGGCAGCTCCGGTGGCATTGGTAGGAGCAAGACCAGCAGTAATCGCACTTTTTCCTCGTCATCGCCAAGTATGGACGGAGTTCAAGTGGTGGCTGCGTTGTGCCCAGGCTGTTCTCCAGCGACTGCACAAGTCCTCGCCGAAGCGGTGCACGCGCGCGCGATTCTCGCACATGCGCCTGAAGGAGGGAGTGGCAACAACAGTGGCGTGAGCGCAGCAGCAGCGGCAGCAGCAGCAAGTGGAAATGGCGGGGCAATGGATGCGGCAGATCTCGAGTATGCAAAGCTGATGGGCGACGATTTGCAGACCCTGGAAGCGCTGCCCTTCCCGGTAAAACACACGCATAACTAAACGCTGCACACACTGCTTAATCTTTTGCTCTTCTCCCCGCCAGCGAGAAGGTTGCGCTGTTTACATAGGCCTCCTACCTTCTGCAATCTATCCATGACAATTTTTCGCCCCTCAGCCAGATTTACATCCTCCCATTTACCACCGCCAAAATCCCGCCTTTTTTTTTTTTCTCACGTCCCTAATCGTGTGTTTTGCATGTGTATTTGCCTTTGAACCTGATCATCAGACGGGGGCCGAAGTCGAGACGGTGTTTGGCCGCGGCGTCGTGCTGTCTTGCCCGGGCGAAGCAGCCGTGCCCGAGGCAGGAGCAGTGGTGGAGCCGTCCCTTGCAGTGGCCATGACCATCTGCTACGAGGTTCATTTGCAACTACTTTTTTTCGAGCCAAGCGACTTCCTCTTTTGGGTCTCTGTTTTCTGCATGACTTTTTTCTGTTTGATTTTTTTTTCAGGGGGTGGGGGGAGTCTTTTCTCCTTCACTCTTTTTTGTTGATCATTTCTCACGGGAGCCATCTTTTTCATTTTTTTCCTTGTATCATATTAGGTGGCGCTGGCGTGCGGCGTGGTGGCGCACATCCATCCTTCGGCTTTGCTTTACCATTTGGACCACGTTTGGCCTGAAGCCTCCACGCTCTTACCCTCATTGCAGTCTAGTAGCGACAGCAGCAGCATCGGGAACGGTGCCGATGCATCTTCCTCGTTGTCAGCGCAAGAGCCAAAGGCGATGGAGTTAACCTCCTCCCAGACCTCGTCTTCTGGAGAAGAAGCCACGTCAACCGCTGCCACGGATCCTTCTTCTGCTGCTGCCACATTAGTGCTGCAAAGGGTACCGTGGTGCTCGAGTGCTCTAGCGGAAGTAGGGCCTCCAGAAGAAGCACTGGGACTGCTCGAAGCGTTTCCAAACCTCTTCAATGGTAACGACGCAGCAACAACAGCAGCAGGCGGTGGTGGTGCTGGAGCTGAAGAAGCCAGGGGGAGTAAAAGTGGAGACGTGAGCAATGCCATCAGAGCTATGGCGCTAGAGCTAGCCGCCAGCAGCAGCGGGGCCAGCAGCAACAGTAGCAGCAATAGCAGTGGCGTGGTCTACGGCACGCAGTCCCTGTATCTTATGCTGCGGACACACCAGGTAAAAGAAAAACAAAAAATAAAAAATAAAAATATCGCCAGCGAAACAGGAAGGCTTATTCTTGTGTTCATAAGATTTTGATTCCACTCCTTCCTAATGTCAAAAAAAGATGGGAGTCTTCTTTTCTACTTTCTTAGCCGATCACTTTTCTTTTTTTTTGAAGCCGCCTTGATGTTTTTTTTTTTAATGATTCCCTTTCCTTTTCTCTTCCCACTTGAAAACCCAACTAGGCGCTGGTCAATCGCTTGGTCCGGGCCAAAGAGCTCTGCTACAGCAAGACCGCCAACCGCGAGTCGGTGTTTGCACAGGCGGTCTTTTTGGCGTCGGGCAAAGACCCAGTTGAACCGGGTGTGCGCAGCAATAATGGTAGCTCTAGTGTCAGTGGCAGCAGCAGTGGAGAAACCGCGAAGGCTGCAGCCCTGCCGCCGCCTCCGCCGCCCTCTCGTCGCTCTGCGCCAGGCTTACCGTTGATTCCCCCGCTGCCGCCCCCCATCAAAGAGCCCGTCAGCACTTATGCGCCCGTGCCGGGGCTCGAGGGAGACAGTGAAGAAGAAGAAGCCAAGGAAGGCGACGTAGCCAGTGGCGGCGGCGGTGGTGACGTCAGCCTGAGGGCCGATGACGTCATCGTAAACCAAGATGACGTCAGCATGATGGAGCTGCTGGGGGGCATGGGCCACGCGAGCTACGGGGCTTTCTTGCAGCAGGTGAGGGATGAATCTACTGCTGCCACAATACGCAATTTCCTTCTTGAGCTCCGTTTTAGGCTTGGGTCTTTGGTAACGTGTTTGTTTACGTTCTTGTTTATGCATGCAAGAGAGATGAACTGCTGCTCTATATTCTTTCTCGGGCTTCATTGTATGCGTGTGTTCGTGTTCAAATGCGCGCCTGTGCACGCCAGATATTGCGCGAATCATCGCTCCCTTTCCTTTGTTCTTCGCGCCATCTCTCTTCGACCTCACTTCTACTTGTTGTCTCATTAGGTGGAGTCGGTGCTGGACGGCTCCACCGAAATGACCAAATTCGAAGAAGCCAGCCGAGTGCTGCTAGGGAACCGAGGCTACGTGTGCTTCACCATCGACAAAGTAGGACAGCCCTAGCTAGGCGCACACACTTATTCGTGCCCACAGTTGAGAGGAGCTCACTTACGATTATAGATTGAAGAATGTCAATGTTAGACTTCGTCTGTAGCGTGCTTTCTTGATTTTCGTTTTTGCTTTGATTTTTCGGAGCGTTCTCTGTCATCTTACGTTGAATACAATTGAACCATACGCCACTAGTGGTTCTATTTCCTACTTCAGTACGCTCTATTCTTTCTCATCCAAATCCTGATGATGCGTGCACACGCACTTCAGGTGGTGACCCAGTGCGCGAAGCATTTGATGGCGGTAGCCAGCGACCCGCTTCTGCCCCGCTTAGCGGGATTGCAGCGCGCTCACCGCCTGGCCCGTGCGCACGTGCGCGCTACCACTAGTGCTGCCGCTGCCGGTGCTGATGCTAGTGCTGCGTCGGCCGTTACCGCATCTTCTTCCTCTTTGTCGTCCAACCCTACTGAAGCGGAATTGCTTGCGGAGCGGCGCGACGTGCACAAATGGGTGGAGAATGCTTATGACGTGCCTCTGGGCTCGCCGGACGGGGGTGCGCCGGACGTCTACGCGTTCCAGTCCTTTGCTGGTGCTGCTGGTGGTGGTGGTGGTGGTGGTGTTGGAGTGGAGGCGTCTGGAGACGGTGATGGAGTTGGAGCAACCAGTCAGAAAAAGAAGTTGCCGCTTTCGTCTACGGTTCTGCCACCAGCTGCGCTAGGCTGCGGCCCTGAAAGTGGTTTGTCTCGCTCGACGCGCGCCAACGGCTTAGTGATGTGCATCGAACTACTGGGCCCGGACCTCCCGCCGTCGCCACAACCTCCTGTGGGTACTTCGTCGTCGTCAGCGGAAGCAGCAACCGCAGGTTCGGGAGAGTCAAAATCAGCTAATCATGCTTCTGGAGAGGCGGACGCTGTCTCTGCTGCAAGCGGCAGTGATGCTCCTATCACTGCTGATGCTGCAGCCCCGACTACTTCGATGAGCGAGGAGGCTGACGAGGAGGCCACCAACGGCCAAAGCAGTGCAAGCAAGCGCACTGCTTCAGGCGACGGTGATATTAGCGAGAGTGAAGCTGAGAAAGACGAGCCCACAAAACGTCTTCGAGTGGAATGAGCGCACCGCGGCGCCGTTTCAACTCGGGTCTGAGGTGAATCACACACATATTTCGAGAGCACCTCGCACAGAACAGAAATACATATGCCACTTATTCGCATATAAAACATTCGCTGTGCACGAAATAAAGGAGGGTTATATCCTCTATCGATGTACGAACTCGAACTCGAGCTAAATTACATAGAAATAGAAACATCAGCAATTAGCAAACAGCTGCGCATTGACGCATTTATTATTTGTGAATGCTCCAGAAAAAGCCTCAAGCCTGGCTGGGCTGAGTGCCCTTTTGCGCAATGCAATGTCCTTCTTTTTCTAAGGAATTAGAAAGAGCACAGCACGCCAACTAAGTATTGTGTTTAGAGTTCCTGTTCGCTCTTCGCCTTGATCGTAATAATAGCTTTATAAATTTGTATAGAAACCAGATCTCCCTGTTCTATAGTTTAGTCTAGTCTAATTAATACTCCCCCAAAAACAAATAAAGGCAAGGACACAGCAGTCACAGAGGCACCTAAGGAATGCACTTGAGCTGCATATGCCCTAGAAAATTCGCTCCAGAAGACAAATTAAGGCTCCAACTGGCGCCTTTCCTCCGAACAAGTCGGCGGGACTGAGTGCTCGTTCATGTGTCACGTCCCAGGTCCAAGAGGTATTCCTCCGGACTACTTTTTGCCTCAGCACGGAATCGACTGGTTTTTTATTCGCAGGCGCCGGCAGCCGATCTCAGCACTCAGCATCGCCTGTTCTCTTTCTTACTTTAAAAAAAAAAAGAATGGAACACATGGCTGTA
>Ga0307982_1003738_pt1 | contig 12107 bp, 8 predicted proteins | sample OrgLakmetagen989_FD_201847 | JGI IMG/M metagenome (GOLD analysis project Ga0307982, IMG submission 201847) | Saline water microbial communities from Organic Lake, Antarctica - #989 | ecosystem: Environmental > Aquatic > Non-marine Saline and Alkaline > Saline | place: Antarctica: Organic Lake... | reverse complement strand
AGCGAGGCATCGCATAGTCAAGCGCGCTTTTACCATGAGGTCAATCACGCCACGATGGCTGTCCACTAAATTTTCAAAACATGCTTCATGTAAGGCGGTTCGCCCCAGCTTGTTCTGCGAATGGTTCGCGGCTTGGCGGAATGCCGCCGTGAGCACCACGAGCAGCAAGTCCACCGATTCCACGGTTTTCACCCAGATTTCCCGCCCCCGCGCGCCGTAGTAAAAGCCCGACTCGGGGTCCGGGTCTCGCGTGGCGAGGGCCAACTCCACATGGGCGTGGGAGGGTTGGGATATGAACCGCCGCTGGCTGGGGGCAAATTGGTCGTATACCCACGCGCCCGCTTCCATGACCCAGTCCTTCCGGAACCGGGGAAGGTCTTTGGGGTGGTTTTTAACCTCGAGCAAGTGCGCAAACGCCCGGTGGCCCAACTGCTCGAAGGTGACGGGCTTCACTTCGGTGCCACCGTCGGCGCGGTACTGCCCAGGAATCGCGGGAATCGCCCCCGTAAGGACTTGGCGCTGGTAGTCGTCTTCCATTTCGAGCAAGCATTTCGCAGCGCGTTTGCGGTTGTGGGCCGCCGCCAGATGTAGAGGGGAATTGTGGTGGGAGTCCAACAAATGGCAGTCGGCGCCAAACTGGTCCAAAGCCCGGATGCAGCTCAAGTGCCCCTTGGAGGCGGCCAAGTGCAGGGCCGTGCGCCCGCCGGCGTCTGCTAAATTGGGGTCGGCATGGTGTTGCAGCAAGAATACGCACGCCGCCTTTTGCCCCGCTTGCGCGGCGGCCATGAGACCCGTGCGCCCCTGCCACCCCGGCAACAGTTTCCGAGCGTTGATCTGCTGCCCCGCAGTCAGGTACAATTCAAGCTCTTCGATGGCCCCCTCGCTGCAGACCCGCCACCAGTCGCGCTGCTGTTCTTCCGGCCGCGTGTTGGGGTCGTGCTGGGGCGCGCTCTCCCTTCCGCGGCTGCCCAGCGCCAACTCGGAGGTTTTCAACCGGTGCACCAAGGAAGGGTTCCGGCTAGCGCTGAACCCAAATTGCTCGAGGGTGCGCAACAGCACTGGCCCATGGAACCCCGTCTTCAGCTTTTGGTCCAAGAAAGCGTCTAATTCCTCGCTGGTGTCGCCCGTTTCTTCCCCTGCAAACAATTGGGGGTTGTCCTCTAGTGCGTGCCGCAAGTGACGCACTACCGCCAAGGCCTGCATGAGCGCATGGTTTTGCGCGGGGTAGAACCCCTTGTCGATCAGAGTCTGGAGCACCGTTTCTTCGGGGACCCCCCGGTCCAAGTTGGTATGGGCCCATTGCAGCCACTTTTCAGGCACTTCGCCCGCCTGCACTTGCATGCCCGGCATGGTTTTCTTCAATTTCGCCAAGGCCAACTGCGCGCTCTTCTCGCGCGCCATCCGAGTGGTCTTCCCGATGCCCTGAAACACTTTGGACCCCACGAACTTCACTGGCTTGCCCTTTTTGTCCTTGTCGTAAAACAGACCGGTTAACGTGCATTCCACCACGTAGTGGGCTGCGTGCATGCTCGTGGCAGCTCGCTCTTCGATCAGTTTGAATTCGACCGTCAAACCTCGCCGTCTCCCCTGGTCTTCGAGGATCGCAATCGGGGTTTCGTTCATGGCGGCCACCAAGGCGTTGAACCCCTGCAAACTAGAATCCCCCCGTTGCAAGCGGCTAAAGAAATCGCAGAATTCATCGAAGTCCAGCTCGCCGCTGCCGTCTGCATCAAGTTCTCCGAGGAGCACATGCGCTGCGTCAGAGGCATGCTCCATGTCGAGCTCCTCGAGGAGCTTGTTAATTTCTGTGAGAGAAAGAAGGAGAAGAAAATAGAAGAGGCATTTGAGGATAGGCACCGAAAGAAAACTTTGCGCATGCACAACGTGCATATGGGAGCAGCCAACGGGTGAGAGAAAACAGTAATTTCCGATATTTGGCAACAATAATATAATACACAAAAAGATTTGAATGTATTGAGATGGCGGGTATGATTACCACCTAACCCAAGATACGTCCATTAGACATGTTCATTTTAAAAAGTGCCTTACTTACCATCCAGGTCGATGGTGCCGCTACCGTCGGCGTCGTATTGCTGGAAGGTGGTCACCATTTCCTCGAACTGCGCTGGCGTGAAGTCGTTGACCAGCGCAGTTGGGCATTTGAACCTAAGAACCGATACATTTGGCCAAAGAGGCACGGTTGATCAAAAACCATTTACTTGAGGTTATTTGGTTTCCAGGAATATTGGATAGGATGCTCTAGCAGTTGAGTCCCTAGGTTTCACTATTACAGGTAGTACAAAGCAAGGTCAGCGTGAAGCCAAAGAATACATGATAGATACTTCAGAGAATGAATACGAATAGTGCTTGGCGTTCGTTCAAAACAGTACTCACCCTTCATATTCGAGTGCGAATAGACTGTCCATTGCCAAAAGTAAGGATATACCGGAGAGCCTGCGAATCTCGAACTCTAGTCGCTACTTATATGATGTTGGCAGCTCTAGTTCTACTGAGGTGTGTCACCGAGAGCCGCATGAGACCGTGAGGTTTATAAACATTGACTTCCGCCTAGACGCTCTTTAGGAGATAGGAACTTCTCTTTGTATTCTAGCGCAGTCAAAAGCAAAATGAGTGTCCGCTCCTGCACACTAGCTAGACAATGAGTAGAGGCACAACGCCCTTTTGAACTCGACACCGCACCGCCCTCAGAAAGTGTCTGAAATCTCACAGTCTCACAGTTTATCGGAATGAATAAGGATTGGGTCAAGCATCATTCAGTGCAGCAAACAGCTCAACTCGAATCTCTGCATTCATCAAGTAGTCAGTTTAGCTACTACATTAGCTAGATGACCGACTGTATAATATAACTACAAGTAGACCTTGCTGTTGCGTAGCGCTTCAGTTCATCAGAAATATTGGAAATAAGCATTGACAGTGATGCATTCTCTGAGAATTATGATCTCCTGCATGCTGGTAAGCCGTTCTGTATGCCTGATGAACTCCCCGCCAAACATCAACACCGGGATGACTAGCACAGCAACATCGCGGCGCACATTTTTGCCGACACTTGGCACCGGGATTCTTGGTGCAATCTTGGCGACACCGCTGACATCGCAAGCTGCGATTGATGTTAACAATGCAGCTAGCGGTGATTTCCAGTCCTACAAGGGGCTTTTCCCGACCATCGCAGCCAAAATCATCAAGCGAGGACCGTTCAAGGATGCCGAGGAAATGTACGCGGCCATGGATAGCGACGCGGAGGTTGACCGCCTCAAGCAATACGAGAAGGAGTTCAAGTTTGGTAAAGTTGAAGCGGGTGGCGATCGTGGCACTGGCAAGCGTTCCATTTAAACGCCGTCTATGAGGGATATGCCACTCGTTCGCTCGGACTGCACTCCGTTGGACCGTTGGAGTGACTTCGACAGAAAGTCTCATTACTCATCAAACTCCAAAAAAAAATAGTACACGAGCCAAAAGCTCCGCGCCCTGATTGATGTGTCATTACCATACTAGTTCATCTGCCATACCACATTGGCTTTTAGCAATAAAACGAACGTAGTACGGCAGTACGAAGAGAGCACGGAGCGCAAGAGCACCAACAACAAGTCATTAGTAGATAGCAGGCACGGCCATAGCCATAGCCATAGCAAGCACCAAGCAAGCGCCGGCTTTGCAAAAACTTCGCAGCTTTGGCATATACATATAGGAAAGAAGTATGGCCATGTGAAGCGGCATATATATATACCATATACCCTTTATAAGTTACAAGTATTAAGGTCCAAATAAATAAACGCAGGCATTTGCGTTATAATCCTAGTCTAGTCTAGTCTAGTTAATACTTTCCCAAAATCAAGTGCACAGTAGTCACAGAGGCACAAAAAGAATGCACGTGAGCAGCATATGCGCTAGCAAATTCGCTACAGAAGGCCAATTTAGGCTCCAACTGGCGTCTTTCTTCCGAACAAGCCGGCGGGACTGAGTGCTCGATCGTGTGTCACGTCCCAGGTCCACGAGGAATTTCCCCGGGCTATTTCTTGTTCCAGCAGAGCATCGCCTCAATGTTTTCTCTGCCGGGCGCCAGCCGATCTCAGCATCGCCTGTCCTCTTTCTTGCTGACGAAAACGAAATATAGCGTTATACTTCTGATTCTGATGTTTCCCCTCTTGGATATTGGTATCGATAATTTAATCAGTTGAATGCCCTCGTGCTATGATGGACTGATTAGTCAAGGCCTGAAACATGAAATAATCATTTGCTTTTCTTCATATGTAATAAATTATGTACCTTGGAAAACTTTCTTGATTGGCCCATTGATGCACTGCGTGCAATACTGTCGTCTACCACGTATTCGTCGTCAAATGTCCGTATCACGACTCTGATGCAAGCCATAGAGGACCCGTAAAATGCTAGCGAAGCCAGCCATAGAGTGGTCCATGCGTTGTGGCCCAAAAACTCAAGGCGATACGCAGTCAAGAGCCAAAAGAGCATGCATAGCAGCCAAGCACCGAGCACATAGACCGTTTCCAGTGTATTAGTTCTGCCACCCCGGCCAATGTCACTGGTCGTGGAGCTGTACAAACCAGGCCGGGATCCAACACTACTTTCATTTCGTCTAGAGCTGTACAAACCAGGCCGGAGACGCCCTGCAATAAGCGGCAGTAGGGCCAAGTACCAAATGAAATACTGAGCCGTCAACACCTACATAGACACAACACGCCCAGAAAAAAAGATGAGCGAGAGCAAAAGTTCTCATAACTTAAAAACATGATCCATAAAAGTCCTCCCAAGATCGTTGTAGAACGGAATCCTAAGCCGTAGGTGTGCACGTGCGCGCTGCGGCGAAGCTACCTTGTTCGCGTGCACGAAGACAGCAGTGGTCACGAAAAGGCAAAGCGGCAGCCGGCGAGCTTGCGCATTCAAAACCGCTGATAATCTCTGGGCAATTGCCGCTTTATCGGCGTATGGTTTTGCTTTTGCATCACAATTCTTTGTCTCACGGCTGGTGGTTTGTGACGAACTCTGCACTCGGAAGAGACCAAACGGAGCGAGCAGCACGCACAGCAGCGGCGGGACCATCGCCGCTAAGCTTAAAAAACGCCGCCAACCCGCCAGGCTCCCAACGTTATGACTTGGTTCTTCAACTTCCCTGCCAAAGGTGAGGTAGAGCGGGTACCACCAGACGGCGTAATTGTGACGGTGGTCTGCTCGCTGCAAGTGGTAAAATAGCGCCGCGTCTAAGAAAGAGTCTCCGTACATGACGTAGCTGAGCGTTGTGGCCAAAGCCAGTGACACCACGAATCCTACCAGCCACACCAGCACCTGTGCGACGAAGTATCGATGAGGTGCGTCATCAGTGAGGGTTAAAAGAAATTAAAGGTCAATTGATCTCAATTCCAGGAGGGAGCAATTCATTTCACCTCTGTAGTTAGGATGGAGGGCAACCACCGTCGCAGCGGTGGGTAAGCCATTCGAGCGTTGGCGAGGCACGGGCCCAAAAAGTAAAGTAGGCCGGGCAAGTGCACGACAGGATAAAGCTTGACGTGAACTGCGACGCCTTGGGCAATGCCACTAAGCACGAGAGGCAGCCCGCATCCCCAGCACCAACCAGCATCAAGTTGCACGTTGCACCTACTTTCTACAATTGTTTCTCTTTGACCCTCAACTCGAGGAGTTCTATTACGCTGGCTTTGCTTCAATTTGTTCGCTTCTAGCCCTTGCTGTTGCTGGAGATTGCGAACTGCTGTCAAGATGCCGAGAATAGTCGCTACAGTGAGGGCACCAGGTAGAGTGTCAGCGCTACCTCGCGTAGAAATGTTGATGACCATTGGGTTGAAAAGCCACCCATATCCAATTGCAAAAAGAGCTGACTGCTTGCTTCTTCCAGATATTACGCTACTAGCCTCGTAGGATGAAAAGCTAGTGCTCCTCCCGCTATTAAAATGGTTGCTGTCTTCACATTTATTCGATGCTAATAGGAACAATATACGGTGCATGATCCAACCAGCCGCAACATCAACTAATGCAAAGAGTATTTTGGCGGCGGAACGATGAACCAAGTGGTTCAAAGAACCCACCCAAGCTAGCAATGGTGGGTACCGGAAAGTAGCACGCTCGTACGGCGAAGCACCGCTGAGGAACAAGGCACCAGCGTCAGTGAATACATTGTAGTCGATGTCAGTGTATGTAGGTGCTACATGCGAACCTGGAACCTCTAACCAATCGACCAAAGCTATGATTCCCAAGCGTAGTGCTAGTGATGCGGCGAGAACTACTCTCAACGGCGGAAGTTCCATTGACTAAGAACCCTAGCAATCACGCACTGCTAGCTAGGCAAGAATTCTAACGTCTATTCCAATGGACCATAATCAAAAGTAATGTTCCTCTATAGCTAAGCAATGGCCACTTCCGTGGCATAGGTATTGTGCCTAGACTACGCATCTACTCTAGTGCCAACGAATTATTATGTAATGGATGGACAAACTCAAGGCAGGAATCTAGCCTTGCCACGGCCACACGAGACGACCGCTTACGGTACGAAATGGCCTAGCTGGCCAAGCGAAGTATGTTAAGAAACTTGTTACTGTAGAAAGAGCATTTGAGCATTGGCCAGCGGGGAGGAATGAGCCGAATCAACCGACTGCCGAATAATGAATGAGGAAGGAGGCAACAAACAAGCAACAACAAGCAACGTACGGTGCGGCGAGGCAACGAGGCGTGGCCCGAAGTTTCGTGGGCGGTTGATTTATTTTTACAGCTAATTTTTTGCGCCTCCCCCGAGGGGAGGACTGGTATTAGTAGCTAGCTACACAGGGAGGAGTGCCATTTTGGCGGCAGCACAAGAGACCCCGAGCCCAGCCTTTTTCTACAGTATTCTGAGCCCCCCCCCGAGGGGGGACTGGATTTAGTAGCTAACAGGAAGGGTGTCATCTAATCGGCGTCTGCAGAGTCCCCCGGGCCGGACTGGACACTGGAAGCCTGGCTCGGGATTCATATAACTCTCGTAAGCGGCCTCTTCGTCGTAGTCGTTTCGAGCACGGGGGTGTTGGCTTTGGTCCCGTGTACGCAGAGGACTTGTTCTCAAGGCGGAGAGCCTTGCGAGGGTTTCGAAACACGCTGAAAAGACGACCACGAGTAGCGACCGTGGCGTTAGATGGAAGGTATATGGGTTAAGCTCTATGATAGGGACGGACCGCTAGGCCACAAGCGGCCTGTTGCTTGTATTTTGAGGGGGACTTCTCTATTCAGTGCCACTCTGCGGACGAGGAAAGAGTTCCTGCTCTGCCAGGGCCTCTCATGGCCCGGGGGCAGAACAATAGGCGCCCTGCGCGCTGAAAGGCAAATTTTGACCTCTGCCAGTAGAACTTCGTGTTCCGCACGTCACGAGCTACGCTCGCGCGCCTTCCTCTTTATTGTTTCTGCGGAGTGCGCGCTACCCACAAATGCCTCGCTTTTGTAATTTTTGCGAGAATTTTGGCCAATGCCCCCCCCCTTCATGAATCACTCCGCACTTGCTTTGTTTGCGCAACGCACGCGCATTCCCACTTCTACCCGCAGCATTGGCATCTGTGTCATTTGGGTTTGTATTAGTTCGAGTTCGAGTTCTTTGGTCCTGTAGGGCGTTCGGGGCTTGTACGAGGCTCCGGCGATCGAGCATAAGGCGTGCCCATCCACGATGGGCGGTGAGCCCCCACGCGTGATACAGCACCTGACGGTAACAGGCCTTGACAGTCTTCGAGCCCCTGTCACCGTAGTAGGAGAGGTATTCGGCTGTCAGCGCGCCCGCGATTGCATCTAATTTTTATAGGGATATAGTTTACAATTCCAGTTTTAGCACCTGAGTGGCTGCTCTCTGTGTACCTCCGAATAGTAGCTCCCAATAGATCTAATTTCTTATAGTTATGTACCGCCGAAGGACTGGATTTAGTGGCTAAGTGAACTGGCGGTTACCGTCGAAGGACTGGATTTAGTGGCCAAGTGAACTGGCTGCCGCCTAGTTATCGTCAGCAAGGCCCCCCTGGCTGAAAAGAAGGCCAGCGGGCCGAGGTATCATTTCTGATATCATTTCTGCATATCTACATATGTGACGTTTGGACGGAACGGTGTAGCTTTCGCCAGCAATAACAGCGGCGTGGTGAGTGTAATAAAAAGCTCATATCGATGCCATTTGGGGCTCCTCAGGCCAAAAGCAAGACAAAAACATATCCCTTTCGGGTTGGCTACCGCTAGCTACACGTGTATCCCATAGAACCACCAATACCACTTAAAAGTGCTTTATCCAGAACTCAGTCGCCAAGTAGCAAAACACCTGCGCAATGCTTCTGGAGTCGCTTCAGGTTGAAGTCGCCTGCCCATTCGTGGAGCGCAGCAGCATGTTGATCGTTGTCGCCTACCGCGTGCACCAGCGCGCGCTCACACACTTTCACCAAGTCAGACACGCCCAACCGCTCTGCTGCAGCAGCCAGTTCTGCCCAACACGACCAATGATGCATTTGATGAGGCCAATGAGCAATCCATAAATTTTCACAAAAAAAGTAACCAAAGAAGCGTAGAACATCAATAACATCATTAATGTGCAGGAAAGTGTCGTAAACTATGTAAACACTAGGCACAACATATAATATTCAAAAACACAGCAAGCAATCCTTCACAACGGTGATGAACTGGACCTAAAAGAATAATGGAATGCCTGTGCAATTACCAGTGAGATCGTCTGGGTGGTCAGGAAGAGCAGTACTGCTGCCTGCGTAAACGAAACGCAGCACTAATCGCAAAGTGGTAAGCCGTACTCCGTCAAGAGCCAATCCTGTCACATCTACATTCAAAAAACCATCAGTGTAAGCGCTGCTTTCCGAATCACCGCCATTGTCATTATTTGTTTGCTTGAAACGCTCACTGAGAAGTGCGCGGAAGTAGGGAACACTGTCAAGGAAGATGCGATGCGCCCACAATTCAGTGTCACTTTCACCATTGCTACTGCTCTGTAATGTCACAAAGAATCGCACGTCTGCATTTGATGACCGTTCAAAGATGCGCTCGAGATCAGCATCAAAGTTGGACTTCAGCAGTTCATGCTCTACATGCAATGTTTCAGGACCATTGCTCAACGAGGCGCGCCCTGCCATTCGAGCGAGAAGAGACAAGCGGGGCAAGAACAGGGCGTCTGCGAGTCGAGCAAGCTGCTGGAGCTTGTGTGGCGGACAGTAGTAGTCCAAACAGTCGCAATACAGGTACACTAAAAGAGCCGCCACAGTGGGTGTTGATGCATCAGGCTCCACAAGAGATAGTGACAAGGGTGCACAGGCACGGTTTGCTTCATGTGACCCCAGAATCTGAGTAACGGTATTTTCGTCCGTGGGAGCGTCAGCGGCTGCAGCATTTAAGGCCCCTCTCAAGTAAGGACAGCGAGCTTCCAGCAAAACGCGATGGCAGGGGAACACACGATTGGTTGAATCCGCTTCAAAGCTTAGGGCCACATCACATCCGCTATTCCAAGGATTGTCTTTGTCATCGCCGTTATTGCCGCTCACCTCCTCAACGATTTCGCTTTCTACCTTGTTGCCAGTGCTTGAACCCTCGAGACTTTCTTGAGGAAGGGAAGATGTTAAAGCATTGACAGACAAATCTATAGGACGAACCGAGACAGGAACCGGAGCAGTAAGTCGACTTAGAGCATGGCGCAGGAGTGGGCGCAACAGCGCAGCGCGTGGAGCGGACGAAGAAACCACCAATGCGACGCAATGGTTCGCACCACAAGCAATTCTCTTGGCAGCGCGGTCGAGAGGTGCTCCAAGTTTCATGATGCGCGTCGGCATATGAGCGAAGTCTGTTGAATTGGATAATGGAGGCACAACAAAGAAGTATGGTTAGATGGAAGCCTTCATAATTTTCAATCCATAAATATGCACTAGACTAGGGATGTAATCGCAAGAGTATTAAAAAAGTCGTAGTATATGTAATGTATGGAATACGAAAGCAATCAACGCACAGCCTTGGCCGTGGCCTAATACGCCGTGCGCGTGCCAGCCCCAGCTCCACACGTCGCCCCGCGCCGTGAGGCCCAACGTAAAACACGCTCCACACGATGCAGCCACGAATTTATCGCTCGCGTCATCGTTATCGTTGTGGTCATCTAAGTCGGTGTACAGACGGCGTGGAACGTAGTAATAAAACGAGTCGACGAGATCGTCCGTAGTGCTGTTCGAAGCTGCGGATTTACTGCTGCGATTTCCTCCTCCATGCTGGCCGTATCTGTGCAGCAAGTAGCGATGAAGCGATAAGAATTAATCATGTATACTTTTTCAAGCAAATTGCAACGGTCAACGCAGTATACGTCATGATTGGAGAAAACTTCGTTCAAAGGCTCTTGCAGAAAGAAAAGAGGAAGTCTAATTGGGCGCTACGTACTCTCCATGTCCCCAGCTGTAAATGCCACCGTCACGGACTATGCACACTGAGTGGTTTTGCCCGGCTGCCACAAATTGCACATCCAGATGGCTTGACCTATTAATAGTGCCACCACCACCACCATCACCACCTCCACCACCTTCTCCACGGCCCTTGCTGGCTGCCATTGCCTCATTTGCTTCTTGAACCAATGCAAGTGGTGCTGGCACGAGACGGCCCGTAACTTTGCGACCGAGTCCAAGCTGGCCGAGTGCACCATTGCCCCACACGTAGAGCTCGCATTGACTTTCCTCTTTGCTGCTGCTGCTCTGTGCACTCTCGCTTTCGACAATGACGCGGGCGATGTTGTGCTGAGCTCCACAGGCCACTTGCACGGTGGTGCGACCCGTTAAGCCCGTGACCATGGTGAATTGAGCACAATTGATGCGGTGCCCTAGCCCTAATTGACCGCGGTCGTTGTAGCCGCACGCAAACACTTCGCCCTTGGCAGTCAAACAAAGCGAATGGCCAAACCCCGCGCTTATTGCCACTACGCGCTCGTGACTCAGCAGCCCCTGTACTACTGCCCATGGCCAGAGCACAGGCCGCCGTCGCACACTCGCAAGACTACCAGTAGATGTATCGAAATTTACAGCGCCCAAATCACCCGCTGCTCCTCGCTCAACGGCTTCTGCTTCCCTAGCGGCTGCTCGTTCTTCAGCCTCTGCGTCAACATCCAAACCCGACACCGCTGCCGCGCCGTCTGCACGCGAAGACGAAGGTGCTGGCGCGTCTTCGGTCGCTGCAAGCCACTTGTTCTCTGACTCACGAACGATGCGCTGCAAAGTTTCGCTAGCGCCTGTGAGGCCCAACATTTCACGAGCGTCACCCCGTGCAGCGTCCTGCCCGACATCGCTATTGCTAGGGTCATCCGTCTCGGTATCAGCCTCATTTCTCCCACTTTCTATCTCCGCATCATTCAAGCCCTTCTTATCAGTCATATCATCAGCATGCACAAGGCCCCATATGTAAACTCGACCCGAAGCCGTGATTGCTAGAGAATGCATGGCCCCAGCGGCACAGTCTACAACAACTTCGTTGGCTAATGCAGCTACAGGCTGCAGCTCAGCTGAAGCACCCTTGTGACCAAGACCCAGCTGTCCCTCTGAGCCTCGACCTACAGCCATTAGGTCACCGTCAGCCGTAACAAGCAACGTGTGACCATCGCCGGCTGCAGCAGCAACAAATTCGGCGCCTTCGGCCAAAGTATCGTGTAAAGGCTCAGGCGCGAGCTTGGCTGGAAAGACTGGAAAGGAAGAAGTCGATGCAGATCCGGACGAACGAGCTCTTGTGCTTTGAATTGATGAGCGTCCGCCCAATTGACCATACCTGTTGCTGCCCCAAATGAAGAGCATTTTGCTTGTTGTGCTTCCTCGAACAAAAGAACTCGAGCTAGCCTGTAGCTAGTAGCTAGCGTATCTAATGCAATCGTCGGAAGAGAATTCCCGGACAGTGCTGGAAGATTTTGGTTCGGACCCCGAGGAGCCGGAATTAGAAGGCTAACAAGCAGACAGAGTATCGCGCGTGGGGGCTCACCGCCCATCGCGGATGGGCACGCCTTATGCTCGATCGCCGGAGCCTCGTACAAGCCCCGAACGCTCCACGGGACCAAAGCCGACACCCCCGTGCTCGCAACGACTACGACGAAGAGACCGCTTACGAAA
>Ga0307982_1003737_pt1 | contig 12115 bp, 13 predicted proteins | sample OrgLakmetagen989_FD_201847 | JGI IMG/M metagenome (GOLD analysis project Ga0307982, IMG submission 201847) | Saline water microbial communities from Organic Lake, Antarctica - #989 | ecosystem: Environmental > Aquatic > Non-marine Saline and Alkaline > Saline | place: Antarctica: Organic Lake... | reverse complement strand
ATCGAACGTAGCCCCCCCCCCACAACTCTTCGTTGATCGTGGCGCGGCGCTCCCCGCGCCGCTGCAGTACGAGATTTAGATAGCCGGCGTGACGTTCTTACCGGACACTTACCGGACAATCGGCAGGGTGGGCCCTAGTGAACGCGACTTCGCGTCGCAGTCTGAGATTATTGTGTGGTGAATATGAGCAAATTGAGAGTGCAAAAATTTGTATGCCATTTGGTGCAGAAACCATGGAGAACGACCCATGTACTGTCGAGACGAAATATGAAAGTATAGAAGGTAAAAGGTATGAAGGGGCCAATTGCTAATTCGCAAGAGCAAGGGCGATGTATCCCATCGCACGGCATTACCACTTACCACGCATGAGTGAAACATAGACATAAAAGTATGCCATTTGGCGCAGAAACCATGGAGAACGACCCATGTACCGTCGAGAAGAAATATGGAATTATAGAAGGTAAATGGTATGAAGAGGCCAATTGCTAATTCGCAAGAGCAAGGGCGATGTATCCCACCGCACGGCATTACCACTTACCACGCATGAGTGAAACATAGACATAAAAATGGACTTGCCTCGTGCTTAATTCTTCTTCTTCTTTGGAATCTACTTACACGGAGCACGCATGGACGTTCTGGCTTGGTGACTGAAAATTTTGTACCGAGCCAGGCTTCCAGTCCGGCCCAAGGGACTCTGCAGACGCCGATTAGATGACTCCCTGGCTGTAAGTTACTAAATTCAGCCACCCCCTCGGGGGCTCAGAAAATTATGTACTCCAAACTTATGGCCCATATTACAGCAATAGCTTCGCGTAAATGCCGCCCATGACAGGCCGGGCCTTGAACGCTATCGCTTGAGGCGTAGATGTGTGTGTCCAGTCACCAAATGGTACCCGGTTCATGGTGTTGTTTGCGAAGGCAAAGCATGCCTCCACTATAGAGTTGAACTGTTTGTCCGTGCCCATGGCCGCCACCCACATGGACCAGTCGTGCTTCGTGTACTCTTGCCGTGAGTCGAGTGGAATTCCGTATTGGTTCATGTTGGCCGCGTACCATGCTCCTTCAAGTTCCAACACTTCGGGAGGAAAAGGTTTAGGATCCAATTGGAGCACTTCTTGGAACAATAAGTTGTACTTTTGAGACCACGTTCCTGGCAGGTCAAATTGAAGCTTGTAGTGGGAGCCGCTTTCGTCTAACGCCATGTCTTGCCATTTCAACGCCAAAACTGAGGCATTGCCAGCATAAGCTTTGGCATCACCTTCTGCCATGGAAGCATCCACCGTTGGGTTCAAGCGGGCTACCTCTGCCCACGCAGCGAGTGCTACGATTCCCTTGGCCGCGAGATTTGTGTTGTGAGGAGAAGGGCCAGCGAAGTCATCGGTGCACAGTTGGTCTTGGGGGTCAGGTAGCGAAGCCTGAGCGTACGTTGCGTAGCGGTTCAACACACCCCAAAAGGGGGCTAGCCATTCCAACGACTTTGCTATGGGATCGTTGTTGCTCCCCCGTTGGGCTTGCACAATTGCAGCCACCATTAACAGCAAGTTCCCCGACTCTTCCAGCGGCATTTGCTCTTGTTCGTCCGCACGAAGGTTGCACAGAGGCCACTGCCCGAGGTGGTGCGGGGCCCACTCGAGGTCGTAAACTTGGGGTTGACCGTAAATTTGAGTCATGTTAGCAGCATACACGAGCACAGGGAGCAGTAGGCGTTTCAAAGTTTCAACATTGCCCGTGGCAAGGAAAAATGGAGCTGCCGGGTAAATCACGTCCACCTTTTTTTTAAAATCAATGTAAAAATTGCAGATGTCAACAAATGAAATAAGCGAAGTTCAAACAACAATATCTCAGCGATAGCCCACAGCTACCAGATTCAAATCGCTGCACTTCCTCATAGACACCGACACAGATAGCAAAGTTTATGGGGAAAAAGTCGGTGCAAAAGGAGGTCTTTACATGTAAGAGTAGCGGTTGCGCACACCCAAAGAGGTGCGCGTCAACAGATAAATACTTGTCATGTATTCGGTACCGTAGACACGTCGCCATCGCTTGAAATTTCTTTCATGAAGAGCCAGGGCGCACCGGATACAGGATCGCGCACTCTTTCCATTGCTCCAGTAACTTGCCGGTACACTAAGCTTGTCAGAGTAGCAAAGCTTTCTCCACCTTTAGACGCGTGCTTGGCGGCCATTTTTTCGTCGAAAGCGTGTGCTGCTGCAAGAACTGCGGGTGCTTGAGCGGCAGCCATGTCCAAAATTTCCAACGCCGAGATAGTTTTCGTAATTGTCGTATTTCTGGTGGTCGTCCGAGGAGGCTCCTTGCTGTTATTACTTTTGCTATCGCTCAAGGCAGCAGTCTTCCAATATGGTGGGAGATCAGTTCCAAAGTAGTGCAGCGCCACATCCAGGTCTAAGGCAAGTAGAAACGCGCCGCTTGCAGAGACGGGAGCCGTCGAAGATGACGACAATGTCGCTGATGCTGGTATGCTCAAGTCCACTTCAACAGCGAGTACAGGCCAATTCTTGTTTGCAGCGCGAGGTCCAGTCGGATCATCCACTAAGCCAGCCAAGCCACCGGTGTGGGAGTCAGCGAAAGCATGCCGCGTCGAGTTCGCCGGGGCCATTGCACTCGCGACAGATTTGATGAAGCTTTCACTTGTGGGTTGAACCACTGCCAAGTGTGCATGTCCCCAATCCACTCGATCGTTGGAAGTGCTCTAACACGCAGCAGATTGCACAATTGCATTGACAGGATAAGATGAAAATTATCCACAGACGGAGAAGAAGAAATGCTCCATCTGTAGTTATTCTTACCGAGCCAAAATTTTGCGTCGTCGTGCCGATAAACAAGTCGACTGCTAAAGAGGCAGGCAGATCATTGATGCCGGTGCGCCCCCATTCCACTTCGTGAGAATTATCGTTTACGATGCTTTCTGCTGAGGTGTCAAGATAAACTTGCACGTGATGCGCGAATCCGTCCAATGCTAAAACTTGAAATTGCACGTAAGTTACAGGCCAGTCATGGTAAGTGGCATCGTCATCATCGAGGTCGAAGGCCGGGGTTGTAAAATTGACCTCAAGCTGGACCCCAGTCGTGCCAACATCGAATTGGTAAACAGTTGTCGTTGCAAATACTTCAAGATGTGTTTGAGTACACGCAGGCACCGAAAGAAGTGGCTGCTCAGGACCCATCCAGCGGTACACAGATCCGTCCACTTTGATCATCCCGAGCGCTGTGCACACATTACGTACCGAGAACAAGTTCATTGAGCACAAACACTCCGGATCCGGAGAGGTTAAAGTAAAAACAATTTCCCATTTCGCTCGCAATACTAAATAAACTTACCTCCATTCGTTGCCCCATTCCAAAACACAGGCCATGATTCATACAGATTGTCCGAACAACTCCAAAGCGATTGATACGGCGAGACGACTGACAGCGGTGCACATGGCGGTCGGATCGAATGCAGAGCTCTTGCCCCTTGAGGAAAGGCGAGAACTACAAGCGCACTTGCTAATTTTGCCATTTTCTCGCAATGATCGTTCGCAATCGGTCAGAATTCTGCTGCGTCCGGCGTGATCTGCCGATCGGAATGTGGACACATCGAACACATCGAAGGAGACAAAACGTGTTCTGCAAGATTGATTCAAGGTGTCATCAAGATGTCAAGAATACTTCGTAATTTTGCACAACAACATTCTTCCTTCTTTTTTTTCTTCGTGCCGACGCGGAAAAATACGGAGTTCGTATTTTTTCTTCAAAACACGGGATGTTATGATGTTGTGCGGGATTCCCCGGTGCAACTTTTTCATGGCTTGTGCATGATGTCCACGGAACTTTATTTCCTTGAAGCCGTACGTTGCGCAAGAAATGGCAGACGACTTGAAGACGCCATTGAGATGTAAAAAGGAAAAGCAAAGATCATCCCTAACCCGCGCGCCAAAGGTAGTCAATGATGTATTCATACGACTTGTTAAGATGATCATTTTCTTCCTAACTTCCTAACTTCCATGTTCTGTTATATCAAATGGCGTGCCTGTCTGGCTGGAACAGAATCTATCGAAGCTAAAATTAGCGTGCATAGGCTGCGGCGTGGAATTTTTCCGAAGCTCAAGATCTGTGGCCGATAAATTCTGCACTGAGAAGTGTATGCTTCGGTCTAGTGCATCGGCCTCGCCCGCCGAAATGTCGGTTACGCATTCAGCGATGACTACGCCACAAGATACAGATAACCCAATCTCCGCGAAGTAAAAAATCTTAAAGATGGAAGATATGTCACCACTTTTCATATATGAATTGATTAAATGCGATGCATTGAAAGTCGGCACCTTACAACCTGACTCAGCATGCGTTTTTTTTATGATCCTGTGCACAGGTACAAAACCCAGCTCTGCGTGCACTTTGAGTCACGAGGGTTGTGTAGCTACGGCAATCAGTGCGCATTCGCGCACGGTAATTCTGAACTTCAGCAGAAGGTGCGCACAGCAAGGGAGAAGAACAATGCCTTCAGCAAATCGCCTCGAACGCATCAGAAAATGGGGCAGCATTACAGCTCAATTCACAAAGGCGGCAAGGGCAGCAAAGGTGGGAAAGGTGTTACTGGGGGCAGTAGAAGTAATGGTTCGAACAGAAATCAAAATTACTATGGCGGGAGTGGCGCTGGCGAAAATATAAGCAATGGGACAAATTCCTCTGATGACAGCACAGCTGATGGGAGCACGCCACGTCATTCAAAAACGAAGGTATCTTACCAGACAGCAGCCTTCTTTGCGGCGCCGTCTGAGCCAGTGGGAAGATTAGGTAATGGCTGGAATGAATGTATGGGCAACTTAGGTGATGGTTGGGGTGAAGCTTCTCAGCAGGATGTAATATTCACCCCACCAGTGCCTCGAGAACTCTGTATGCTGCCCAAACAAGGAATCCAGGATGAAGGCAAAAGCTTTTTTGATTTAAAGAGTGCCCGTGGCATTCAGATACCAAACGGGGAAGAATACGTTATGGCCCGCAACAATAGTGAGCCCATTGAAACATATTATTATTCCAATGAGCAGAAGGCTGGCTGGTTTTCAAAGGCGTCTCCTTCGGCAACCCATCGTTCCGAAGAGACTTCGGTGCCATTACATCATGCGGGATCTCCGCTTGAGCTGCCACCTCCGAACATGAGCTTCCCCAGTGCAGTTGAGCGGCATAATGGGCATGAACATAGGCATTCTGCTGACGTCTCAGGCGGGATACCAAGTGAAGTTTCTCCTGTTGGCGACATGGGTAGTATATTCTCACGCATGGGGCTCCAAGGACAGTTTGCACTGGGTCAGGACGACGGGGGTGTAGATGTTGAGGCGTTCGCCCTTGGCATTCTTGGAGGCCCTGGATTTGGCGGCCTCAATTACGGCTTTGAAGGCGGCAAATACTGAACTTCGCGGCGGGTTATCAACGGAGCATCCTTTCACTTGACTGATGTAGCCACACCCAAACTATCATTAATAACGAAAGCCACTGTTTATTTGTACTAAGCTTATTAGCTACGCACGCATATCTTCAAAGAGACTGCGAAGGAACACTGCATATGGAGCTCTTTGCTATGGACCTTTCTCTCTGGCATATCATGGAAAGTTTTTGTTATATCATCATTAATATCATTTATAATTAATGAGCTCCCAAGTACAATACAAATTAAAAATTATCGCCAGTCGAGTAAAAATGCTCTAATCTCGAATTACTGCAGCGATAACCAAAGTTTAATGCCAATGGTGCTTGTTTGGTTCGTGGTTTGCATTTCGAAGTTCCAAGGAGCTAAAAGATGTACCATTATACATATACATTATACATGCACCATTAACCATTAACCACAATAACCATAATGAATTATGGCACACTCCCTATGGTAAGTGCCTAAAATAATTCACTTAAAGCGAGGTATCAGAAACAATTGGCACGGAAGGCGAGCCGGAGCTGACCTTATACTATTTTGATCATCGAAATACTTGCACCGTGTGGGCCTGACACTGACACTTATACCGTGCTAATATGCGTCAACATGCCGAGTGCTCAAAATCATGATGGAATAGCTGTGCTTCTGCAACCCAAGCGGCAGCTTGTTCCTAACAAAAATCGTTCGCCAGAAGCGCCAAAGTTCTTCAGGTAAGTGGTAAGAAACATTCGTGACCTTCGCGCCGCAGTTATCATCGAAACATGGGAATCTCGTCCGCTTTATCGTAACACGGCAGAAAGCGCCATGAATAATACGTTACTCCACCAAATGCACACTTGGCCATTGCATTGAATATTCGAAGCTCAGAGTCCAGAAATAACTCAAGAGCGAAGAGCACAAGGCCTGCTAGCACTCCAAGTCCAATCTTGGGCGCTACCGTGACGTCATAAGCAAGCTTTCTGTCCAGGAAAGCTGCCACGCTAGCAGGTGGGCCGGGCGGAGGCCAAATAGGTACAAGAGGACCCGACACGAAGCGCTGGAATGCCAGAACTCCCGGTGGCATGAGAAAAGTTGCAAAAACAGCCGCTTCGAATGTGACGTTGCCCCAGCCGTCAGCTAGCTTCGCGATCCAAGAAAGACCAAATGCCGCGTACCGTAGGGCATGCAGGTGATCTTCGCTTCGAAGACCAAGTAAATGTATGCCTAGTAGGCACAAGTAAGTTGAAGTCATGATATCGGAGACTTGATGCCAATCTCCCACGGGCACGAGTAGAATTCGATCAGTCCCGAGAGCATCGCCTGCGCTGTACGCCACTGCCGACAACAGCTGAAAGAAGCCTACGAAGAGTTCGAAGTGCCGCCGCCGCTCGAAGATGAATTTGAGAGACGGTAAGAAAGATGCACATGTCCCAACCGAAAGCAAAAAGCGGAATATATTCAAAAGGAATCCCATAGTTGGGTCGCGAGGTTATTGGCTAGGATGCTAGCTACAGGTACAGAATGGATAAATGTTCCTGGCTAGACCACTTCACGAATTCGACATGCTTGACTTCTCAGATAGTGTTCAGCACTGAGTCGACACAATGAAGTAGTAGGCTTTAAGCCAGCTTCGATGAGCACTACAAAAGTCAATGCTTTCGAACTATGGATGCTATCTTGGTTGGTTGCTTGCGTGCTCGCAGGTTCAGGAGTACACTGATAGCTGATGATAGATACTCTCAATAGTAAATCACAACATCTTTAGACAAACGACGAGCAGCGCACGACGGACAGCGGCGTCGACCTAAGAAGACCCTAGATTTCTTGTACAGATAGATACAGTATACAGTATACTACTACTTATTTGCTGTGTGTACAAATGTCGATAGCTTGCCCCACCCCAGACATTTGATATGCGATAAGGACGGCTAGCGAATCCGCATAATAAGCAAAGCCATCGTTCATCTACATTGCCCTCCCGATTTCCTAGCCCGTGAGCAGCTAGCTTATCCCAATTTGGCGGAGCAGTTGTCGATAGGATGAATAAAGAATTAGTGACTTCGCATCTCCTCGAAACTGCCGCATGCCTCGGGAACATAGAGGAATGCTCGAGACTTGTAAAAATGGAGGGAGCATGTGTAGATGGGGGCATATCTCCGTGGAACTCTACTGGTGCAATCCCACTGCACCTCGCTGTTCAAGGTGGGCATGAAAAATTAGTGCAAGTCCTCGTCAAAGATCTGAGTGCTGATGTCGATGCTGTCAACTCTCGAGGCCTCACCGCGTGCGCTATCGCCGTGCGAGAGAATCAGCTCACAATGATTCAACTGCTCGTTCAAGAACTTCGCGCGAACCCTAATATATCTGACGTGCGCGGCCGCACTCCTATGTACGTCGCAGCGATGAACGGGCAGTGTGCTGTTGTCAAGCTCTTGCTTGATTTAGGAGCAAACCCAAATTTGGCCTCAATCAATGGGCGTACCCCAGCCTACGTAGCTGCACAAGAGGGTCACTTGTCAGTCATTCGCGTGCTTGGGGAGGGGAGTGCCGATTTTGATCTACCTGACCAAGAAGGGCGAACTCCAGTTTTCGTGGCTGCGATGTGGGGGAATACGCCAGTTCTTCGCGTCTTATCGCTTACCTTTGGTGCGGATGTGACGGTCGTTGACCACAATGGGTAAGAAATATCACGAGGATGAAGCTTTGATATACTCTTGTTTGAATGCTAGGGGTTGAGCGTTGTGTTGGCTTTCCTTCATTGTTTTGCCGCAGGTGGACACCCATTGCAATTGCGTCTGCGAATGGCAGCGAAGCAAATGTAAGACTTCTTGTCGAAGAAGTCGGCGTCAGCGTGGAAAGTCCTGACCTGAACGGGTCCACAAATTTGCACATTGCTGCGACTCAAGGCCACGAATCTGTCGTTCGAATGCTAGTTTCAGAATTTGGTGCTGACGTAGAAGCAAGAAATGTTCGCGGCCGCACTCCAATTTTCGGGGCAGCTCAATCTGGGTACTGTGATATCGTCCGCCTTCTTGTGACAATCTACGAGGCCAACCCTCTTCATATTGATATTGAGGGATGGACACCGGTAAGTCAGTGAGCATGTAAACGCTGTAAAATGCTGATATTTATTGTTCAATAATTCGCTTCTCATTCGAAAGGTAATGGTTGCAGTGTTCCATGGAAGAGACTCCACAGTCCGGACCATTATTCAATTACTTGGAGTAGACGTTAACACTGCTGACTCTAATGGATGGACTTTGGTTTTGATCGCGGCCCAACAGGGAAATGATAGTTGCATCCGTTTACTATCTGAACTTGGTGCTGACATCAACCGAACCAACCACGGAAATCGTTCACCCCTTTACATATGCTCAAAACGAGGGCACCTCTCGACTGTCAGGTTGCTAATAGAATTGGGCGCTGACATGGAAGGAGCGTCGACAGATGCAGCACTCAGGGTCGCCGGGGCAAATGGGCATCAGGAGATTTTTGACACTTTGATTCGGACACGAACCATCAGAAATGAAGCAAGAAATGGTGACATCGACGGCATCTTCAGCCGTATTCTAGGTGGCAATATTCCGCCTTCTAAGCAGTGGCAGTCGCTTCTGTCATCGCACAATCGCCAAAGGTTACGAAATAAAATTTCTCTGACTACTGCAGACACTCATTGGTGCTATGCTGTACTATATGGGCCCGCTGCTGATGATTCCACATTTCGTATGCGTGTATGCCATGACGGAAACCCACACATTCAAAAGCTGATTTCGAGTTTTTTGGTTCCGAGAGAAGCTTCGTCGCGAAAGATACTTCGAGAAATTATGCACGATATGCAAGATGAGCATTCGGGAGCTTCCTTGCAGCCTCCAGTGCATTACATTGGAATCCTTCAACGCGTGTTTTTGAATTTGTTTCCCCCATCAATATTGGCAAATGTCTTGACATTTTCGTTGGTTTTACTTGCATCAATGTACTTGTCGCGCCTTCGAAAGAATCTGCCAAACGAATCCTGGCATATTCATATACACGAGCACCCTTGTCTTGAATTTGAAAGAGTTCCTGATCGATTTGTCGACGAAGTTGTTGTATTACGGGGTTGTTATTCACCCAGTAATACCCAGCCGCTGAATAATTGGTCTCAAGTTTTGCCTTACGCAGGGCAACCTCCTGTTCCGCGAGGGGCCGTCAAGATGCAGACTGAACCAAACGGGTTCTATTATTTTGACAAGACTAGGCCTTGGGCGTCAAATCTTAAGCCCCAGCATAAAGTGCTTGACCGAGAACTGACCCTTGAAGAGCTGTGGAGAATGTTCAATGTATCTGGAGGAGAGCACCCTTTGCAGGTCCTTCCAGGGTCGTATTCTACAGTACGGTTGCCAGCAGCAATGAGCTCTGTGCTTGCTACTTCACTTTCACATATCAAGTCCACACTCCCAAGGGATCTCTCGGAAAGTTTCGTTGAATCTGCATCAAAGCATGCTCCCAATCTCTGGTTGGCATCTCCAGGCGCTTTTGCATTGCCACACTATGACCTTCAGCACAATGTCATTTTACACCTTCAAGGACCGAAGCGATTCTGGCTTGCAACACCTTCGAACCATCGGAGCCATTCTGCTATGCCGCTCCATCCATCTCTACACCCACATTGGCGGCACCTCATTGGCAACAGCGTGAGGAGTGACCCATTTGACATGCAGCTTCCAAAGAGTATTCTCGGTAGGTATGCAAAAGTTGTCGAGCTTAACCCTGGTGACGCTCTTGTGATACCTCCATATTATTTTCACGCAACTGAAGCGTCCTCACTGACTACAGTAAGCTTGAACGTATGGTTCGGAGAACATCAACTCGAAACAAAACTACGTGAGATTGTCTTGCCCCTAGATAGTTCGAGCCGTTTATCAGATATAGTTGCGGTCATTTCAGAGATTGCCTTAGTGAACTGGCACTTCGGAACTTGTGCCCACGGTGTAAACGCTCAAGACACAAAACCTTTGCTCTCAGAGATAAGGAGACGTTGCAACGGACTCGCTTGGGCTACTGAGAATTTGAATTTCAACTCGCATTTGAGATTGCTAACCGAATCTCGTCCGTCACTCTTTAATTTGGTGAACATGATTGAAGGCGTGCTGTCTGGTAAGTATCTTTGTTCTGCACATCGTGCCTGTAGTGATGCGAATCATCCATTCTTAGCTTACTGTACATTATTTCCAATGAGCAGGTGAAGCAGATTGCGCTCGACGAATAATTGCACTTAGTGACTATCTCGAAGAAATAGCCTTCATTGCATATTCCAAAAGCAAACGAGATGGCGTGCATTTAGGTGAAGTAATGACACCGAAAAAAATCAAAACAAAATTTTGGCTTCCGCTGTGTAGCGTTCCTGAGTACCGAATTGATGCATAGTCCAATGGTGGCGGCTGGGAACCGTGGGAAGTAGGTCAACACATCTTGAACACGTCTGCCGCCTCCTAATTTCACCCCGACTGGGCTTATGTTTTATATGAATATTACACATGGACTCCGTTTCTTTTCGCGCTGCTGGTTCTTCATTCTTTGTAAAGTCTCTAGACCTACCGAGTTACTAATAGGAAATAATTTTTGGCTGCGTCTCTTTTTGCTATCGATTAGTCTAGTCTAGTTAATCCAGCAGAGAAGCATGAGCCGGGCACCACCACACGGAGGTTGCTGACATGTGGGTAGCGCATTCTCGGCCGGTCGGATGCCCACAGATGACGTGGGGTAGGGCGCTGGAGAATACGCTAGCCAGTAAAGGCATTTCCAAGAAACTGAAGGAGTTGATTGCCATTGCGAAGGATAGGCTGAAGTGGAGACAGCAGACTCACTCCAAACAAAAACCTCCTGATGCCTGATGCCTGATGGCTGATGGACAACTTGAGAGTATATGGTCACAATTGCTTTATGCAAAAAGGACACTCAGCCCAGTCAGACTTGTTCTGAAGGTTACACTTTTCCTGCTACTGCATTGTACAGGGGTATTTCTGTATATTTGGGGAGTATTAACTAGACTAGACTAGCAGATAAGCGTAACCTTCAGAACAAGTCTGACTGGGCTGAGTGTCCTTTTTGCGCAAAGCAATTGCGACCATATACTCTCAAGTTTTCCATCGGCCACCAGGCATCAGGAGGTCTGGATTTGGAGTGAGTCTGCTGTCTCCACTTCGGCCTATCCTTCGCAATAGTAAATAGCAATCCACTCCTCAAATTCCTTAGAAATGCCTTTACTGGCGAGTCCATTCTCCAGCGCCCTACCCCACGTGAACTGGTGGCAATCGACCGGCCGAGAATGCGATTAGACCCGCAGGTTCATTAATTGGCAATAGGTTTCTGGCTGGCTGCGCCCCTCTATTTGCTGTGCCTTTGGCGCTGCTGCTAAGTTGGAATAGCCCATAGCGACTGTATTTGCTATGTAGGAATCCCTAGGTGGTATAAATTTAGATGGCAGATATCATATATGCGATGGATTTTCGGAGTCCTCCTCCCGAGGGGGGACTGGATTTTCTCACCACTTCAAAGGCAGGGTTCAGTCTAGTTGGCATCTACATAATCCCTCGAGCCGGACTGGAACTCGAACTCGAACTAATACAAACCCAAATGACACAGAAGCCAATGCTGCGGGCAGAAGTGGGAATGCGCGTGCGTTGCGCAAACAAAGCAAGTGTGGGGTGTATCATGAGGGGGAGGGGCATT
>Ga0307982_1003734_pt1 | contig 12120 bp, 6 predicted proteins | sample OrgLakmetagen989_FD_201847 | JGI IMG/M metagenome (GOLD analysis project Ga0307982, IMG submission 201847) | Saline water microbial communities from Organic Lake, Antarctica - #989 | ecosystem: Environmental > Aquatic > Non-marine Saline and Alkaline > Saline | place: Antarctica: Organic Lake... | reverse complement strand
ACACACCCGATGGCAGTTTCGTGTTGCAGGCGGATGGTGAGGGTGACGGGCTGCCCTGGGCTCCAGGGCGCCAGCCAGGTCTTCAACTCATCCATACTCATGTACTGCCCATCTACTAAGTTGTCCACTGTGCGGGGATCTGCCTCGAAGCCAGGCATGTCTTGCACGCCTGCTGGCTGCGCAGTCAACACCCCATCGGCACTTTGCCTGGGATTGGTGCTTGAGCACAGGTCCAGCGCTACGCCCTGGGCATCAAACAGCTGCAAGCCCGCCAAGCCCACCAAGTGCGGGTCTCCCCACGTGCTGATGAGCTGCAACTGTAGCTCCTGCACCCGGGGGCAGTGCGGCACAAGGGCGAAGGAGGTGGACAGGCTCTCCTCCAGCTCCCCCGGGGAGGCTGCCCCCACAGGCACAGACACAGAGGCCTCATCTTGCTGGCTGCTGGACGAGTCATAGTGCAGAACTGATGTAATCTTGGCGTGGCTGTCAGCTGGGGGGCGCTGTGCTGCGTTGGTGCTTCGCTGCACCATCGAGTGCCCGCCTGCAGAGGCAGGGCGCGCATCGTTCTGGAGAACTGGGTGCTCCTCGTCATGGTCAGATGCGGAGTCTGATGCCGTTCGGCCGAGATCGACCGGAGCTTCCTGCCGTGCACTGTGATCTGGCAGGGCCAGTCGCCCCGGCTGGTGCAGGGCGAACTGCTGCAGGTGCTCAAGACTGGTCTCCAGGGCGTCAAAGGCACGGTGCGGAGGGCGAGCCCCCCCCGCATCAGGCGACAGCAAGGAGGCACTTGGGAGCAAATCATGGCGGACACTGCTTTCTTCACTTTCATGATCTTGGCTGCTGGTCGAGCTCGCGTCGGGGGAGAATGCAGCAGCTGCCCCCCCCTCGTCTGGGCTACGAGGGGGGGGTGCGGGCGAAGCAGCACTCCCCACGGAGCAGTCCGAGACATCTTCCACTTGCTCGTCAGACAAGCTGTGCCTCGCCGGTGAATTGAGCCCTACTGCCACGAGTCTGCTTGATAGGGGAATAGACAGCCCAGTCTGTGTGTGTGCGTCACCCGTGCCCAGGGGAAGCTCCCCCCGCCACAGCTCAGTGCCACTACCGTCGGTAAGAGTCACTGCACGCGCACCCCATGCAAGTGAAGATTGTCCTTCAGCTTTGCTTGAGCAATTCCAATTCCAGATCACCACGGCCCTGGGCGGCCCAGCGGAGGCAGGCAACTGCAACGTGACCGTCAGCAGGGGCTCCTGCGAGTGAGAAGCCACAGGCCGCAGCTGCGCAAGGAACATGTCGTCTTCGGAGCTGGTTTTGAAGGCCCCGTTGCAGAGGCGGGGCAGGCGGCGGGTGGCGGCGCGCCCCGCTGCGCTGCGGGCGGGCTGCATCGCCGCTCCGCTTAGGGACAAAGAGTGGGGCCCGAGAGTCAGCGGCATGACAGAGGGCAGCGCAGCATACACCTGTATCTCAGTTAGCCCCAGCCATGTGGGTGTCTGTGCGTCGCCGTGGGTTGAGAGCACATTCAGGTGCAGCATGCTGCCGCTGGCTGTCCCCGACGAGGCTGGCTTGGAGGGGTGCTGCAGGGCTGCAGACGAGGACACCACACGCGGCAGTGCACTTGCAGACGGTGATTGCAGTTGTGTCGTGGCATCGCCCAGGTGGTTTGCTTGGGCCAGCAGGCGCTTCAGGCGACGCGGGGTGAGCGACTGAGCCACCTGCAGCAGCGACTGCATGAGCTGCTGGCATTCAGGAGTGGGTGCTGACGGCGCGGCAAATGCAGCTGGTGGCAGCTGCATTGTGCTGCTTGATATGCCCGGCTGTTTCAGGCAGGAGGACTGCGCCCCTACATGGCTTGCCTCAGCGATAGACAGCGGCCGGAGAGCACGCAGGCGCCCAGAGTTTCCGCCGTGGCCTGAGGTCAGAGGAGAGACTGCGCGGTGAGTCACGAGACTTGTTCTGGGGGCATGGTGGGGCGGCAAGGGCTTGAGTGCTCCTGATGTGCTCTCTGAGAGTGAACGCAGTGACGCCGACGCCGACAAGGCTTTGCTAACTGCCTTGCCTGCTCGAAGCTGCCGGCCGTCATGCATGGCTAAGAATACAGTATCGTCACCTGCTTGCTTCCATCTCCCCCCAGCAGTTGTGGATTTCAGGCCCTGGCTGGAATCGTTCAAGGGTCTGCACAAACAAGCTGTAAAGGTTATCTGCGAAACCTCTTGGCTGCCATACCTCAGCTTTCCAGCCGCCGCTGCAGACAGGCGCGGGATTGCCGTTGCAGATTCTCTAGCCTCCAAACTATCCTCCATATACTTCGATGGCCGACCCAGTGGGGCCTCGCTGGCTTTCACATTGCCTCCGGTGCTGCTGGTAGGCAGCCGCGGCAGTTGGCTGCGGGCAGCTGCGCCAAGGTTCCTTCTTGACCTCATTGCCGCGCGCAGGATTGTGCTCAGCTGCCCACTGAACTTGGTGTGTAGCTTTTGGGCAGTGCGCGGGCACAGACACCCAGCATCCAGTAGTGAAAATGCGCCGCCCAATTTGTGTACAAGCAGGTGCAAAGTTCTTGACGTCGGTGGGGGGTGCAGAGTACGGTCGCCATTTAAAAAAGATAAATACCACCAAAATGCAAGATTTGTGACATTGTTTTCACCGGTTGTGCTACACAATTGTCAACGGAATCGCTCAGCTGGCTGCACCACTTGCTGGAGAGATTAGAAATTTCGTTAGGTCTATTAGCACAAATTTTTCAACCTAGCGAACATAGGAGTCCTGAATTGGCAGCATCAAAGAGTCTTAACAAAAATGGGCACCATTGTGGTGTTTGTAGTCGCTCTCTGCGCTCTCACTTTGAGGTTGGCAGGTATGTGATACATTCTGCATCTTCAGCACATGCTTCTGGAATTTTGTACGATTGCATGCAGTTGGAACCGCAGGCAGTGCCATAAATCCACATAAAACTTTATTGACGGCACTGTACGAGCTCTCTGGACAGCCCCCAGCTGGACTTATCGTAAGAGCTCCCCATTGAGGTATTTGTGACTCTACAACATTTATTTCCGCAGACTGCTTTGGGATTCAACGTTTGCGTCGACGAGATTGTTCGAGCAGGTGCAGTTCTGAATGGGGCAAACATTGTACCATCAAGCAAGCCAGTTGATCGTCCCATCATTCGCTCAGCCGAGGAACTGTCTGACACCTTCACTCATTACTTTCGCCAAGGGGCGGCTGCCGAGAGAGTGGTCGACAATGCTGCTCTGTGGACCTCACTCATAGAGGCAGCATCGCAACCACCAGCCAAAACCAGAGCGCACATTGGCGGCAATGCAGCACTGATGGCACAGCAGCTGACGAACGTGTGCGCTGACTGCACAGTGTTGCTGGGCGGTGGCATTGGCCCCAAGCTCTCCTCATTGCTAGATGACTCAATTTTGAGACTTGGCACCCACACAAGTGATGAGGTGCACCTGATTTTGGAGTATGCTCAGGGCGACAAGTGGGGTCAGCACACTGCCCCACGCGCCAACCGTTTCATCCTAACAGCAGATACAGCCAACACTGACCCATCAACGGCTGAAGCTGTGTACTCTCATTTGCGCGGAACCAACCACACGGACATCATGTTGCGCCAAAAAGACATCAAAGGAGATGGAATCCCCGACCAGCTGCACTTGATGCAGGCTCGTGATGCGGCCAACAGCTTGCGCGACGCCGCCCTCCAGGAGGCCGGCGAGGGCACCCTCCCTGAAGACGCCCACTTCACTGGAACCTCCAAGGACGGCAAAGTCAAGATGACGCTGGACGCTGACGGCGAGGAGATCTTGGTGGACTTTGGAAAGCTTCCTTTCCACGACCCCCAGAGCTTAACGACGTTGCCCCCCCATTACTTTGGGTACATCAACCCCCTGGCAGAACACACCCTGGAGGAGTACGGGCGACAGACCATGTTTCGCATGTCCATTGAGCAGCATGGGCACATTGGCGCCGACAACCAGTTCCAGCACGGGCATGTGCACGAGGGCGACGGGCTGCCCTCGCCTATCAACATTCTTGTGGTGGCGGGCTTGCACATGTACGAGAGCCTGGCACCAGAGCAGTGGGCCCCCGCAGTACAGGCTGTCTTCGGCGGTGTGCACACCTTGCCGGGCTTTCCCCTGATTCATGCCGAAGTTGCTTCCATGGGGGAGCCGGCGTTTGCCGCAGTGGTGGCAGAGCAAGTCGGCACCAACGCCCACAGCATGGGACTCAATGAGCAGGAGCTGCACTTGCTGTATGTTGCATTGGGCGGTAAATACGTGGATGAAATCGTGGACACTGCTTCCATCGATGCAGCGGTGTCCAAGCGTTTGCACTCCGTTCTGGCTGCATTGCTCGCCCAGGACGGGCACGAAAATGCCCAGGACTACGCCTGTGAAGAGTTACGTGCACAAGCAGAAGGCAAGACACTTGTGCCGTGCTCCAGTCATGATGCTCTTCTGGCATTCGTGCAGTCAGATGCGTTCGATGAAGCTGCTCCCCATGCCTTCGAGGTGGACCCCGAGAAGCTGAAATTGCGGCTGACACTGGATGCACTTGCAGCCACAGGTCAATCTGTTGCGAGGGTGCAGACAAAATCTCACATCGTGAGCGTCGTCCCAAGCCCTGAGGCAGTGGCTTCAGCCATCCGGTACATCCTAGTCAACTCGCCAGCGCTATGCCGGGTGCACTTCCACAGCCTGGCCTTTCACATGACGGTCCAGCGGCCATGCTTAGTGCCGGAAGTGCTGCAAACATGGACGTTGGAGGAGCCCACGGCTTCCACAGCCGCTGCCGTAGCCACGGCCACCCTCAAGGCGTGTGGCGTGGCCTCCCCGGCTGAGCTAAGTGAGGAGCAAATCGACATCCTGGCCCCGCTGTCAATGGATGTATCGGACCCTGCGGGTCGAGCCAGTGTGCACCCCGAGCCCAGCGAAGTGCGCCACGTCTCCCCGGCCGGCGTGCTGAAGTGGGAGTGGGAGGACCTACGCCGCTTCAGCTTCGCCGGGGAAGGGCTGTACCGCGACTTGTGGACAGACTTCCGCAGTGTCACGTTTGTGTATGCTCCAGTGCCCGTGTGTAAAGCCCCTGTGGCGACTGTGGGCCTGGGCGATGCCATTTCTGCCACAGGGCTGGCATACCACGTCAAGCCGACTGGCGCAGGTGCAACGCTGCCCCGTCCCACCAAGCACAGCGTGGGGCACCCTGGAAGCAGCAATGGTGCTATGGGCATCCCTGCCCCAGGATTGCCAACGACTAGCAGCGAAGCTACGCACGACGAACTGTAGTATTGAGGGGCAGCTTGCGGCAGAGGGCAGGGGGCTGCAGACGTCGGGCCACTTTTCTCCTCTCAACCTGTGCTGACCAGACGTCAATCCATCTTTTCTTGCTCTTCATTGATTCAGGTGAAAATTTTGGAGCTAACACCGAGTGGATACTTGTAGCGGGCTTCCCCGTGCAGGTTCTTGTGAGCTGGCAGTACTTCTCAAATGAGCAATTTGGACTGGGCTCCGATGAGCCTGCCGCTTCGCAGGCGACGGGAAATGTGTGCTGTTTTGACATTTTTAACGCTACCGCTATCTATGACAGCCCTTCTGTGGTTGGCTCTATCTCACTTCACTGCTGCGTGGGCAGCAGTTGGCCTGTACCTCGGGTGGTGGTTGCTTTTCGATGCAGCCACACCCAAGAGGGGTGGCCGAGCGGCAAACTGGTTGCAACAAAGCTTTTTGGCCAGATGGGCGGCAATGTACTTTCCTGTTAGGATTTTCGTTGAAACGAAAAACACCAACCCAGACGAAGCCGAGGAAATGTCTTTAAGTGATGCCAACGCCGCACCACCAACTTCTCCGTACCCAGACAACAAACCACACATTTTCTGTTTGCACCCGCACGGAATCATAGGTTTATCTTGGATCACAACTCTTGCATTGGATGGGCTAAGAATGCGTGAACGTCTGGGCTTGTCAGTCAGCCTGATGACGGTCAGCGCGAATTTTCGCATACCGTTCTACAGAGACCTGATAATGGCAATGGGCTTAGTGGATGCTTGCAAGGCATCTGCATCGTTTCTGTTATCCCGTAAGAAAAACATTGGTATCGTCATTGGCGGTGCACGTGAGGCAATGGATGCCCACCCAACTCGCTTCGATTTGACAATAAATCGCAGGCGCGGCTTTGTGAGACAAGCTTTGCTGCATGGGGCAAGCCTGGTTCCCTGCGTCAGCTACGGAGAAAACGAACTGTTCAACCAGCTGCCAAATGAAGAGGGTAGCACCGTGCGCTGGCTGCAACAGCACATGATTCGTTGGTTGGGTTTCACTCTGCCCTTCGTGTACGGCCGTGGGGTGTTCCAGTATTCCGTGGGGCTGCTGCCTCATAGACACCCCCTCAACGTGATCTGGGGGCAGCCCATGCCTGTGGCTCAATGTGTCAATCCATCTGAGGAGGACATTGACCAAGTACTGGCTGAGTACACGCAACGGCTGCAGGCCTTGTACGAGCGGCACGCACTCAGATTCTGCGCGGAGAATGGCAACAGCACCACGCCAGCTATCCGCGAGCGCTGGTGGCTTGCACACAAAGCAGCTGAGACACCCAGGGTGGGGGTACTGGCGGGGGGGGCAGAGCCTGGGCAAGCCCGGCAGCGCATAGACCGAGAGTACGAGAGCCTGCTGGAGGACGGAGATGACGCAGCGGCTGAAGTGCCCAGCAGCGGCCCCGGGACTCCTGCCGCCCAACAGCGAGCCCGTCAGGAGCTCGCGGAGCAGCGCAATAAGGAGGGGGGGGTGTTTGTGCCCCCCTTCAGGGTCGTCGCGTGAGGCTTGTAGCTTTAGTTCTGAGCAGGCCCTGTCGAGGCAGACGAATCAGGGTCCACAGAGTGCACCAATGCACAGAACTCTTCCCACGACATGGCTGCGCTGCATGAGCCGTGCGCAAAACGCGGGTGGGCGCACTTCTCCGGGGACACCTCTCGCGCAAATTCAACATCGTCAGGCGCACTATACATGCAATCCCACAGCTTCTGTGGTTGTTGCAGCATGCCTTGGACCTGCTGCAAGACAGCGTCGATTTTTTGGTGGCTCTGCCCTCCAAAGAGTGCAGCCCCTGTGGTGTTGGCCGGCACGAGCCACTCTGCCAGCGGCTCCGCTGCACTCCCCGCCCCCGTGGCTGCCTGCACCGCCTGCACATCAAACTGCACCTCCAGGGGCTGAGCAAGCAAGGCGTCGTTGTGAAACTTCCACTTGACGCTGCTCTCCCCGCTGACGCCTTCCCACAGCTCCAGGGTGATGGCGGAGGCGAAGTCGGGCCAAGCAGCTGCGTGGGAGCCTGAAAGTGCCGATAGCAGTGGCAACAGTGTCACATCATGTCCCGAGAATGTATACACTGGCACTGCATCCGAGGTGGCCATGCTATGCGCCTCCATCTTTGCCCGAATGGTTGCCAGCAGCCCCCCCACTGTTTTGGGGGCCGCCCCATCCCAGGCGTACAGCGTATTCAAGCGCCACAGCATATGATGTGCTACGGGTAGCCACACTGCCTGCAGGGATTCTTGCCCGTGCAGCTGCATGTCCTGCAGTTGCCCCCAGTCCCCGTGCACGCCCAGGCTGGTGAAAATGTCGAAGGCGCGGATCCAATTGAACCCCCCGCCCAGGCCATCTTTGAAGGCGGGAATGGTGTCCTGCAGCGCTGCTTGGGCAGCGGCGAAACGGGCCTCTTGCTCTGCGTACAGCGGCAGGGCCATCACATCCCGGGCAAAGTCCATCATCCCGTTGCGGGACTCTGCGAGGAATACTGAGTGTGCGCTGCACCAGTCACGTACATACACAGATTACATACCAAACACTGCAATGGGGCAGTCATCCACCAGGGAGAAATCAATGCTGGGCTGCACGGGGGTTGCCGCGCCCGCGCCTGCGTGGGCCATACCAGCTGCCACGCAAGCGCCCGAGAGATATGTGCGGGTGAAGTTGGAGCACAGCACCTGAGCTGGTGCAAGCTTGTGGCCTGCATTCGTGTATGCGGCTCCAAGCAGCAGCCCCCTCAAGTACGTCTGTGCCACGCCCAGTTGTGTGAGTTTGCCCCACGGTGCCTCAGCGGCTGCAGCAGTGGGGTCGTGGGAATGCTCCAAAGCAACGTTTGGTTTCGCATCTGCAGAAATACCAAGCAGCAGTTTTGTTTTGGTGGCTGCTTCAGCGCGGTTCGTCCAACTCTCTACGAAAGCTGTGCTGCCACTCATGACATCATATACCGGTGCACGAGCCCCATGCCGGTGAACAACACAAAGCGCACGCAGCATAGCTCAATTATAGTGCTAGTAATGGCAGCTAGGACGAGAATTTTGTCTTCTTTGAGTATCATGGGCCTTCTAGCGACTGAGGTCTAAAAAATGCTACTGATTCGAGCTGCTGCAAAGTCCGCAGCAATATGAACCCCCCTTCACACGGTCCAGGTCTTGCTCTTCTAGCGTCCGGCGCATACGTGTGCTGCTCAGGCATGGCAAACGAATGCAGCAGTCTGCTCGAACAGGACCTTCCCGTTTGGCTGAAGGCTCGTGCTGAGTGCCAGCATTTCGCAGGCAACAGGTTTAGCGACCGTTTCTGTGAACTTAAGGCTCGCTTTGTCCCCCCAGCTGTGAGCTGCCATGCCTCTGAAGCAGCTTTTTGCATTTGGGCCACAGTACAATGGCCGGTCTCGGGCACACTTTGCATGGAATAATGCAGGCCTGCTGCTAGCGGTTGGTGGTGATAGTGGTAAGCGGGGTTGCTGAGCAATGATTGGCACAGCGCAGGACTTCCTTCTCGCGCAGGAATTTGCAGCATTTTTGACAGAAATGGCAAGTTTGTAGCCGAATGCAGTTTGGTTTCACAGCAGCAAATCATCAAAATGGAGTGGGACAGTGATGGCGAAGTTAGTTTCTACCCGTAACGCCAGGATCTCATAGCCCTTCACTGAGCTCGCTTACAGACCGTAGCCATCTTACAAGCGGCATGCAACACGATTACTTTGTGGCGTGCAAGTGCTAAGGAAACCCTAACCATCGATACTGGCCTCAAGAACCCCAGTTTCATGGCCTGGAGCAAAGTGGGCCCCCAGCTCGCAGCTGGCGACCCGAAGGGCAACGTCATGATGTACAATCGCGACACCCGCAAGAAGACGTCCATCGTGGGAAAGCACAACAGCACCATTACTTGTGGTGCATGGAACAAGGACAACACCCTGGCACTGGGCAGTTCCGACCGCACCTTCTCGCTGTCCAATGCGGAAGGTGACTTTATCTCCCAGCCGGTTGAGGTGCGCTATCCACCAGTGGACATCAGCTTTGCCCGACAGAAAATCGATGCAGACGCCAGCAAAGCAGCTGCATCTGCCACAAGCGACGGTGCTCGCGGGGACAGCACAGTATCCATCAACATGGACGGCCGGATCCTGCTCCTGTACGACATGTACTTTCCAGAGAAGCCTGTTGAGCTGGCCTTCCAAGCAAAGTACGGCGACATCATCAAACACCAGTGGTATGGCGATGGATACTTGGCCCTGGGCTTCTCTGAGGGCTACGTAGTTGTCATCAGCACCCACATGCACGAGGTGACTGAGGAGCTTTTCTCAGGGCACTTCCACGTTGAGGGCCTGCAGGACATCGCGTACTCCACGGCAGCGCACCGTGTGGCCTCAGCGGGCACCAACACCATCAAAATAGTGGATGCCAGCACGTGGAAGCAAGTGAAGGAGGACGCCACCGTGCTGGATGCGTCCAAGGGGGACATTGTCTCCCTTTCCTGGACTAACGACGGGCAGATTCTCACAGTTGCCACCTCCATGGGGTACGTCATCACGTACCTGGCACGCCTGCCTGACGTCAGTGACAGCCACGAAAACTGTGTGGCGTACATGTCTAGCTTGAAAGAGGTGCGAGTGGTGGACACCAGTCGCCCCGCGGATGACCCCGCCGCCTCGGTGCAAATCCCAGTGGGCGTGGAGCCCGCGTTTCTGGCCCTGGGGCCGCACCATATCGCAGTGGGCATGAACAATGTGGTGGAGTTTCACGCCTTGGACGGCAGCGGCAACATCCAGCAGACCTACATGGGGACTGTGGATGAGGTGCGACTGGGCCCTTATCACGCTGCAGTGCGCTCCGGGGGCAAGATCTACCTGCACGCAATCAACGCAGAGCAGGTGCGCGCCAATGGGATTCCTGGCGCAGACGGAATGACTGTGCTGCCTGGGGAGCTGGCGTCCGCGTTTGCAGGCACCGTCACCACCATCGCCATGACACGCACCTTCCTCATGTGGGGGACAGCCACAGGTGGGCTGGGTATCTTTTCTGTGCCAGACTGGAAGCCCCTGGATGCCAATCCGTACAAGCACCCCAAGGGGCAGCGCTCCATTACACGCATCTTCCCCAACGGGCCTGGCACCCGCGTGGCCGTGGTTGACTCAAGCGGCGAAGTGAGCTTGTTCAACCCAGTCAACGGCCTGGTGCTGGCAGTGCCCGACCCCCCCAGCAAGGTCACCAAGGCTGTGTGGGACACTGCACAGTGGGGGTTGTTTGTGCTCTCTGACGGTGTGTCCCTGCGACCATACCTGCACGTCCCCCTGACTGTCACCGGTGCCGCCATGAAGCCCCTGGGCTCAGCAGTGCTCGGCGACGGCAACAAGCTGCAAGTATCCCACAAGAACACGCCCCTGCCAGAGGGCACAGCCCCCATTAGCATGACAGATGGTGTGTGTTTGTGCACGCCAGCTGGCGGTGCCAGCACCAGTGTGCAGCGCGTGACGCTCACCTCCCACCGCGCCCTGGCGTCCGGCGGCAACATGAGCTCATCACGCAGGAGGGAGCTGCTGGCACACGCCCTGGCACTGTACGACATGAAGCTGGCATGGTCTGTCGCTTCCGAGCTGCAGGACACCAGCGTGTGGGTGACTGTGGCCAACCACGCTCTGGAGATTCTGGATGTGGACACAGCCATGCGTGTGTACCGCGCCAAGGGAGACGCCGGCATGGTAGTGGCCTTGGAGGAAATTCAAGCCGAAGAGGACCAGGCACTGGTTGCAGGGCACATTGCAGTGCTGTTCGGTAACTTCCAACTGGCGCAGGAGCTGTACCTGTCCTCTGGGCGCCCCTCGGCGGCACTGCACATGCACCGGGACCTGCAGCAGTTTGAGCAGGCAATGAGCCTGGCTGAGAACTTGGCGCCCCAACTCATGCCGGAGCTGTCCATTGAGTACGGCAAGCAGCTGGAGTTCAAGGGGCGGTACGGGGCTGCCCTGGGTATGTACCAGCAGGCAGACCTGGGCGTGCCCAGGGAGGAAGACGAGGAGACCGCTGATGGCATTGCAGATGCCGCAGAGGCCCTGCTTGGCGGCGGCAGCAGCTCGGCAGGTGCGGCAGCCTCATGCGGCAAGGTTGCAGAGGAAGACATCCCCGAGGCGCTGCAGCCGCCCAGCAGCAACAACGCCCGCTTGCGGCGTGCAATCCACGAAGGCACTACGCGGTGCTTGTTGCGCACTGGGGATTTGCGCAAGGGCATGAGCATGGCGCTGGAGCCAGGCTTTGCCCACAAGGCCCTTGTGAAGGAGGCAGCGCTGATCCTGGAGGGCATCAAGCAGGTGCCGGAGGCCAGCAAGCTGTATGCACGAGCCGGGCTCTTTGACAAAGCTGCCTCTCTGCTGCTGGGCGCCAAGAACTTCAAGGCTGCTGCCCCCTTGATGGCCAAGGTCACTGCGGCGCGCCTGCATGCCCAGTTCGCCAAGGCCATGGAGGCCACTCAGGACTACGTGGCGGCGGCACAGGCGTACGAGCGGGCCAGAGATCTGGACGCAGTGGTGCGCCTGCTGGTGGACCACCTGGGGCACAAGGAGCGCGCGGGTGACATTGTGCGCCAGACGCGGTCCATCCCCGCAGCACTGCACTTGAGCCACACCTGCCAAAGCGAGGGGAACATGCGGGGGGCCATTGAGTTCCTGCTCATTGCCCAGAAGCCTGAGGAGGCATTTGGCCTGGCCATGAGCCACAATGAAATGGAGTTGTACGTGAAGGTGCTGCAGGAGTTCGGCCTAGAGGTTACCCCAGAGGACTACGGGCGCATTGCTGGGTACTACGAGGGCAAGCAGGACTGGGCA
>Ga0307982_1003733_pt1 | contig 12120 bp, 4 predicted proteins | sample OrgLakmetagen989_FD_201847 | JGI IMG/M metagenome (GOLD analysis project Ga0307982, IMG submission 201847) | Saline water microbial communities from Organic Lake, Antarctica - #989 | ecosystem: Environmental > Aquatic > Non-marine Saline and Alkaline > Saline | place: Antarctica: Organic Lake... | reverse complement strand
AATCAGGGGCAATGCATCCTGGGGGGGGGTTCGACGAAGACGATGGGGGGTCCAGTGTGGGCAGCCGGGTATCTGCAGCAACTGGGGCGTCAGGGGGGGGGTCCCTGACCCCATCAAGGGGGGGCAGATCTGCAGCCAGTGGCGACCGGCCTGCGTGGGCGCAAGCAGCAGCCCGTAGCATGCGAGGTGGGGGACGCGCAAGCATGAGCAGCACTGGTGGCCACATCCCCTACCGCGACTCCAAGCTGACTCGCCTGTTGAAGCAGTCGCTGGGTGGCAATGCCATGACGGCAGTTGTGTGCAACTTGGCCCCTGGGCGCGCCTCGTGGCCTGAGACCCTTTCCACGTTGAAGTTTGGCCGCAGCTGCCAAGCCGTCACCAACACCGTGCGGAAGAACATTGTGGCGCAGACCTCAGCTGCCGAAGCAGCGGAGGCGGAGCGCTCCGCTGCATTGCTGGCAGATGCGGAGCGCATTGCGGAAGCGGAGCGGAGCGCCCGCGAGGCGTCTGCTGCCGCTGCCCTGGCATCTGCCCTGTCTCGGGCTGAGGCAGCTGAGGACGACGCCGCAGCCGCCACAGCTGCCCTGCGGCGCGCAGAGCAGGAGCGAGATGCAGCTGTGGCGCACTCCGCCGCAGCAACAGACACCGCTGTGCTTGAAGTTGCCAAGCGGGCGGCCCCTGCCCTCACATCCGCTCGGCAGGAGGCGGGCGCCGCCATGAAGGAAGCCAAGGCAGCTCGGGCACAGCTGGCCGCAGCACGGTGGGAGCTGCAGCAGCTGAAAGCTGGGCCGTTTCGGGGTGTGGCTGTGCCTCGGCGCTGCACGCATTTGCTGGGGGCAATGGTAATGCCGGAGCTGGGGGTGGCTGCAACACGCCCCCCCCCTCCCCCCCGCAGGCCGTCCTTGAGGCTGTGGAAAAGTGATGCCCCCCCTGCTGCAACTTCAAGTGCAACTGGGAACAGCGTTGGGACACAGCCGTCTGATGTTCCTCTGCAGCTGATCCACGATGCCATCATGCACCCATCATCTGCAGCGCTGCACACCTTTCTGGAAGGTGGAACAGCAGGTGAGAACAGCGGGATACAGCATCCGCCCCCACCAGTGGGATCGCCCCCAGCACTGATTGGAGGGGGGCTGAGTCCCATGGTGCCGAATGGGTCCTTGGGGACAGGCAAGAGTGTGCACAGCCTGCAGCCACGCACCCCCCCTGCACATGGAAAGCAGGCATCCCATGGGGCCAGCCCTCCCACCGAAACTGTGGCGCTCATTGCCCCGGCCAAGGTCAACTTCCGCATGCGGCGAGCCAGTGTAGCGCTTGGACACGGGCTTGCCGCACGCCTCCTGGCCAGCGGCGGTGTCAGTGGCAGCGGCACAGGCTTGGCCCCAAGCAGGAGCTTGTACCAGGTGCATGGTAGTGGTGGTGCTGCTGCCCGCCCCTCATCTGTCTCCCCAGGGGGGGCCTCTATGGATTCCTTCGGGCTGGGTCTGGAGGGGAGTCCCCGGGCAGGGCAGGCCACCCCCCACCTCTCTCCATCCCGGGCGCTGCGGGCCGAAGTGGAAAGCGCTGTGGTGGGGGGGGGCGGGGTCATTGCTGTCCCTGGGGGCGGCGCAGGCATGGTACTGCTGCCAGTTCTGCCGTTACGGGGGGGGGCGCAGCTGGCGCCAGGTGCAGCTGCAGGTGACAGCAACCCTGTATACAGCATGCTGCCTGTGATACCGGTACCAGTGGAGACAGCTCAGGCGGTTTTTCAGGCCATGCAGGCCGCGAGCATGGGCCCAGCCATCCTGGCGGTGCGCGAAGCAGTGCTGCGCATCAAGTCAGAACACGCAAATCGTGTTCGTGGGCTGAATGAGGCACTACAACTTTCAAAGTCGACAGCTGAGCGCCTGCAGAGCCGTGTCGGCGAGTTGCAGTCACAGCTGGTTGCAGCGACCGCCGACGCAGCGGAGCTGCACGGGGTCAGCCAAGACATGCAAGCACTGCAGCAGCAGCTGCGCAACGCACAGGGCATGACTGAAGATGCCCATGTCCAGTGCAGTGAACTGCAAGAGGAATTGAAGATGGCGAAGAAGGAGAATGCGGAACTAGGCCATCAGTGTGCAGCTGTGCAGGCCGAGATGCTTCACCTTCAGTCGCGACTGGAGGTGGAGCAGAGCGCTTCGACCGAAGCTGCCGCCACTGCAGACGAATTGCAGCAGCAACTCGAGTCTATACAAGCTGGTGTTCTTTTTGCAGAGCAGCAGGCAGCCGAGCGCCTGCAGGTGGCACGGGAGGAGGCCAAGGCAGCTCAGGCGGAGCAGTCTGCCCTGCAACACGAGCACAGCGCCGTTTCCGAGCAGCGCGCAGACCTGGAGAAGCGGGAAGAGAAAGTGCAAGAAACCATGGCCGAACAGCATGAGTGGTACGAGAACACCAACGCCACAGTGCGTATTCAGCGCGCAATGCGGTCTGTGCTTTTGCAGCGCCTTGCAGCGCAAGCAGCTGATTTACAGCAACAGCGCGCAGCACAGGCTATACAATCGGCAGCTCTGGCTCAGGAAACAGCCCAGCTGGATGCCAGCAAGGCTGCACTGGCGGCAGCACAGGGCCATGTTCAGCTGGAAGCGGGCGAGGCGGCGGAAGCCAAAGCTGCCGCTGAGAGTGCTGCGCAGGCTGCCGCTGCCCAGCAGGCGCAGCTGGCAGCGCAGTCAGCGGCACTGGATGCAAAAGCAAAGGAGCTGCAGACACTGGAAGCTGTGCTGGTGCAGCGTGAAGCCGATGTTGCTGCTTCACGCTCCAAGCTGGAGGCTGGGCAGGGAGCCCTGGCGGCGGCATCAGCAAACGCCAGCAGCAGTGTTGCCGAGGCACAGGCCGCATCACAGGCGCTGCTTGCCCAACAAAAATCATTTGCAGCGCAAGAGCATGCCATCAGCCAGAAGCAGGCGCTGTTGGCGGCAGCAGAGGCAGCCGTGAAGCGCACCGCTGCTGCAGCTGCTGCCACCGGGGGCAGTGGAGCGGGGGCAGCGCTGGCACCAACTCGCGCTGTCAACGCAGCGCCTCCGTCAGGGCTGTCGCGTGTTGGTGTGGGTACGTCCTTCGCCAGCCGTGTCCTCCCGCCGAAGCCAGCAGCAGAGTCACCAGCAGTGCACCAAGCGACCGATTCGAGTGAAAATGCCCAGCGAGCGGCAGCCCTGGATGCCCGGGAAGCCGCAGTTGCACAGCGGGAGGCAGAGCTGGCAGAGCATGCAGCGTGGTTGGCGCGCAGCCTGGCAGCTGCCCGTGAAGCCAAGTCCATGGAGACACTGCGCAGCTTGGCAAGCACACCCACTGCTGGTGCGAGCGTTTCTGGCAGTGTTTCGCTCCTTGCGCAGCGTAGCCATGAGCGGGGAGTGGGCTCAGGCAGTGCCACACCAGAGGTGTATCTGCCCGTGTCACGAGGGGCAGCAGCATTGGGCCCCGCCATGCCCGCAGAGGAACTGGCACGGCGGCTGGAATCCGTGTCCTCCCCGCCTCGGCGGCCGCGCGCCACACAGGACACAACGAACCGTGTTTCCACGTACAGTGAAGCAAAGGCTGATTCGTCAAACCAGACCTTGGTTGGAGGTAGGGCTTCGTTTGCATTTGCCGACCAAAGCACGAGCCTCGAAGGTGTTGAGAAGCTTCACACCACAGCAGTAGTTTCTGTGTGTCTTGACACTGATAGTGATTAATCGTAACGCGCCTCTGTACCACTGAACAGGGATAATTTGGGAACCTTGCGGGCTGAACGGAGAGGACAGGGCGCATAGTCGGGTCGGGGCGTATGCCTCCTCCAGTTCTGCGCCTTGCACCTGTCCCGTCGCAGATGTAGCTGGACGGGCGTGCATTGAGTCTCGGCAAGCCTCATGATAAGCCTCCTTCGCACCAAGTTCCTTGTGTGCATGCTCAGCATGACGCCGACCGGACCCATAGTAGCAAAATTTGGAAAGAAACTACGACTAGCTCTGTATCGGGATCATCCATTGCATCTGTAGTAAAGCTAAGCGTCCCAGCGGATGGAAGTGTAGGCGTGAAAGCGGATGCGTCTGCCGTGATAGCAACTTCCCCGAAGCAACGTAAGGCAATTGCAGCTGCATCCTCACACGACATGTCCCCCAGCAGTGTTCGCACAGCTGCACGTTACGGGTGCCACACAGGCCCCTTGCCACACAGTCAAGGGGGGGTCGGAGGGGTTGAGGGGCTCTGTGGAAGCGTCTCATCCTCTCGGGACGAGAATTGGACTGATGGGCCCACCACTAGTGAGCCTTCACACGGTCACCTCCCACATGGCAGTACTCACATGCTGCGATCTCATACCGCAGAAAGTGAGGACCTGCATGCCGCTCAAGGGCACGGGCTAAGCAGCCAAGGCGTCGGCTCGCCAGATTCCAGAGGAAGCGACACCAGGCACTTAGCTATGCCCGCCAGCCCCGCTCAACGAGTGTCTTATGATGCCACTACAGGAGGAGATGCCGCAAGCGGCAGCGGTTCCTTGCCTGCGGCTGACTGGAAGCACACTAGCGTTTGGGGAGCCCTATTGCAGGGAGAAGGGAGATCCAAAGCCCTTGATGACCCCAAAGCACGTGTCCAGACTTTGCCTCAGAGCCATTCCCCGCTGAAGAATGCGTCAGGGCTGGGTACTCAGCCCCCCAGGAAAGGCGAGAGAGCGGCGCACAAGTGAGCTTAGCCACAGGAAATGGAGAAGCAGACACAGCAGCAGCAGCCCACAAACGCTCTGAAATGTACAGCATGTACGCTGGGTGCTGGCTTGGGTGTTGACCTCCGTCCCGCGGCAGTGCTGTACCCAGCTGGGCACCCACCGCGCCCACAAGTGACTGCTCCTTGCAAGGCACTGGTGCAGCGGCAACGTGCTAGGTGTAGCTCATAGCTGCCTGGATATGCATGTGTGCGTTAGGGCGACAATACATATCTCTGCCCCCGCACATTCAAGCTGCACTATGGTGTGGGTTGTCGATGGGCCCTCATTCTCTCAGCTCTGGACACTTCAGTGCACAAGGTGCAGACCTCGCTGCCCAGACAAATCACTCATTCCTTCGTACCCCGCATTTCTTGAGTCTCTACGCACTTCTACACTAACTTTGTCCCATGGCTGCTATTGCTTCTTGGCTTGCTGCCACGGCAGCGGCTGCCGCCATTCGCATGCAAAGCGGCGGTGGCCGGGAGCTGCAGTCTGGCGCACCTACCGTGCCAATGCCCCCAATTTCATCTTTTGGCCAGCAGCTGATGTTTGGTCAGCTGAACACGACTGCTGGGGAGTCGTACACTGTGCTGGTGAGAAAATGACGCGCTGCTGGTGCACCACGCCAAATGAAGCATTAGGCACTTTCTCGGATTTGTCCAGGGCACACGCCGCATCAACGTGCAATTTGATGTGGAGAGCGGAGCTCCCACCTATGCCCACATGCATTTGGGCTTTGATCCATATGTGGCCACATCTCAGCCTGGCTTCCTGGAGGATGTCCTTAGTGTACGTGCCACAGTGTTTCAGGTAGCGTTTTCATTGCTCTGAGCCGCCCGCGCATTACAGGCCACCGAGTTGGAGTTCTTCTACAACCACAGTGCCGCGCCATACTCCATCCACACCTACGGCAATGCGTTTGGAGCTGCAGGCTTCAAGTTTGGCTGTGCCAAGGGCGACCCATACCTGGACTTTGGCAACCGCTACATGTGGTCTCAGGCCCAATTCGCTGGCAACAGCACTAACCCTGACGGCGAGACGTACTCTCTATTCTACCTGGGCATGCCTGCCACGAGCGACGTGGAGAGCATCGTGCTTGTTCTGAACTTTGCTGCTGGCCCTGCCCCGCCAAACAACCCATTTGCCCCAGGCATGATTGTGTCGACTAACGTGAACTACCGTGCAGGCGCCTTCTCCCCGAAGGTGTCTGGGGGCACGCTGAGCTTCATCAACAACTACAGTGTGGGCGGCGATGGCCCTGTGGCGCTGCCTCCCCCGCTTTTCACCCCCCCTGCATTTTGCTTCCAGTGAGCTCTGCCCGTTGCACTCCTGGGCATGGACGAAATGCATTCGCTGTCATAGGTCACACACGGCATGAGGACACAGCCACACACAGCGCTCACTGCCTAGACCCATACTTCCTCAGATCTACCTGCCACCCTGCACTGTGGCTGCTGCTGCGTGCAGCGTGGCCTGAAGCTCGTTGCGGCTGCAATCCTCCCCGGTGGTCCTTACTGCTGTGCCTCCCACACTGCCGCCAGCTCTGTGTAGCGGCGTATCGGTGCCCGACACCCACCCCGGGCGGTAGCGCGGCGTGCTTCTCCGCGTGTGTGCTTTGCGCTGCGAGGAAGGTGCAGCCCCTGCCCATTTCCCTCCAGGGGGGCTGCCGGGGGCGGGGGCTGGGGCGGCGTATGAGCTGCTGCGGGCAGCAAAGCCTCCTCCCCATCGCACCAAGGGGGCTGTCCTGCCTTGTGTATTGGCATGCACGCTGTGAGTCGTGCTGGGCACATGCAGCTCAGACTGCTGGTGGCTTTGCAGTGCAGGTGACTGCACCCGTCGCCAATAGTCCCCAGCATCCGCTGCCGTCGCCACTACCAGCTTTTGCGAGGAGATGTGCAGCTCATGAGCCGGAAGCGAGGGCATCAGTGGGCCCACTCGTTCTGCGATGGTCCCCCTGCCCTCCCCTAGAAGTGGCACCCGTACAGGGGGACGGGCAGCAAGGGTACCTGGGGTGTTTCCAGTGGCCTGCAGCCCCAGGAACAAGCCGGTGCTTGGCCGGGGCTCATACTTGTTTTGCTGCTGCACATAGTCCACACGGCTGTGGGCGTAAGACTCTGGTGCAGTGCACTCTGCTGAGGTGGTGAGGGTGCACCTGCCTGACCTGCCGCTGCCGCTGCCCAGCGTCGCCACAAAGGGGAGCTTCCCTGGGTGCCTTCGCCTGCTGCGATTTGGGGCACTCATGGGGCTTGCCATGGTAGGTGATGTCCGTTTACTTCCCCTGTAAGGGCTACGGGGGGTCTTGGGGGGGGTCCTATGCCTGCCTGAGTGCCGAGTGGCCCCAGCTTCTGCCGAGGGTGCAGATGCACGACGATGCTGTGAGGATCTTGCTCGGCTTTCGGGCCACTTGAAGTTGCTTGCACTGCCTGCCGCACGCAAGACCTCCTTTGCAAGGGGTATCTGGGGGGGGGTCTTTCTGGAGGATCGGTTGAGTCCACTTGAGTCGCCAGTGAAGCAAGCGTCAGCATCACTCCCGACAACCACCACATCTCCAAAGCGACTTATGTACCGAATGCTGCCTAGCTCAGCTGGGTGCACCCCCCCCTGACGAGCAGTCGCGCTGTGAGATGCCCCACCCTCCTCACGGGTATACGCCTCCTGCAGGACGGCACGACTGGTAGCCACATCGCCCCTCGCATTGCTGGTGCAGTTATCTCCGTTGCGCAATCCAGCGGCGAACAGTGCATGGGCGTCGTCGTTTGTGATATTGGGCCCAGGGCAAGTGAGTGACTCTGGAAAGTGCACACCGTTTATTTCTGCGCCGCAAAAGTGAGTGCGAGATACGCCACGAGCTGAGAGCGAGCGCGACAGTGCACCGCTGGAAGCCAGTTGAGCAGCGTCGCCTTGTCGAAGCGACGCGCTGTGCTGCCGCCTGGCTTCGCGAGGGGTGGCGGGTGACTTCGCTGGCGCATCAAGACTCACCTGGGCCGTGGGTGTTCCGTCTTGAGTTGTTCCGACTTGAAGCACAGACTTATCGTACTGTGCCGATCTGCTTGGCAAAGCGCTCGTACGGGACCGGATGATTGTGGATCTGTCGAGCCCCCCCTCAACCCCATCTGCCGCAACCACATCGAAATCGTCTGCGAGTAGGTCAGCCCCGGGTGATCGCAGCTCCCCCAGGGCCCATGTTCCCAGCCCTGTGAACATGTTCTGATTGGCCGTATCTTGTTCTTGTGCAAGTCGGCTCTGTTCCGCTTGCAGTTTGGCTGCCCGGACATTGGCCAGTTGGGCCGTGAGCACAGTCTCCTCCCGCTCAAGGGCACCAGGGGACAGCATGGAGTAGCCCCCCTCAGAGCGCATGGATGCAGCCGGTGTTGGTGGCACAGGTGCAGATTCCAGATCTAGAGGGGTGCTCACGCTGTGCCTGTCTGCCGATGGAATGTCAGCTTGAGCAACATCAGACTCCTCACGGCCAGCAGGTGAGCCATCACTGCTATCCTCCACAGCAGGCTGTTCCTGCTGCATCTGTGCAGACCGCTGCATGGCAGCGTCCACCAGTTTTTGCTGCTGAGTTCTGGACATCGCTCGTTTCACACGAGGAGACCCCCCGGGGATGCCCTTCTTGGAACGCAGCGCTCGCCGCTTTTCCGCTGCAGACTGTTCCAAGTGCGAGTCACGCTGAAGGGAAGAGAAGGTATGCTTGGACCAAATTGGGACCCCGTCTCCTTTGTTCTTGGTTGAAGTTGCACGTTCCCGTCGGGAGCTGCCGCTCCGTATGGCATGCGCAGCTGCACACGTCGCCCCCCCCGCCGTGCGTTTGCGACGGGGCATTGCTACAGAAGGGCGGCGCTGCCTACCTTCATCACCTCCAACATTGTCCTCTGGGTCTCCACGTTCTCTGGGGAAAGCAGTTTGCACGGGATACATGGGCTCCCGTGTTGCGCCCCGGGGCACTGTGGACCCCCCCCCTTTGTACAGATCGGAGAAGTCATCGCTGTCAGAGTCAGGCTTGGTGGAGAATTTAGTTGCATGAATCGGCAGGCTGCCGCTGCGCGCCTGCCTCACCTGGTGCAACTGTGCCTGTAAGCTGGCCATCTGGGCCGCTTGGCTGGTCACCCCAGCCTGCCCCACTCGAGCAGAGGAGAAGTGTCCAACTGCACCCACGGAAGACTGCAACTGGCGCTCATCCAGGTGTAGCAGCACACGCGCTGTGGGGTCTGGGACGCTGTGTGTGTGATGCCTGGTGGGGCTGGCGTGGCCTGGCGACTGCACACGCAGCTGCAGCTCCGACGACTCTGCCTGCAGCTCTGCCACTCTTCGGTTCAGGGCCTGCGCAAAGGCCTGTGTGGTGTCTGCCTCAGCCCTGTTCAGATCAGCCGAGGAAAGTGTTCCGGATGCTCGGCCAGGGCGGCGGTGGGAGGTGGCGCCATCCACTGGCACCGCGAGGGAGCTGCCCCCCAAGCTGCGGGCAGACTGCTGCGCAGGCTTGTTCTGCCTTCTGCGCAGAGATCGCACATGATGTTCCACTTCAGCTTCCCGTGGGGATCTGTGTTCCGAGTCAGCGTCGTGACGGTGCGTTTCAGATGCCGCGTGGGTGTCTGTGAGGGCCTGTGCAACTTGCCACTTGAGGCGAGTGGTGTCGCCCAGCGTGTCCTGCTGCCGTCCTGCGTCCCAGTGCTGCTGTGAGCTCCTATCAGCGGCGGTGGCCTGGACAGTGGATGAGTAGAAAGCGTTAGGCTGGAGCAGGGCGGAGATGCCCCCCCCCTCACCCCCCTGGGCCGCGGCTGCTGCAGCCAGCGTGGCTCTGTGCTGCTCTAGCGCCATTTGACTCCGGCTTGGAGCTGGACTAGCGGGGGGGCTCACGGCACCGACCCCCCTAGTGGAGGGGGGGCTATATGGGGCAAGGGGGGCGCTTTGAGGGCCCCTTGACTGGGCAGCCCATGAAACGGGGCTGCGATGTCGAGCAGATACAACTGTGGCCACCGCAGCTGCGGCACCTGCCGCCCAGCCAGCTGCAGTGTGCTCAGGAACGAACTCGCCCTCTGACTCAGAATCGCTGCCCTCGCTACCATCGCCTACCTGGGCAGCCTGCCTGTGCTGGTGCTGGGAGGAAGGAGCTGGGGGCTGTGAATCCACATCTGACTCCTCTGACGTGTAATCATCCGCAGCGATTGCCTCAGACAGGGACCTATACCCCCCTTGACCCCTTTTAGACTTCACAACGCTGGCTGCCCGTGGCTGAGTCTCGTCAATGTCCACTGCAGCACGCCCAGCATATGCCGCTGGGCGGGTTTGTGCCTGAGGTCGCACCCTCACAGGCAGGAATGATGGCGGGGCCTTCTGACTCCCACCGCCTTGGGTGACAGCATGCTGCGCTGCTGCACTGCGCTGCCTTGAAACTGAAGCCCCCGGCACTTTGAACACTGGGGGTGGGGCGGGGGTTGTATCTGCAGAGGCACGGTGCTGCTGCGGCCCCCCTGCCTCTTCGTCACTTGCGTCCCACAAGCTCACCTGCACCACCGCAGGGCTGTGAGCGTCTGCTGTGCGTCCCAGGCTGGCATGCATGGCGGCTTGGGCAAGGTCTTCCGGGGCAAACTCCCCACTGGGATGGCTGAATGCTGTGAGGCCCAAGGCGTGCTCCCCCGGGCTGTGCTTCTGTGCATCGAGCACCGCGGTGATGAGGGCTGCGAGGGAGAGGCCTGTGGCATCACTTGTACCAGCAGCGCTCCTGCCCAGCAGCACCTGCTGGTCAAGCTTGGCAGCGTGTCCTGTGCGCCCAGCACCCTCCCGCAGCAATTGCCGCATGTGGGAGCGCTGTGAGTCAGTAATGTGCAGCGCGTCCAGACGTACACCTGCACGTCGCAGCGACCGGAGGAGCACTGCAGCGGGCGTTGCACCAGCTCGCTGCGGCCGTTTTGTTCCGGATTCGAACAGCTGTTCCAGCAAGCTGCGGCTGACAAACACTGTACCCCCCTGCCCAGCGTGCGTTTTGATGGGGACAGCGCTTGCTTCTGTCTGCCTCGCTTCACGCAACACGGCAGCCACGTCATCGGGAAGGGTTGTAAGGGGGGGCTCAGAGGCTGATGTCTGCAGTGGTGCATCATTTTGAGAGTCCTCGTTGTCAGCTGGGCGGTTGTGCCGGGATGAGCTGCGGCTACTGCCGTGTTGGCCTGTGCTGCGTGCTGCTGGTGGTGACTGCAGCGTGCGCATGCCTGTGTCGACAATGGAAGCTGAGGGGGAGGAGATGCCCCGGGGAGCCGCTTCATCCAAGTCAGAGTCCTGCACGGGTGCTGTTGCCGCCGCTTCAGCTACCCGGCGCTGCCGGCGCTCGCGGACAATTGCAGCCACGCGTGGGCCAACAGGCGATGCATTGTGGCGTTGCGCGTCTCGCCCGCTGCGCGCTCGTGCCCGACTGGCAAATGTGCTGGCCTGCTCAGCGGGGAGGGGCAAAGATGCACGTCCAGCACCAGGGCCAGAGGTGGGAGGAGATTCCCTGCTGGAGCTGGCGTGTGTAATGGCAGTGCCGCCCAGGGTACGCTGCTGCTGCGACAGCAGCAGCCTGGACCGAAGGGCTCGTTGGGGAGGGCTGGCTGGCTGGGGAGTGCTTACTGCTGATCCAGCAGCCAGGGCAGCTGCGTGTGTACGTGCCAGCGGGCTGGTGGGGCGCACCGTTTGCCCCCGGAGCAGAGCGGCGGCAGCGCTGTTGGAGCCTGCTGCAGCTGCAGCTGCTGCCTCCGCTGTGCGGGCGATGCCGCTGCGGCCTGAGGTGAGTGTTTGGGACAGGTCCACATGGATAGCTCTGGCAGTGTACTTTGGTGCTTCTTCACTTTGCATGCTGTGACTTCGGCGGGTGGCTTGATGCGAATTTCGCTGAAGCTCGCTGTGCGACATGCTAACTGCCGCTTGTTCTCGCCCAGCGGCCTGTTCTGACCAGGGAGTCATCGCCTGTTCGGAGGACGGTGCTGTCCCTTTTCGCCAGCGGTCCTGGTGTGCACCGTGCTCACGCTCTGGTGAGGCGGGGGGCTTCGAGTGTCCCATAGCAGCAACATGGGCGGCGCCGGGGGAGTAGCAGTCCCTGTGGTAATCGCTCCGTCTTGTAGTGCGCCCAGACCCGAGGCTATCATTCATGCCTTCAGTATGTTGAAATGCCAGCCGTAAGCTGCCCGCTAACACCTCCTCGCTTGTCGCCAGCGCATGCCCAGACCGCCCAAGCCACTCTGAGGCACTGGCTGTGCGGATTTCGTGGGGGCTGAAGGGGTGTGAGGAGGGGGTCAGCACTGAGCTTGGGGACGCATGGGGGCCTCTGAAGGTACCTTGTGACCACGCTACCTCTGGGCTCAGTCTCCCAGCGCTCAAGCTGCGCCGAGGTTCCTTGTGCTGCATCGGGGAGTCGCCTTGTCCCGGGGCACTGAGGGGGTGCACAGCGT
>Ga0307982_1003732_pt1 | contig 12121 bp, 6 predicted proteins | sample OrgLakmetagen989_FD_201847 | JGI IMG/M metagenome (GOLD analysis project Ga0307982, IMG submission 201847) | Saline water microbial communities from Organic Lake, Antarctica - #989 | ecosystem: Environmental > Aquatic > Non-marine Saline and Alkaline > Saline | place: Antarctica: Organic Lake... | reverse complement strand
TGGGGGGCGGAGCAGCTATGACCGGCGTGACCGTGATGGGGGGCGGAGCAGCTATGACCGGCGTGACCGTGATGGGGGGCGGAGCAGCTATGACCGGCGCGACCGTGATGGGGGGAGGAGCAGCTACGAGCGACTATAGTGATAGTACGAAATTGAAGCCCTCTATATATTTATTGCAATTTTGTTGTTTGGCGATTGAAGGTGTGCATGCTCAGCCTGCATGTTGCGACATAGCTTTCTGTTGCTGGCCGAGACAAACTTTTGCAGTGATCGATTCTCAATTTCAAGCACTCAAAGTCACGACGTGAGACGGTGCAATCTTCAACTGGAAAAAGTGAAAAGCTGTCTCCTTTAGTGTCGTAACAGTTCTGTTCCCGAGACGCAGGCTCAGCCTCGCTCCAAGGAAGCTGCACCGTAACGGCAGCTGCTTCAGCTATTTCGGTGATGGCTATGGCTAGCTTCAGCGACATGCAGCAACAAATTTCATCAGCTATGGGATACATGCATATACTGAGCAGCAGCCCTACAGAGCCTTCTGTCGGTGTTGTGCTTCGCAGCAGCACGGCGCACAACCTGCCGATGCCAAGTACTGAGCAAGCCTCAGTAAAGGCACGGGCCATGTCGCCAATCTCTGCACTGCACGTGTCCGCATCATTTGAAGAGTACGTTCACCTTGTAGCGCCACTGGAGAGCACGTTTGAAGCAGCCACTGGCACTCAACTCCCAGTGGCTGCCACGGAGCGAGCACGCCATGCAGTTGACGCCATGTTACCAGCCCACAGCACCCAAGGCCGTGGCCCAACGCACGGGCGAAGCACTGACCCACCTTACGACTATCACCACCAGTGCTTTCACGCCTGGGCCGTGCACGCACGTCGCTGCAGCCGGGCAAAGCAGGCCTCCCGTGATTGGACCCAGGGCAAAGCACTGCAGCTGCTGAGGCAGTGGGCTGCAACAGCCGCACAACGCCGCCGCTGCGATGCACTGTACCACAGCATCATGCACTGGCGAAGGCGCGATCTCATGCTGCGCGTGTTTGAGGGTCTAGGACAGGCAGTGTTGCTGCGTGCGTGTGACGGCGCCAGGGAGCGGGGTGTGCAGCGGCGTGCGTTTCAAGCGTGGAAACGCACCACAGCAGCCAACGCCATGGGCAGAAAGATAGTGCTTGCTCGTGCATGGGCATGCTTTGGCGTCAGCGTGGCGGCATCTGCAGCTGCGGCAGATGAGCGGCTGGGTGCATTGCAACTACAAGCTGAGGCGGCCATCCGTACTCTGCGCTTGCGCCGTGCCTGTACAACGTGGCAGCGCCGCACTGCTAGACGACAGCGCAGCCGTAGTGCATTGGCCAAATCTGCGCAGCGCTCCCTCGTGCTCCGGCTGCACTTCAGTGAGTGGGCCCACACTGCCGTCGCCAGCCTGCGTATGGCAGACACCCCAGGCGCAGAGGAGTTTTGCGCCAAAATTGCCGGGGGAATCAAGGGTTTGGTGCTGCGGCAGTGGCTACAGCTGGCCAAGGCTGTGCACTTTCATCGCCGTCACAAGCTGGCCTGGGCGTTCCGTGGCTGGAGTCTGCACCGGCGCTGCGCACGTATGTCATACAGCAGGGAGGCTGAGCCATCCAGCGCCCACCAGCTTCCCCAGCTGATACAGCTGTGGCATGCAAAAAGCAAGGCATCTGCCCGCTTGCGCCTTCTGACATTAGCAGTGTCTGTCGGCCCTGGGCGGCGACTGCAGCAGCGGCGAGCCCTGCGTGCGTGGCGTAAATTGGCTCACCACGCCACAGCTACACAAACCATTCAAAGCGCAACCAAAGCCCGAACACAACGGCAAATGCTCCATGCATGGCACAAGGCGTGGACCCTGCATGTCCGTGGGGAGCACGCCCTGCTGTCACTGCACCGGCGGCGCCTGGAGACTGCCCTGGGGGCTTGGTGGGCCCACACACGCAAGGGAAAGCAGCTAAAGCATGCACAAGCAGCTGTGATACACAGTGTAGCTGAGCGCAGCGCATCGGCATCGCTGGCGGCTTGGAGGGAGGCTGCCTTGCTGCAGGGCCGCACCCGAGCTGCTGCCCACAGCCTGGCCCGGGTCCGAGTGCGCAAGGCGCTGCAGTGCTGGAAGCGCAACACGACACAACGCAGACGTATGCATCAAGTATACGATGCATTGGCCATGCGGACGCGTGCACGCCTGGCATCTGCTGCCCTGCGTGGCTGGCGACAGCTGCTGAGGGCTGATATGGCTGCACGAGTGGTGATTGGGGCGCTGCAGCAGCGACGAGCTGTGGCGCAGTGGAGAGCATACACTACCAATAGATGTGCACAAAGAGCGAGAGAGGAATGTCGTGCTGCTGCTATGAGCCGGGCGCGAGGCAAGTCTGCAGTGTTGAAGTGGAAGGCGGAGTGTGTCAGCAGGGTGCAGAGAAGGCGCATATCAAGCACTGCTCACAGCCAAAGCTTGAGAAGACGCCTAGCAGCATGCATTCTGCACTGGCGCGGCGTCGCCAGGCTCACCTGGGCACTACAGCGCCCCGCACAGCTGCACGCCATAGGCACGGCAAAGCGATCAGCGGTGGCCAGGTGGCACGCAGCAGCTCGAAACAGCACCAAGAACAGGGAACGCAACCAAATAGTGACTGAACGCCTCCAAATCATCAAGCTACACCGTGCTGTGGCGCTGTGGCGGAAGGGGGCTGCTGGGCGAATAGCGATTCGGGAGGCAACTAGCCGTGTCGCTGCAGCCAGCTTGCGCCACGCTGCCCGGAGAAGCATCCAGTATTGGGCAGCGAAAGCCGCCACAGCTGCTCAGCAGCGACAAGCACTGCAGTTCTTCCGTTCCCAGCATGGCCGCGGCGCAGCTGTGAACCCGGCGCTGTCTCTATCATTTGCCGCAAGCGCTGCCGATAGCGCCATGAGTGAAACCACGCACACAGGCGCTGTTGACCGGCGGCAAGCAGAGCTGATGCGAGGAGCAGTGCAACTGCTGGCGAATCGCTGTCAAAGGGGGTCCCATGGGGATGTTGCCCCCCCCTACGGGGGCTACGAGAGCGAGGGGACTGTGTATTTCGAAGACGACACGGTCTCAGACATCAAGCACATGATTGCACACCCAAGCAATGCCTGCAGCGAAACCCTGTCCTGTTCAATGCTGCGGTCAATACAACCAGGACCCGTCCAGCAGTCACACTGGGCATCGCAGGCACCCCCCCCCAAGCGCTGTGTGGGACTGCTGCCCAAGGCATTCACGCTTTGGCGCAGCGCAGCCCGCAGGTCACGGGCTGCCCGCTCAGCGTGCATCGCTATTACTGCAGCGCGGCTGCTGCGTGCTTTACGCCGCTGTGGCTTGACCTGGCGGCTTGCACTGCGGCGGCGGCAGGCGGCACGGCGTGCGCTGTATGCTCTGTGGGCGGGCACGGTTGGGGCACCACTGCGCATGCAACGGTCCACCCAACCGGATATCGCAGCCATACGCACCAGAGCTCAAGTACTGGCTGCAAAATGTGCCAAGCGGCGTCTTCGCGGGGCATTTGCTGGGCTACAGGCTGCGGCTGCGGCTCGTCGTGGTGCACAGCGCACGCACATGCAGAGCTTGTTCCGAGTGTGCACTGAGCTGAAGCAGGAACGCCGTGCCAGAGCAATCGCGGTACAGGTCGCCATGCGGCCAGCTTTGCGGCGCGCCGTGCGGGTGTGGGCAGTGGAGAGTGCCCGGCAAGGAGCACTCCGTGATGTGCGCGATGCTGGGCAGGAGTACGGGTGGGCATCCCCTTCTCCGCAGAAGGCAGCCGCAGCCAGTGCTAGCGCTTCAGCAGCATCATCCCCTAGGACAGGCGCAGAGGAAGCAGCGAGGCAGTGGGCCCACCGGTCTGCAGATGTGCTGAGTCCTGCTGCGTGGCTGACCCCCCCGCCGCGCCCTGCAGGGGATGTGCGAGTGCAGCAGGTACAGGCGCACACCCCTGCCAGCTCCACTCCCACAGTGGAGTCCTGGCTGCCCAGCTGGGAGGACGCTGCTTCTTTCTCCCCTGCAGCTGCCCTGCCTGAGGGGGGGACTGCCGCCTCTGGGGGGGGCAACGCTGCCGACCTTGCTCACACGCCGGCTCACCACCATACGTCCCTTTCGTTCGACCTGTCCCCAAGCCCAGTTGCTGCTAAGCATGCAAGCACGTCGCCCCCCCTGTTGCCCGCGCTGGCTGCAGCGAGGTCACTATGGCTGGGGGGGTCACAGGCAACAAGCGCAGAGACTAGTGCACCAACTGGGTGGTCTCTACCACTGCCTGTGGCACCGAAGGCTGCTGTTAATGTCAGCAGCCTGCCGCAAGCCTCCCCTTCACTGCTACTGGCCAAGCCTGGCGGCGGCAGTCCCCAGGGGCTCCTCAAAGCTTGGCTGGCGGCGACCACCGCTGTGGACAAGCATGAAGCGAGCATTTTTAACGGCCCAAATTGACTTCCTTTGCAGTTTGTTTAGGCGCTTTCTCCGTTTCCCCCTCAGCTCTGTTTTGTTCAGCCTCCCGTCGCTCCTGTAGGAGGCTGCGGATTTCGCCATTTGGCAGCGCAGGCGGCAAGTGACCGGAGGCTCTCAAGCGATTTCGGAGCCGAATCTGCTCCTCTATTCGAGATTCAGCTCTATAATAGGTCTGAAATGAATGAAACCCGTACGCAACGCCCCCAAGGGTGACAATTCTGCATAAGAGTGTTTGCAAGAAGTTTTGAGGCAAAATCAGCGGTGTTGGGAATAACGTACGCAAGGATGGCCTGCCGAAGAGTTGTCATTTTGGTGTATGGCCTGAGTGTTCACACATATGTTCATGTATGGTGGGGCCAGATATTGAATTTGTCAGATAACTATGCTACCCGTGTCGTGGAGCTGGCTATTACTGAGCCCCCCTCCGAATGCATTGCCGTGGTGCCAAGGGTTCACCCTACCTGAGCGCAAACCCATCAGTGCATACACATGTGTCCTATGCCACTGCTTGATCACACAGCTGCAGCTAGTGCCCATCCATGGGTTGTCAGGTGACCTCCACGGTGATCACCGCAATTGGACATCAACACCGCCCCTGCCAGCAAGACACATGCACGAGCATGCTCAGCAAAGCATTCGCGCATGTCTGACACACCGCAGCACTGTCCCGCCCCCCTCACGGCTTGGTGTGCCTGCCCCGCCGCCGCTTTCGCCGCAGCGCCTCACGCTTGCCAGACCCCCCCTTGCCCGCACTTCCACCACCCCCCACGCCCCCAAGCACACCCATGCGCCGCAGCTCCGTCGCCACTACACCAGCCGTGCTGTGCTTGTCCGCCTCCTGCAGCGCCGCCACTCGTGCTCGCCCCCGACTGCGCTGTGCATGCTCAGCCTCCGCCTGGAAAGTGGCACCCGTCAAGCCATCCCGCCCATCCCCCCGGGACCGACGCAGGCTGCTGAAGGTGCCCACCACCTCATCCACCGTCAGCAAGTCAGCCCCAAAGGCCCCTGCTGCAGACATTTCAAACACACCGGCCGGCAGTGAGCCAGGGTCCGCCGCTGCCGCCGCCACCTGCCGCTCCTCGGGGGTGAGGGGCCGCCCCTCTGCTGCCGCACGTGCTATGAGTTCCCCGCTAGCCTCCCGCAGCACGTCGCGCACCGTGACCCGCCGCTGCGCCGCCCGCAGTGCAGCGGTGCGCTGGGTGTTGCTGGCGGCCAGGGCCCCCCAGTCCCCCCTCGCCAGCCCCCCCTTGATGCCGGCCGCTGCCAGGGCACTCCGGGCGGCGGCTGCCTGCGCTGGCGTGGGCTCCGGGGCCTTGACTACGCCAGCGTGGGACGGCACAATGTCGCCTCTCTGCGGCCCCCCCACCTCCGTATCCCAAGGGAGCACAGACGATATAGCCCCCCCAGACACGCCGCTAGCCCCCCCCTGCCCCGCCACCTGTGGCTCCTGTGGCTCTTGCCGCCCCCCCTGCCCCCCGGGTAGCGCAGTGATGCCTGCCGCCTGCAGTGCCCGAAGGCGCTCCCGTCTGGCCTTGCGGGCCCGGGCAGCCGCAGACTTGTCCTCCACACGGGACACCCAGTTGGGCCACCAGCCCCCCCACTGCGCCTTGCGGGCAGCCCGGTACGCACCAGGGAAGCGATCACTCAGGGCACCCTTGCTGGCAGTGCGCCGCTCAAGGGTGCCCTGCGGCGAGCACACATCCAGCACCACGTGCTGCTTGCGCTTCAGGGGGGCGCGGATGATGCGCGCCCACTGACCAGTGCCCGGCAGCCCCTGCGCCAGGGCAGCAGACATGCCTGCCTGCAGCACCTGCCCCCGCCGCACAGTGTCGCCCTCAAACGGCGCCGACCGACCACGGTCATTGCGCGTCTGCACCCACTCACGCCCAAAGCGCTCAAACGTCTGTGGCTTGTGTTCAAACACAGCTGCACGGTATGCAGCCTTCACCTCCTGTGGGGCATTCTTGGGCGGCTTCATGGGCTTTCCCCCCGCGTCCCGCTTCACCAGCCCGTCGGCAGCGGCGTGCACGGCCGCCGCCCCCCCCATACGCTCAGCCAGCCACGCAGCGGCAGTCTGCACCATGTCGCCCCCCACTGCACGGGGCTCCCCGTCAGACTCACCCCCACTGACCACCTCCTCGCCGTACACATTGTACGTGCCCCCCCCGCCACCGCTGCCGCCCCCCTGTACATGCTTGCCAGCCACCACCAGTGCAGCAGCGTGCACCTCAGCGGGCACCTCCAGTACGCCGTCAGCAGTGGGAAGCAGCACTGTCCCCCGGGCCGTGATGTTCCGGCGCATGGCCTTGGACATGGTCTGCACTTGCTCCTGGAATGCATCCGCTGCCCGCCACCCGCCGCGCCCCCCGTACTTGCCATTCGCAGAGAAGTCGTTCCCAAGCACGCCCACCACCTGCTCCCACAGCGCATCCTCCTCGGTGGCATGCCCGCTCTGCATTACACGCACCCGAGCAGACTCGATGATGTCCAGCGCCTGCTCCACGTCACGCTCCAGGGGCTCCCCATCCACGCCCAGACGGGGGGTAGACGACTCGCCACCAGCCCCGGCCCGTCGACGGAATTCAGTCTTGAAGGCATCCCCCGTACCTCCAAGTGTCCCTCTCCCCTTATGTGTCATGCTGCCGGTCATATCTCGCATCTTATGCCGCTCAAACCATGTGCACGGCGCCAGGGATGCCATGTACGGGTCGGCGGGGGGCGGCACGAAAGCCTTGAAGGAGGCCGCAGGTGGCGCCTCAGGCGACACAGACACACCCTGCACCTCTGGATACGTCAACAGCGCAGCAATCGCCTCCTCGTCTTCGTACGGCGTTGCGGCGCCCACCGCTGCCAGGATCGCCTCCGCGGGCGCCTCTGGGCCAGCCCCCATCACGCGGGCTGCAGTGGCGCGGCCAGCCTGCACCTCCGGAGACAGCAGTGCCTCTGCAGCAGCAATCACGCCATCACTGTCACTATCGCTATCAGTGCCACTACTACCGCTGGTGCTATTTCCGCAGCTGCCAGAGTCAGAGGCAGAGGAGGGCAAAGCAGGCAGGGAGCCCCCCCCTACACCATCCGCCTCCTCGTCACTCATTACACCGCCCAGTGCATGCCGTCCTGTCACACCAGGCACATACATTCCCTGTGTCCCTTCACCCCCCGCCTCTGCCTGCAGGCCCTCGCCCGCCTCCACCGCCGCCGCGGGGCCCTTGAAGGTGGCCAGCCACAGGGCCCGCCCCCGCGCCGCAGACGCGCGGGCCTCCTCCGCCACTGTTGACCGGGCAGCTGGCAGTGCCACCCGAGACTGGTACCACTGCTCCGCCTGAGCTTCGTACTCGGCTGCAAACAATGCGTGCCCAGCCCGCGCCGAGGGGGGGTGTTGCCACGCCGTCTCCCCAGTGGTCTTCCGCAGGGAGATGTAAGAAAAGCGCTCCATGGATGTCGGCAGCGTGCGTCTGTGCTGTCTGGCGGTGGATGCCTTGTGCTGATTCACTGCCCGCCCCATGGTGCAGAAGTCGCTCTTGGTGTTGCTGGAGGCGGCCTTGGCCAGCACCGGGCACCGCAGGGCATGGGGACACGGACCGATCACAGCAGCGCCCGTGTCGTCCAGAGCAGTGCCGACTTGTGCCAGCCTGCCAGCCATCTTGGCTACTGCTCGCTGCTTGCCCTTGCTGGCAGCCCCTCCTGCCGTCCCCCTTCCAGACACCTGGTCTACTAACGCCAGCTGGTCGGAAAGTGGAAGGGTGCCCTCCGCAGCACCTGGCACCTTGCCCACGCCAGGCACGTAGTGCTGGGCACGCAGGGAGCGACTCAGCGGGTCGCTGTCCACATACAAGCCCAGTGTGGCAGCTGCTTCCACATCTGAAACAAATCTAGCCTGGGACCGCTGTGCCTCGGCCACTGCGTCACGAACCGCCAAGGGATCGTCACGTGCGCCACGTCGCGCCAGGTCGCTGCGACCAGCCGCTCCTGCTGCTTCCGTTGCAGCAGTGAGTGCCGCCGACCCAGCCGACAGCTGCCGTCCAGCTTGCTGCAGTGAGGTGATGGTGCTTGATGCTTGGCCGCGGGCAGCTGCGGCTGCTGCATTGGCTTGTGCAGTGACGTCCACCTGTTGGGCTTTCGAGTGGGGGCGGGTGTCCTGTAGACTCACTCGGCCAGCAGGCGTACCCACGGGCTCCTCCAATTGCACAGAGGTGCTACTCGCGCTAGCCGCTGGCTCTCCGGCCGACACCCCAAGCCCTGAGGCAGCTGCGCGGACCGGAGATGTACCAGCAGGACTGCTGGCACTGGTGAGGGCAGCGCGGCCTGCTTGCTCCTCAACACCAGCCTCAATTCCCACTGTGCCTGCATCCCACTCGGAGTCCGCTGGGATGTTGTCGGAGGTGTCCTTGATGCCCAGCACCATCTGGCCCGGCGCCTCCTCGTCCTGCACCAAGTGCGCGGTGGGCGTGTAGAACTCCGCCGTGCCTGGCACTGGTGCTGGGATGTCGGATGCGCTGGGCGCTGCACTGAAATTCTTGGCCTTGGTTGCTGCCGCCTTTTGGACAGCTGCCGCTGTAGTTTTGTCTTGGGCCAGTGCAGCCAGCAGCTCCTCCGGCGAAGCATCTTCTGCCACCTCGGCTCCCTCAAGGGCAGTGGGGGGTGGTGTGCTAGCGCTGTCAGCAAGTACAGAGCCGTTGGCAGAAGATGCAGCTTGGACCTGTGGCTGCCCCCCCCCTACAAGGGCTTGAGCTGACTCAGACGGGGTGGGCAGCTTGGGCAAGGTGGGGTCCTGCGGCACCGCGTGCCCTCGCTGAGCACGGACCACTTGTTCTTTGACCGTCATACGCGTCAGCAGTGCGTCTCGTGTGCTGCCTACCACATGGAAGCCCCACCGGGTGCCCTTGTCAGTCAGCACCAGCACCCCCCCAGGGGCCACCAGCTCCCACAGTCGGGCCGCAGCGTCGCCCCGTTCCTTGGTGGAAGTTAGCTCAGACAGAGTGTAGTGAGCCACCACTAGATCATACGAGCCCATACCACCCTTGGGTCCCCCCAGGGATCGCTCCACTTCCCCCAGGGAGCGCTTGTACAGCACTCCGGGAGCATCGTGCAGCAAATGCTCACACAGCTGCTGCATGGAACGACTGGGCTCAACTGCAACCACCTCGTGGAGTGTTCCGCCTTGGCCCATCGCAGTGTTTGTGTCTGCTCCCTTCGCCATGGCAGCCCAAGCGTCTCCCACTGTTGTGGCTTCGCGGCCCTTCAAAGCAGCCCCCCCCTCGCCCCCCCCCCACACATCACGAGCTGCCCAGATGGCTGCCCCCGTGCCGGCGCCGAAATCCAGCATGTTGCGCGGCTTCCATGATGGCAGTGCTTCCCTCACTTCTTCAAAGCATGCCCGCGCCACGCCGTAGGAGGGCAGTGTGCGGTGCAGAAGATAGGCTAGACTCTCCCTGGGACCGTACAGAAGGGGGGGGGCCTCCCCCGGGCCGTACGTCTCGTGTCCAGGCATACGAGCAGTGATGCGCTTGCCAAACTTGTGGCCTGATTTTGAGCCCCCCCCTTTGCCCTCGTCGCCCCCCCCCTGAACACTCTTCCACAGATCGCGATTCCTCTCTTGCATTGACTGGGACATGTCTCGCCAGTGGGTCTTGATATTCGACACGTTGCGCCCGCGAAGAATGCTGTCAATCCCCCGCACAAGCTTCTCAGGGGGTGCCAGGGGCGTGTGGGTGTCTGGGGAGCTCATGGCTATGTAGGGGTTGTGCTTGGCTTTTACTGCGGTGGCTTCGCGACGAGCCATGATGTCGCGCCAGCGGCGCAGAAATGCATCGTCTGCTGGGCCCACATGGTCCATGGAGGCAGCATTGCTTTCGGCACCTTCGGGCACAGCATCCATCATTTGCTGGAACACGTCACCCTCTCCGTCTGCGGCGGCCTCTTGCCCAGCCGCTGCTTTGCTGTCGGCTGCCAAGTCACGCATCAGTGTGTCGAAAGCTGTGTCTGTGTCATCAATTTTGGGAAAATTACTGGACGATGACAATGATGCTGATGGCAGCATGTGCGTCGCATGTTTTGCAGAAGCACTTGCTGACTTCGAGCCAACTGGCCGTGTTGCCAATTTCCGCAGAACCGACCACGGAGCAGGGGCGTGAGGCTGTGATTTTGAGTTTCCGCTTGCCAAAGCACGAGGTATACGATTGAATGCAGACATTGTTTGTATTGTGCACTATTGTCTTCCTCAGACTGGCGAATTTACGTCCCAAGCTACCGGTCAGGCAGAAAACTTTGAGAAAGCAAACTCTTCCAACCGATTTCTGCCGGGCGAAATGAGATCTGCAATCGCGCTGCAGAGGGTACTGGTGCATCCAAGAAGACTATGATATCGATCAGTACAGATGCGTGAGTTTTTTGTCTCATAGCAAAGTGCTTGGCCTCAAGCTTGTGGCAGAATAATTTGAGGACCCCCGTGTCGCAGGAAAGTCCGGAAGAGGCCCTGCGTCGAGAGGCCCCAATACAACTGAAGAGTGCCGAGAGCCCCGTGCTCGAGGCATCGTCATAGGGCCTTGAGCTCAGTCGAGTTGATGTCGCTAGAAAATACATTACACACACATAGGGCAGTACTTTCCATTGGGAGTGCCTCGTGATCCACTCCTTCGTACCGCTATGGATTAGCGATTACAGCACCGGTGCTGTAACGGCACCCTAGGATTTCAAACAATTACTGTCCGAATGCGCGCCTCACACAGATAAAGAAGGGGGCTCTTCACTTGTTCTGAGCGAGTCACTGCTGTACATTGTGCAGGGAGCTACGAAGTTATTTAGTAACGACAGTTTCGTTGGCCCACTCAGATGGGGTGGGTGAGCGGGCGAGAAATAGAAACGGGTAAAAACTCGTTGTTTTGTCACAGAGGGAGCTGCACCGACTGCCCCTGATTTCCAGCAGGTCTCTCTAAAAGGCTGAGACAGTCTCCGCTGGCAGATGTTGCATTGAAGCTGGCCCAGCAGAATCGGCTTGTACGCTCATGGCCGTTTGCACGCTGCACAGCGCAGACAGTAAACCTCCACTCACGTTCACAGTTGATGCACCCTGCTGCAGTCGCCCAGGGTTCGGCCCACCCCTCCACCCTTCCACCCCGGGCAGCAAGCTCCGCAAACACCTTGAGAGCGCACAGCACATGCTACACGTACAAGGCCATGCCCACTTCAGCGCTGTCGCTTGGATACATGGAGTCGTGCACGGGGTTCCCCTGCAGCAGCACACATGCACCGTTGCTGGGGCCGCACCCCCCCTGCGCCTTGAGGGGGGCGGGGGCGTCCATGATGTGGTTGTGGGACATGTCCAGCATCTACATCTCCAGCGGCGCAGTCGCACGCCACAGCCAGGGCAGCCGCTGCAGGCCGCAGTGCGACACATTCAGGGAGCGCAGGGCGGGGAGGGCGCCCCCGGCTTCCGTGGCCGCCACCAGGGGCGCCGGCAGCACGCCGCCAGCCAGCGCGCTGCTCGACACATCCAGGGAGGTCACCTGTCCCCCCATGGACGCCAGGGCTGCCTGCGTGATGGTGGTGACGCCGGCGCCCCCCAGGTGCACGGCGGTGACATTGCCGGCGGCGCATGGGGAGCAGTCCAGGAGTATGCCGGTGTACTGCTGTATGACGCAGCAGTGCACTGTGGCGTTGGGCA
>Ga0307982_1003728_pt1 | contig 12133 bp, 10 predicted proteins | sample OrgLakmetagen989_FD_201847 | JGI IMG/M metagenome (GOLD analysis project Ga0307982, IMG submission 201847) | Saline water microbial communities from Organic Lake, Antarctica - #989 | ecosystem: Environmental > Aquatic > Non-marine Saline and Alkaline > Saline | place: Antarctica: Organic Lake... | reverse complement strand
TCATTTTTTTAATTTTGGAAATATAAATATAAATATAAATATAATTTTTAATCTAGAGTTGTATAAATCGTCTAGAATCATTTTTTTAATTTTGGAAATATAAATAAAAATATAAATATAAATAAAAATATAATTTCTAATCTAGAGTTTTATAAATCGTCTAGAATCATTTTTTTTAATTTTGAAAATATAAATATAAATATAATTTCTAATCTAGAGTTTTATAAATCGTCTAGAATCATTTTTTTTAATTTTGAAAATATATTGTAAACTTATTTAGTTTAATAATTATTAAATTATAAATTATAAATAATTTATATTAATTTATATGTTTAAATTTCGTAATTAAAATACTTAATTTTCTATAAATATAAAACAAATAAAATAAAATAGTATGTCATCATTATCTACGCCTATTTCACGTATAAGAAATAATAATAATCAGTCAGTTCAATCATTACCACCACCACAATCTAATAAATCAGGTAATTCAAATATGCAATTACCAATTTATGATGCAAATCCAGAAAATTTAATGATTACACAAAATGGTAATCAAAATAATCAGTATCAAAATAATCAATATCAAAATAATAATAATCAACAGCAATCACAAACTACATTAGTAGATGAATTATTAACTGAATTAGAAGCACAACCAGAATATCAACAAGATATAAATGTAGCTCAAACACAATATGCTATGGATAATATAAATGTTCCACCTGTATTAAATGAACAACATAAAAGACAATTACAATCTGAAAATACACAAGCTATTAGTTCTAAAGGTAATTATTTAACAAATAAAGAAAATGATTATTCATTTGATAATGAAAATTTTACTAATAATAATGATTGGAAATATTTTTTTATGATAGAATTAAAACCTTTATTAATAGTATTCGTATTATTTTTTGTATTATCATTACATCAAGTAAATAGAATTATATTTTCATTTGTGCCTAAATTATTATTAGAAAATGGTCAATTATCATTATATGCTATATTAATGAAATCCATATTAGCATGTATGTTATATTATTTATTTATGAAACTTATTTAACATTCATCTAGTTTAATTAATTTAAATTTTTATTTTCTATTTATTATTTTTTATTTATTATTTTTAACATTCGTCTAGTTTAATTAATTTAAATTTTTATTTTATATTTATTATTTTTTATTTATTATTTTTAACATTCATCTAGTTTAATTAATTTAAATTTTTATTTTATATTTATTATTTTTTATTTATTATTTTTAACATTCATCTAGTTTAATTAATTTAAATTTTTATTTTTTATTTATTATTTTTAACATTCATCTAGTATAATTAAAATTCATCTATTATAATTAACATTCATCTAGTATAATTAACATTCATCTAGTATAATTAACATTCATCTAGTATAATTAATTTAAATTTTAATTTTCTATTTATTATTTTTAAAATTCATCTAGTATAATTAACATTCATCTAGTATAATTAACATTCATCTAGTATAATTAAAATTCATCTATTATAATTAACATTCATCTATTATAATTAATTTAAATTTTAATTTTCTATTTATTATTTTTAAAATTCATCTAGTATAATTAACATTCATCTATTTTATTTTTTTTTACAAATTAAAAAATTGAAATTAAAATTAAATAATAATAATAATATTTTATGATAAATAATACTAATAATAAATAATAAATAAAATTAATAATAAATAATATTAGTTATGAAATTAAACTTAGAGTATTTATTAATATTGATGGTAGTATCAATATTTATAAGTTTGATATTTATGTTATATAATGTAGATATAATAAATATAGATACGTTATCATTTAATGATAATATAATCCAAGAAGGATTTAAGGTAAAAAAAGAGTATTCTGTTAAATCTAAGAATAAAAAATTAAATACTATAAAAAGAAATAAAAAGAAAGATCCATATGATAATAATATAGATTATTCATTATATGGTGATAATAAATTTTATAATCAATTTGACAAACAAATGAATGGAATTAAAAAATTAAAAAATAAAAATTATAAACCAAAAACAAATTTAAGTACTAAAAAAGAAAATTTTAAAGGTAAATTATTAAGAAATAAAAAAGGTAAACATTCATTATTAAAAGAATTATCAAATGATTATAATCCGGGTAGTGTAGATAATTTTCAAGATATATTAGATGAAATAGATAGTATTGATACAAATACATTTAAATTTAAAAATATAAATAGTGTGGCTTCATCATATAATGATAATTTAAAAAATAGGTTAAAATATGCGGAAAAAAAAGGTTATAATTCTTATGAAAGAACAATTGGTAAAGGTAGTGTATTACTAGATGAATTTAAAAAATTAATGTCTTATGATAGTTATATGAAATAAATTATTCGTCATTTAAATTACGAATACTAGTATTACCACTTAGAATATATATAGTATTTTCTGTCATGATAATTAATTGTGCACCATCACCAGATTTGAAAATTTTAAGAATAGGTGATGTATGTTCATCTTCATTTTTAAAAATTACCTTTTCATCACCGTCATTTAAAATACATACTTGGTCCTTGCAACTATCTAGGTAAAAATAAGTATCAATTGGTTTGGTGCATTTTAGTGATAGTTTAAATGCTTTGTTTAAAGTATCTTCTGATGGTAGAACTAATGAATTGGATTGAGACATTTTTTTATTTTTTAATTATTTATTTATATTTTATTAATTAATATCAAAGTTTTTTTGTAAATAAAACGAACAAAATAAAATATCTAAATATAAAATTACTTTACAAATATAATAATTTATCAATCTATAATAATTTATTAATCTAGAATAATTTATCAATCTAGAATAATTTTATAATTTTATAAATTTATTTTATATCTAGAATAATTTAATAATTTTATAAATTTATTTTATAATTTTATAAATTTATTTTATAATTTTATAAATTTATTTTATAATTTTATAAATTTATTTTATATCTAGAATAATTTATCAATCTAGAATAATTTATCAATCTAGAATAATTTATCAATCTAGAATAATTTATCAATCTAGAATAATTTATCAATCTAGAATAATTTATCAATCTAGAATAATTTATCAATCTAGAATAATTTTATAATTTTATAATTTTATTTTATATCTAGAAAATAGTTAATCATCTAGAAGATAGTTAATCATCTAGAAAATAGTTAATCATCTAGAAGATAGTTAAATATATTCAATATATTTAAATTATAATATTAAATTATTATAATAGTAAATTATAAAAATAATATATAATAATATATATAAATATTAAAAATATAAATATGCGTGACGAATGGTATGAAAGATCATTAATATTTTTCGGTTTTTTTGTAATATTTGCATTTTATTATATTTTTGGCGATAATGTAGAAAATAATAAATTTTTTAAATTAGGTTATAATGAAAATTTAGTTTTTTTACATAAAAAAATTAATAATTTAAAAATATATGTAGAAATAATATTTTATTGTTTTGTAATAGGTTTTATTACATCATATTGGGATAATATTAATTATCATATAAAATCAAAAAGATATAAAATAAAAACAAAATATTTATCATTACCTATATTTATAATAGCTTCTACATTTATTAGTAGAATATTTATTATGATAATGATTTATTTAACAATAACTAGTAATGTTCAATTTATTGTAGCATTTTTATTAGGTAATGTAGCATTTCAAATACCATATAGTTATTATATTTAATAATAAAATATAAATTATAAAATTATAAAATAAGTATCTAGATGATTAACTATCTTCTAGATATAAAATAAAATTATAAAATTATAAAATAAGTATCTAGATGATTAACTATCTTCTAGATATAAAATAAATTTATAAAATTATAAAATAAATTTATAAAAAAATAATAATACAAAATAATAATAAAAAATAATATGTAATTAATTTAATATAATATTTATAAAATAATATTTAATTATAAATAATAAATAAAATAATATAATAAATAATTAAAATTTATAAAATGTTTAAAATGTTTAAAAAAGTTGATAATAATTTATCAAAGGTTATAAAAAATCCATTTGTAAAATATTTATCAATATTAATGTTATTATTAAGTACAATGTATATAAAATCATTTAATACGGATTCATTAAAAAAAATTAATAATGAATATATGTTAGTTGTATTAGGGTTAGTAATTGTATATTTAATTTATGTAGATATAGCACTTGCTTTAGTTTTAACATTATTTTTAGTAGTATGTATTCAAGAATATAATACTAGATTATCTGTTATGCATATAAAAAATACAAAAAATGATGAAATTGATACAAATATGGATAATACAAATTTAAATGAAGCACCAGAAACAGATATTTTACAAAATTATAGTGAATATAATAGAAATGGTAGTGTTAATAATAATAATGTAGATATATCTATGAATGCAAGTGATAATATTGCAACAGAATTTAAAAAGCAAGTAAGATTAGTTCCGTCATCATCTTATGGTGATATAAAAGAAAAACCTTTTAATATGTCAAATAATTTAAAATATGAAAATCAAATAGGTAATATAAATATATCAAATAATGATGATAATATTTACTCAAAAGTAGATGATATATATCAAGATTTTGCTGATTTTACACAAAATTCTATTAATAACACACCTAATTTAAATAATAATCAACCAAATGAAGATTTAGCCAATGTGTTAATAAATGAAGGTTTTAATAATATGGATAAAGCAATTGAAGAAGAACAATACGATCATCCAGCAAGTAAAACTTTAACAGAAATGTCTAGAGTTAAAAAAGTAGATTATATTAATGATAATAATTTAGAAGTAATACAAAGTAATACTTCTGGATTAAAAAATATACCATGTGCTGTTGAAAGTATTTGTGCTAGCATGAACGCTCAATCATTTTAATTTTTATATTTTTGTAATTTTATATTTTATATTTTTATATTTTTGTAATTTTATATTTTTATATTTTTGTAATTTTATATTTTTATATTTTTATATTTTTGTATTTTATATTTTTGTATTTTTGTAATTTTATATTTTTATATTTTTATATTTTTGTATTTTTGTATTTTATATTTTTATATTTTTGTAATTTTATATTTTTATATTTTTATATTTTTGTATTTTTGTATTTTATATTTTTATATTTTTGTAATTTTATATTTTATATTTTTGTAATTTTATATTTTTATATTTTTATATTTTTGTATTTTTGTATTTTTGTATTTTATATTTTTGTATTTTTGTAATTTTGTATTTTTGTAATTTTGTAATTTTATATTTTATATTTTGTACTATAATGTATCTAGATGTTTTATATTTTGTACTATAATGTATCTAGATGTTTTATATTTTTGTCTATAATGTATGTAGATGTATTATAATGTATGTAGATGTATTATAATGTATGTAAATGTTTTTAAATATTAAAGTTAGAATAAAAAATAAATTAAATAAAATTGTTTAATACATATTTATGTATATAGTAATAAATATATCAATGAGTCCTTCTATTTTGAAACAATCTAATATAAAATATAAAAAAATATCATATCAAGGTTATTCATTAAAAAAAGATGAATTAACAAGTGAGCAATTAGATAAGATAAAAAAAGATTTAACTGTATCACCAAAATCAGTTCCAGGTTATGGAAGTGATGAGGTAGATGAATTTGAACTTTATCGTGAAAATGCAACAAAGATTTATATACCAAAGATATATGGTTATAAAAAATTAGGTAAACCAAATAAAAATACATTATTTAATGGTAAAAAAATAAATTGTAAATTTAATGGAGAATTAAGACAATATCAAAAAGATATATTATTATCTTATGATGAATTTAAAGAAAAATATGATGGTGCTATTATATCTGTTGGTGCAGGTAGAGGTAAAACAGTAATGGCGATATCTAAAATATCAGATATAGGTTTAAAAACTTTAATATTAGTTCATAATACAGTATTATTAAATCAATGGAAAGAAAGAATAGAAGAATTTATGCCAGAAGCTAGTATAGGTATAATTCAAGGTAAAAAAATAAGTGTTATAAATAAAGATATAGTAATATGTATGATTCAATCGTTAAGTAATCCAAAAAAAGATTTAGAATATCCAAAAGAATTATTTGAAGATTTTGGATTTTTAATAATTGATGAATGTCATCATATGGGTGCTAAAATGTTTAGTAGATGTTTAATGAAAACAATGTTTCGTTATTGTTTAGGTTTAAGTGCTACTCCAAATCGTAATGATGGTTTAACAAAGGTATTTAAATATTTTATAGGTGATATTTGTTATAAGGATGATAATATACAGAAGACAAAGGATGAAAAGAAATTAGATCATATACCAGATGCGGAAGTAAGGGTATATAAATTTGTAAATAATGATCCAAATTATTGTGAAATAATATTAAATTGGCAGAAAAAACCAAATATTGCGACAATGGAAACAAATATATCAAATTATGAATTGAGAACGGATTTTATAATAACATTATTACCCGAATTAATAAAAGATGAAAGAAAAATATTAATATTAACAAGTCGTCGTAATCATATAGCAGATTTATTAATAAAGATAAATGAAAAACAAATAGGTAGTTGTGGTCCATATGTAGGTGGAATGAAAGAGAAAGATTTAAATGAAACAAAAGAAAAACAGATTTTAGTTGCAACGTATTCAATGGCTGAAGAAGGTTTTGATTGTCAAGCTTTAGATACTTTAATTATGGCTACTCCAAAAAAAGCATTAGAACAATGTGCTGGTCGTATATTAAGAAAAAAAAAGAATGATAGAGTAAAAATACCTTTAATAATAGATATAATGGATGATTTTGGAAATTTTGCTCGTTGGTTTACATTAAGATTAAAACATTATAATTTAAAAAATTATAAGTTATCATATATTGATATAGATGGAAAAAATAATTTATATAATATAATAGATAAAAATGAAATTGTATGGAAAAAGCCTAATACAAATATAAATAATGATAATAATAATAATAATAATAATAATAATAATAATAATGATAATTATAATAATGATAAAAAAAAATTAACGATATTAGAAATAAAAAATCATAAAGATATAGAATTAATAAATAATATATGTCGTGAAATAGGTGTATCATTAAAAGAAGGTTATAAAATTTACATGGAAGAATTAGATTTACATTAAAATAATTTTTAAAATTAAATAATTAAATTTAAACCCCAAGTATAAATTTAGATACAAATAAAAATGATAATCCAGTAACGCCAATATTGATTATAAATATACAGAAGAATTTAAAGCAGTTAATTAGATGATAATTTTCAAGTTCAGTTAATAATTTTTTATTTTTTATTTTTTTATTAAGATTTTCATGTATGATAAAAATATAATTACCTAGATATAAACCAGATAATATTAAAATTGGAACTATAATTATACCTAATGTTAAACCAATTCTAGCTATTTTATTACTTTCTTGAATAGCATATGCTGTTCCTAAGCCTACTACAATTGTAGATATAAAATCACCTACAATAATTCTATCTTGTGTTCTTTGTTTCATAAAAGCTGTTTCTAATGGATATATAGTTAAATAATTTTTAATTAATCCAAAACATATACCTAATAAAAATACAAATATAGATAATAAAAAAATAGTTAATAATGCAGAATCGCTAGAACCAACAGGTAAACCTTTATTGCTTAATTCTGGATTATACATATTAGTTAATGGAGTTAATAATGGTGATAATATCATAGAACCTACTAACGCAGGAACATTATTATTAGCAAATCCTACAAATCCTAAAATTGAACTTAAAAATGTATATACTACTAATGAAGATTCGAATATTACCATAATTTAAATTATTTTGTGTCTTTTATATTTAAAATATATTTTAAGATTATTTATTTAAAATATATAAATATTAATAATTTATAATTATAATATTTAATTTATAAGTATTTAATTTGTAATATTTATATTTAATTTGTAATATTTATATTTAATTAATATAATATTTAACAATGGATAAATTTTATATAAATATATTTAAACAACTTGAAACTATAAATAATGATGATATAAATAATATCATTCATATTATTAATTCTAATATTTCTATAAATATTATTTCTTCTAATTGTAATAATAATATATTTATTCTAGAAGTAATATTAAAATACTATTTTAACAATACATACATTTACACTTCTAATACACAAATTAATAACAAAATTGTATTACAAAATAAACCTAATTTATCAAATTGTTTAAAACTTAATGAAATAGATATACAAAACACACAGTCAAATATTAAAGATACTCAGCTTGATATACAAGATACACAAAAAAATGAAAATATGGAAGAAGTAAAAGAAAATTATAAATGGCTATTAAGTAATTTTACAATGATAAATGTAGATTATAATATAGAAAAATATTTAAATATAAATTTAAAATATAATGATAAGAAATTAAATACAGAATTAAATTTATTTGAGTATAATTATGAGGATATTAAATTTATATTTATTGATATTAAAAATATAAAATTTACAGAACAAAAATATTATTTATTAATTTTGGAATATATATTAAGTGTAAAATGTATAAATAAAAATAATTATAAATTAATAATATTTAATATAGATATTATATTAGATGAATTTTATATAAAAATTAAATTATTTATTGAAAAATATAACGTACAAATTATAGCATTTTCTAAAAATAAAATTAATAAAATTAATGGATATATTACTTATATACCATTTAAATTAACAATAAATAAAATTTATAATTATTATTCTATCTTATTTAATAAAAATACGGATAAACAAAATATGGATAAACAAAGTATGGATAAACAAAGTATGGATAAACAAAGTATGGATAAACAAAGTATGGATAAACAAAGTATGGATATATATTTATCAATATGGAAAAATATTATAAGTTTATTTAATTTAGATTTATTAAAAATAGAATTAATATATATGGAATTTGTAAAATATGTAAGTATAAATAAAAAAAAAAAAGTAAATATAGAAGATAGAGTTATTATATTAGAAACTATGTATATATTTATTTATGATGTATTAATTAATTATATTTCTATAAAAACTAAATTTATAAATGATTATTACAATCCGATATATAAAAATAATCAAATTTGTAATACAATTAATGGATTTATTACAATAAAAATAATATGGGATATATTATATTTAATAACAAATAATTTAATTATTGATTATTTTTTAGAATTAAATAATAATACTGTTTTATCAAATGAAAAAAATATTATACAAATATACTATATAAATATAAAAAATTTACAAAATAGTATATTTAATTCATCGATAACATTTTTAAATCTAGAAATATTTATAATTACATTTAATAAAATTGTAAAATGGCATTACAAAAATTTAAATGATATTTACACATACTATCACAATATATTTAATAATAAAGATAATAAAGATAAAGATAATAAAGATAATAAAGATAATAAAGATAATAAAGATAATAAAGAAATAAAAAAACTATTACAATTTATATTTTTATATAATAATTTTAATAATTCTACAATATATATAATAAAATTTATAAATAAAGATAATATATTAGATATTATAGAGTATATTATTTCTAAATTAAAAAACCTAGATAAATTTCTTTTTTTTGAATGTAATAATAAAAATATAGATAATAAAGCAAATTTATTTTATAATAATGTAATTCAAAATATAATGTAATGTAATAAATAATTAAATTAAAATAAAATAAATGTTTCTAGACTTTAATTATATATTCTAGATATAAATTATTTATAAAATGAAAATGAAAATGAAAATGAAAATTAAAATTAAATGTTTCTAGACTTTAATTATATCTTCTAGATATATAAATTATTTATAAAATGAAAATGAAAATGAAAATTAAAATGAAAATGAAAATTAAAATGAAAATGAAAATTAAAATGAAAATGAAAATGAAAATTAAAATTAAAATTAAATGTTTCTAGACTTTAATTATATCTTCTAGATGTATAAATTATTTATAAAATGAAAATGAAAATGAAAATGAAAATGAAAATGAAAATGAAAATGAAATGTTTCTAGACTTTAATTATATCTTCTAGATGTATAAATTATTAAATTAAAATAAAATAAAATAAATGTTAATAATAAATGAAAAATAATAAAATTTTTATTAAAAAAATGAAAAATAAAATTAAAACTAATAAATCTATAAAAAAAATATTAAATTATTTACCTAATAAAAAAACATTAAAAAAACATTTTAAACAAAATAAAACTGCTAAATCTATTAAATCATTAATAAATAAATCTACTAAATCTATTAAAGAATTATTTAATAATAAAAAGCATAAACATAATAAAAATAATAAAAATAATAAACATAATAAACTTAATAAACTTAATAAAAATAATAAACATAATAAACTTAATAAACAACATAAAACATATAAAAACCATAATAAATCTCTTAAATATAAAAAAGGAAAACTATCTAAAACATTAAAAAAAATAACTAAACTAAAAGGTGGTTCTGATTGTAATGATTATGCATTTGTAAATGTTCCAGAATTCAAAATTCCGGAATTAAATGATATTCCTGGTTTAACAATTAATAATACTAGAGGAAGTATAGGTAAAGTTAAAACATGTCCAACTGTTAATCATCCAATAGCATAATTAAAATTAATTAAATTTTAATGTAATTTCTTTATTATATTTCATAATATTTCTATTTGTTTTTGTAAATTCTTTTTTAACTCTTTGTTTTTTATTAGTTTTTTTATCTGCATTACAATATACAATTTCTTTTTTCTTTCTTGTTTTTTTAATTATTTGTAAATCAACATTTTTAATATTTAATTCATTTGTTGTAATTTCTTCATTTGTTAAATTTAAATCTAAATTCACATTGTCTAAACTATCTAGTTGTGTAATCGGATTATCTAGTTGTGTCCCTTTATCATCTAATTGTGTAATCGGATTATCTAGTTGTGTTCCTTTATTATCTAGTTGTGTAATATTTTCAATTGATGATGATTTTGTGTTATCATTTGTGTTATTTGTGTTATCATTTGTGTTATCATTTGTGTGATTTATGTTATCATTTTTAATTAATTGTTGTAATAAATTATGTTTATTATTTTTAATTTGTTTTTCAAATTCGTTCATAGATTTGTTAATAGAGTTAAAATTTTCAATAATATAATCTATGATATGATTTTCTATAATCCATTTAAAAAAATTTAATTGTGCTACTGTTGTTTCAAAACTTTTTTCATATATATTTACAATTTCATTATTTTCCATTTCTATTTTTTTATCATAAATCATAATAATACGTTGCCATCTACAAAAAGGGTCAAAGTTTTTTTTATTATATTCTTTTAATTTACATTTATAATTATCATGAATCATAAATAAATCATGAAATGTTTCTTTTTTAGAATGTGTAATATTATATTCATTCCAAGATTTTTTAATTTCAAATAAATTATCTATTAAATATTCTGTATTTTTTTTATATCTAGTTAAATTAAAATATGTATTATTATCTAGAACATAATTTACAACAAAATACTCAATTAACCTTAAACTAATTACTGATTTACATTTTAATATATTATATAATATAAACAAATTACGACCATTTTTAAAAAAATTTGTTATAGGTATTATTAATAAATATTGCTTCGCACTTAATTTAGATGTTGTCTTTATTTCTAAACTAAAATCATAATCATACATATCTTTACATAATTTTGTATCATCTAAATTTAATAATTTAATAGTATTCATATTTTGTTTAACATTATTTTCTAAATTTTTAATATTATCTATCTCTATATTATTATCTTCATTATTATCTATATTATATTCATTATTTAATGACATAATTAACTATTTATATTATTTTTTAATGGTTTATATATAAATAATTAATAAATGCTTAACTAATTTTAAAAATTACAAATAATTATTAATTACAAATAATTAAAAATTATATAAATATATACATAAATA
>Ga0307982_1003726_pt1 | contig 12135 bp, 5 predicted proteins | sample OrgLakmetagen989_FD_201847 | JGI IMG/M metagenome (GOLD analysis project Ga0307982, IMG submission 201847) | Saline water microbial communities from Organic Lake, Antarctica - #989 | ecosystem: Environmental > Aquatic > Non-marine Saline and Alkaline > Saline | place: Antarctica: Organic Lake... | reverse complement strand
CAATACATAAAGGAGAATATTTTATTGACGTTTTATTGTTAGATAATCCTCCAAATAAATCATCAATAATTTTTATTATTTTGTCATGATTATAACTACTGTATATTGAGACACAATAATTATTAGGGGTATAAAATGTATTATAAAAATCTTTACAATTATCTATAATATTATCTAGTATGGACTCATTATTACCAGATGAAAATATATTGGTTAATGACTTTTCATCTGCTATCTGATTTTTTAAATGTTCTATAATAAATACACCTGTAGTGTACTTATTAAGAAATTCATTATTAACTGCATTTATTTCACGTTGTACCGAATTCTTATTAAATAATGGTGAAATAAAAAAATGGGCAAAGACATCAAAGATCTCTTCAAAAACTCTGTTGAATGTAGAAAAATGATACATTGTATAGAACCCAGTTGTGTATGCATTTGCTACCCCACTATTTTGACTAATTAGTTTATCAAAGTAATTTTCTTTTGGATATTTTTTGGTTCCCATAAACAACATATGCTCAACAAGATGCGCTATACCTTCATTCTTATATCCCTTAATCAGTTTTTCATTATATGAACCAGCATTAACAGAAAAATATACACAACAATCTCTGAGACTACTATCTTTGATATGAATAAATTTCATTTGATTGGATAGTTTTCCTGATATTATACTACGATGATCTATTAATGGAGTTTCAATTTCTGTTATTTTCATACCTATATATTTATTATTGATAATAAAAAGTCATCAATAATAATATTATTTTCGAGCAAAGATACAAATTATTGATACAAAAATAATACAAATTATTGGTACAAAAATAATACAAATTATTGGTACAAAAATAATACAGATTATTGGTACAACAAAGATAATATTTATTATATAGACAAGGAAGCAGAAAATATCTGCTGTATGAGAAGCAGAAAATATCTGCTGTATGAGAAGCAGAAAATATCTGCTGTATGAGAAGCAGATATTTTCTGCTGTATGAGAAGCAGATATTTTCTGCTGTATGAGAAGCAGATATTTTCTGCTGTATGAGAAGCAGATATTTTCTGCTGTATGAGAAGCAGGAAATATTTTTTTTTGTAGAATAAGAATAATTATGTTGACAAATGTAAATAAAATTATCAGATTATTTATCAATAAATAAATAGTAATTATAGATTATCCATGAAATTCTCGTTAGTAACTTACCTAATAAACGGGTTAATCCATGAATCTTTTCATGACGACAATAATGCTGTATTATTTTAATTTTCTTAGAAAATGATTTTAAATCGTTAATATTTTCATTATTAAGCAGCGATATATTATTCATTTCTATTGTTTTCCATATTGTATTATCTACATTGTCTGCAATATAGATATTTATTTTATTAAGTAATAAAATAATGGTATTATAATTTTCTTCACTGATGTAAGAGAATGGTTTTATAATATTTAATTTATTATCTGTTATTTTTATGTCAATGAATCTAGAAAGAAAATGAGCAACATTAATTTGATTTATTTCCAAGGTATGACATTTATCCTCGAATAATCTTCTGAGATATGGGATAAGATATGAAATGATAATGCTGTCACTGGAATATCTTAGTTTCCAGTTTAGATGGAGATAATTATTGTTATCGGGATAAATAATATTATCATTTATTTTTAATGAGTTTTTGATATTTATAAAATTAGGATATATCATTTTTTTATTGTTTAGATCATTTATTGATTTTTTTAAACTTGTTATATTATTTTCTGTTACAGATCTAACCAATACATTTTCTATATTTGAACTGTTCTTTTTTAGATTGTAATTACTTTTTGCTCTTTCTTTCAGATATGAAGTTTCATGATTAGTTATATTATTTATAACTAATTGTTGTGCGTGTCTTATGCCGTAGATGCCGTCATTTAAATCGCTAATATTAACTTTTGCTATATCATTTTCATATAACTGTTTAATTTGATTGAATGAAAAACCCATAAATATTACATTTCCTTTTTTGTCAAGTCCTCTTCGTCCAGCTCGACCTATCATTTGACGGAAAGTTATAGGAGAGAGTATAGATGATTCTGATTTTATAATGACAGCACTCTTAAATGGCATATTGACACCATATACCAATGATTTATCGCTGATTATTATAGTTAATAATTTTTGGGATGCTAATGACTGTATAATACGTAAATATGGATCCGGCATTCCTTCAATATAGAGACCAATACCTCTCCATAACATTTTTATCACAAAATGATAATTTTTACCTTTTGAAGGAAAATATATTTTTAATTTTTCAACTAATTCTTCTATATATGCTTCAGAGAATGTTTTTCCATTAAAAATAAAATCTTTATGAGGTTCTCTTAAAGATACGTAACTTATATCATTAGATATGATCTTTATTTCTCCTGTTACAATCTTTTTAAAGTCTTTTGTATTCTTTTTATCATTAGTGTCATTACTGTCGTTATTTGTTTTCACTATATTTTTTTTCTTTTTTAATTTATTATTATTAGTATTGTCATTAGTGTTATCATTAGTATTGTCATTCATTTTGTCATTATTTTCAATAATAAAAATATCATCTGTAATTGAGTTATTACTATCTATTCTATCATGTGTTAATGTTGGATATTTATCTTTTTCCATTGCTTCTATTTTATTATAAAACTCTTTGAAATATTTAATGCATTCTTTAGTATCATTACAAAAATATATCCCAGGAAGGTCTTTATCATCTCTTAAAGTAAAGCTTAGAGATACAATGTCTATTTTATTCTCATTAGTATTATCATCATTATTATTTTTTATTTTTTGTAAAATACTTTCCTTTGTAATAATATTATTGTCAATTAATGCAGAAAAATATTTATCTATTTTATCTAGTGATAATCTTTCATATTTACCAAAATACTTATTAACTGAATATATATCATCTTTAATATCTTTTACTATCTCCCATATATCCAATGGTGTTGGTTTTAATTCATTCAATTGTAACGGGATATTATTAGAAATTAAAGAAAATGAATTAATAGAATCAATTTTTTTAGTATTACTATTAAACTTATATTTTTGTAAATTAAAAAACCTTTTATTGCATATAACAGTATCAATATTATTAGCTTGGTCTTCATCAGAGACAAGAAAATATAAATAATTATTCAATTCAGTTAAATTGTCAATTGTTGCAGATAAACCTAAAAAAGGAATCTTATTAAGTGATTGAAGTATAAATCTTATCTCATAACTAGTTTCAGTATCTTCAATGGTATGTATTTCGTCAAATACTATCCAATTAAAGTTACAGTTTATTAGCGGTAAAAGATCAACGATTTCTTTACACGTTGCAACAACAGCTTGAGATTTATTTATCAATTGTATTAATTGATCTCGTATAGGTGAACTCTGATATGTGTCTGTAATTATTGGAACGTTTTGTTTTATCACTCTTTCGAGATAAGCAGACATCTGCCATGTAAGAGCATTGGTCGGAACGATAAATAAGACTCTATTATCGTTAGTTAATGTATAACTTGATAATACTGATTTACCTGATGATGTTGGAGCGCTGATAAGTGTTGATATATTATTTTTTATATTATTAATCACTTTAATTTGCCAATCATCTAATTTACTAAAATTTTTATTATTTAGTGGTGGGAGAAACTGATAAAGTTTAGTAAACTGGACTTTGATCAAATCTGCTTGGGTGACAATATCCATCATTCTAATAATATATTTTCTATATTCTTCTATTATTTCTTTTATAAATTCATTATCAATATCAACACTGAGAATATCATTAATATCAAATATATTTTTTGTTTCATCTAACAACTTTAGATAAATGGTTATAACCATATCATCATTTTTACTAATAATATTACTCTTCAGCAAGTTCATTAATAGCTTTATTTTCCCTTCTAACGTCTCTGGACTATTAAATGTTAATGTATTATCATTAATTTTATTTATTTCTTCTTTTACTTTAGTATTATGTTTATCTACAATATTGGTGTAGATAAATAATTCTCTCTTTGTTAATTTTTGTTTATTCTTAATTTTATCTTCTAAAATATCTCTAGTATTATTTTTAGTAGATAAAAAATCATCTATTTTTGACAGAGTAATATTGTCATTTGGGTTAAGATCAATTTTAATTTTAGATTCAGATGTAGGATCGAAGAACTTTTGATAGAAACTGAATTCCCAATTACCTTTATCATATGACTTTGTGTCAGTTTTATAATTATTAGAATAAAAATTATCAGTGTAAGATTTTGAAGACATATTTTATATTATCAATGCATGCCTTTTAATCAAATATAGAAATATTTTATCAACAAAGATATAAAGATTATGACATCCAGTAGTATTTCCAATGTTTATGATCGTAACAGATTTTTAAATATCTTTGATATTAACAAAGCTATATTTACTGTTAATTTTGTCATAGAAAAAGATTTATTAACAAAAGATCTCACAGTTGACATCTTAAATGCAGATAATATTTTATCAAATGAAAAAACAATATTTAATTCATCTATATCAAACAGTATTACATCAAATAATATTGTTTGTGATAATGTTATTGTAGTTAATTATAATAACGATAATAATCTTTTTATAAATAATGCTATCAATTCTACAAACATGAATCTAGATAATATTATTGTTGATACTATAAATATAAATACAGTATCATCTAATAATATTGTATCTAATAATATAACTACACAAAATATATTTTTAGATAATTCTTATTCAGATGATTTTATTATAAATTGTGAGATTATTGAGTTCAATAATCCTGTAAATATTTCGCCAAAGAAATTACAGATTGGGACGAATAATTCAACAAATTATGGATTTAATATTCCAGACAATCAAAATCCAGTAAATTTAATATTTATTGGATTTGACATCAATATCAATAAATTTGTTATTGATAATAATACAGATGTAAAATTTATTACTTTTCTTGATGAAAATGACTCAATGACAGTATCAAACAATTTATATCTAACAAATATGAGCTTGATGAATAATGTATTTATTGATAATTTTATTGCTAATAATATTGTTTCAAACTCTTTATCTGTCAATGGAGATAATGTAACATATGAGAATATTATTGCAAACAATATCAATTGCTATGACGTCAATGTAGATAATTATACATCTACAAATATAATCATTGATAACTTGACAACTTTTAGTATAAATGTTGAAAATAATTTAGTTTCAAATGTAATAAAAACAACAAATATCACTGTTAATTCCATTGCTGTAGATTTTATTACTGCTAATACTATCCATACAGAATCTATAACAAATAATTCTGTGATTGATGCTGGTAATATTTCAGCGAATACGTTAATTACTAATTATCAATTATCTGATGCTGTATCGAGTAATAATGTTTCAGCGCTTTTTATAAACTGTGATAATATTACTGTTGGTAATGATTTCAATTGTGATAGTAATCTTACCGTCAATAATACAATCGAATGCAATAATCTTAGCACAAATTCAGTTATATCACCAGAATTAAAAAATTATAAATCTACAAAAGAAGCATGGAGTAATGGTGTTCCTTTAAATACATTATATAGAACTGGATCAATCGTGAGAATATGCAACAATGTATATAATCCAGTAATAAATATCATTGGAAATGAAAATTTATTTGTTAGGAATGATACCATAGTAAATGATTATATTGATCCAGGTATCGAGATTCTCCCATATGATAATAATATTAACACACTTAAAATTTATATCTCTGAAATCAAAGATATAAATAATAATGAATTTATAGTAAACTACAAAAACGTCATTTTACTTGGTGAAGTCTTATCAGACAAAATCAATATTCAAACAATAGAAAATATAAATACTAATATTTTGTTGTCAGCGTTTACGATAGATATAGTTTATATCATTACCTATCTCATAATTGATTCATATTACAACATTTATAAAATAAATAGAAATTTTACAATTACAGTCTAGTTTAATTTATCTAATAAATCATATATGTCCATAACAGATAAATTTTTGAAAGAAATTTATAGAGAAGTTTTTGGATTAAATTTCATTGATATTTTAGAGAATAATATCGCTATTAATTTAGATACATTTATTGATGGTAATTTAATTGTTAAAAATAACAATGTTGATAAATCTACGTCCATCAATCAAGCTAATAATATAACTATTAATAATAATATTTTGGTTAATTTTGGAATAATAGATATAGCAAATGTATCTAATGTTATAAATAACGCTGTTGTAAAGAGTAATACTATAAATGCAGGATTTATTACCGCTCAAACCATCACCATAGATAACAATATTACTCTAACCAATCATATTAATTTTGAAGGCATTTTAAATACCAGCAAAGATAATCTGTTTAATTCTTCAATCAATGTAGATAAAATGGTCTGCAATAGTATTAATGTAAATGAAGTAATTGGAACTAATTTTATCAGTATAGTATCACCTATCATTAATATTGGTAGCGATGATAGCATCATCAAGATTGTTGGAACTAATATTTCTGCTTTAATTAGTGATATTACAATTAATCAAGATAATTTATTATTGTTAAATATAGATCAGATTAATGAAGGTCCATCTGACAATGGATCATTATCAGGGATAGTTATAAAAGCAGCAGATAATAAAGAGGGATATATCAGGCTATCTAATGATTTAAAAGAATTTGAATTTAAAGCTCCAAATAATGAAAATAAATATTTTGTACTAACATCTAATCTAGCGAATGATGGTATCTATATATCTGGAAAGTCATATTTTGAAAAAGATATTGAATCATTATCAGCGTATATATTTGATGTAGCTAATATTAATTCTGATGTAATTGTCCATAATGATTGTATATTTAATACTTCTACTCTTGAGGGCGATTGTTCATTCTTGACCAAACTGGAAACAAATAATATCAATTTAATTAGCGATACTATTATCATTGGAAATGAATTTAATGGAAATAATGAATTAAAATTATCCAATATAGAAAATATTGATTTTACAAATAGTATTAGTATAAATTCTTACTCTATGAATCTTAAAAATAATAGTTCTGTCAATCCTATTATTTCTTATAATAGTACAGTTGTAAATACAGATAATTGGATTGCTGAAAAAAATGTAACTATAAATAATACACTTTCTATCTATGGAGAAGCTATAGTAGAAAATAATTTAATTACTGATAAATATATAGAATCAGAAAATGACATTAATTGTTCTGGTAATGCTGATTGTAATATTACTAATAGTATAAATTGTACAGTTGAAAAAGATCTTGTTGGAGCAAATGAAGCAAATATATTAGCTTCAAACAACAGCATCTTTGGAGAGGATAACAAAAATTCTAGATTACAGATATCCAATAATATCGATATTCTTTCAAATAATGTTATTGGATATTTAAATGAATATACATCTAATGAAGATGCATTAAGTAATGGTCTTTTACCTGGAGAATTATATAGAATTGGTGGGATTATTAATATTTGTATTCAAAATAATTCGATATAAATATTTGGAATTAATTCCAGATAATTCGATATAAATATTTGGAATTAATTCCAGATAATTCGATATAAATATTTGGAATTAATTCCAGATAATTCGATATAAATATTTGGAATTAATTCAAAATAATCGGCTAATAAATATTTGGAATTAATTCTAATTAATCGGCTAATAAATATCTGGAATTAATTCTAATTAATCGGCTAATAAATATCTGGAATTAATTCTAATTAATCGGCTAATAAAATGAAAATATATAATTATGCAATAATATCAATATAATTACTATCCACATATTTATCAAGATAAAAAAGATATTATCTGCATACAATTGCAAGATAATATAAATATATACTTATTGTTATATATAAAAGCAACAAATAAAATGGGAATGAACAAATTTATCAGTTTTATTTTCAAATCATTATTCAATAAAAAAAACTATACCATTAGCAATGTTCAAGTAGATAAAAATTTCATTAAAAATATATCTAATATTGTTTTATTCGATATTAGTTTTATCATATATCAAGAAAATAATAAATTTGAAGAACAAGTAAATGACATTATCAAACTGCTTAATTTGATAAACTATAAACAGATTGATATATATTCGTTTGTAACTAATAATAAAGATAATAAATCTTATTGGGTCCAAAGTGGATTGAAAGAATCTGATATGGGTTCGCAGAATTCTTTCATGAACTTTATAATTAACAACAATAAAATATTATTATTTAATAGAATTACTGGGAGAATTGAATTTCTAATAAATCAGATATATAATCCTGTTTTTATCAAAGAAATTGTTGTATTTTTTGACGGCATACCTAGTTTATCAAAGATATTAGAGCAAAAAAGAAGAAAGATTAGAAACCAACTGGAATCATTTGAAAGAAAAAAATTATACAATGAATTCAACTTGACATATGACATCCAGGATGAAAGAGATATCACCACAGATATTGTTTTTTATAAGAAATATGAGATTATCAACTTAATAAATAAATATGATACTAATGATAATCATAAAAAACATAAATTTATTTACAAATTCAGCAATTGGAATAATAATCGTTTTATGAGCGATATTGGTATTTATCCAGGATCTGTTTTTATTAATGAGTTTGAAGATTTTATCAATAATTATACAATTGCTATAGAAAATGAAATTGTTTTTTTTAAGCCCAAAGATAATAATTCGGCCAGAAGTAAGATAAGTTTTATTATTGATTCAAATAAAATTAATGGTGAAGCAGATATTAAAGTCTTTAATTACATTAAAAATAAATTAGATATGGAAAAGTTCGAATATATTTATACAATTCATTCAGTGGATTCTGATCTCATATATCAAATGTTGGTTCAAACATTAAAATATAGGGAAAAAATGAAAAAAGTACATTTTAATTTTATAAAACATTGTAACTACAGCTACAATTCAATCAGTATTTTAAATAGTAATACTGTAATTGAATCTATATCACAAAATTTCAAGCTAGAAGAGACTGAGAAAATAATGCTAGATGTATTTTTCTTGTTTATATTTTTTGGGAATGATCATATACCTCAATTACCAGAAATATCATATGAATTAGAATTAGAATATTTTATAAATATACATAAAACAAAACTTAATAATATTACAATCATTAATAAGGTAAATAATAGTTTGAATCTAAAAAATCTGAATATTCTGTTAAAAGAAATAAATTTAGATCAAAATAATATTATCACAAAAATAATATTAGTGAAATATTTCAAAGTGGATAAAAGATTTACTAATTTATTAATTGATAAAAAACAATTTAATTTTAACGAGATACTTAAATTTCTGAAATATTTTTGTATATATAGTGGAAAGAAAAATGGATACGATACATTGTTAGAAGATGATATTAGAAAGAAATTTATTGATAATTGTACATATGATATAGATTATAAAGTATTGTATAATGAATATAATGAAATAGAATCATTATTACTAGACAATATTAATTTTTATGAAAGTAAATATAATGGACTAATATTATACCAAAAAAGTTGTGGTATAACTACAAATTCAGTACTAGATATTGTAGTTATCAACAACGATTTATCATATAAAGAAATTGAGAAAAATTATTCAACCATTATGAACAACATTGATATAGATCAATATATAGATAAATTAAGAATAAATCAAAGCGCTCTTACCTCTGGCGGAGAATTCGGAGTAGAGGATACCTCTGGCGGAGAATTCGGAGTAGAGGATACCTCTGGCGGAGAATTCGGAGCCCAAGACCCCCCCTCCCCGGACGATTTAGACAATAACCAAATGACAAATTTATATCTCAAAAAAATATATCATTTATACCAAGTTCAATATAATGAAGATTCAAAACTTATAGATAGTAATTCTGTATATTATCCCTTTAATAAAGCCCCAACCATCAAAAACATTATACATTTTATAGACTCGTATTCTGATGAAGAATTATATAGCTTACAAAAACAATGGTATAGTGAAATTATAAATAACAGCTATAATATCAATGATGAATATATAAATTCAGATAATCATTACAAGTTATTGAATGATTATGCAACTATTAGTGAAGATATACAAAAAAATAAAGATATTATTGATAAATATAGAAAAATTATTGTATCCGATTACTTAAAAAAATAAATGATAACTGAAACATTATCTGTTGATCCTATCTTTAGTGCTTGCATCGCCAAATATCTCGCATAATCTATCTTTTTTAAATCATGGATTAATTTATTAACCATATTAATTGCTGTTTGATTATCAATTACATCCCATAACCCATCACAGGCAATTATCAGAAATTTATAATTAGTATTATTCACACCAATATTATTTTTATTCTTGGTAACATTAAAATTATTATTATCGTCTATAATTGAAGCGTCATTTAAATTTAAAAATGAAACGTCTGGTTTGGCTATTATGTGCGGGGAGTCAAAGTCACCAAATGATCTTGATAATGATAACGTTCCAACCCTCCATGTATATCCATCATGGTAAATTTTACCATTTTCGTTTTCTATTCTTTTCTTTTCTTTTGGATCATTGGGCTTGTGATCAACTGTCAATTGAATCGCTCTATTATACTTGTCACATATAACAGCTCTTGAATCTCCAATATTAGCAATCCATAAATGATTTTTAACTGTATTGTGAAACACACAGCATGCAGTTGATCCACTTCTAAATCCTTTTTTTTTATATAAATTTTTCAGATAAGAATTTATATAAAGAAATTTATCTTTGATCACTTTTGATATTTTTTTAATATCATTAACATTTAAATTTATATCTTTCAAAAAGTAGCAGAAATGTTTTGCTAAAAATTCACTTACTTCCTTTCCACCATGACCATCAAATACACAAAAAATATTATTATTATTTGTTTTTTCAAATTCTTTTACATGTTTACTGATAATATGTGTGTCTTCATTGGTGGGTCGTTTTCCCCTCAGAGAACAAAAATAGTATTTCATATAAATACATATAGATTATTATATAGTGATGCCCAGTAATTTCAATTGTCCATGCTGTAGAAATGAAAATACATCATTAGGGTCAGTTTTGTTAGATAATATTAAAACACCATTAAATAAAGTTTGTACTTATTGTCTAGACACTATAAGATCTAGTGTAGATGATGTAGAGAGATTGGCTTCGTGTATTACATGTGGAATTATCTTCCATAAAAGATGTTCTGACCAAGCTATATCACACAATACTATTCTTGAGAATGATAATATTACTAATATTTCTAATTCTGTTAATCAGAGGTATGAATTAATTAATGAATTAACTAGGATGATTGACACAAGACACAATAATAATACTGATAATATTCAAGTTAATTCTGTAGCTGAAAATCTTCAAAATAATAATGTAATTGATGGGATTGGGGCTATTGGGGGCATTCGCGACATTCAAGTTAGTAATATAATAAATAGAATTAATAGAGCTAATAGACCTAATAGACCTAATGGACCTAATGGACCTAATGGACCTAATGGACCTAACAGAACTAATAATAATTCTATATTATATGTTATTATAGATCAATTTGATCAGGAAGTATTAGATGAAAATATATTGGCGGAAAATGACAATAATATTATCAGAAATACTTTACGTAATGATGAAGCATCTAGAAATGTTTCTAATCAAGCAAATCCAAATCCACCTAATCCGCCTAATCCGCCTAATCAACAAGCATCTAATACATCTACTAATACACATAATACACATAATAGATCTAACATAACTAATACACCTAGTAGAAGTAACAGAGAATTAGGAAGAATGGAAAATGAAACTATATCAAATAGTTCAACAAGAAGATTTTCTACATCACCTAATTATAGAACAACACCATTATCAACAACATCATTATCAAGAACTTCATCTGTATCTAATTTACGTTATCCATATAGAAATTATCAATATTCTAATAATGGTTCACCATTATCTCATCAAAGAAATTTAGGACCATTAAATCACAATAATCCAATAAATTATTTAGCT
>Ga0307982_1003724_pt1 | contig 12138 bp, 3 predicted proteins | sample OrgLakmetagen989_FD_201847 | JGI IMG/M metagenome (GOLD analysis project Ga0307982, IMG submission 201847) | Saline water microbial communities from Organic Lake, Antarctica - #989 | ecosystem: Environmental > Aquatic > Non-marine Saline and Alkaline > Saline | place: Antarctica: Organic Lake... | reverse complement strand
GGAATTGACAATGTCTTGGAGCAAACCCATCAAACGGGTGGCAACATGAGCTTCGGCGGCAACGGTGGGTCCCTGTATTTCGACGACGAGCCGTCGTCAGCACCAGCTGCTGCAGCACTTGACATGCACCACAAGATTGCTGCCACGGGAGCAGCGGCTTCGCACGCTCTCGACAATCTTCGATCTTCGGTGCTTGAAGCTGAGAATGAAGAACAAGAGAAACAAGAGGAGCCGGTGGAGTCACCGACCTCAGGTGTCAGCGGTTCGCCGCTCCGTCTAGCCTGGTTGGAAACGACCGACTGCCATGGGCACCACGCTTACAGCCACGAGTACGGCAATGGAGTCGAGGAAGAGCCGCGGCAAGAGGAGTGGTGCCCAGCAGCAGCTGGAGCATCATCGGCAACACCGACCAAGAACTCATCGTCAGACGTGCTCGCAGTGCGCATCGTTGGCCCCAATGAAAACTCAGGGTATGCGGGCTACAATGACAACGGTGGAGAAGACGCCTCCTCAAGCCAGGTCGACGTGTCGATGACGGCGTCTGACTGTGCCGTAGCCGCCGCCCATGCGCGTGCCGACGCCTACAGCACCGGCCGCCCTTACGTGTCGCCGTCGCCGAAGAAACGCTTCGGGAATAAATCCCGACCGGGCAAACAGGCAGGAAGTGGGCGCATGGGCGCGGGCAGTGAAGAAACGGCGTTGACTTCGATCCGTTCCCCGCCGCTGCCCGCCCGCCCGCAGTCGCTCTTCGCGTCGCCGACGACCTCGAGGAATGACAATAGCAACCACGACGCAACAAATTATTCACGATGGCTGCCGACGGTGAATGCGATGACTTCACCCGAATGGGAAGCGATGCGCGCCGCGGTTGCGGGGCCGCTGCGGTCAGCGAGAAAGCATTGGGCTGGAATGGGGGCCGAGTCGCCTGGTGGTCCAGCAGATGAAGATGGCGAGGCTCAACATCTTCGTTACGCCCTCACGGATGGCAGCAGTCATGATGCTCTAGTACTCCCGAAGCAAGTGCCGAATCGGTTCATGGCAGCGGTCACGTCGTGCCTAAGCTCGGTCAGCGAGCACACGTCAGCTTTGCGAGAATACCAGGACCACGTGTACAACCAGCGGCAGCAGCGGCTGCTGAAGGGTGCAGAAGAAGAAGGAGAAGCACATGGAGGCACAGAAGAAGGCACGGGCCTATTGTGCATCGAAGCAAGCGACAACAAGGCTGTCGAAGCAACTGACGAAGAAGATGCAGAGGCCCACCGTAGCGTGAGCTTTAGTCCATTGTCTCCTTCAGCTGATGAACACGACGATGTAGATCATGAACACGGAGGCCCTAGCAGCGGCAGTGATCTGGGCAGCCCTAGCAAAGGCTCTCACCACAACCAGCTTTTGCCCTCTGCATCAAGCCCTGGTGTGTGGTTTCCATCGGCGTGCGCTGTGACTCCTCTCAAGGAAAGGACCTCACGAAGCGAAGACGCTCCCGACCAGCTGCTGGTTCAGGATTCCTCGCTTCCTAGTGCGGTGTCGCCTGCCGTGGCACTGCCACTTACTCCACCTGACAATGACCACCCAGGCAGTGCCCAGCCTCCAGTGCGCCCTCATGACGTCTCGGGCCGTTGGCTCAGCCCGGCTTTCGAGGCCCGTGCCACCGTGGAGTCTCAACACGCAACTCATGCTCTTTCTTTTGCTGTTGCTCCAGCCACTGCAGCGGCCGTGCCTTGCTCGTTGGCGAGTCATTTGTTGGAAGCCCGCGCCGTGCAGGTCAAGGGCACCGCCTTCTTAACCACTGCTGAGGCCGAAGCGTACGCCGCTGTCGTAGGGCTAGAGGAAGCCAAGCAGCAGCTGCAAGACGCAGAGGCGCTGCGACAAGAGATGGCCCAGGACCAGGCGAAGCTGATGGATCAAATCCAAGAGCAACAAGCGGACCTCAGCCGCCTTGGCTCGGCCCTCGCTTCTGCCCGTGCGGATGCTGCGGCCGACCAACAGCGTGCCGACACTGCCGAGCAGCGAGCGAAAATTGCGGAGCAGCGTGTTCAGGAGTGTTTGGCAGAGGTGGAGGCCTTGAAGAGTGCGGCTGCAGAGGCACACGCTGCTCAAAGCTTGAAAGCAGAAGAAGAAGCTCGTCAAGCGGATGCCCTGGCAAGCACAGCCGAGGCCACCAAAGCCGCACTAAAAGAGCTTCAAGATGAGCTCGCCACCCTTTCGAATGCTCACGAAGACGTTGAAGAGCAACTCTCACAAGCAAAAAGTGAAGTGCGCGAGCTTACTTGCTCACTGAACGCAGCCCGTGATGGCACCGCCGCTGCCGCTGCCGCCGCTGCTGCAGAGCATGTAGCCGCGATGGAGGTTTTGGAGGCGAAAGTGTTGGCACTTGAAAACGAGCGGGAGGCTGACGCGGCAGCAGCTCAGGTCACCCTCGAGGCAGCGGTGGTAGCCGCAAAACAAGAGGCAAGTCTGGCAGCCATTGAGGACTGCGACGCGAAGCATCTGGTGGAGTGGGCCGAAGCACAGGAGGAAGCCGCTAAGATGCTAGCGGAATCCAAGGCCGAGCATGGAGCCAAGGAACTACAGGGTGAGCTTGCCAACTGCCAAGCAGCCCTGCGCGAAGCCCAGAACTTGGCGCAGGCCCAGAAGGACGAAGCGAGGGTCGCGCTAGAGGCCCAAGCTCGGCGCCACTTGGAGCAACTGCAAGAGGTGCAGGCGTTGCAGGAGAAGCAGCGCGCGAAGCAGCGGGAGGCGCTAGCCGTGGCGAGTGCTCAAAAGGCCTCGCGCAGCCCTTGCTCAGCGGTCAAGACAACCGGTGCTGTGGAAGCGTCGCCTCAGCTCGAGTTCAAGGGAGAAAATGGCGAAGATGAAGAAGAGCAGGGTGGTTCCTTTGGCGAAGCACAAAACAACGAAGATGAAGAAGAGCAGGGTGGTTCCTTTGGCGAAGCACAAAACAACAACAACAACAACAGTAGTGTATGGGCACCAAGCAGCCCAGTGCCTTCGATGTTCAGCCCGAATACTGTAGGCAACGCAAGCACCTACCACGAGCAACACTCCACTTCCAGCCAGCACGGAAGTGTGGGGAACAACTACGCGGATGACAACGTGGATGAAGGAACGAAAGAAAACGACGTAGACGCAGAAGAAAGTGACGCTACTGGTACCACCGTGTTGGAAGATGACGGTGGCCTCGTGGTCTCTTCATCTCCCTCGCAATCATCCTCATGGATGGCTGCCACTCCAGTGAAAGGAGGCAAGAGTCGCCGTGGTGGCCCATCTCATCAACCGGCGGATATTACATCCGAGCAGCGCCGTGCTGCGCTCATGCACCGCATGCAACTGGTGCCACCTTCGCCACAATTGCTAAGCGAAGAAGCTGCTAGTGATAACGCTCATCCGTCCACCAATGGTCTTGTTGAGTGGGCCGACCAAGCCGATGACGGTGCAGCAGCGCCCGTGTGGGCCACTGCCGAAGAGGTTGCAGCAGTGCAAGAAGAAGCGTTTGCAGTGGCGTCGCGCAATGCCGAGCTCGAAGACGAGTGCGCGAACTTGCGAGCCCAGGTCTCGAGCCTCGAGCAGCAGCTCACGCGCTTCTGGCACTCCACCAAGCAAGATTTACTGGGAGAGGATGCAACTTCTTCTGAGTCTGTTGCTACTGCTACCCTCCAAGAAGACGAGGATATCGTGGAGGCTGCCAGGCTGCCAGCGCTGTTCCGAACCCCTCGCAGTGTTGTCAATGAGACTGTAGACGACATCTCCATGGCTGCACCAGATTCAGCCGTTGCAGATGATGATGATGACGTGTCAGTGTCGTCCACGTCAACGGAAGAGGCCGCCGCGATGGCGGCACGATTCGGTGACGCGCCAAGCCCTGCTGGACCTCGAATGGCAAGCCATCAGACGACGACGACGACGAAGAGGATGACGTCGCCGCAAGCCCCACCTCTTTCTTCATCGAAGCTGGTGCTGTCCTCGCCATCCGGGCTCTCTTGGGAACAAGATGTGGCGTGGCTGCGGCGGCGCGTGGTCTTTCTGGAAGACGCTCTGATTGCTGAGCAGGCCACCGTCACCAAGGCTCAGGAAGAGACCCAGGAGGCAAGCCGAGCCAACGCGCTTGAAAACGAACACAAGAGCCAGGCGATGGTGGCAGCAGCAGTGGCACGAGCGGCTGCATCGCATGAAGTACAGACCGCCGAAAAACTGGCCGCCTTAAAGGCTGAACTGCGCGCCTCGGCAGATCGCGAGATGGCCGTGGCAGTCGAGCAGCACAAACAGGTCGTGCATGCCCTCGAAGCGTCTCTCGAGGAAGCGCGCAGCGCTTGTGCTGCCGGTGAAGCTAGCGCCAACGAGCGCGTAGCCAAGGTGCTGGCCGATTGTGAGACGCAAATGAAGGCCGCTGCGCAGGAGGCGTGCGCACAGCTCACTTTGCAGTTGGAACAGCGTTTAGAGCAAGGTGTGGAGGCTCGTCTGGTTGAAGTTACAGCGGCCGCTTTGGAGATGGTGCAGCAAAGGGCTGAAGGGCATGACGATGCAGAGGATGACGAAGCAAGTGCAGCAAAGGTGGTGAACTCGTTGGGCCCACTGGCACCGTTGATGCAACACTACGAGAAGCGACTCGCAGAACTTGCCAAGTTGCTGCACCAAGCTCGTAACGCGAACGCGGTGGCTCATCAAGGCAATCAAGACACGAGCTGGAGCGTGTTCGAAGAAGAGGTGGGGGGTGCCAACGCGAGCAACCACAGCGGGACCCAACAACTAGGCTGCCAACATGGATTAGAGCGACACGGCCTCGACGAAGGCGCCACTCCTCGCTCTCCTGAAGCTTTGCTTGCAGCAGAAGAAGCTCGTATGGAGCAAGAGAGGCGCAGTGATGCTATGGTAGAAGCTCACGAGGTTTTGGAGGCTCAAGTAGCAGATCTTCAGGAGGAACTCGCCTTGGCACATGAGGAGGCAAAGGAAGCCAAGGAGAAGTGTAATGTTGCGGAAGCTTCGGCTGCTGAGCTCGCGTCAAGCGTGGAGACACTGGCAGCCGGTGCTGTAGAGGCCGCGGCTGAGACTCAAGCCCAGGTAGAGGCGCTCACGCAGACCCTAGCGGCTGCAGAGGAGGAATGCGTAGCTTTACGAGCCGAATTGGACGCCGCAGACCAGCTCTTAGGGAACTCGACCATGACAGGAGACGACGACTCGAGCTCCGGAGACGAGGAGGGCGTGAGCGTGGGCGAGTCGATGAAGGCCGTGGCGCTGCACCGCGCGGAAGAGCACGCTCGAGCTGAGGTGGTGGGCCTCCAAAAGCGAGTCGCCGAATGCGAAGCAGCACTGGCAGCTGCTGGGGCTCAGCTAGCCCGGGGCAACGGAGCGAAGACAGAGGATAGTGAATGCAGCAACGGTGACGAGAATGCTGATGCGACCGTTGCCGTCAAGGAGTCGATGAACACGGGTGAAGAGGAAGTAGGACCTGCGTCATCGAAGGCCCTCACTCGCGCGATACCTTCAACGTCACCCGCTGAGCTTTCGACAGAAGATGCGAAATTGGCATCAGAACTGGCTCATTTGATGCAGCGCCTGGCGACTGCAGCCCATGCGCCGCCCTCGTTTCCTCAGGTGAAAGCGTTGTGCGCGGACGCCGCTGCCCTCTGCGGGAAAGCGGCTGCTCGCGTGCGAGACCAAACCGCGGCGGTGGCGGCTGCTGCCGTGGTCTGCTCGCCGAAAGCTGGAGTCAGAGGAGGAAGTGGAGGTGCACCGACGGCAGCGCAGTGGGCACAGGCTGCGGAGACGGTGACTGCGGCTGCTACCGACGCGGCAGGCAACTACCAGGGCTCCGTGCAGCGAGCGCGGCCCTCTTCTTCCCCGCCGCGCGCACAGCAATTCGAAGCTCAGCGGCGCGGGGCTCAGATCCTCGGTGCTTACTCCACAGCTGCGGCGCGAGTGAAGGATGGTGCTGCAGGCAAGCCAATGCGTGGGGGCGCAACAACACCTCATCCTCAAGCAGCTGGGGCTGTCAGCTCGTTCGGGTCTTCGGTAGAGTCTCTGTCAGGTTACTTCAGCGACGGCAGCGTCAACAGCAAGAGTCGCTCCACGAGGCGCGTGCGCACTTACGTGGCGCTCCTGGAGTCGCTTGCGTCGCCCGAGGCTGCTGCGGAGAAGAGCTCGTCGAATGCCGCCTCATCCAAGGACGAAGATGACCAAAATCACGACGCTAGCAATGCGAAGGCTGCACCGTTGCCAGCGATCATGAGTCCGCCAGCGTGGGCAGATGCGTCGTCCGAGCCCACTCAAAACGACAACAGCAGTGCAGCCACGCCCATCCGCCAAGCCAGCCACCACGGCAGCAACGTGAGCGTGTCACCGCAGCAGCTCGACGCCCTCTCCAAGAACAGCGCCAGCATTCTCAAAGCGTCCCAGCAGCTGCGGCAAGACCTGGCCTTGGCGACGGCGCGCGCTCACAGGGGCGCAGCGAAGGCGATGTTCGCAGCGCTGGCGGAGGTGCTTCGCAAGGAAGTGAGTCACCGAGCGCCCGCCCGTGCCTGGACCCAGTGGCGCGCCGTGGCCTCGTCGAGTAACTGCCAAGGTGGTGATGCAGCATCGCCTAGCCGGAAGTTCGGCACCAATCAAATGTCTCTTGTTGGATCTTCGCCTGCTGACGGCGCTCTGCTGCGGCGCAAGCATCGATCCCGTCGCAACGGCCCCGAAGCCCTCATGGCTGAAGACGACGAGATTCACACATTCAGCGCCAAATTTGAGGGAACAGAAGCAGCTATGGAGAATCTCGATGAGTCGCCAGGCGCTCCATTAGCATCACCAGAAGGCTCGTCAGTGGACCCGCTGACGCCCGTGACCGCCGCGAAAGGACGGGCAGATTCCGCTATGAAGGCATCTGCGAGTGCTGCTTATGCGGCTGAGCTGTCCCTCTCCAGCGCCGAAGTGGAAATGTTTAGCCCCATTCGATCCCTCGTGATTCCATCGGGTCAAAACCAGAAGGCGAAGCCTACAACTGCTGCTGCATCGATGCCCCCATCACCCAGCAGGAAAGCTAAGCCACTGACGGCTCTTGCGGCACGCATGCTGCGCCGCAACCAGCCATCAAGTGGAGCAGTGGTACCAAGGGCGACTCCAGTGGTTGCTGCCAAGGAAAGCCTTCCAAGTGGAGATGTCCGAAAAAGCGCTGACAGCGACTTTTGGGCACTGAGTGATGACGAGGACGAAAATTATGCCCCATAGTAGGTTTTTTTTACTCTTAGAATTGAATCAGCTCGCTTTAAGACGCAAGTAAGGCAAAGTTACATGGAGATGCCTTATTCTTATACTTCCCTTCCTCTGTTCTCTGTTCTCAGAGGCAATCCAGTAGTCAGTGGTGATGTGATGTGAGGTGTTTACTGTTTTTTTTGCAATTCGCACATTTACAGTTTACAGCCAGAAACGCAAAAAGCAGTGAAGTTTCCTCCGCACACCGAACGCCGAATTGAGTGCAGTTAACTTATATATTAAGTGCACATTTCCCGTGATTAGTAAACAGTAATCAATGAAGGAAGGTAAAGTTAAAGAAGTCAAAGGCAATGGAAAGGCCATATTCAGTTGTAGAGCCTGGTGGTTTCCAATTCGCATCAAAAATGACCTCCGCACTTCGCCGTCCCTTCTTCTTGATCTTTCTAATCGGAGTGCTATATCTTTTTTTTTTCTTCCATCTTTTCTAATCATTCTTGGTTGTTCATTGCTCTCGTGTCTAAAAACCACGTGATGCTGCTCGCTGTCAGCAGTAAAGCGCCCTCTTCTTTACCTCGATCGGCAGCTCTTCAGCACTGTTAACTTCTATTCAACACCGCTCAAATAAATTCCATCGACGATGCTCTACTCTCTTGAAGATCCACCTTAGTTCAATTTGAGAGTGGAGTGATGGCTGGAGCCTCGTAGAGTGCTCTTCGGCCCTGCGATGTGCTCAGGCAAGGTGTGCGTGAAAATACCACCAACAGCCACCTTGTCGATACCTTCGTCTAGCACCAGTGTATAGGTCACATCACTCTTCTTGATAGGGCTTTGCGCGATGCTTGTCACTTTGCCTCGCCCACCGGCAGTATGGAGGCAGTCACCCACTTTGAGCTCAAGCGCGGGTACAACTTTTTGCTCGTGGCAGACTGGGAATGTGTGGTGCCGAGTCACGCGCAAGTGCTTCGAATTAGATCCATCGGAGTGGTCTGCATGTACGAGTTTCTTCGTGTAAGGGTTCATGACGTGGGTTTGAGGTGTTGAGAAGAGCTTCGAATCCATCGCCACATGAATTTCAAGGTACGGTTCCGAGGCTGGGCTGTGACGCACTTCAACCACCTTAGTGTAAACCTTCTTGTTGTTGGCGTCAGCCGCGAGCACGAGTGTGCCTGCTTTGAGCTTGGAGAGAGGGATAGTTTTCGCAGAGTCAGATCCATGCATGAGAGCGCTTACAGTGCTATCTTTGCTGAAGCACACCCCATCATAAGGAGCGACCACAGGAGAAGGCGTGGGTTGGAAAACCGTTGGCGAAGGAGTGGAGTAAGATCGCTCAATATTTCCCATGGCTACGAGAGCGAAATTCTGATAGTCGTACCCTGCCAGGCCGCTGTCGGTGGCCACCTCAACGATTATCACGTCTCCGACCGATAGCGCGCTAGTTGCAATAGTCGTCTTCTCAACGTTGTTTTGAGTGTCTTCTGCACCAACGTACGTGCCCGTTGAGGCTGCCCCAAAATTCGAGTACAGCCTGGTGCCCGCGTGTGTCACACGAAGGTCCAAGTCATGCACGAGGCAGGTCGTAGTGTAAAAGCCACAGTCTGACGAAAGAATAATTCACGAGAAAAGTAAGAGCCACGAAGAAAGTTTCGTGTAAGAGATGTGCCAAACTTACATTCAGAGCCTGGAGGGTCCGTCCACACCAGCGTGAAATCAATCTCAGTGGCGGTCGTGACAACAGTAAATTCGATGGAAAATGTCCCATACGCCTCCAAGGAGGATTCGTAGAGATAAGTTTCAAACAAACTGTCTAACGAAAACACGTTCGAAAGGAGGACATGGCCAAAGCCTTGATGGTAATCTACGCCAGGCGTCCCAAGCGCGTATGCTGCAGTATCTGCTGCAGGTGAAGATCCGCTGTAGAAGTTTTCAAGATTCACCAAACCTCCAGTAGAATTGTACCCCGTAACGAGAGGCATGGTTGAACCGATTAGCATTGCCTTAAGGAGAGCGCTTGAAGGGCTACTCGAGTTATAGTCCGAATCCGCGTATCCCACACTAGAATAAATCGCGTGCTTGCCATCGACGAGAGCCTGTCGCAATAGTGCTGCCACACCTGCAATTGCTGGAGCTGCCATACTAGTTCCGGATTTCTGAGACACTGCGCAGGTTGCATTTCCCGGCGCGCCAGAGCTCGAAGCAGAGTAAATCGGATTGCCAGGCCCACACAAGTCTGGCTTGATTCGATTGTCAGTCGTCGGTCCGCGGCTTGAGAAAGTTGCGACAGTTTCAGGACTGGTAGTTGTTTCGGCTGCTCCAACTGTGAGAACATTTTTAGTTGTACCAGGGTCCAAAATTGACTCATCTCCAGTTGTGTCGTCAGTGGAATAAGATAGTTGTCCTTCATTGCCTGCAGCAAAAACCACGAGTGAATCCTCGAAGTCGTAAATTAAAGTGTCCATCATGATCGAATAGTAATCGTAAAGTGAGCCAAGCCAGGTGCCATCCGTCTGGACATAATTACCTACGCAGGTATTGATAAGGTTAGGAGATAATTGTTACTATTAATTGAATAAAAGAACCAAAGCGTTCGAACCGACAGAGCCCCATGAATTGCAGGAAATGCGAGCCCCTGCGTCGTACGCAGGTGCGTACATCATGGAATTGTAGTCGCTTGGTGTAAGTAGACCTCCATTGCTATCGCCAAAATCAAATGCCTGCCGTTTCCAAATAATACAAACAATAGCCATTGAGTAGGAAATTTTTAATGAGCTTAAAAAGTAAAGTATACGAGGTTTGTCACATTTTACAATACTCTGCACATACGAGACATTGAGCGACAAAAATCTATGTTTGACAGTGCACACCATGATTTTAGCAGACGGTGCCATTCCTGTGAAGGTTTCGTTGCCTAGGAAGCCGCACATTGCATCGCAATAGTGGGGGTAATCGCAAGTAGGGCAGAAAAGTAAGTCACAGTAAGACATCGGATACGAATAGCATGACGAGCCAGCATAATCCTGTATCGTCACAGTATTCGCGTCGCTTGCGACTTTTCCAGCGACAGTCCCAGCCACGTGCGTCCCGTGCCCGTCTTGGTAATCGTATCCATAATCCTCCGAAGTAGTCGCAACTTGAATGTATTGCACAATTTTACGGCGAGTCAAGTCGGTAACGGGGCTACTATAAGTCGACCGTGCGATCTGCACGTCAAAATTGAAAGGCCCCTTGAGCACCGACGCCGACGCGTCTGTGTTACGAAAAAAGCAGCTCGCATCGTCAAACCCCGTGTCGGTTACCTGTACGTACTGATTCGTGCCATCAATACCGGCATCCCAAAATGGAGATGGTTTACTAGAATCCGCGGATTGAAGAGCCGTCGCTGCGACGTAGTTCAAAGCCTCAACACTGCCTCCAAGACTGCTCTCAAGTTCGCGCACCTGCTTGGATTGGAGGCTCATTAAGTTTTCAACTTTGCTTTTCTCATGCCCTTCAAGGTGAAACTTTTTCGTAACTTCCAACCCCGCTACTTCTGAGGAACTCGCCACGTGCATCAATGCCTTGATGACGCAGGCACCCACCGACTCCTCTCCAGAAGAGCGTGCCTGAAACTTCAAAAGTAGAGACCCAAATCCGTCATATTCGGCTGCGGGGCTGATAGCTAGGACCGACGAACAATCAAGTTCGGCAGTATTCGCAGCTACCCAGGGGTTCGAAGCCTCAGTGCTTTTCGCCCACTTCGATGGAACGAAGGACTCCCGCGCGGCCGCGCCCACAGAGAGTCCGTGGGCTTTCTTGCTCCATTCACGAGCAGCCGCTGTGCGCTCATTTCGGGAAGAGCCTGAGTTGAAAAAGACCGTTATTCCTTGAGAAAGTGCGAGTTGGTGTACCGCAAGTCGTTCCTCTGTGACGCCTCCGCTACTTTTGCGGGCCTGAAGCCGCTGCACAAGCCCAGGAGCTAGCTTAGAGATCTTTGGAAGAGGCGCAACGTGAAAGAAGAGGTCCGAAGCTTCCAAAGCAGCAGCATCTGAACTTTGAAGGTATCCCTTCCAACAAGCCACATCCAGAGGCTTCGACGAGTACGTGACTTGCGTTCGGTGCAACGGGCCGCTTGCTGTTGAGATCGAGCGCCGCGCAGATTTTGACGTTGATTGAGGGCCGCACAAAACGTAAGGAAAGCGCGTTCCACCAGGGGCTGCTGTCCGGAAATTGGACTCGTCCTGAAGCATAGCATCGAAGAATGCGGCTTGCGCCGCAGGTTTGTGAGAAGCCAATTTCAAGTCCACCCGCAAGATGGGCCCTGCCGCTGCCAACGGCAGTGGCGTAGCAGACTTTAAAGTGTGCGCTTGCTTGTCGATGAGGCCTCGGAAATGTGCGTGGAGAACTTTATCATTAACAGCATGGTTATCATCGACCGCCGTTGCCACCCGAAAAAGTAGCAGTGCAGCGGTGATTACTCGAGAATATGCGCAACCCGTCATCGGCGGGGCGACTTCGTACTTCAGCCGCTATGTGCAGGGTATACACTCAAATCTATTGAGTTGACTTCTCCGAGATCCACGGCGGAGCAATAGGAGCCCGAGGCGACTGGAGACAGGAGAGATCTAAAATGGCTACTGACTGAAGGCCGCTGGCGCTGCAGGCAGGCAGGCCATGGAGAAGTCCAAACCCCAAAAATAAAAGGCCGTGTACGTAATGGATGAGTTCGTTGCACGGTCGATTTGTAGAACTTCCCTGTAGTTACTTCCCTGTAAGCGCCCTCTCCTGCACCCTGCACCCACCTGCTCATAGCTCAAGACGTTCCGGATAATCTCCTTAATATAAATATTAATCGCACTCAAACTCGAACTCGAACTCGAACTCGAACTCGAACTAATACAAACCCAAATGACACAGAAGCCAATGCTGCGGGCAGAAGTGGGAATGCGCGTGCGTTGCGCAAACAAAACAAGT
>Ga0307982_1003723_pt1 | contig 12139 bp, 10 predicted proteins | sample OrgLakmetagen989_FD_201847 | JGI IMG/M metagenome (GOLD analysis project Ga0307982, IMG submission 201847) | Saline water microbial communities from Organic Lake, Antarctica - #989 | ecosystem: Environmental > Aquatic > Non-marine Saline and Alkaline > Saline | place: Antarctica: Organic Lake... | reverse complement strand
TTACTTTCGATCAGTTCTTGCTCCTGGAGCCTTTTCAAGTCCTCAGCCTTGTCGATGGCAATCTTCTTGCGACCCTCTGACTGCCAAACCTCCTGCTCGTGCTTCATAGCCTTCTCGGCTGCCTTTCGAACCTCTTCTGCAGCACGCTTCTGCTCACTTTTGACTTTGCTTTCTCTGAGTTCTTCCTCCTGGAGTCGTCGCAAGTCAAGCTCTTTGTCAATGGCAATCTTCTTGCGGCCCTCTGACTGCCAAACCTCCTGCTCGTGTTTCATGGCCTTCGCTGCAACTCTCTCCGCTTCGCGGGCTGCACGAACCTGTTCACTTTTCAAGAACGACTCTTTGAGTTCTTCCTCTTGAAGCCGCAACAAGTCTTTCGCTACTTCTCTCGTAAATTCCTTCCGGCCTTCGGACTGCCAAGCTTCTTTTTCGTGCTTGATAGCTTTGGCTTCTACTTTACGGGCCTCTCGAGCCGCCCTGAGTTGTTCGCTCTTAATGCGCGCCTCTTCCAGTGCCTCTTTCTCAAGCCGAAGGAGGTCATTCGCCTTCGCAATCGCAACTTCTTTGCGGCTTTCTGACTGCCACACTTCTATTTCATGTTTCATAGCTTTCTCAGCGGCTTTACGGTTCGACTCCGCGATTTGCTTTTGCTCACTCTTGAGGCGGCTCTCGAAGAGCTCTTCCTCTTCCAGACGCTTCAAGTCGTTCGCAATATCAACAGCAAATTTCTGTCTCCCCTCTGATTGCCAGACTTTGATCTCATGCTTCATCACTTTTTCAGCTGCTTCGCGATCAGCCTTTGCCTTGCGGTACTGTTCACTTTTGATGCGGGACTCTTCAATTTGAACCTGTTCGTAAGCTTTTAGGCGAGCCATTTCGTTCGCAATGACTTCCTTTCGGCTTTCTGACTGCCACACTTCCTTCTCGTGTTTCATAGCTTTCTCAGCTGCAAGGCGATCTGCTTTCGCTTTCCGCACTTGCTCACTTTTGAGCTTGCTCTCGTGAAGTTCTGTTTCTTGAAGGCGAGCCTCGTATTCAGCTTTGTCAATAGCAATCTTTTTCCGCCCTTCGGATTGCCACACTTGGACTTCATGTTTCATCGCCTTGTCAGCTGCACGGCGAGCAGCGAGCGCAACACGATACTGCTCACTCTTGATTCGAGCTTCTTCAATTTGGACCCTTTCATATTCTTTGAGACGCTGAGCTTCTGCGGCAATGACCTCTTTCCGGCTTGTTGACTGCCATACCTCCTTTTCGTGCTTGATTTGTTTCTCTATTGCTTTCTGATTTGAGAGTGCTACACGAGCCTGCTCGCTTTTGATTCGGCTCTGCTCGAGCTCTTCCCGCTCTAACCTCTTCAGGTCTTCAGCCTTGTCGATGGCAATCTTCTTGCGGCCCTCTGACTGCCAAACTTCTTTCTCATGTTTCATGGCCTTTTCGGCTGCCTTTCGAACCTCTTCTGCAGCACGTTTCTGTTCGCTCTTCAGCTTACTCTCGATCAGTTCTTGCTCCTGGAGTCTCTTCAAGTCCTCAGCCTTATCAATGGCGATCTTCTTCCGGCCCTCTGACTGCCAAACCTCCTGCTCGTGCTTCATAGCCTTTTCGGCTACCTTTCGCACTTCTTCTGCAGCACGTTTCTGCTCGCTCTTCAGCTTACTTTCGATCAGTTCTTGCTCCTGGAGCCTTTTCAAGTCCTCAGCCTTGTCGATGGCAATCTTCTTGCGACCCTCTGACTGCCAAACCTCCTGCTCGTGCTTCATAGCCTTTTCGGCTGCCTTTCGCACTTCTTCTGCAGCGCGTTTCTGTTCGCTCTTCAGCTTACTTTCGATCAGTTCTTGCTCCTGGAGTCTCTTCAAGTCCTCAGCCTTATCGATGGCAATCTTCTTACGACCCTCTGACTGCCAAACCTCCTGCTCGTGCTTCATAGCCTTCTCGGCAGCCTTTCGAACCTCTTCTGCAGCACGCTTCTGCTCACTTTTGACTTTGCTTTCTCTGAGTTCTTCCTCCTGGAGTCGTCGCAAGTCAAGCTCTTTGTCAATGGCAATCTTCTTCCGGCCCTCTGACTGCCAAACCTCCTGCTCGTGTTTCATGGCCTTTTCGGCTGCCTTTCGCACTTCTTCTGCAGCGCGTTTCTGTTCGCTCTTCAGCTTACTCTCGATCAGTTCTTGCTCCTGGAGTCTCTTCAAGTCCTCAGCCTTATCGATGGCAATCTTCTTGCGGCCCTCTGACTGCCACAGTTCCTTTTCATGCTTCATAGCCTTTTCGGCTGCCTTTCGCACTTCTTCCGCTGCGCGTTTCTGCTCGCTCTTGAGGGTAGACTCCCGCAATTCCTCCTCTTGGAGGCGACGCAATTCTTGCGCTTCTCTCGCTAGAATTTCTTTACGCCCCTCGGATTGCCAAACCTCTTTCTCGTGTTTGGTTGCTTTTTCGATTGACTTGCGCTTCTGCTGAGCCTACAAGTACGACATGCAAGAAGGTGAAGGAGTTAAGCCAAGAACGTTTCGTTTATAACAACCCCAGTTAATAACAAAATCATTTTGGAATGAGCAAAAAAATGTGAGAACCCAACATGACCATTTTCTTATACGTACCGCTCTTAGCTGCTCGCTTTTGATGCGCGCTTCCTCGATTTGCACCCTTTCGTATTCTTTGAGGCGCTCCGCTTCGTCTGCCAGGACAGCCTTGCGGCTCTCGGACATCCACTTGTTTTTTTCCGCTGCCATCTCTTTTTCGATCCTCTTTCTTTCTCTAATGGCCTGTATTCAGCACGGTCAGATTATGGCTAATTGGTAAATACTCCTTGGGAGCTAATTGAATTAAAATGTGGCTACAAAGGATAACTCTGACTGCTCTATTCATTTGTTTTTGTACGGTAAACGTACCGCAGCCTTTTTTTCATCGGCCTCTTTCTGCATGGCAAGACGTTTCGCTTCTTCGGCTTTACGCTCATCTGACGCGGCAGCTTTAAGAGCAGCATTTTCAGCGCGCTCGGCGCGGCGAATTTCCGCTTCCTAGTCATGTATGCAACAAACGAATTACGCTCATAAAGGCGTGGGGTGTAAGGAATGTGCGAATTGAGAAGTTACAAACAGAAAACAACCAATTTCACGGCAGTTTCAACGAAATCAAACCCTAATTATGGCAGAGCGACTAGCTTAGCTCTAACCTCTTTCCGTCTTTGACGGGCCTCGGCTTCTTTCATCTCCTTGAAGGTCGGTGGAGAGCGAGGCGACATGCCGCGCGGCGAGGGAGCACCTCCAACGCTTCGAGGACTACGGCCGGTGGGTTGAGCAGAAGCGCTGCGATTTCGGCTAGAAACTCCGCCAGAAGGCTTAGGCGCTACGCTGCGAGAGCGAACTGTAGCGGATGGGCTCCGGGAAGCCATTGTCTTCTTGCTTCCTGCTGCGTATGTCGGCGTGGTGTGTGTGATGGACACGGCTGACCCAGCCAATCAAATCGATTCTCGGAAAAACGAAAAAGCAGCTGATGAAGCGAAGACCCGAAATCCCGAATACACTGTAATACGAGAATGGCACAACTGGGCGGATGCCCTACTACAGGTCTGTAGCTAGCTTCAACCCGCCACACTAGCGCCAATCGTTTGCTTGCGCTTTCGATTGCGATTGTGGAGTCGGATCTTAGGAGGCTGCTCAAGTGATCCTCGCTCTGTCTCGCGCCAGCATACTCGAAGCCCCCTCTGTTCCCTCAGATAGCCGTTAGTGATGGACCCCTTTCTACCCAAACCGCCTTCGCCTTTAAATCACGATGGTGGCCACCGCACAGCTGCAGCCTCATCACTTGATTATTCAGGGACGCGCGTGTTTAGCTTTGCGTGCAGCCCAGGCGGTGTTGCTTTAACGTCGAGCGAATTGGCGCTGTTGGCTGCACATCCGGCGGATAGCAGTTCGGAGCACGCTCAGCAGATTTCGAACTTGGTGCAACGCCTAATCAGCGACGCCGCTTTAGAGAACAACGTATTTTCAGAGCTTCAGCCTTCAATAGCTCAAGTGAGAGACAGACTTAGAGACATCTTCTGGTGATCTTCAGTTCAAGTGTAGGTACAAGCTTCTTTTCTTGAATATACCGTGGCCTGTTGTAAGCTGAAGACAATAATATAAGCGCGCTAACTATCTTCCTTGCACTCCCACGCCGTCGTTCTCTCCTATTCTGATATCTACGTGTGTGTGTTTTCTAGATCCGATTGCGCAGAGATGCTCGAGTGGCGATCTTGCTAGGTCAACCTCGCGACGCAGCAGCCTCGGGCTCAACGAACGGGGGCGCTTGGATTGCTGCGTTGAACGAGAAAGTGGCTGCTGCTGAGCGCGACGCAGCAGCCGAAGAAAGCGCTAAGTTAGCAGCGACCGAGCGCACTCAGCTTCGATCGCAAATGGCCGAGGTGCAAGTGGCAGCGTCCGCTGCAGCGGCCCAGAACGCCGCCCAAGAGCTTCGCGTGGCTCGTCAAGAAGACGCTGAAGCCGCCTTGGCCTTTGCGGATGCCGCTGAAGATGCGGCTCGCGCCTCCTACGCGGCAGAATCAGGGGCTACAGGCGACATGGAGAGCGCTTTGGCCGCCGTCGCTGCAGGCGCTGGCTCTGACGCCACCAGCAGTGGGGCATTTGGCGAGGGCACCGCCGGCAGCCACTGGCAGACCACCACAGCGACGGCAGCGGCGCCAATGCCTTCGCCAGAAGGAGGAGAAGGAGGAGGCAGCAGCTGGGGGGCTCATTCTCCTGCCACAGTAACCACTGGAAATGGGCGAGTGCAGTTGCCGTCGCGTCGTCGGTCGTCGCGCTCTGGCACGCCCGGGCAGAGAAGTGCCAATGCGGACAAAGCGTCAAGCAGTTCAAGGGTTGAGGCATCAGCTCTTGAAGCATCGACTGTGCAAGCCAGTCACGTTACCAACCCTGACCTAGCTGCTGCGGCTGCTGCTAGCACACGCGATATGCTGAGTAAAGCTCCATTGGAAGCAGCACCACCGAGTGCAGGGGCTGCTACGGCAGGGTCAGCACAGGGTGAACCGAAGAGGAAAACATCGGCGTTTGTAGCAATGACGGCGGTGTTGCCAGAGTCGCAACGCTTTCAGCACCACGTTGGTAGCATCTCAGACGCGGAGCTCGCTCTCGAAGCTCCTCCTTTAGCCAGCACAAGCAGCAGCAGCAGCAGCAGTGGTAATGATCCCGCTGGGTCAGGTTCAACAGCACCTGAAGATAGTAGCAAGGAAACTGAAGTGCAGCGCGCCATGCGTGGGTTTACGAGCCTACGGTTGCGGGCCAAAAACGGCGACGCCGCGGCGGCCTCCAAGCTCGGGCTCGCGCTGTTCTGTGGAGTAGGGCAAGGAGGAAAAGGAGTAGAAGGAGGATTGGGTAGTTCTTCTGTTGCTGCCCCGAATGTGGCGAAAGCAGTGGTGTACTGGACCAAGGCGGCCAAAGCGGGTGACGTCAGCGCGCAGTGCTCCCTGGGTGTGTGCTACATGCTGGGGCCTTCCGGAGAAGAAGGCAGTGAGAAGGCCGACAAGAATGCCGCTACGGCCACTGCCGCTGTGCCGTACAAGCCCGAAGGAGCAGTGAAGTGGTGGACGCGAGCGGCCATGGCCGGCTGCAGCGCGGCGATGCACAACTTAGGCCTCCTCTGCGCACGCGGCTACAGCGCTCGCCTAGCTAGTAGCGGTGACGGCCACAACGAATTAGGTGAACACACTAGTGGTGGTGGTGGCGGTGCCACGTCATCTGCGACTTCAACTACTCCCGCTATTGTGAACGGAGACGTGTTGCCTAATCCAAGAGCAGCGTTCGAGTGGTATTCTCGCGCAGCCGCGCTCGGTCATCGAGAGGCCATGAACAATTTAGGAGCTGCCCTGTGCAGCGGTGACACTGGTGACGACAACGATGAGAACGAGGTGAGCGGTGTCAGTGGGAGTGGCAGCCCCGGTAGCGGTGGCAGTGGTAGCGGCGGGAGCCTTGCCAGCAATGTCAGAGGCCGCGACCCTACTGGCGCTGCCAACTGGTACGAAAAAGCTGCTCAGCTGGGCTCGGCCGAGGCGGCCAACAACCTGGGCTTGCTCCTGTGGAGTGGGGATGGAGTGCCTGCGGACCCGGCCCGTGCCGTAGCACTTTGGACCACCGCCGCCGCGAGTGGGAACCCAGAAGCCATGTGCTCCCTCGGGGTGTGTAAGCACATATATACCTATGAAATCTGTTATACCCACCTCCTCTTCTACTTGGTGATTTTCATAACGAGCATTGCTATCAACGGCTTCATGATACTGCTCTAACCTTTTTAAATTTGGTTGTTCTGATGCAACCTGCTGTATCTCCACCTTTGAAAAGGTTGCCTACATGACGGGCGCGCCTGGAATGGCTTCCGACAAAGTAGCCGCGGTGGCGTGGTGGCAAAAGGCAGCTCAACTCGGCAACGCCAACGCCCAGTACAACCTCAGCAAGGCCTACCAGCACGGGCAAGGCTGCAAGCGGTCTCCACCCACTGCCATGAAGTGGTGTACTGCCGCTGCAGCGCAGGGCCATGCACAAGCCGCTGCAGCGCTGGCCGAACACGAACGCCGCCGCCAGCGGGCCGCATTTGCCAAGAAACAGCAAGCAGCGGCTGCGGCTGGCGTGGGTGTTGATGCAGAGAGTGGTGCACAGTCTAATGCAGTAAGTGAGCGCTCGGTTGCACCGAAGCAAGAAAGCACTGTTGTGGAACCAAACACCCCCGTGGGAGTGGGAGAAGGAAACGAGATGGCTTCACCACAAACGATTGCACAGGAGGGAATCGCTGGTGCTAGTACAAATGCTGCTGCTGCCAGTGGTGGTGGCGGTGTTTCCGCAGGCAATGACCAAGGCGCAGTGGCTAAGTCTGGACAGCGCACCACTCCAGGTCCACTGCGGCAAATGCTGCGGCGGCCAGGCACCATGAACAACCCCGATGGCCTCCTTGAAACGCACTACTCGGAGAAAACGTCTTTGGAGTCTGCGGCAGCGCCTTCAGGACCTCGGCCAACCCCTGTTGCTTCCACGGCAGGCTCAGCCAATGGGAGCGTAGCGCGCCCGGGTCCGCCGGGATTTCCTCGCAGCAACAGCCTCGCCAGCACCAGGAACCGCAGCGCTACTAGCAATAGTACTACAACCAACCAATCAGTGACAGCCTCTTCGTCGGTAAATTCGAGGCGCAGCATGACCCCTACACGGCGTTTTCCGAGCACTGGCAGCCCCTCAGCGGTCGATGCTTCTTCTTCGTCGTCGTCGTCTTCGCGCAGCAGTTTACCGCGCCGCCCGCTCCGGTCGCGGTCACAGACGCCAGGCAGCACTGGCTTCTCCGTCATTGTGGACCCTGCTGTAACAGCGACTTCACAAGGTGCTCGCAGCAGTGAGCATGGCATTAGCAACATCATTAGCAGCCCCCGCGGCCGCAGCAACAGTGCAGGCCGCACCTTGGTGACACCTTCTCCGCGTACACGGTCACCGGTGATTCGCAGGGGCGCCAGCTCAGGAGGCGGCGGTGCTTTGTCCAGCAGCAGTGCTCGAGGCCGTTCGCCTTCACCCGCCGCGAGTGCCGGCCGTCAATCTCGAGCATTCACGGCGACATCTTCCGCCACGGCAGGCAGTGTGGGTCGTAGCAGCTTCATCAGCAACGGTACTGCCAGCGGTGCCAGCGGTGCCAGTGGTGCCAGCGCAAGTGGGCCAACCACCCGAGGAAGATCAATGCCGTTGTCGAGCAGCAACCCAGCCACGCCACGCGCGCGTTCCAACTCTCCTGCCAGCAGCAAGTTCAGCAACAAGGCCGCGCTCGACCACCGCCGCCTCGTGCGCCGATCGCCGTCGCAAACGCCAGAACCCGAGGGGAGTGGGGACGCGAGCACTGCGGCTTCTCCTGCTAGCAACGGGGTTCCTGCAGGCAGCAGCGGCAGTAGGGTCGGAGCTCAAGGCGGCGGCAACAGTAGCAGTAGCGCAACTCCAGGCGCGTCACCTCCTGTGCGGCGGCCAGTCCGGCGCAGCTTAAGCCACGGCATGCGGCCAGCGTTAGCTTCGCCATCATCGTCCTCGCAGTCCGGCAGTGCAGAGGCAACATCTGCTCTGCAGACTCCATCAGGGTCGAGAGCACGGCCTGTTCGTGAATCAGCTCTCGAAGCCCTCGCAAAGAACCGGGCTGAAGCGCCAGCGAGCCCACCAGGCAATGTGGATGGGCTGGTGACATACAGTGCTTATGCACCTTTAGTCCCTGAATCTAGCCCTTGAGGTTTAGAGCAGTAACCAAGAAAACCGCGGGTTTTCCGGGTTTTTACCCACTTCGGCTCGACAGAAGATCCAGTGATTACTAATAACGCTGAAGGAAAACCTAAGGAAAACCCAGCAGCCTCGTGGGATTTCTTGGTTACTGGTTTAGAGCAGCGCGATATACTTCGCTTTACTGCCCTACTTGGCTTCCCCGAAACCGCATATAGTCGCCATTGCCATTGTGCTGTCTAGACTACAGTAGGCGTACAGCAAGAGAGCACGGCACGTAGCTCACTCTGGTAACTGGTTACGCGTTTGATTTGATCCATCACTTCAGCGTGCATGGAACTCGGGCTAAATAAGTGTAGTAGGAAACGCTAGAAAGTTCATAAGAGTAAAGTTGCTACCTACTTACTATACTTCAAATTACATCAAGCTGCAGTGTAGTTGTAGTTAAAGGAGGAGCACGGAGTTGGAGTTAAGTTCAAAAGTTTGGAGTGGGGATCTGATTGGGGCTATGGATGAGGGTTTGGGCTGTGTGGTGCAGGTTCAGTGTTTGATGTATGGTGGCGCAGGGCTAGTTGCGCGTAGCTAACACTTTAGGCTATAGTCGGCGCAGTGCTTGGTGCTCCAACAAACTACAAAATTAATTGTTTCAATACTGTATACAGTGTACTGTCCAGGTCCAGATTGCAGATTACAGTCAGTGCACAGTGCTCTCTCTTCTCTGCAAAAGTTCGTTACTGTTACAGATACTGTACTTAGGTAAACAGCTAATAACTGTAATGATTACTAAAGATCCTAACCAGCATTCGTAGCTCGTAGCATCGAGGGCCGAGCGTGACTACACAGGTGCAGGATGCTAGGATAAATCTGCTCTGATTTTTAGGAAGCCAATAGCTATTCTAATCACGTTGCTCCTTGTGATATCTATTTTATTCACGAAAGTCGGTGCATGCAGAAGCACACATGACTACAGTAGCCGAAATGGTAGAGGAATGGTATCCAGTCGGATCATCCACCGAAGTTGCATCACACGATGCGCGGTTACATGTTCAACTCAATGGCAGAAGCATATCGGTTATCAATTACAGAGGTAAATTGTTTTGCTTGGACGCAGTTTGCTTTCATGCCGGAGGGCCATTGACCTTGGGAGATATTGAAGAGATAGACGGCAAGCCGTGCGTTTCATGCCCATGGCACAAGTATTTGATCACGTTGTCCGAAGGAGACAAGCTTTATGACTCCATGGTAATGACTAAAGGCCGTCTAGTGCCAGGCGGCTGGAAAGCGATGCCGCAACTGCAACGCACTCACGCAGTTCGCCATGGATCGGACGGCCAAATATGGGTGCGGATTGATGTCAATGATAGCCCCGAGGTACGGAGTGATAGCTACGCGACTGATTCTCGAGCTGCTGTCGCTGGGTTCGGAAATTGCCTCATTTCTATCGATGCAACTCCAGTAGCATGCCCCCCTTAAAGCCGTAAATTTCAAATACCAAGTTCGTAATGTACACCACCCCTACACTTGGAGCTTGGAGAGACACGGAGACACGAAGATGCGAAGGCTCTTAAATTAAAGCTTGAATATCGGCGTCGTAGAATAATTCATATGCGTTTGGGAGAGCACAATTGGTGGTTTCAGTAGCGCTCAGTAGTAGTTTTAATGGGAGTATATCAACCGAAGGAAAAAGGGGAAATGTGCCACCGAAGACGCTATTGCCTATAGGAGTTGGCGCTGGCGGCCTGGTCATATGAGAGCTCTGGCTTCCCATAACCCCTGAAATCTTGCAGTGCCCCTATGCTACTGCGCTCTTTGAGTTTAAGTGACGTGACCGTTTGTACTCACATCTCTTGGTACCAGCGAATTCTCGATGCCCCTGCTCCTGGTGTCCCTTCTTCAATTAGTACTAGTACATGTGGTGAAGATGGTGAAGCATTGATAAATGTCCATCGTCCTCGAAAGTTGATTACATCACAAAAATTGGAGGTATAAAATGATGCGAATACACGGATCAATTAGCACATGTGCTCTTTAGAATGGTCATCTAGATTTCTCGTCACTGGGGTCGCAGTAGGGCTGCTGGTGTCCATACAGAAGAGTGAGGTTGATACGGCGTTTCGTTGGGCCACCGCTGGGTACAAAATCATAGTGGTCGGTGTGGTGGAAAAGCATGGAATCAAATAGCACTGCTCGGTTGGCTTTGTATGGCACGGTAACATTTTGAAACCCTGCTGGCTTCAAGATCTCGTCCACGACACGAGCAGTATCCGTGTTGTACCTGCCGCAGTATGGATTAAGTGGAATAAGATGTTCGACCAGCAAAAGGTATAAAATGATTGATCACAAATAGCTTACTTTTCGAAGTCCCACCCCTCCTTTGGTTTTGTTGTGAAGACGACCAGGCCTCCGCTTTCAGGGTTCACATTTGCGTCGTCGGGTGTGACCCAGATATTCACGTTCACTGCTGCTTCATCGGCATGAATTTTGATACCGCCCATTCCTGGCGCGTACTTGTATGCCCACATGTATCGTAAATCGTGACGCTTAAAGATAAGTGGGTATTGTTTGTGCAGCGCAAACGAAAGACCCAACAAGAGGCGCTGATGGAGTCCATCATCGATGTATGCCCCAACATATCCACCGAATTTCTCAGGCATTTTAGTCTGATAAAATACTGTCGATTCTGCCAAAAGGCTCCGCACTTCAGACAACGCCTTTGAAGATAATAAATCATCTATAACGACAAGCCGCGGTGACGCTGTGAACCACCTCGCGGTCACTCCAACCACATCCTTGCCTCCTTCACCAAAATAGTCATCACTGTGAGGAAGCTCTGGGTACTCAGGCATGTAGAGAGCTCTATTATACACACTGCCTATGCCTGAAGCACGGTCTAGAGTTCCAAAAGGGTAAAGTCCGCCGCTTGCACTCAAGTCTTCAACAGGAGGGACTCGTGCTAGGGTGTCCTTGAGGATAGGCGTAACAACAGTTTTGAAGTAGTCTCTAGTATCCTGAGGTATCGCTCCTTCTCCACCATCAGCTATGTACTGGGCCTGTTCCAAGTCCATTTTCAGCTTGTAAGCTGAGCTAAGGAAAGATTAAAATACATACAAATTGCAACTATCATTTTGGTTCAATTTATATCGTGATGATGCGAAATCAAAAAGTTTATATATGAAGTTGAAGTGCTTACGAAGCATCACAACTCTTGCAGTACAATACCTGGATGGAGCCTTTCTAACACCAGTAAATTTACCTGTAATGCGAGCCACTCCCTCGCGCAACTTGAGATTCCAAGAGGGGTCGAACACCATTGTCACCATGGACGCGGTGGCTCAAGTTAAAAGTTCCTTCTAATGCCCAGTGCAAGCCGTCTAAATCATAGGTGTGTGCGAAGTACGCCACATCGTCAGCGTCAACGATAGAAGGAAAGTCGACTGCGGAACCAAAATGAATTGATGCTTTAGGAAGCAGAACTATTACTGCTCCAAAAAATCTAGGCCACATAATGTCTGGAGCAGCTAAGGAGTAAGTTAGATCTGTAGCAAAAGCTACGAAATGGTTGATGCTTGATGGTTGATGGTTGATGCTTGATGAACAACTTTTGCTTGCTTGATGTTCACAAAAAAAAGAACGCCATTCTTCTGTGGATCTCCCCTGTAACCTTTCAGGCCTCGAGTTCTCGAGTTGCTCTACTTTTAGCTAAGGCACGACCAACGAAATCGGGCGAAAAATTCATCGGTCAAAAGTCGGGGCTGAATCAACGAACTTTCATGCGCGAATAATACCACTCGATTCAGCTCGGCGAGAGGCATCGATTTATACATTTTTCATGAGCATCCGAGACATGACCTATTTTTCGGTCTTTTTGCCACTACAGGGGAGGTATTTTTCTACAGGGAGGGGGTAAAATCCTCCCTGTATCG
>Ga0307982_1003721_pt1 | contig 12142 bp, 9 predicted proteins | sample OrgLakmetagen989_FD_201847 | JGI IMG/M metagenome (GOLD analysis project Ga0307982, IMG submission 201847) | Saline water microbial communities from Organic Lake, Antarctica - #989 | ecosystem: Environmental > Aquatic > Non-marine Saline and Alkaline > Saline | place: Antarctica: Organic Lake... | reverse complement strand
CCACACCGGCCAACTGAGAAAAACTTCGTTGAGGAAAAATCTTGCACCTAGGCCAAAAATTGCCGGACGATTGAACCCATACCAAGAATCATCGTTTTGCTGGAAGTTGGTTTTTATACAACCAGAAAACCAACTGAGAAAAAGGTGCACCTCATGCTCAGTTGGTTTTCTGGTTGTATAAAAAGCAACTTATAGCAGAGGGCGCATATTTCAGCTTTGGCTCTTAGGTCTGAGAGGGCGCAAAACAGCAGGAGAAGTACAACCGCGAATCGTAAAAAAAACGTAACATTCGAAGGCAATAATTTCGTCTCGTTAGAGGCATACCTGTTATCGCCGATTGCGAGGCCACAGTAGGTAAGGCCCACAGGGAAAGTTCGGGCTCATAAGAAATGTGCTCAACGCCGAACGTGGCCATTTGCAGGCATCTTGAATGCTCTTCTGCGAGTAATCCTGTCTCGTTGGAAAAATAGCTCTAATTGTTAGATTTTAGGAGGCACCGCTTTCGAGTTGTCTGGCTGTGTGTGGCGGACTGGCTGTAATCATTTGATAGAAAGCCCCAGTCACGTTGTCGATATGTGAGCAGTGGGGTTTGTAGGCTCCTTTGGGAGCTGCAGAGCTATACAGGGAGGGTTCTTGTTGTTGGCGATGCTTGTCTCCTACCTCGTTAATGATACGTGGTCACTGCCCAGTCTTTCCAGATCAACAGGTATGGGCTCGTAGTCACGCACCCTGCGGTGGTGCTCTACAGACAGTAGAACACGTACGCTACAACTGATATCAAGAGAACCGAACAACCCAGCCGAAACCCCAAAATGACTCTGCTTGGGGTCGAACCAATCATTTTGCTTGATACCTGGGTTCCGACGGAACGAACACAACTGCTCGAATCTTGACAGGTTTTTTTGTTAGTTGGCCCGTTTTGTGTCCGTGGTCCGTGGTCGCTATGCCACTACAGAACACGCGCAGCCCTCCGTAAAGCCGGGCCACGCCAGTATGTCCACTGAGAGTGTGGGTTGAACCCTCGAAAATGTGTGCTGAATAGAAAATGGGTTGAACCCTGGAAAACCCTGGGTTTTCTCCGTTACTGTTACGAAAATAGGACCCTGGGACGTAATTACGGTATACAGGGGACAGTTATAATTTGTAACGGTTCTCAGGTTTCTCGTTTTCGTAGCAGTAGCAGCCGTAGCAGCTTGCTTCAATTGTTACGAAGAAGCTCGAGTAGGAGCTAAAGCTATTGGAGCTTGAGAGCTATAACGTTGGCGATCCTTAGCTCTATTGCAACAATAAGGAATGCCACGTGGGACTAGGTTAGGGAATCCGTCAGTGCATGCCGAGTCGGACTGCGTGGCTAATTACCAGGTGCATTTGTGTTGGAAGAGAGCTGAAGGACATGCCGCTAGCAAGAGTCGGGCTTCTAGGTCATTTTAGCGTCTTCGCTAGCGCCGATTAAAAATTCAATTACGTTTATTTCAAGCCATTGAGAGACCGCTCTCTTACCTTTCTTTTTGGACCGTCGTAAATCACTCAAATTATCACAGATTGAAAAGGAGTTGTTTCGGTCGCAGAACGGGGCGGTGTTCAAGGCAAGGCGTGTTCGGGGCCATGCCAATGCTGCGTTAGGCCAAGTAGTGTGTTTGAAAGAGCGGCGAGTGGCTGAGCTTGGGGCGCACAAAGACATGATGAACGAAGTGAAGTTGCTTCAATCCGTGCAGCACCCCAACGTCGTCAAGTGCTTTGGCAGCTTTCGAGACCCCATTCGTGGGTCTCTCTTCATTGTGCTCGAGTATGTGCCACTATAAATTGATCATTTGTCGTTTCATAGACCGATTTTCGTGCTAAGGAACTTTCTTCGCACGAAGCCACCTAGGAGGTCAACTAGCTGTTTTTTGCACTCACTCGAGTGCGACGCGTGTCCGCTCCAACTGATCATGGGAACAGGTACGTGGATGGTGGCGATCTGTGGCACGAGCTCCAGCGGCGCAAAAATGGCCAAAAGGGTGGAAGAACACTGGAGTACTTCAGCGAAGCGTCGGTGTGGGGCCTGTTTTACCAAATATGCCAAGGTTTGCACGCGCTTCACCGTCAGGGGATCGTCCACCGGTAAAACGAAAAAGCCTTTTCCTACTCGAGTGCTTGATAAAGTTTACGATGATGGCATGCTTATTCCGGCTTGTTCATCTGCGCGAATTACCGCCTACTTTTGTGATTAGTGCAGTCCATCGATTAGAGTATTCTTCTTATGTGTGCTACTTGCCCTCCCCGTTTGTATTGTGTGCTGTGTGGCCTGGTTACGCCTGTGTGCGTGCTACATTTGCGCGTGCGCTTTTCTGCTGGGACCAACAACTGGATAGAGACATCAAAAGCTTGAACATTTTGCTCTCCAAAGACCTCAGCGTCGCCAAAATCGCCGATTTGGGGGTCAGTCGCCAAGTCTCCAACGCGACCGCTTTCTTAACCACGTGTTATGGCACCCCCCTGTACGCGAGCCCGGAAATCTGCAAGAGCTCCCCTTACGACGAAAAGACCGACTTGTGGTCCCTGGGCGTCGTGCTTTACGAGATGGCTGCGCTGGTGCCCCCGTTTGTGGCGCCGAGCCTCGTGGGGTTGGGGGACGCCATCAAAGCTGGCCGGTGAGAGAGAAAGACGAACGACGATTTATTCTGAAAATGAAAAGGAGTAAGAAATGAGGGCGAAAGTGTTTTGCGGGCGAATCAAAAATTGTATCGTATTCTTTGATGCAATAGCCGTAAAGCTCTTAATTTACTTTCACGTTTCATAAATTATCAATTGTCGGAATCTCTTTTATTCCCTAAATTTTCGTTCGGCCCTCTCTAGGTTTGCGCCGTTGCCGAAGTTTTATTCTTCGACCTTGTCCAATCTCGTGGCGAGTTTGCTCCATCTGAATCCTGAAAAGCGCCCTGCTATCGCAAAAGTACTCAACTACTTCAAAGCTTCTCCTGATAATGTTGACCAAGCGACAGCAAAGAACGCCGCTGCTGGTGATGCTGCTGCGCAGCAGTCGGATAGTGAACCTTCTAGTAACAACGATGCAATGAATCCTTCAAGACAAGAACCTCCACCTAGCATGGCACCGGTCAGACCTGGAAACGATGCTCCAGTCAGAGATGAAGAAGAGCGTGTCCCACTCAAACATCACCGTGAAGATAATAATTTGGTCCCACAAAGGAGAAGAGAAGGAGTAGCGGATGTCGAAAAGGAAAAGGACGGAGAGAGAGTGCCTGTTGCTAGAGAACACAGGAACGATAACGATGTGCGTAGAAACCAACCATCAAGGAAAAATGACTTGAGAAGAGATGAAATTCCGAGAGAAGACGAGCCGAGGAGACGAAATTTGCCTCCAAGAGAAGAGCGCCGTGACAATCTCCCAGAAGTAGAACCTGTAGAACCTCTACAACACCAACAATCTCCACCTCTGCAGCCGCCTCCTCCTCAGCTTTCGAGCGCGCAGTGGCGCCGCGCAGCGACCGAGCTTCGGCGCAAGAAGCTGCAGCTGAAAAACCTCGAAGCCTTCGCTCAGGCCCATGCGCAGGCCGCGGCGGCGACAGCAGCAGTGGACGGTGCGCCAGCGAACCTAGAAGAGGGAGAGGAAGCAAGAGGGATTAGCGCGCAGCTGCGACGTCGCCGGGACCAAGAAAGCCTTGAAGTAGCCCGAGTTGCCCAACAAATCGAATTGCTAGAAGCGATGGTAGCACCAATGCGCAATGAGCAAAGTAGTGTGGAGCAAACCGGTGTCGAAAGAGGTGATAGGAGAAGGCGCCATGAAGAAAACCGACATAGCACACCCTCAGGTGATGATGGTATTGGAGGCGATAAGCAGCGGCACCAGCGATTGTACCTTGGCCGTAGAGATGGCCATGTGCCACAGCACGAGAAGCGGCCACCGATAAAGGGAGCTTGGGGTGAAGAAGCACCCTTGGAGGGGAGGAGGGCGCTGGCTGAAGAACAGGAACAACAGCGAAAAGATGGCGTGGATGCACTTCCTCGACGCGCCATTTACGATGTGCCTACTTATGGCCAAAGAGAAGACGTGCGGCATCCATCTCGTCATCATCCACGTGAACTACCACCATCGCGAGTAGTTGACCGTGGCCAGAACCCTCCAGTCCGACCTCACAGCGCCGTAGACCCTAGTACTGTGCCACTGGTAGCACCGGAGGAGCACTCCGCACCATCGTTAGGAGCAGCAGCGCACAGTGCCGCTCGAAAAGGAGGCCTGGTGCGTGTCGTAGGTGGTGCACCAGCGTCGCCGGCACCTCGAGCAGCTGTCTTGGTGGCGCGAGCAGAGGAAAAAGTGGAGAACCCACTCTTGGGGTGAGGACAGAAAAATATGGGAGCCTTTCCTGTGCAGTAGCTCCTAGGAGAGTTGCACTAGGAAAGCGGCAACGCACGTTGTTCTACCCACGCGCATTTTCCTTCCTGTGCTTTGCTTTGCCTCACTTTATATTCTTTCAACTGCACATGCGTAAATTTTTTATTCTATTCATCACCCAGGTTTGGCGAGCGGCACAAGGTCGTTGACCCGCGCAGAGGCCGCCACATGGCGTTTAACAACAACAATCCTCTCGCTGCTGCCAACCGCAATTATCTGCCAAACCAAGAGCGGCAGCAGCAGCAGCAGCAGCAGGCACCAACCAAGCCACAACAGCAACAGGTGGCAGCAGCGTTTGGAGGAGCAGCACCAGGACTTGTAGGTGGGAAAGCGCAAGAGCAGCAGCGGTGCGACGAGCGGCGAGCACAACGGCGAGCTGAACGATTCGGTCACAATGCGCAACGAGGTGCTTCGCCAATCAAGGTGCGGCACGAGAAACTTGACGGGGAGAAGCATTATAGGCATCAGCAACGGGAACAGCACGAGGCCAGGGCAGGAGAGGAGAGGGAGGAGGACGAACCGTGGCGTGAACGCCCTACTCGGAGCAGTAACCCCGCTACTGCTGATGCTTTTGCGCCACTTCCCGAGCGACACCACCATCACAACAGGGACAAAGATCCCAGTAGAGGCCCTGGCCCGTCAACGAAAGTCGAGCGCGAGTCCATTCGCCAGCTGCAAGCCCGAAGCAAGGGAAGCCACCACCAAAAAAAAACTTCTGTAGGGGTGCTGCCACCAGCCGAAGAAGAAGACAATGCAGGCCTGTCACGCGGTGATCGAGACCCTAGGCGATACGACCATCGACAAAGAGGAGAGCGCTCCCGTGAAAGGAGCGGTGTGAAGGCAGCAGCGCAACAACCGCAACCTCCTACTGGCCGCTCAACTGCGCGCTTCAATTTTATTAGCGGCGGCTGGGCGTGAACCTTCAAGAAAAGTTGCGAATTAGGCCTCAGATTTATGATCGTTAAAAGCAAAGCTTTTCGTGCGCCGTCGTATTGAAATTACAGGTACGCTGCTTAGACGCACGACTTTTCTTCTCGTATTATTGAGAATTTCAGGAAGCTTAAGGTAATCTAATTCCAGCCCTCAGGTCCCCGCACTGACGCTCGACGTATCGAAACTCCTATTAACTCGGAAGACAACGAAAAATTCCTATATCCCTAGACCCCTATAGGTATAGTTATAAAAGGTTATAACACAACTCGCGGCCCCACAGCATGCTTCATCTTTAAGTCGAAGCGGATTGGCCCAATTCTACAAATATGACGTCTAAGAATTATACCTCTTATAATTAGACCAGGCCACAACTGGGCCTCACCTTTACTCTCAGAAATTTTAAAATACATATTCGGGACGGGGCCAGAGTCACAGAGCTCTGAGTCAAAGTGTCAGAGTCAGAGAGGCGAATCGTTTCTACTGTACTGTAGTATCTGTAGTCATGGTGTCAAACAATAATACAATATTCGAGCATTTTCTCGTTGGTGTGTTGATTATGTCTGTTTCCTTCTTGTTCTCATCATGGACCTTGTCATCTGAGTATCTTGCTCGGCGGCATCTCGGGAAATATTTTTTTCATCTTCTGATGAAAAGGTACCTCGGGGCCTTCCCGTAGCTTAGCTTCACAATTTTCCGGAGTCTCACATCAAAGCCAGATTCATTTACAAAGACTTAGTCGATCTACTTAGTACCTCAAGTCCTTCACAGTCTGGACCATTGCAAGTTTTTAAGATCCCTATGGGCCAAAATGTCTCTGTCGTGAAGAGTTTCACCACAGCCTTTATCGGAAGTGTCGCCAACGACGAACACTTAAGGGAACAAGTGAAAGGCAAAATAAGAGAATTGCCCAAGAAAGTAGCAATGGAAGAAATGAAGAAAGGCAACCCAAAAATGGCCACAGCATTGGGCGGCTTTGAAAAGTGAGCTTTTTAATTCACGACGCCTTTCATGACGCTTCTACGAGACTAGCCATGTCATTCTCAGCTGAGCATTGTAGAATGAGCCTGCCGCGTATATTTGCAAAGCGATCTCTGAATCATGAATTTGTCTTGCTTCTACTCACTATAGGAATACCCCAGGCACTTTGTAAACTCCTAGCATAGAACCTAGGTAACCGAATGTTTTTCAGAGGTCTGACACGGCGCTATCCCTGTGATTGCTTCCATGACTTAACAGAGCGCAAGCAGCCTACGCTGAAGTAGGGCACGTCGTGAAAAACGGCGAAGTGGACTGGGAGTCTCTTAAACAAGTGCAACAGCGCAAGATGCATGAAGTAATCAAAGAGTTTGAAAAGCATGCTGGAAGCGGCCATGTCACAGCAATGGTTCAACTAGGTAAGTGAAGCGCCTGGTATCTTATCATTATTCTGGATCAGATACGTGTTTCCTTCAAATGCCGTTAACAGTTATCTCTACATGCGCGTGTGTGCACAAGGTGAGATATACGAGGAAGGGAAAGGCATAAAAAAGGATTACGAGCAGGCGCAAAAGTTCTATAAAATGGCAGCAGGAGAAGGCATGGCAGAAGCCAAGTACAAACTGGGCATGATGTACAAAAACGGCAAAGGCTTAGAAGAAGACCTGATGAAAGCTGCAGACTTGGTGTTGGACGCAGCCAATCAGGGCTATCCTGATGCGCAAGAGCGCATGGGCAAATTTTATGAGAAGGGCAAAGGAGTAGGAGAAGACCACCGCAAAGCGGTAGAGTACTACCAGAAAGCTGCGAAGCAGGGGCACGAGCGGGCGAAAGATCACTTAAGACGACTGAACGAGTTAGGTGATGCGCCACCCGGTTGGAACGAGGAATAGTTGCAACTCCAATTGAGGCGACCTCTATGCGAATATTGCTCTCACTTCTTCTCTCTGATTTGCTTTAGAACTTCAGAAAGGAATATGAAATAGAATTTGGCATCAATTTAATCGCATCCCAGTTGCACAATGAACTTCAAGCCATGCACCCAGCCTTTTTAATTTACCGGTAGCGCCAATGGCCATAATTAGCCTTGAGGCCAGTTCTATCTTACACGACATCGACATCCGTATTCCCTAATTTGAATAGCCTTAGTTCCAACGAAATTAGATCGGGAAAAGAAAATATGTTTGCTGCCTGTAGCTAAGATCAACTCTGCCACTAAAGAGGCCCGCTCTGAAAGGTGTGCCAGTTCATGAAGGATTGAGATATCCAGGTTACTTGTCTAGCGGAAACATGGCGAGTGACACCAAATGGTGTTGTGGTTCCAAATTGATTCATGAACAGTTTCCACTTTAGAGAGGGCTGAAAGTACTATACTTCCTTCTCTCTACGCACTTCCTTTTTACGATTTTGACTTGCGCAGATCGCATGCGCGCACACTTCTGCCTGCAGTATTGGCTTCTGTGCCATATGGGTTTGTATTAGTTCGAGTTCGAGTTCAAGCTCTCATTGTGAACGCTGCTGCAAGAGCTTGAACTTCGCACAATTCTTAATAAGTATATTCCGGTCCCATAGCCACTTTGGATAGGGCCCCAAGGGGCCGGAATTAGAAGTCTAGCAGGCTAACAGATAATTCCAAGCAACAAATATTTGGGAGGAAAGACTTATCAGGTTATTAGGCACACAGGCCAGAGTGACCATGGAAGCGGTGGTAGCGGTCCAAAGTGGCTCGCTCCTCCACGCCCTGAGAATCATGCAGAGCCAATTTCGTTTTTTAATTTGAATGCGTAGAATGCTTACAACGGCGTAGATTCCAGACGCCCTCCACTTGTTGTCCATGGCATACACCGTGGCCCCAAATGGACACTTAATGAGCTCTGGTCGCTCTAAGGCAGGCTCGAACTCATTGAGTCGACATTTTCTTGTTCGTTTTATTTGTATAGTGTGACTCCCCCCTGTGTATTTTTTTAAACGTGGGTGGCCTGTGGCATGCCAGACAAGTACGAGCGTACGTGCTCGTTCGTGGGCTCGCCTAAATCCGGCCTCAAGACGTGTGCTTTTGCGAGCACATCCAGCTCAAGCACAGACCTCTAGAGTATCGGTGTTGCACGTAAGTTAGGAGAGCTGCATTTACATCTCCGTTGTTCCTGACGATTCGATCGAGCATCTCTCATGTGTACCCTAATCGTGTGGTGTGACAGTCCAGATGAGCAGCGAGGCACCTGTAAAGCGCCTGCACCAGGCTCTTTTGAAGCACATAGACAACTGCGAAGAAACAGACAAAGCTATCACTCAGCTTCGATGCGTCGTAGATGAGCAGCAGCAAGAGATTGAAGATGGGGTAAGGGAGCTAGTCTCTACGATAGGAGGCAATTTGAGGAGGAGGGCAACAGACAACTGCCTTAGATTTGAATTTGGGTTTGGGCTGGCTTCGCTACTAGACTCAAAAACCTAGGAAAAGCCATGTGGCTTCGATGTGATTTGTTTCATAGATTCGTTCAATGCTAGCCACGCGAGCCTTGCCTCACTTTCGTTTAATTTCCCTTTGCTCCCGTCATGCCTTCGTACACTCTGAACAACAGCGCGCCGAAGAAGCGTCCCTAGCGCGTCTAGAAGAATCCCTCGAAGACACCACTAGCGCGTTGAGCGACGCCGTGGCAGAAGTGCAGCGCTTGAAGCGAGACTTGTCGAGCGTAGAGAGTGAGCTTGGAGCGGTATCACGGGACAAGAGCAAGGCGCAGGGCGAAGTAAAACGCCTGGCGCAACAACTCGCGAGCGAAGAAGCCGTCAAGCGCTCCATGAAGCGCAAGCTCGACGCGTTCACGAGTGGCAGCAGCAGCGGTGGCGGTTTGCTGCTCGGTGACGGCGGAGGTGGCGGTATGGGCGCGGTGATCGCGGGCTTGCAGCTGCAGCACTTGGACTTGGCAGAGTGCGTGTGCGAAGTCCGCAACGCGACCAACATGGACGTGAGCCTGGCGGGTTGGACGGTGCGCGTGGTCGCCGACGCCAGCCTCGTGGTGGAGACGGCGGGGCCCGACGGCTCGGTGCGTGCCTCGAAGCACTCGGTGCTCGTCAACAAGTTCTACGAGAATTATTACTTTCTGTTTTCTTCAAATAAGACCGTTGACCACGAGAAGTCGCTTTTGTCTTTCTTGGTTTATATTTCAATTTCTTTTGCTTCGACGTTTTGATGCATAAAACTTGTACCAAGCGCTTCGGAATTTCACGCTTCGTTTGGCCTGGTAAATCTCCTCGTCGTCTTCTTCCTCAGGTACGAGTGCGCAGCCCAGCTCAGGGCAAAGGCGCAGGTAGGCGGCGAGACAGTGACGTAGCCCGGCGGCACGCGTTTCACTTTCCGTTTGACTTCATGCTTGCAGCCGGGTCCTGCGCAGTGGTGCGGTGGGGGCCGGAATACACGCCGCTGTCCGAGGCCGACGCCAACACCTTCACCTGGCAGCGGCCGTACGACTTCGACGCTTCGGACGTGGTGTCCGTGGCCATCCATGGCATTGACGACGAGGCTGGCGAAAGCAGCAGCAGCAGCAGCAGCGGCGGCGGTGCAGGTGATCTCGGTGCTGGAAACGACGAACCGATGGGTGGCTTGAGTTCTCCTTACTCGCGCGCAGGTGCCCGGCTGGGGGGTTGGAACACTGACACTGCCAATGACCCGGATCCCGATGCGGCTCTGAAGGCTGGTGCGCTGTGCCTCGTCGATCCGGAAGGCGCTGTCACGCATGCTGTGCGCCTTTTAAACCCTGAAGGTGGCGACGACGAGTACGGCAATGGAGGAAGCGATGGCTACGGGGCTCAGGACAGCCACTATGCCAACAACGCCTCTTCTTCGTCCTCTTCTTCTACGTATGGTGCGGCCGCGGACTACGGAGGAGAATCGCGCCGTCGTCGCGTGTCGTACGCCGTCGAAAGCAGTGGGAACGCGATGTCGCCGTGGGCAGCCAGTGGGTCCCCGTACGCGTCGGAAGAGTCCTTCTGGCACGGCGCGGCAGCCGCGGCCATGGCGACTCCCCGTCGGCTCGGAGAGCGCTTCGCCGCGGCCATGGAGCCGTCGGGCCGGCGCTGGGGAGGCCGCAACGGCGGGCGGCCGATTACCACGCCGCTTCCAGAGCCAGCGGTGCCAGACAAGTGTGCTATCATGTAGTGCGCTTGGTTGTGTCTTTGTTTGTGCGCATACCTGCTTGTTATCGCGAGGTCGCTGCGGGGTTTAGCGCGAACACCAGGACTAGCTGCTTTCATAAAAAATCAAAAATTAGGAGCCTACTGCTTCCTACTTCGAGTCGTAGTGAGCGAGCTCTAAATCCTGCTCTTGCTAATAGCGAATAGGCCGCTTAAGGATTCTGAATCGCCGCGGGGCTCAAGTAAAATCTTCGGTCTCTAATCCCCAGAGCACAGAGCAATACACATGAGTGGCTTATGGAGGGACTAAATTCAGGATCATGAATTAGGAGTAAGAAACAACCAAGCCACGAACGAGCACTCAACCCCGTAGACTTGTTCAGAGGAAAGACGCCAGTTGGAGCCTGAATTGGCCTTCTGGAGCTGGAGCGAATTCGCTGGCGCATATGCAGCACAAGTATATTCTTTTTGTGCCTCTGTGACTAACGTGCACTTCTTTTTCTTTAATATGGCTTATTGGGAGAGTTTATTAATTAGGCTGGACTAGACTTGACTTAAAGCCACGGTGAAAGTATTATCGAAGATCTCGGCGCCGGGCCTCAAATGGAAATTAGTCTGATAGATGATGACCATGTCGGAAGAACTGACATTTATCATCAGCAAATATCAGCGAGGAGCTGCTCGTTGTGGGATGATATCTCTAAAGCCCACTTCCTTAAGTGGCCCATGAAGCAGACGTGTACTTGATGTCCACTTTAAGCAGAGCACAGGATTCAAGCTAATGTGCCAACTTTATATAACAATTGATACTAGTTGAGATGTTTTGTTTTCGCCAAATAGAAGTATTAGCAGTTGTAATGGGCTGGGCGAACAATTCCGTGTGGTACAGGGCGCGCATAAGCCCGCAAATAGTTGAAGAAATAGATAGAAGAACTATTTGCATTCAAGGATTGAGTAGACTCCTAGAATTAATAGCAATTTGAGGTTGCTGCACGAAAGTGGATACTTCGGACGTTTGCGCTTGTCATCTTGATGCGCCAGTGCCTTTTATTTCTGTGACTTCTGCTCTTCATATGTATTATGCTTTATGTGATCATAGTTATAATAAGAAATAGCGCACTAGCGGACCTCTTGATCGTTGTCGATTGTCGAATCAACCCAGCCAGCGGCTATCATATACTTATGACTCAATAACCTAATTGTAGCAACCTCATATCAATATTCTGCTGTTCATACTTCTAGATCTACGAAGTCTACCACCTATAATATAAATTCGATCTCTTCTGTTATATTAGTAGCTATCATTTATTAGGTTATATGTGAACTCGAACTAATACAGTGATACGTGATACAAACCCCCCCGATCCCCAGATGACACAGACACAGGCCAATGCCGTATGTTGGGTTGCGGGTAGAAGTGTACGTGTACGGGCATGCGATGCACCCAACGAGTCAAAACCGCTAATAGCCACCTGCTCTTAACTCTAAACCTCTTATGATGTATGATGATGTGATGATTCCGTCCCGGAACTCGACACTAGAAATAAAAATTCCTTTCAGAACTTTTGGTATCGCTCGAGTACCGACTCCAGACCGAGGTCCAATACCATTCACCTACTAATCCCCGGAAATGCACATGGGCCATTATTAGACCACTAGCACCAAAATTAAAGATTAATAGTACTTTCAGTTGGTTTAGATCGTGCTTTCAGT